>SWCD01024462.1_pt1 | contig 39375 bp, 34 predicted proteins | sample 4693011 | NCBI WGS metagenome assembly SWCD01 (sample SAMN10267278, study PRJNA491770) | bioreactor metagenome | isolation source: DHS bioreactor inoculated with marine | place: Japan: Omine Ridge, Nankai Trough
ATGCGACCGCGATGGTGCTCGGTTTCCTGCCGTCCGTCGCCTACATGCTGGCGATCAAGCTCGGGAATCCGGAATGGGTGGAACCGTCGCGCCACGCCGCGCTGATGGCGGCCAGCGACGGATCCGGCCTGCCGGAGCTGGCGGTGATCGTGGCGCTGGGCAACGGCTTCATCATCACCGCGATGCTGTGGACCTCGGCGGTCGCGGCGATGGTCGACGCGCGCCTGCGCGGCGCGGCGGCGTTCCTGCTGCTGGGCGCCGTGCTGACCCTGTTCGGCCTGATCCACTCGGTCGATCCGAAGGGCGGCATCTACTGGCCCTGGGCGCTGCATGGCCTGCCGCGCATCGTCTCCTGGCAGTTCGCCGGCGCCTACGCCGCGCTTGCCGCGCTGCTGGCGGCGCTGTCGCTGCAGGGGCAGGAGGGCGCGCGAGAGCGCAGCCAGGGCTGAATCGGCCTCTCACGTTCGCTTGAAACGCGCCGTGCTATCCCGCATCTGGGGACCATCGCCAGCTTATTGCTGGCCCCCAGATCACGGGATTTCCGATGCGCATGGACAAACTCACCTCGCGATTCCAGCAGGCGCTGGCCGACGCACAGTCGCTGGCCGTGGGCCGCGACCACAACCTGATCGAGCCGGCGCACCTGCTGCTGGCCCTGGTCGACCAGTCGGGCGGCGGCACGCGGCCGCTGCTGGCGCAGGCCGGCGTCAACCTGCCGGTGCTGCGCGAGCGCCTGACCGAGGCGCTGGATCGCCTGCCCAGGGTGTCGGGGCAGGATGGCAGCATTTCGGTCGGCAACGACCTCGCGCGACTGCTCAACGTCACCGACAAGCTGGCGCAGCAGCGCGGCGATGCCTTCATCGCCTCGGAGCTGTTCCTGCTCGCGGCGCTGGACGACAAGGGCGATGCCGGCAAGGCGCTGAAGGCGGCCGGCGCCAGCAAGCAGACGCTGGAAGCGGCGATCGACGCGATGCGCGGCGGCGAGAAGGTGCAGGACGAGAACGCCGAAGACGCGCGCCAGGCGCTGGAGAAATACACCATCGACCTCACCGCGCGCTCGGAGAAGGGCAAGCTCGACCCGGTGATCGGTCGCGACGAGGAAATCCGGCGCACGATCCAGGTGCTGCAGCGGCGCACCAAGAACAACCCGGTGCTGATCGGCGAGCCCGGCGTGGGCAAGACCGCGATCGTCGAGGGGCTGGCGCAGCGCATCGTCAACGGCGAGGTGCCGGAAGGCATCAAGGGCAAGCGCGTGCTGTCGCTGGACATGGGCGCGCTGATCGCCGGCGCCAAGTTCCGCGGCGAGTTCGAGGAAAGGCTCAAGGCGGTGCTCAACGACCTGGCCAAGAACGAGGGCCAGATCATCCTGTTCATCGACGAACTGCATACGGTGGTCGGCGCAGGAAAGGCGGAGGGCTCGATGGATGCCGGCAACATGCTCAAGCCCGCGCTGGCGCGCGGCGAGCTGCACTGCATCGGCGCGACCACGCTCGACGAATACCGCAAGTACGTCGAGAAGGACGCGGCGCTGGAGCGCCGCTTCCAGAAGGTGTTCGTCGGCGAACCCAGCGTCGAGGACACCATCGCCATCCTGCGCGGCCTGAAGGAAAGGTACGCGGTGCACCATGGCGTCGAGATCACCGACCCGGCGATCGTCGCCGCGGCCACGCTGTCGCACCGCTACATCGCCGACCGCCAGCTGCCCGACAAGGCCATCGACCTGATGGACGAGGCCGCGTCGCGCATCCGCATGGAGATCGACTCCAAGCCCGAGGAACTCGACCGCAAGGAGCGCCGCCTGATCCAGCTCAAGATCCAGCGCGAGGCGCTGAAGAAGGAGAAGGACAAGGAGTCGAAGCAGCGCCTGGCCGACCTGGAAGCCGAGATCGGCACGCTGGAACGCGAATACAACGACCTCGAGGAAATCTGGAAAGCCGAGAAGGCCACCCTGCAGGGCGCGACCAGGATCAAGGAGCAGATCGAATCGGCGCGGCTGGAGCTCGAATCCGCACAGCGCCGCCAGGACTACGCGCGCATGAGCGAAATCCAGTACGGCCAGCTGCCGCAGCTGGAAAAGGAGCTCAAGGTCGCGCAGGAAGCGGAGAAGCAGGGCTTCACCCTGCTGCAGGACAAGGTCACCGCCGAGGAGATCGCCGAGGTGGTCTCGCGCTGGACCGGCATCCCGGTCAGCAAGATGCTCGAGGGCGAACGCGAGAAGCTGCTGAAGATGGAGCACGCGCTGCATGAGCGCGTGGTCGGCCAGGACGAGGCGGTCAGGGTCGTCTCCGACGCCATCCGCCGTTCGCGCGCTGGATTGTCGGACCCGAACCGGCCGACCGGTTCGTTCCTGTTCCTCGGCCCGACCGGCGTCGGCAAGACCGAGCTGTGCAAGGCGCTGGCCGAATTCCTGTTCGACAGTCCCGACGCGATGATCCGCATCGACATGAGCGAGTTCATGGAGAAGCATTCGGTCGCGCGCCTGATCGGCGCGCCGCCGGGCTACGTCGGCTACGAGGAAGGCGGCTACCTGACCGAGGCCGTGCGCCGGCGCCCGTACAGCGTGATCCTGCTCGACGAGGTCGAGAAGGCCCACTCGGACGTGTTCAACATCCTGCTGCAGGTGCTCGACGACGGCCGCCTGACCGATGGCCAGGGCCGCACCGTGGATTTCCGCAACGTCGTGATCGTGATGACCTCCAACCTCGGCTCGCACCAGATCCAGGAGATGGCCGAGAGCAGCGGCGTGGACGCCGATTCGGCCGAGGGCTACACGCAGATGAAGGCCGCGGTGATGGCGGTGGTGCAGGCGCACTTCCGGCCGGAGTTCATCAACCGGCTCGACGACATTGTCGTATTCCATCCGCTGGACAAGGCGCAGATCCGCGAGATCGCGAAAATCCAGATGCGCGCGCTGGAAAAGCGCCTGGCCGAGCGCGGCATCCGCATCGAGGTCTCGGACGCGGCGTTCGCCCTGCTCGGCAACGTCGGCTTCGATCCGGTCTACGGCGCGCGCCCGCTCAAGCGCGCGATCCAGCAGCAGATGGAAAATCCGCTGGCCACGAGGATCCTGGAGGGCGGGTTCGGCAACGGCGATACCGTGCGCGTCGATGCCGAGGGCGGCAGGCTGGTTTTCAGCAAGGGCTGAAACCCGGGCATCCGGTACCGCCATCGGAGGCTGTCGGCCTGCTGCCTGCCGTCCGGTTCACGGCGGGTTGATGGTGGACGACGCAAGCTGCAACCCCCACCCCCACAAGCAACGGAGCACGCAATGCGTATCCTTCTCGCGACCGCCCTGGCGGCCAGCCTCGGCCTGCTGGCCATGCCGGCAAGCGCCGGCGGTTCGATGACCTGCAAGATGACGTATTCGCTGTCGGGATGGTCGGTGTTCTACAAGCAGACCAGCGGCAGCGGCGTCGTGCGCTGCAGCAACGGCCAGACGATGGCGGTGAAGCTGTCGGCCAAGGGCGGCGGCATAAGCGTCGGCAAGTTCGAGATCAAGAATGGTTTCGGCGAGTTTTCCGGGGTCGGCAACATCCGTGACGTGCTCGGCACCTACGCCGCCGCCAGCGCCGATGCGGCGGCGGTCAAGGCCGCCACCGCGCAGGCCATGACCAAGGGCGACGTGTCGCTGGCGCTGTCGGGCAAGGGCAAGGGCTGGAATCTCGGCGTGGCCTTCACCGGTTTCACCATCGAGCAGCGCTGAGCCATGCCCTCGTAGGAGCGCACCCGGGCGCGACAGGTTTTACCGGTAGTGTCTGTCGCGCCCGGGTGCGCTCCTACAAAAAAGCCGAGGTCGTGCCCAGATGCGCTCCTGCGAAAACCAGGGTCGCGCCCAGGTGCGCGCCTGCAACGGCATGGGTCAGCGCTTGCCCCAGATCTCCTCCAATCGCTGGTCGCGTCCGCAGTTGAAGCGGTAGAACTTGTAGCGGACCGGATTCTTCTTGTAATAGTCCTGGTGGTAGTCCTCGGCGGGGTAGAAGGTCGAGGCGGCCACGATCTGGGTGGCGATCGGCTGTTTGAAACGACCCGACGCCTCCAGCTTCTGCTTGCTGGCCTCGGCGAGGCGCTTTTCGTCGGCATTGCGGTAGAAGATCGCGCTGCGGTACTGGCTGCCGCGATCGCAGAACTGGCGATCGACCGCGACCGGGTCGATGTTGTGCCAGAACACGTCGAGCAGCTTCTGGTAACCCACCTTGCGCGGGTCGTAACGGACCTGCACGGATTCGGCGTGGCCGGTGCCTCCGGCCGAGACCTGTTCGTAGGTCGGGTTGGCGACGTGGCCGCCGGTGTAGCCGGAGGTGGTCGAGATCACGCCCGGCACCTGGTCGAAGTCGTGTTCCATGCACCAGAAGCAGCCGCCGGCGAATACGGCGGTCGCGACTTTCGCCGCTGGCGCCTGCGCCGGCGTGTCGGGTGCTGCACTTTCAGCTTGCGCGCATGCACCGAGCGCGGCCAGCAGCAGGCCGGCGCCCAGCAGTTGCAGGGCCTGGCGCGAAATGCGGGTGTTGTGCGTGGCGTGTCCCATCGTCAGCTCCTCAAAGGCGGAAGCGATTCGCCCCGCGCCACGAACCGCAGCGCGAGCCCGTTGTTGCACCAGCGCTCGCCGCGCGGCGGCGGGCCGTCGTTGAAGACGTGGCCCTGGTGGCCGCCGCAGCGCGCGCAGTGGTATTCGGTGCGCGGCAGGATCAGCTTGAAGTCGCGCATGGTCGCGACATGGCCGGCGATCGGCTGGGTGAAGCTCGGCCAGCCGGTGCCGCTCTCGAACTTGTGGCGGCTGTCGAACAGCGGCAGGAAGCAGGCCGCGCAGAGGAAGCTGCCGGCGCGCTTCTCGCCGTTGAGCGGGCTGCTGCCGGAAGGCTCGGTGTCCGCTTCGAACAGCACGGCGTAGGCGGCGGGCGAAAGCAGCTTGCGCCAGGCGTCCTTCGGTTTCCTGAGCGGGGTGACGGTGCCGCCGGCGGCAGCCGGGGCGGCGGCCCCGGCACAGGCCGGCAGCAGCGGCAGGGCGGCCAGCGCCGCCAGTTGCTGGAGCAGGGTGCGACGGTTCATGGGGTCCTCTTCGAAGATGGCGGGATACGACGCAGCTACGCCGTTTTCATCGAATTGGAGGCAGGGACGAGCTTAAACGATCCGGCGAGGCCGTGATGCATTCAGGCTGGAGTAGGATTCGAACCGTCGACCTGCCGCGCAGCGCGGCAGCCCCGCCCGGCATCCTGCAGACGTGCAGCGTGCCGGCGCCTGCCAGTGAAGAGGACCAGGTGATGAACAGCGATGCGTTGTCGAACAATGGTCTCCCGCGCCAGCTTGCGCCGTCCCTGCTGCTGCTGCGCTGGGGCATGGTGGTGTTCCTGGCGCCGTGGATCGTGGACAAGTTCCGCAATCCCGCGCACGCCATCGGCGTGTTCGAGCATTTCTACGGCCTGGGCGGCATCGCCCAAGGCCTGGTGTACGGCATCGGCGTCGCCCAGGTGCTGATCGTCGCCTGCTTCGCGCTGGGCATCGCGAGTCGCTGGAGCTACGGCCTGGTGCTGCTGATGCACGCCGGCTCGACGCTGTCCTCCTGGCGCCAGTACCTCGATCCTTTCGACGGCGCGAACCTGCTGTTCTTCGCGGCATGGCCGGCGCTGGCGGCGTGCATCGCGCTGTACCTGCTGCGCGATCACGACACCCTGGGGACGTTCGGCCGCCGGCGCAGCCAGGACTGATTGCGAAGAGCATCTTTCGCAGGAGCGACGCGGGCCGCGAGCTTTTCTCCCTTGCTGTTGTGGGAGCGACGGAAGTCGCGACTTCCGTCGCTCCCACAACAGCAACATCGACCGTCAAGCCGCGGGTGCCACCCGCTGTGGCCGGTAGGGCGGGGTCGCCATCACCATTTCGGCCAGCGAATAGGCCAGTTCGCGCTCAGCCAGCACCGCGCCGTCGGCGCCGCGCTCGAGCAGATGCCTGACCTCGCCGTCGCTGTGCGCGCGGGCGAGCACGGTGATCTCCGGATTCAGCGCCTTCAGCCGCGCGATCGCCTCGCCGGCCTCCAGCGCGCGCGGGATCGCGAAGATCGCCATCTTCGCGCTCTGCGGCGCGGCTTCGGCCAGCACGTCTTCGGACGCGGCATTGCCGCGCACGGTCGGGATGCCGTCCTCGCGCGCGGCGGCCACCTTGTCGGCGTCCTCCTCGATCACTACCAGCGGCACGCCGCGCTGCAGCAGCAACCCCGCGAGCTGGCTGCCGACGCGGCCGTAGCCGATGAGGATGGCGTGGTCGAGCATGTCGTCAGGTACGCGATGCAGGGCGTCGTGCCGGTCGCGTTCGCCCTGCGCGTTGCGCGCGTGCTGCGCGGTCTGCTCGAGGCGCGGGCGGTCGAGCAGGCCGATCACGAGCGGGTTGACGAGGATCGACAGCAGCGCACCGGCGAGGATCAGGTCGCTGCCTTCCTGCGGCAGGATCCGCAGCGACACGCCGAGGCCGGCGAGCACGAACGAGAACTCGCCGATCTGCGCCAGGCTGGCGGCGATGGTCAGCGCCACCGGCTGCGGTTTGCCGAACAGCCGCACCACGCCCCAGGCGACCACGGTCTTGCCCAGCACGACGATCAGGAACGTCGCCAGCACCTCGAACGGGTGTTCGACCAGGATCATCGGGTCGAACAGCATGCCCACCGAGACGAAGAACAGCACCGCGAACGCATCGCGCAACGGCAGCGAATCGCTGGCCGCCTTGTGGCTGAACTCGGACTCGTTGAGCAACATGCCGGCGAAGAACGCCCCGAGCGCGAACGACACGCCGAACAGTTCCGCGGCGCCGAACGCCACGCCCATCGCTACCGCCAGCACGCACAGGGTGAACAGTTCGCGCGAACCGGTGCCGGCAACGCGTTCGAGGATCCACGGCATCACCCGTCGTCCGACCACCAGCATCACCGCGATGAAGGCGCCCACCTTGCCCAGCGTGACCAGCAGGGTGCGTCCGATCGGCGCGCCGCCGCCGTCCGCCCCACCCAGCGCGCCGGCGAACGCGGGGATCAGCACCAGCGCCAGGATCATCGCCAGGTCCTCGACCACCACCCAGCCGATGCCGATGCGGCCGATGGTGCTGTCGAGCAGCCGCCGCTCGTCGAGGGTGCGCAGCAGCACCACGGTGCTGGCGATCGACAGCGCCAGCCCGAACAGCAGGCCGGCGCCGTCGCTCCAGCCGATCAGGCGCGCCATCACCCAGCCCATCGCGGTAGCCACCGCCATGCGCAGCAGCGCGCCGGTGGCGGCGATCGCGCGCACCTCCATCAGCTCCCGCAGCGAGAACTTCAGACCGACGCCGAACATCAGCAGGATCACGCCGATCTCGGCCAGCTGCGGCGCCAGCGTCTGGTCGGCGATGAATCCCGGCGTGAACGGCCCGGCGATCACGCCTGCCAGCAGGTAGCCGACCAGCGGCGACAGCCGCAGCCGCTGCGCGGCCAGCCCCAGCACGAACGCCAGCACGAAGCCCATGCACAGGATCGCGATCAGCGTGGTCTGGTGCTGCATCGGGGCTCCGGCGACCGGGGCGTTCGATAGTGACGGGCGGCGGCGGGCGACGCAAACCGCGATGCCTGTAGACCGGGTACTGCCGCCCTGCGCCTCGCCAGCAACAGCCGGCGGCCGGTAAAACGCCGGCTCCACGGGCGCGCCCGCACGCCTCCGGTAGAATTCGCGCCCCACGCTGGTAAAAGACATGATCGCTTTCAGAAATTTCGCCCTGCGGCGCGGCGAGCGCCTGCTGCTGTCCGATGTCGACCTGGCCCTGCACGCCGGCTGGCGGGTCGGCGTGGTCGGCCGCAACGGCACCGGCAAGTCGAGCCTGTTCGCGGCGATCCGCGGCGAGGTCGAGGCCGATCGCGGCGACCTGGACGTGCCCAACCGCGTGCGCATCGCCAGCATCGCCCAGGAAATGCCGTCCCTGCCCGACCCGGCGATCGACTTCGTGCTGGCCGGCGATGCCGCCGTGCACGCGGCCCTGCAGGCCGAGGCCAACGCCTTCGCCAACGAGGATTGGGAAGCCGTCGCCGAGGCGCACCATCGCCTCGAGGAGGTCGGCGGCTACGACGGCAGCGCGCGCGCGGGGAAACTGCTGCATGGACTGGGGTTTTCCGCCGAGGATCAGCAAAAGCCGGTGAGTACGTTTTCCGGCGGCTGGCGGGTGCGTCTGAACCTGGCGCGCGCGCTGATGACGCCCAGCGACCTGCTGCTGCTCGACGAGCCCACCAACCACCTCGACCTCGACGCGGTGCTGTGGCTGGAGCAGTGGCTGCTGAAATATCCCGGCACCCTGCTGCTGATCTCGCACGACCGCGAATTCCTCGACAACGTCAGCACCCACACCCTGCACCTGCACGAGGGCCGGGCGAAGCTGTACGTCGGCGATTACACGTCCTTCGAGCACCAGCGCGCCGAGCAGCTGCGCCAGCAGCAGATCGCGCACGACAAGGAGCAGGCCGAGCGCGCGCACCTGCAGAGCTTCATCGACCGCTTCAAGGCCAAGGCCAGCAAGGCGAAGCAGGCGCAGTCGCGGATGAAGCGCCTGGCCAAGCTGGCCGGCACCGAGGCGGTGCGCGCCGAGCGCGAATTCCGCATCGATTTCCCGCAGCCGCAGAAGCTGCCGCATGCGCTGCTGCGGATCAACCACGGTGTCTGCGGGTACGAGGCCACTGTAGGAGCGACGTCAGTCGCGAGCTTTTTCTCATCATCAAGGGAAGAGCTCGCGACTGACGTCGCTCCTACAGCAGCTTCCAGGGTCGAAGTCCTCAGCAATGTCGGCTTCGGCCTGGAAGCCGGCGACCGCATCGGCCTGCTCGGCCCCAACGGCGCCGGCAAGTCCACCCTGGTCAAGTCGCTGGTCGGCGAACTGCCGCTGCTGGCCGGCGAGCGCTACGCGCATCCGGACCTGCGTATCGGCTACTTCGCCCAGCACACGGTGGAATCGCTGGTGGCCGGCACGTCGCCGATCGACCACCTGCGCGAGCTGTCGCCGGATGCCACGACGCAATCCTTCCGCGATTTCCTCGGCAAGTGGAACTTCCCCGGCGACCGTGCCTTCGAGAGCATCGATGGCTTTTCCGGCGGCGAGCGCGCGCGCCTGGCGCTGGCGCTGATCGCCTGGAAGCAGCCCAACGTGCTGCTGCTCGACGAACCAACCAACCACCTCGACCTGGACATGCGCGAGGCGCTGGCCGAGGCGCTTTCCGATTTCGACGGCGCCATCGTGCTGGTCTCGCACGATCGCCACCTGATCGGCCTGGTCAGCGACACGTTCTGGCGGGTGGCCGGTGGCGTGGTCCAACCGTTCGACGGCGACCTCGACGAATACGCGGCGTGGCTGCGTTCACGTCCCGGCGAAACGCGCGCGCGTGACGATGCTACGACGGCGCCGGCAGTCGCGCCGGCATCCGCGCCGCGGGCGAAAGCCGGCAAAGCGGCGAAAGTCAATCCGCACAAGCTGGCGAAGATCGAAACGGAAGTGGCCGAGCTCGAAGCCGGGCTCGCGCGGATCGATGCGCAGCTGGCCGACCCGGCGGCGTACGTTGGCGACGGCGCGCGGGTCGCGGAACTCGCGCAGCAGCAGTCGGCGCTGCGTGAACGCCTGGATCGCGCGGAATCCGAGCTGCTGGCGCTGTATGCGGCCGATGCCGCATGAGGCGCACACATCGAATCGCGTCCCCTGTAGGAGCGCACCTGGGCGCGACAGGCTTTGCCGCGAATCTGTCGCGCCCAGGTGCGCTCCTACGGAAGCAAGGCCGGCTCCACGGTTGCCGATCTTGAAGGGGGGAACGCATGAGCCGTGAACTGGTCTTCCTGGTGCTGATCTTCGCGCTGCTGGTCGTCCCGCGCGCGCTACAGCGGTTCAAGCTGCCGGCGCCGCTGACCTGCCTGGCGTTCGGCATCATCGCGATGCTGGCCTGGGGCGACGACTTCCACGATCCGGTCCTGACCCTGCTGTCGACGCTGGGCATCTCCTCGCTGTTCCTGTTCGCGGGTCTCGAGGTCGACCTGCGCGCACTGCGGCGCGGCCTGTGGCCGCTGGTCACGCACCTGGTCATCCGCACCCTGTCGCTGCTGGGCGTGGGCTGGCTGGCGTGGCGCTACTTCGACCTGGGCTGGCAGGCGGCGGGGCTGCTGGCGCTGGCCTTGCTGACGCCCTCGACCGGCTTCATCCTCGACACCCTGGCGCGCCTGGGCCTGGACGAGGAGGAGCGTTTCTGGGTCACCAGCAAGGCGATCATCGGCGAACTGTTCGCCCTGATCGTGCTGTTCGTGGAGTTGCAGATCGGCGATCCACTGCAGCTGGGTCTGTCGTCGCTGGTGCTCGCGGTGATGCTGGTCGGACTGCCTTTGCTGTTCGTGGCCTTCGGGCGCTGGGTAGTGCCGCACGCGCCGGGCTCGGAGTTCTCGCTGCTGGTGATGGTCGGCATCGTCGCCGCGGTGATCACCTATTCGCTTGGCGTGTACTACCTGGTCGGCGCGTTCATCGCCGGCCTGGTCGCGCGCCTGCTGCGCATCCGCATGCCGCGGCTGGCCTCGGACCAGAACCTGCACGCGGTACGCCTGTTCGCCTCGTTCTTCGTGCCGTTCTACTTCTTCCATGCCGGCACCCTGGTGCCGGCCGGTGCGCTGAGCCTGGAGGCGCTGGGCATCGGTCTGCTGCTCACCGCGGCTCTGCTGCCGCTGCGGATCGGCGTGGTCTGGCTGCAGCGCCGGGTGCTGTTCGGCGAGCGGCACCGCAGCAGCTGGCGGGTGTCGGTGGCGCTGGCCCCGACGCTGATCTTCACCCTGGTTCTGGCGATGATCCTGCGCGACCGCTTCTCGATCGACGACGCCCTGTTCGGCGGCCTGCTGCTGTACGCCGTGCTCAACACGCTGCTGCCGTCGCTGGTGTTGCGCGTGCCGTTCGATGTCGATCCGGCCGACGAGCATTTCGTCCACCCCGAGGACAAGGGGGCGGCCAAGCCCGCCACGGCGCCGGCGCATCCGGAGGATGTCCCGCGCGTGGCCGCGCGCGAATAAGTGTCCGATCCGCGCTGCGCCGGCGCTTGATTTGCCGGCGGCAGGCCCCAGAATCACCGTCGCGAGTCCGAGAATACGATCCCCATGCCCATCTACGCCTTCCAGTGCAGCGCCTGCGGCCACAGCTTCGACCGCCTGCAGAAGCTCTCCGATCCCGACCCCGATGCCTGTCCGGTATGCGCCGAACACGCGATCAAGCGCCAACTGACCGCGCCGTCGTTCCGGCTCGCCGGCAGCGGCTGGTACGAGACCGATTTCAAGAAGGATGGCGACAAGAAGCGCAACCTGGCCGGGGGCGGCGATGGTGCGGGCAAGGCCGATGCCAAGCCCGACGCCAAGCCCGCGGCCGACCCTGCCAAGCCTGCCGCGGGAAGGGCCGAACCTGCAGCGAAGGTCGAGGCGAAGCCGGCTCCCGCGGCGCCGGCTGCCGCCAAGACCTGATCCGGCTCCCGCTCAGCGCGCCCCGAACAGCGCCTGGCAGCCGTTGCTGACCCAGACGGCGTTGCCGTCGTAGCCCCAGTTGGTGTTTTCGCGACAGTTGGTGCCAGCGAGCTGCCGCTGCAGGTAAGGCCGTCCGTAGCGGCTGTTCCATGCGCACGAGGTGCGCCGGTTGCCGGTACTCGAGCAGGTCACGCTGTAGTTGCTGCCGCTGCCCGGATAGCCGGGTGAGACCTGCCTGCGCGATGCGAACTCGCCGCGGCAGCCGCCGCTGACGTAGACATAGCCGGTGTGCGACTGCCAGCTGCGGCCCTCGATGCAGGGCGTGCCGGAGAGCTGGCGCACCAGCCTCGTCTGGTGTTTCCAGGGGACCCGGCAGGTACGCGCGCGGCCGTTGTCGCTCTCGCAGCGGATCGTTTCGCCGCCGCCGACGGGCGGCTGGTCGTAGCGATCCTGGGCGAATTCGCCGCGGCAGCCGCCGCTGACGTGGACCTGACCGCCCTGCGAGTGCCAGCTGCGGCCCTCGGTGCAGGCGGTGTCCGAGAGCTGGCGCACCAGCCGCGAACTGCCCGACCATGGCGTCTGGCAGGTGCGCGCGCGGTTGTTGTCGCTTTCGCAGCGGATGCTGCCACCGCCGCCGACCGGTGGCCATGGCCCGTTGCCGCCGCCGGCCAGCGACTGCGCGATGTCCTGCTTGATGCGGCTGAAGCCCCAGTTGGAGCGGTTGACCTGGTCGAGGTAGAAACGCAGCTGGTCGTCGGGGATGCGACGGCCGCTGGACTGCTCCGAGTATTCGAGGCTGATCACGCGGACCTGGTCGCTTTGGGACAGCGTGCGCAGGTTTTCGGGCGCGTAGGCGCGCGCTGTCGGCGGCGTGGCCTGGGCCGCGAACGAAAGCACCGGGACAGCGATAGCGGTGGCGACGGCTAGCAACACCGATGGCAGCAGGCGGATCATGCGGTTTCCCCTCGGTGGACTGGAAAAGCGGCACGCCGGACCGGCTGCGGCGCAAGCGTGGGCACAGTAGGGCACGGTAATCGTTAAAATGACGTCGTCCGGCCAGCTGCCGGGCCGTTCAATGGAGACCCGATGCGCACCCATTTCTGCGGCCTGATCGACGAAACGTTGATCGGCCAATCCGTGACCCTCTGCGGCTGGGCCGACGTCGCCCGCGACCTCGGCGGCCTGTGCTTCATCGACCTGCGCGACCACGAGGGCATCGTCCAGGTCGTGGCCGAGCCGTCGGACGCGGCCGGCAACGACAAGGTGGTCGCGACCGCGGCCCAGGTCGGTTACGAGGACTGCCTGCAGGTGAGCGGCATCGTGCGCAAGCGGCAGTCGGTCAACGACAGGATCCCGACCGGGCAGGTCGAGGTCGTCGCCGGATCGATCGTGGTGCTGAACAAGGCCGAGCCGCTGCCGTTCCACGCCCACGAGAATCCGGGCGAGGACATCCGCCTCAAGTACCGCTACCTCGACCTGCGCACGCCGCAGATGCAGCGCATGATGCGCACCCGCACGCGACTGGTGGTGGCATTGCGCGCATGGCTGGACGCGCGCGGCTTCCAGGACATCGAGACCCCGATCCTGACCAAGGCCACGCCCGAGGGCGCGCGCGACTTCCTGGTGCCGGCGCGGATGCATCCGGGCGAGTTCTATGCGCTGCCGCAGTCGCCGCAGCTGTTCAAGCAGATCCTGATGGTGGCCGGCTTCGACCGCTATTATCAAATCGCGAGATGCTTCCGCGACGAGGCGCTGCGCGCCGACCGCCAGCTGGAGTTCACCCAGCTGGACATGGAGTTCGCGTGGGTCGAGGAACGCGACGTACAGGACACGGTCGAGCAGATGATGCGCGACGTGTTCCGGACGGTGATGGACGTGGAGCTCGGCGAGTTCCCGCGCATGACCCATGCAGAGGCGATGCGGCGGTTCGGCTCGGACAAGCCGGATCTGCGCATCGGCTTGGAGCTGGTCGACGTCGATGCGCAGGTCAAGGATTCGGACTTCAAGGTGTTCACCGATTGGGCGGGCACCGATGGCGGCCGCGTCTGCGCGCTGCGGATCCCGGGTGGCGGCAAGCTCTCGCGCAAGCAGATCGACGAGTACGCCGCGCATGCGGCCAAGTACGGCGCCAAGGGCCTGGCCTACATCAAGCTGTCGGAGACGGGCGAGGTTTCGTCGCCGATCGCCAAGTTCTTCTCCGAAGCGGCTTTCGCCGCACTGCTCGCGCACATCGGCGCCGGCAAGGGCGACGCGGTGTTCTTCGGCGCGGGCCCGCATGCGACCGTCAGCGACTTCATGGGCGCGCTGCGCCTGAAGGCGGGCAGGGACTTCGGCCTGGTCGAGGCGGGCTGGAAGCCGCTGTGGGTCACCGATTTCCCGATGTTCGAATGGGACGAAGGGGAAAACCGCTACGTCGCGCTGCATCATCCGTTCACCGCGCCTGCGGTCGACGACGAAGCGCAGCTGCGCGCGAACGCGAAGACCGCGGTGTCGCGCGGCTATGACATGGTGCTCAACGGCAACGAGATCGGCGGCGGCTCGATCCGCATCCACCGTTCGTCGATGCAGTCGGCCGTGTTCGAGCTGCTCGGGATCGACAGGGAAGAGGCGCAGGCCAAGTTCGGCTTCCTGCTCGATGCCCTGAAGTACGGCGCCCCGCCGCATGGCGGCATCGCCTTCGGCATCGACCGCATCGCCGCGCTGATGGCCGGCACCGAATCGATCCGCGACGTGATCGCCTTCCCCAAGACCACCACCGCGCAGTGCCTGATGACCGGTGCGCCTTCGCAGGTGCCGGAAAGGCAGCTGGCCGAAGTGCACGTCGCGGTGCGGGAGAAGGCGGAAAAGGGGCCGGGGTGAGGTTCCGCCGCGGAATGGCCGGGCCTGGGGGTGGTCGTGGACGAAATCCAGCCTGACTCCTTTTCCATCCGCCGCGCCACGCCCGACGATGCCGGCGTGGTTTCGCGCCTGGCGTCGCGCAGCTTCGTGGAAACCTTCGGCCACCTTTATCCGGAGGAAGACCTGCGCGCCTTCCTCGCCGAAGCTTACGCGGTCGAGCGCCAGCGCACGATCCTCGCGCACCCGGATTACGCGGTCTGGCTGCTGGAAAGCGACGGCGAGGCCATCGGCCATGCCGCCGCGGGGCCGTGCGGCCTGCCGCATCCGCAAGTCGATCCCGGCGACGGCGAGCTCAAGCGCCTGTACGTGCTGCAGGGGTGGCAGAACCACGGCTGCGGGGCGCGGCTGTTCCAGGCCGCGCTCGACTGGCTGCAGCGCGATGGCCCGCGCACGCTGTGGATCGGCGTCTGGTCCGAGAACCTCGGCGCGCAGCGCTTCTATGCCCGCCATGGCTTCGAGCACGTCGGCGAGTACGAATTCCCGGTCGGCCGCGTGCGCGACCGCGAATTCATCCTGCGGCGCGGCGCGCCGCGCTGACCCGCAAAAGAAAACGGCCCGGATCGCCCCGGGCCGTCCCTGCTTCCTGGCAGGTTGTTGCGCTTAGTCCTCGGCGCTCTGGTAGGCCGTCTGGTAGCGGCCCGCGGCCACCGCGAACGCGGCGCGGGTCACCTGGACGCCTGGATCGAAGAACGCATGCAGCGTTGGCTGCAGGTCATACGGACCCTGCATCACCGTGAAGCGCGCATTGATCAGGCCCTGGTCCAGCGCCTGCTGCACGTAGCCGCGCAGGCTCGGGGCGATCAACGCGGCATCGTCGATGGCGATGCGCTTGCCGTCGTAGAACACGGTCAGCGGACCGCTGAACGCCGCCGCCTGGTCCTGCAGGCCCATGCTCTGGACCAGTGAGAACGCGAGGCTGACGCGGGTCACGGCGTCGTTGGGCCTGAAAGCGCCGTTGATCGTGCCCATGACACCGGCCTGCTGCTGGCTGAGGTCGCGCAGGGCAGCGCCCCGGGCCACGGCCGATTCGGCGAACGGATAGACCGAGCTGCTGGTCTTGACGTCGCTGAAGCTGCGGACGTTGTTCAGCGGCAGGGACTGGCGGACGCTCGAACCCATCACCAGGTACTGGGCGAGTTCACCGCGCTTGAGCTTGTTGTCCGGACGGAAGTTGCCGTCGCTGTAACCGTCCACGAGGCGGTTGGCGACCGCGAACTCGATCGCCTGACGGGCCGGATGGCCGGAGATGTCGTTCAGCCCGGTGTAGCCGCCGCTGTTGAGGAAGCTGATCTCGCCGTCGACGTAGCCGGGTGCGGCCCAGCCGTTGGTGACGCCCGCCGGATCGACCGAAGTGCCGGACACCGAGCCGATGCCGCGCACGGTGACCGTCCACGTGCCGGCCTTGCCCGGGGCGCCGGCGACGACCGTGTCGCCGAGCACGGGCAGGGCGATCGAGGAACCGTAGCGGTTGCCGTCCGGATCGGTCAGCACGACGGCGACGGTGTTGGCGTCGACCACGGCTCGTGCGGCCACCCAGGCGACATCGGCGCCGACCTCGAAGCTCTGCGATTCGACCGTGCCGACCGGCGTGAAGAAGATCGAGAACGGCACCGGCGCCGCGCCGGGCACGAGCACGGCATTGCTGTTGAATGCGTTGAGCGAGTTGACGGTGGCGCCGAAGTCGCTGCGCATGCCGGCGGCTTCCGCGACGGCGTTGTAGGCGTTGACGTGGCCCGCGCCGGCTTCCCATGCCAGGCGGCCGGTCATGTTGCTCGCGGTGCGCTCGAGGATGTCCTTGACCTGCGCCGGGGTGAGGTTCGGGTTGGCTTCCAGCATCAGGGCGACGATGCCGGCCACGTGCGGGGTCGCCATCGAGGTGCCGCTCATGTGGGTATAGAACGGCAGGTAGGCGGGCGCCAGGGTATCGGCATCGTGCTGGGCCTCCAGCGGCGGCAACGCACCGGTCAGCGTGCGGGTCGAGATGATGTCGACGCCGGGCGCGACGATCGTGGGCTCGTTGAAATAGGTCCACTGCTTGCCGTCGGGCATGGTGAAGCTGCCCATCTCGCCGCGCTTGCCGCGCGAGGAGAAGCCGGTCAGCACGCCGTCCTTCTCGCTGGCGCCGACGGAAATGACCCAGGGCGCCTGCGCGTACGGGTTGTGGGTGTCTTCGCCCGGGCCATCGTTGCCGGCGGCGAAGACGCTGACGATGCCGCGCTTGTACAGCTCGTAGGTGGAGATGCTCACCGGGTCGGTCGGGTCGAACTTGCCGGAGCTGCCCCAGGAGTTGCTGGTGACGCGGATCGGGTCGCGGTAGCTGAACTGGTTGGTGGCCGCATAATCAAGGCCGCCGACCGCGTCGAGGATCAGCAGCACCGCGCCGGAGCCGTAGCCGACCAGGGAGGCGCCTGGCGCGACGCCCCGGTACAGCCCGTTGGACTTGGCGCCGGTGCCGCCGATGATGCCGGCGCAATGGGTACCGTGTCCCGAACCCCAATCGGTGTTCGGCACGCCCTCGACGTAGGTGATCGGCAGCATCGAGTCGAGCGAAGCCAGGTTGGTGACGCCCTGGGTGTTCTGCACCACGTGGGTGCCGAACTTGATATCGTCGTGGGTGCCATCGACGCCGGAGTCGTTGACGAGCACGCCCACGCCGGATCCGCTGAACGGGATCGCGCGGTTGAAGTCGCCCGGGTTGCCGACCGTGCGGGCGACGCCCGACAGGCCATTCGCTTCCTGGTCCAGGTAGCGCAGCGGCGCGTTCCAGTAAATCGAGACCACGTCGCTGCGCTTGGCCAGCGCCTGGATCTCGGCCGGGGTGGCCAGGGCGCCGGCGATCGGCAGCGTGCGCATGGTGATGCCCTTGTTGATGCCGAGGGTCTTCAGCGCGGCGACCTGGCTGGCGGTGACGGGGCCGGATTGCTGGTAGCTGATCACGACCTGGAGTTCGTCGGTCGGTGCCGCGCTGGCCATGCGCGAAAGCAGCTTGGTGTCGAGATGGGCGTCGGCCAGGGCCACGCCGCTGCTCAGCAGGCCGGCGGCGATGGCGCAGATCTTGAAGGTGGTCTTGCGATTCGGACGGGAAGACATTGATGGGCTCCGTGGCGGCCCACGGGGGGTGGGCGACCATTGGGAGTGTTGGTGGCCGGGGACTGCGAAACCATCCGGACTTGCCCCCACGCAAGGAAGGGAAATCACCCAGGGCGGCAAGGCCGATTTGCTGGCGACGGGGACATGCGGCCGTCGCACAGGGATGTGCGACACCCCGTCTCGGGTGCCTGGAATGCCGCACGATCCCTGGATATCGTGCGCCGGGCCACGGCGGATCGTGCCCAGGTTAAGGGTAATCCCCTACAGACGTCGTCGCGCGATAGGCCTTAGACTCGGGAACCACCACGAGCGCACGGAACGCGTTTCATCCATCTCCGCATGCGCGCAACGCTTGCGCGGACCTTATCAAAGGCACCTGCACAATGAATGCAACAACCTTCGCATCGCGCTTCCTGCTGGCTTTCGGTTTGCTGGTCGGGGCGCCGCCACTGCTGGCCCAGACGCTGCCGGTGGCGGTCAACGTCTCCGGCAATACCGCCACCATCCAGGTCGGTACCGTCACTGCCCCGCTTGCAGACCTGACCCTTACCTTCGACGATCCCAGCGGCCTCAGCGCCGGCAGCCTGGGCGTCAGCGCGAAGCTGGTCAGCCTGTCGGATCCGACCCTGCTGGCACGGTTGCCCAACGCCCAGTTGACCCAGCTGGACGGTGCATTCCCGCTGATGGTGACCATCGAACCTCCCGCGATCGGCGGGCTGAGCTTCAATCGCACCGTCAGGGTCGAGGTGCATACCCACGCGCTGGCCTACACCACCGGGACCTCGTTCCGGCTGTTCAAGGCGCCCGTGGGAGGCAGTTTCCGCGACATCACCGACGAGGTCGCCCCGGGCAGCGTGCGCGCGCGCGGCACCACCGGTGGATTCTCGCAGTTCCTGGTGCTGGCCGACCTGCGCGATACCGGATCGGTGGTCGCCGAGAAGTTCGACTGGCTTCGCGCACGCCTGGCCGCATTGGCAAGCAGCGAGCGCGCTCCGCTTGATGCCTATCTCGACGATGCCGAAAATGCCGTCGCCAGCGGCGACTATTCGACGGCCGGCGCAACGCTGGATGCATTCCGCGCGCGCGTGTCGGCACGCGCCGGGGTTGGCATCCCGCAGCAGTGGCGTGCCACGCACGACCTCGACAACCAGGCCGGCGAACTCCTGGCCGGGGCCGCGACGCTGAAATTCAGCGTGGCTTTCCTGCGCGACTACGGGCAATAAGGGTTTCCGGCGACGGGGCGTCCGCGGCATCGCGGCACCCAGAACGCCCGCCCTGGACGGCAGGGAACGATTGACGCGCACCGCGTCCGGCGGCGCGCGTCCGGATTGCCCGGCCGAAGCCCGCCAGCGCGTTAAGATCAGCGTATGTATTCGCGCCTTACCGCCTACGTCGCTGACAGTCCTGCGTCCCAGCGCCTGTTGGGCGGCGACGAGGCCATGCGCATCGGTCGCGACGAGGATTGCGGGCTGCGTTTGCGGCATCCATCGGTATCGCGCGTGCACGCGGAGTTGCGCGGCGAAGGCGGCAGCTGGAGGCTGCGCGACCTGGGGAGCAAGAACGGCACCCATGTCGACGGATCCCGGGTCGACGAGGCCGTCCTGTCCAGCGACTGCTGGCTGCGCCTGGGCGACGTGTACTGCGAATTCTCGGTGCTGCGGGACGTGGATGCGGATGCCAACCATGCCAGGTTGCAAGCGCGGCGCGCCCGAGCGACGGCGCTGACGACGCGATTGGGCCATGCTTCGGCCTTCGGTGAGTTGCTCGAAGGCAGCCTGCGGGCAGTGATCGAGCTGGCGCACTGCCGTCGCGGCTTCCTGTTGTTGCACGACGGAGGCGACTATGTCGTGCGTGCGCAGCACTCGCTGGACGCCGGCGAGCTCGCTGGCAGCGCCTTTTCGGGCAGTGTCGGCGTGGTCGATCGCGTGCTGTCCGGTGGGCGAGCCGTGGTCGTCAACGATGTCGGCAGCGAAGCCTGGCTGGCCATGCGCGATTCCGTGGTCGCCGGAGGGCTGCGTGCGTTGGCCTGCCTGCCGCTGCACGACGGCCTGCGGGTCGCCGGGGCGATCTACGCCGACCGCGATACGCCGGGGGAGGCCATCACCACGCTCGACATGGAACTGCTGCAGGCCTTCGCCGAACGCGCTGCCGTGTACATCGCGGCCAGGCGCGCCAGCGATTCGCTCGGCCGTGCGGCTGGCTCCGCCCAGCCCGCGCGCTGGCGTCCTATCGCCGCCGCGCACGCGGGGCCGTGATGAACCCCGCGGACGAAACCGCTACTGGCATCCATGCCAATGCCGATTTCGCGCCAGGGACGGTTCTGGCCGGACGCTTCCGGATCGAGGCCCTGCTTGGCGTGGGCGGCATGGGCGTGGTCTATCGCGCCACCGACCTGGCGCTCGACGTGCCGGTGGCCTTGAAGCTGTTGCGGCCGGAGCTGGCAGGCAGGCCCGAGGCCTTTGATCGCTTCCGCCAGGAGTTGTTGCTCGCGCGCCAGGTGTCCAATCCGCACGTGGTGCGGATCCACGACATCGCCCAGCACGATGGCCGCTGGATGATCAGCATGGACCTGGTGGAGGGCGAGTCGCTCGACCACTACCTGGACCGCGTCGGCAGGCTGGCCGCCGACGACGCGCTGCGGATCGCGCGCCAGGTCGCGGAAGGACTGGGCGCGGCGCATGCGCGCGGCGTGGTGCATCGCGACCTGAAGCCGGCCAACGTGCTGATCGATGCAGCCGGCAATGCCTACGTCAACGATTTCGGGGTCGCGCGCTCCCTGGTCAGCAGCGGCCTCACCCAGTCGGGGGCAACGGTCGGCACGCCGGACTACCTCTCCCCGGAACAGGCGCGCGGCGAGCGCGTCGATCCGCGCAGCGACCTGTATGCGCTGGGCCTGATCCTGTACGAAATGCTCAGCGGCGAACTGCCTTTCGCCGGCGGCACGGTCGCCGAGGTGCTGGGCCAGCGCATGGTCCGCACCCCGCAGCCGCTGACGCGCAAGCGCCCGGAGCTGCCAGCGTGGATCGCGCGGCTGGTCGACAAACTGTTGCGGCCACAGCCGGCGCACCGCTTTCGCGACGCCGCGGCGGTGGTCGCCGCGATCGACAGCAGGCAGGTGCCGCGCGAATTCCGGCCGGGACGCGGCACGGCGCTCGGCGCGGTTGCCGCGCTGTTGCTGCTTGGCCTGGGAGCCGGTGGCTGGTGGTGGTTGCAGCAAGCGCAGGCGCCCCCGGTCGTGCCACCGCTGCATCGCCTGCTGGTGCTGCCGGTGGCGAGCGGAAATGCAGGCTGGGCGGATACTGCGTCGGGACAGGCGCTGGACGATTGGCTGCTCGGCGCCAGCGACCACCTGCGCGATGCGATCAACGGCGCCGGCGTGGCCGTCGTCGATACGCATCGCACGCAGCAGGCGCTGCGGCAGCTGGACCCGATGGGCACCGCGACGCCAGACCCGGATGCGCTGCTGCGCGTCGCCGTTGCCGACCGCATGTTGGCACCGAAGCTGCACGGACGCGCGGGCGACTGGAAGGTACGGGCGGAACTGCATGCCGGCGCACAGCCGCCGCGACTGATCGAGGGCACGCCTGCGGCAGATCCGGACGCCGCGCTGCTGGCCTGGTGGCGCGAGCTGCGGACGGTCCTCGGACTGGCCCCGGACGCGTCGCTGGCGTTGCCCGCTGCGGCAGCGCTGCAGTCCTACGGCGCAGGCTTGCGTGCGCAGCGGGATGGTGACCTGATCCCGGCACTGGAGCAGTTCCGGAAGGCTTCGGCCGCGGCACCCACCGACCCGCTGGCATGGCTGGCGCAGGCGTCGGTCGCGGAACAGATCGGCGAAGACGACACGGCGCTGGCGGCGGTCGAGCAGGGCCAACGCAAGGCGCACGCTGCCCCGCAGCGCATGCAGCAGCGCTTCGTCGCCCGGCGCGCCCTGCTCGAGGGCGATCCGGCCGCGGCCGTGGCGGCCTGGCGCTCGCTCGCCGAGGCCAGTCCGGACGACACCTTCGCTGCGCTCGAATTGGCGCGCGCGCGTGGCGCGGGGGGTGATTTCGACGCTGCCCTCGCTGGATTGCGGAAGCTTTCCGGCAGGGACGACAACGACCCGCGCGCATGGTACGAGATGGGCAAGTTCTCGATCCTGCAGGGCGATGCCCGACGCGCGGTGGACGACTACCTGGTACGTGCGCTGGTGCTCTACAAGCGCAGCGGCGACCGTTATGGCCAGGCCGAAACGGTCAACGCACTCGGCGTCGGCTATGGGCGCCTCGGGCAGACGGACGACGCCGAGCAGCAGTATCGCCAGGCCGTGCAGCTGCGACAGCAGGTCGGCAACCGGCGTGGCGTCGCCACCAGCCTGCGCAACCTCGCCGGGATCGTCACCCTGCGCGGCCAGTTCGACGAGGCAGGGAAGGACCTGGACCGCGCGCGTGGCATCTATCTGGAACTAGGCGACCGCACCGGCCTGGCGGCGACCGAGACCGAACTGGGATTGCTGTTTGAGGAGCGCGGCGACTACCACGCGGCGCTGGACGCCTACCGCCGTGCACTGCAGGCCTGGCAGCAGTCCGGCGACGCGCACGGCGGCGCTGAAACGCTCAACCACATCGGATTCGCCTACTACCAGCTTGGCGTCTATGACAGCGCGCAGGCGTTCTGGCAACAGGCCCGGGATGCGTACGCGAAGCTGGGCGATCGTACCGGCGACGTGCGCACCACCCAGAACCTCGGGCTGCTGGACATCTCGCGCGGAAACTGGAAGCAGGCCCGCGCACGCCTTGTGCGCTCGCTGGCCGAAGCGCAAAAGCAGCAGATGCTCGAGGAAGCCGCCGTGAGCCGCCGCAACCTGGCCGAACTCGAGCTGTGGCAGGGCCATGTATCGGCCGCGCTCGCGCAATCCGATGCGGCGCTGGCATCGTTCCGGCAGCGGGAGGATGACCGCGGGACCAGCGATGCGGCATTGCTGCGCATCCAGGCATTGCTCGTCGCCCATGCAGACACGCAGGCCCAAAGCGAGCTCGACGCGTTGGCCGACCTGCTTGCCACGGCATCGGGCGAGCAACGCGCGATCGCCGCCATCGTGCGTGCCGAGCTGGCCGACCGCCGCGGCGACAAGGCAGGGGCAGTGGCGGCGCGGGCGGAGGCGGCACGCCTGTCGGACAGTTCCGGCGTGCGGCAGTTGCAACTGCAGGTCGCACTGCAGCGCGCCGACGAGGGCCGCCTCGCCGCCTCGCTCGATGCCGACACCGCGGCGCTCGGCCACGCCGGCCTGCGGCTGCGCTGGCTGGAGCTGGACATGCGCGCCGCGCTGGCGCGGCAGGCGCCGGCGCGTGCCGTGCAGGACTATCGAGAGGCGCAGAATGCGTTGCGCAAGGGCGACTATGCGCGGGCCTACTGGCTGCACGCGCTGGGCGCGCGAGCGCTCGCCGATAGCGGGGATCCGGTGCGCGCCAGGGACGCGATCGCCGCCGCCGATTCGGCACTGTCGACCCTGCGCGAAGGCATGCCCAAGGCCTTGCTGCACGGATTCGACGCGGCTCCGGAAGTGGCCACGGCAAGAATGGCCGCGATTGCCGATACACGACAACCATGATGCAGCGCGACGGAGACAATGAATCGGACCTGCAAGCGCAGTACCGGCAACTGCTGCGCAGGATCGAGGCCAACGAATCGGAATTCCTCCGCCTCGGGCGTTCGGTCTGGCGCGTGCAGGAGGACGAGCGCCGACGCCTGGCGCGCGAACTGCACGACGGGATCGGACAGAACCTGACCGCGCTCAAGCATCGGCTGGCACTGGTTGGCAGCAGCCTCGGGCCCGACGACGACGCCTTGCGCAGCCGCCTGGAGGCGGCGATCGCACTGTGCTCGGTGACGCTGGAGGACACGCGCAACCTTTCGCGCATGTTGCGCCCGCCGATACTCGACGACCTCGGCCTGGAGCAGGCTCTGCGCTGGTTGGCGCGCAGCATGGCCGAAGCGGGCGGCCCGCAGACGGCGGTCGAGATCGAGTCGCTGCCGGCGCTGGACGGCGACCAGCAGACGCTGCTGTTCCGCGTCGCGCAGGAGGCGCTGAACAACGTCGCCAAGCACGCACGGGCACGCAACGCGACCGTGCGTTTGCGCAGCCATGGAGGACAATTGCAGTTGCAGGTCGAGGACGATGGCTGTGGCTGCGACGCAGACAGTGCTGCGCGTTCGGGTGGAAGCGGACTGGGCGGCATGCGCGAACGCCTGCGGCTGTACGGTGGGCGCTTCCAGCTGCAGTCCACCCCGGGCGATGGCACGCGCGTCCTGGTGTCGCTGCCGCTTGACTCGGTGTGACCCGGCGTGCAGCGTAGCTGCATGGCCCGAATCCGCGTACTGCTCGCCGACGACCATACCCTCGTGCGCGAGAGCCTGGCAGGTGTCCTCCAGGCGACGGGCGACATCGAAGTGGTGGCGGAAGCCGCGGACGGCATCGAGACCCTCGAGCGTGCCATGCAGACGCGGCCAGACGTGGTGGTGGTCGACATCTCGATGCCGCACCTCAACGGAATCGAGGTGGTGCGCCGCCTGCGCGAGATGCTGCCGGACACGCGAGTGCTAGTGCTGACCATGCACCAGGAAGAGGAGTACGTGCTGCACATGGTGCGCGCCGGCGCGGCGGGTTACCTGGTCAAGGACAGCCCGTCCACCGAACTGATCGCGGCGGTGCGCAGCCTGCATGCCGGGCAGGCCTACTTCGGGCCGCAGGCGGCGAAGACCCTGGCCGACCAGGTGCAGCATCCTGGTCGGGACATGGACGATCCGTACGGCGACCTCACCAAACGCGAGCGCGAGGTGTTCCACCTGATCGTCGAAGGCCTCACGACCAAGGAGATCGCCCGCCGGCTCGGCATCAGCGCCAAGACCGCGGAAAACCACCGCGCGCGGGTGCTGGACAAGCTCAACGCACGAAACACCGCCGAACTGGTGCGGTATGCGGCGCGCAGGGGCCTGCTCGGATGAGCGGCCGGGGGCCGCGGATGCCCGGAGGACCGGTTTGACGCCAGTCGGCCGCGTGGTGCTGTTGCATGGCATCTGGATGGTCGGTGCGACCATGCAGTGGTTCGGTGCGCGCCTGCGCGCCGCGGGCCGTGCGCCGGAGACCTTCGGTTACCACAGCATCGTCGACGGTCCGGAAGCCGCCGTGCCCCGGCTTGCCGAGCAGCTGCGCGGCGGCGACCGGGCCGATATCGTCGCCCACAGCCTCGGTGGCCTGGTCGCGCTGCACGCGCTGGCGCTGGAGCCCGAGCTGCCGGTGCGGCGCGTGGTCTGCCTCGGCGTGCCGCTGTGCGGCAGCACGGCGGCGGCCAGCCTCGCGCGCCGGCCGCTGGCTTCGCTGTGGCTGGGGCGCAGCGCCGAGCTGCTGCAGTCGGGCTGCGCGACCTGGCCGGCGCGGTTCGAGGTGGGCATGGTCGCCGGCAGCCTGCCGCATGGGCTGGGCGCGCTGGTCGCGCACTTCAAGGACGCGAACGACGGCACCGTGGCGGTGGAGGAGACCCGCAGCCCGCAGCTGGCGGACCACGTCGTGATCGCGTCCAGCCACAGCGGCCTGATCTTCTCGGGCGAGGCGGTGCGGCAGACCCTGGCCTTCCTCGATCGCGGGCGCTTCGAGCACTAGGCCGGGCCGATGGAACGGCGTCTCGCGGCGTGCGGAGCCGGACGCCGCGGCGCGATCGGGTAAAATCGCCGATTCGCCACCAGCATCGTCCCGGTTGAAGCCATGGGCAGAGGCCCCTCCATCGAAGGCCGCAAGAACGCCGAAGACGCCCGGCGCGGCAAGATCTTCACCAAGCTGATCCGCGAGATCTCGGTCGCCGCGCGCGGCGGCGGCGGCGATCCGGCCGGCAATCCGCGCCTGCGCAGCGCCATCGACAAGGCGCTGTCGGCCAACATGAGCAAGGACGTGATCGAACGCGCCGTGAAGAAGGCCACCGGCGGACTCGAGGGCGTCGACTACGAGGAGATCCGCTACGAGGGCTACGCGCCCGGCGGAGTCGCGGTGATCGTCGACTGCCTGACCGACAACAAGGTGCGCACCGTGGCCGACGTGCGCCATGCCTTCGGCAAGTTCGGCGGCAACCTCGGCACCGACGGTTCGGTCGCCTTCATGTTCCGCAAGACCGGCATCCTGCGTTATCCGCCCGGCGCCGACGAGGATGCGATCACCAATGCGGCCATCGAGGCCGGCGCCGACGACGTGGTGGTGTATCCGGAAGACGGGGCCATCGACGTGTTGACCGCGCCCGAGGCCTTCGAGGCGGTGCGCGATGCGATGCGGGCGGCCGGCCACGAACCCGGCCACTCCGAGGTGGCATATCGCGCCGACAACGACATCGCGGTCGAAGGCGAGACCGCGCAGCAGGTGGCGAAACTGATCGCGTGGCTGGAAGACCTCGACGACGTGCAGAACGTGTACAGCAACGCCGGACTCGGCGAAGACGCATACGCGTAAGCTGCTGACGTGACCAGAATCCTCGGGATCGATCCAGGCTCGCAGACCACGGGTGTCGGCATCATCGATGTCGACGACGCCGGCGCGATCACGCACGTATTCCACGCGCCTCTGAAGCTGCTGGCGGGCGGGCAGGCGGCCGACGGCGGGTTTCCGCAGCGCCTGAAGCGGCTGTTCGAGGGCCTGTCGCAGGCCATCGACGCGCACCGTCCGGACGAAGTGGCGATCGAGCAGGTGTTCATGGCGCACAACCCGGCTTCGGCGCTGAAGCTCGGCCAGGCGCGCGGCGCGGCGATGTGCGCGGTGGTGGTGCGCGACCTGCCGGTGCACGAATATGCCGCGAAGGAAATCAAGCTGGCGGTGGTCGGCAAGGGTGGTGCCGACAAGGTGCAGGTCCAGCACATGGTCGGCATCATGCTCAACCTCAACGGCAAGCTGCAGGCCGACGCGGCCGACGCGCTTGCGGTGGCGATCACCCATGCCCACGTGCGCGCCACCGCGAACCGCCTGGGCGTCGATGCGCGCGCGGCGTGGAGCCGAAAGTGATCACATTCGCAGCTCGGGGCTACGCCCCCCACGCTCTCGCTGTAGGTCGGGGCTACGTCCCCGACGTTCGCATGTGTCTCGTCGGGGTCGTAGCCCCGACCTATGGGGGTGATGAATGATCGGTCGCCTAAAAGGCATCCTTGTGCACAAGCAGCCGCCTTGGCTGGTGGTAGACGTGCACGGCGTCGGCTACGAGCTGGAGGCTCCGATGAGCACCTTCTACGACCTGCCCGAGGCCGGCCGCGAGGTGTCGCTGTTCACCCACTACGCACAGAAGGAGGACAGCGTTTCGCTGTACGGCTTCCTGCACGAATCCGAGCGGCGCCTGTTCCGCGACGTGCAGCGCGTCAGCGGCATCGGCGCCAGGATCGCGCTCGCGGTGCTGTCGGGCGTGTCGGTCGACGAGTTCGCGCGCCTGGTGCAGGCAGGCGACATCGCGGCGCTGACGCGCATCCCCGGCATCGGCAAGAAGACCGCCGAGCGCATGGTGGTGGAACTGCGCGATCGCGCTGCCGACCTGGCCGGCGGCGTCCATGCCGGTGGCGGCAGCGGTCCGGCCGATCCGCTGTCGGAGGCCACCATCGCCCTGCAGCAGCTGGGATACAAGCCCGCCGAGGCGCAGCGCATGGCCAGGCAGGCCCTCGCCGATGGCGACAGCGCAGAAGCCATCATCCGGAAAGCGTTACAGTCCGCGCTGCGTTGATGCGGAAGACCGGCGCCACCGCGCCGGTTGCGCCAGGAAACCCATGCCCGATTCGCCAAACAAACCATCCAAGCAGCCGCCAGCACGGCAGCCCGGCCATGACAAGGTCGGCCTCTCCGGCCTGGTCGTCGGCGCCATCGGCGTGGTCTTCGGCGATATCGGCACCAGCCCGCTGTACACGCTGAAAGAGGCATTCTCGCCGCACTTCGGCCTGATCGCCAACCACGACACCGTGCTGGGCGTGCTGTCGCTGGTGTTCTGGGCGCTGATGATCGTGGTCACCACCAAATACGTCGCCATCATCATGCGCGCGGACAACAACGGCGAGGGCGGCATCATGGCGCTGATGGCGCTGGCCCAGCGCACGCTGCCGAAAGGATCGAAATCGACCTACGTCGTCGGCATCCTCGGCATCCTCGGCGCCTCGCTGTTCTTCGGCGACGGCGTGATCACCCCGGCGATCACCGTGCTTGGCGCGATCGAGGGCCTGGAAGTGGTGGCGCCGCAGCTGCACCACTGGATCGTGCCGTTGACCCTGATCGTGCTGGTCTGCCTGTTCGCGAGCCAGCGCTTCGGTACCCGGAAGGTCGGCAAGGTGTTCGGGCCGATCACGCTGGTGTGGTTCGCGGCGCTCGCGGCGATCGGTTTCTCCAACATCTTCCAGGCGCCGGAAGTGCTCAAGGCCTTCAATCCGTGGTGGGCGATCCGCTTCTTCATGGAGCACCACTTCCACGGCGTCTTCATCCTCGGCGCGGTGGTGCTGGCGGTGACCGGCGGCGAGGCGCTGTACGCCGACATGGGCCACTTCGGCGCCAGGCCGATCCGGATCAGCTGGTACTGCTTCGTGCTGCCGTCGTTGATGCTCAACTACCTCGGCCAGGGCGCGCTCGTGCTGCAGGATCCGCTGTCGATCCAGAACCCGTTCTTCATCGGCGTGCCCGAATGGGGGCGTTGGCCGATGATCGTGCTGGCGACGATGGCGGCGATCATCGCTTCGCAGGCGGTGATCACCGGCGCTTTCTCGGTTTCCCGCCAGGCGATGCAGCTGGGCTACATCCCGCGCATGCAGATCAAGCACACGTCGCAGGACACCATCGGCCAGATCTACGTGCCCGGCGTGAACTGGATCCTGATGGTGCTGGTGGTCAGTCTGGTGCTGGCGTTCCGCAGCTCGACCGCACTGGCCACCGCCTATGGCATCTCGGTATCGCTGACGATGCTGATCGACACCCTGCTGCTGGCGATCGTGGCGCGTGCGCTGTGGCACCGCTGGAGGCGCGTGGTGTTGCCGCTATGCGTGGTCTTCTTCGTGGTGGAGGTTGCCTTCGTGATCGCCAACGCCGCCAAGATCCCCGACGGCGGCTGGTTCCCGCTGGTGCTGGGCGCGCTGCTGTTCATCACGCTGCGCACCTGGCGACGCGGACGCCAGCTGCTGCACGAGGCGGTACGCGAGGAGGGCATCGGGCTCGACAGCTTCCTGCCCGGCCTGATGCTGGCGCCACCCGCGCGCGTTCCGGGGACCGCGATCTTCCTGACCGCCGACGTCGGCGTGGTACCGCACGCGCTGCTGCACAACCTCAAGCACAACAAGGTGCTGCATGAGCGCAACGTGTTCCTGACCGTGGAAACGCTCGGGGTGCCGTATGCGCCCATGGAGAAGCGCCTGCAGATCGAGCCCATCGGCGACGATTTCTTCCGCGTGCTGATCCGGTTCGGTTTCATGGAGACGCCGGACGTGCCGCTGGCGCTGATGCGGTCGTGCGACGAGGGTGGCGTGTATTTCGATCCCATGGAAACGACTTACTTCGCCAGCCGCGAGACAATCGTCGCCACCGCCTACGGCAGCATGCCGGCCTGGCGGGACAGGCTGTTCGCCTTCATGCACCGCAATGCCGCGCCGGCCACCGGGTTCTTCCGGATTCCCGGGAACCGGCTGGTGGAGCTGGGCGCGCAGGTGGAGATTTGAGGAGCCGCGGACCGGGGGTGGCGGAACCACAGCCAGCGCCCCGGTTTGCTGGCCGTGCGGCCGCCATGGATCGCCGATGTGCGAGCATTGCCCGGTGTTGCTGACGACTTCCTGCCCCCACTCCCGGATTCCCTTCCCCGCATGACCGAAGACCGCATCATCGACGCCGACGCCACCCGCGAGGACGAGGCCATCGAGGCTTCGATCCGGCCGAAGCGGCTGGACGAGTACCTCGGCCAGCTGCCGGTGCGCGAGCAGATGGCGGTTTACATCGAAGCGGCGAGAGGCCGTGGCGAGGCGCTGGACCACGTGCTGATCTTCGGCCCGCCCGGCCTGGGCAAGACCACGCTCAGCCACGTCATCGCCAACGAGCTTGGCGTCAATCTGCGGACCACCTCCGGACCGGTGATCGAAAAGGCCGGCGACCTGGCCGCGCTGCTGACCAACCTGCAGCCGCACGACGTGCTGTTCATCGACGAGATCCACCGCCTGTCGCCGGTGGTCGAGGAAGTGCTGTATCCGGCGATGGAGGACTTCCAGATCGACATCATGATCGGCGAAGGCCCGGCCGCGCGTTCGATCAAGCTCGACCTGCCGCCGTTCACCCTGATCGGCGCGACCACCCGCGCCGGCCTGCTGACCGCGCCGCTGCGCGACCGCTTCGGGATCGTGCAGCGGCTGGAGTTCTACAGCGCCGAGGACCTGACCCGCATCGTCGGGCGCTCGGCCCGGATCCTGGGCATTGATTGCGTCGCCGAAGGCGCCGACGAGATCGCTCGGCGCTCGCGCGGCACCCCGCGCATCGCCAACCGGCTGCTGCGACGGGTGCGTGATTTCGCCCAGGTCCGCGCCGCCGGCCACATCGACCACGCGGTCGCACGCGACGCGATGGCGATGCTGAAAGTCGATCCGGAAGGCTTCGACGACCTCGACCGGCGCCTGCTCAACCTGATCATCGAGAATTTCGATGGCGGCCCGGTCGGGGTCGAATCGCTGGCCGCGGCCCTGTCCGAGGAGCGTGGAACGCTCGAGGACGTGATCGAACCCTACCTGATCCAGCAGGGCTTCCTGGTGCGCACGGCGCGCGGGCGCATGGCGTCGCACAAGGCCTACCGGCACCTCGGGTTGAAGCCGAAGGCTGGCGTGGCAGGGCTGTTCGAAAACGAAAGGGAAAGCGAAAGGGGGTCAGAGTGAAGTTTCGCGGTCCGGAATTCGACCGCCCCGGTTTCGCCGGCGCGAAATTCACTCTGACCCCTTTTCGCCCCGACTTTCGAGCGCCTCTTAACTGATGTTCAGCCACCCTGTACGCGTTTACTGGGAAGATACCGACGCCGGTGGCGTGGTGTACCACGCGCAGTACCTGGCGTTCCTCGAGCGCGCGCGGACCGAATGGCTGCGCACGCGCGGTTACGGCCAGGACCTGCTGCGCGGTTCGCACGACCTGGTGTTCGCGGTGCGGGCGATGCGGATCGACTTCCGCAAGCCGGCACGGCTGGATGACGCGCTGGACGTATCGGTGGCCCTGCGCGAATGCCGGCGCGCCAGCATGGTGATCGTGCAGGGCATCCGCCGCCAGGGCGAACTGCTGCTCGACGCCGAGGTGAGGATCGCGGCGCTCAACGCCAGCGACTTCCGCCCGCGCGCCATCCCGGAAGCGCTTCACGACGAACTGAAATCACTCGAAACGAGCGGAGTAAACAACGAATGAGCGCAATGGCGATGCTGCTGCAAGCCACCCAGGTCGAGCCGCTGCCGGCCGATGCGGTCGCAACCACCGCCGAGCTGGCGGCCGACCCGTCGACGGCGAACGCAGCCGCGGCCGCCGCCGGCAACCACCTCGACGTCGTGCAGCTGCTGCTGCACGCCTCGATCCCGGTACAGTTCGTGATGCTGCTGCTGCTGGTGGCCTCGATCGCGTCGTGGGTGATCATCTTCCGCAAGCGCAGCCTGCTGGCGCGCGCCGAGCGCGAGGCCGACCGCTTCGAGGAACGCTTCTGGTCCGGGGCCGACCTGTCCAAGCTGTACGCCGGCGCCAGCGAGCGCAACCGCGACATCGGCGGACTGGAGGCGATCTTCGAGGGCGGCTTCCGCGAGTTCAACCGCATCCGCCAGCGCCGCGACATCGACAACCGCATCCAGCTGGAAGGCGCGCAGCGGGCGATGCGCGTGACCACCTCGCGCGAACTCGACGGGCTGGAGCGCAACCTCGAGTTCCTCGCCAACGTCGGCTCGATCAGCCCCTACGTCGGCCTGTTCGGCACCGTCTGGGGCATCATGATTTCCTTCCAGGGCCTGGCCAACGTCAAGGAAGCGACCATCGCCAGCGTCGCGCCGGGCATCTCGGAGGCCCTGATCGCCACCGCCATGGGCCTGTTCGCCGCGATCCCGGCGGTCTGGGCCTACAACCGCTTCGCCACCAAGCTCGAGCGCATCGGCGTGCGCTACGACGCCTTCGCCGAGGAGTTCTCCTCGATCCTGCAGCGCCAGGCGCACATCGACGATTGACGTGCCGGATCACCCCGTCGCCGTGCGCCGCACGTTGACCCGAACGATCCCGAGGAACCAACCATGACCACCAACGCCGCCGGCCGCCGCGTCCGCAAGCGCCAGCTCAAGGCCGAGATCAACGTCGTGCCCTACATCGACGTGATGCTGGTGCTGCTGATCATCTTCATGGTCACCGCGCCGCTGATGAACCTGGGCACGGACATCAACTTGCCGGATTCCAAGGCCAAGAGCCTGAGCACGCCGAAGGAGCCGGTGGTCGTGAGCGTGTACGCCGACGGCGGCCTGGCGCTGGTGACCGAGGGCCAAAGCCAGTCGTATACCGCCGAAGACCTGGTCGCGCGCCTGCGCGCGATCCACGACCAGAACAGCGAGGCGACGGTGCTGGTCAACGGCGACCGCGACGCCAGCTACCAGAAGATCATGCACGGCATCGACCTGATCAACGCCGCCGGTTTCACCAAGGTCAGCCTGGTCAGCCACGCCGAGGCGGCGAAATAAATGCGGGAAACGCGCGCCGACAACGCGCAGGGCTGGACGTTCGCGCTGCTGCTGCACGGATTCCTGTTCGCGCTGATGTTCATCGGCCTGTGGTGGACGCGCACGCCGCCGCAGATCAACGCCGCCGGTTCGCCGGTGAGCGCGGAGCTGACGGACTATTCCGACCTGTCGGCGGCCACCCGGCGCGCATTGGCCAGGCGCCCGGAGCCGATCAAGGAAGCGCCGCCGCCCCCGGTGCCGGAGAGCGCTACGCCGCCGCCGCAGCCTAGCCCCGAACCGCTGCCGCAGGATTCGCCGGTGCCGCCGCAGCAGCAGGCGCAGGAACGGGTGCCCGAGCCGTCGCCGATAGAACAGGAGAAGGTCAGCCGCGACGCCATCGCCGCCGAAGCGCGCGAGCGCGAGCAGGAGGAGAAGCGCCGCCAGGAGCAGATCGACCTGACCGAGCGCAAGCGCCAGGAGGAAGCCGAGAAGAAGCAACGCCTGGCCGAGCAGCAGAGGGCCGAGGAGCTGAAGAAGATCCAGGCGGAGCGGGCCAGGGCCCAGCGCGAGATCGATCTCGCGCAGCAGAATCTCAAGCAGATCGCCGATGCCAGGGCCGCACAGGCCTCGCAGCAGGGAGGCCCACCGCCGCCGCCGGGCAACAACGGCGTCGACGCAGGCCTGCTGGCGCGCTACCAGGCGGCGCTGCAGCAGGCGATCCAGAACCAGTGGACGCGACCGGACAGCGTGCCGCTGGGTCAGATCTGCCTGATCGTGATCCAGCAGCTGCCGGGCGGCGAGGTGATGAGCGCCAAGGTCGATCCGTCCTGTCCCTACGACGAGGCGGGCCGGCGTTCGGTCGAGGCCGCGGTGCTCAAGGCACAGCCGCTGCCCTATGCGGGTTTCGAGCCGGTGTTCAACCGCACTCTGCGGCTGAGGTTCCAGGCGCAGGACCGGTAGGCACGCGGTGCGTCGGGCGCGTGGGCCCGACCTACGGGGCAGTAGGTCGGGCCTACGCGCCCGACACTGATCTGCAACGCTGGTCCGCCCGCATTCATCTTTGAGGCGCCATTCACGGACACCCTGTCAGCATGCTCCCGCTGCTCCCATCCCCTTTCCGGAATCCGTGCTGCCCATGAATCGACTCCTGCGCCTCCACGCCGCCCTGTTCGCCCTGCTGCTGCCGCTGGCCCTGTTCGCCGGCAGCGCCTTCGCCCAGGAAAAGGGCCTGGAGATCGACATCGTCGGCGGCAATGCCGCGGCGCTGCCGATCGCGATCGTGCCGATGCCCTACCGTGGCGGCGGCGTGGCGCCGGAAACCGACGTGGCCGCGGTGGTGCGCGCCGACCTCGACCGCTCCGGCCAGTTCCGCAGCCTGCCGGTGGCCAGCATGGTCGAACAGCCGACCAGCGGCGGCGAGATCCAGTATCCGACCTGGCGCCTGCTCAAGCAGGACTACCTGGTGGTCGGCCGGGTGCTCGATGCCGGCGACGGCAGCTACCGCGTCGAGTACGAGCTGTTCGACGTCGCCCGCCAGCAGCGCCTGCTCGGCCTGGCGATGACCGCGCGCGCCAGCGCCATGCGCGACGTCGCCCACCAGATGGCCGACGCCATCTACGAGAAGATCACCGGCGTGCGCGGCGCATTCTGGACCCGCATCGCCTATGTCACCCAGGTCGGCCTCGGCGCGCAGGCGCGCTACGCGCTGATGGTGGCCGACGCCGACGGCTACAACCCGCAGACCGTGGTGCGCTCGCCCGAGCCGCTGCTGTCGCCGTCGTGGAGCCCGGACGGCCGCAGGCTGGCCTATGTCAGCTTCGAGCGCGGCAACTCCTCGATCTACATCCAGGACATCACCACCGGCGCACGCGAACTGCTCACCAGCTTCCGCGGCATCAACAGCGCGCCGTCGTTCTCGCCCGACGGCCGCCGCCTGGCGATGAGCCTGTCGCGCAGCGGCAACCCCGAGATCTACGTGATGGACCTGGGCAGCAAGGCGCTGACCCGCATCACCAACCAGTTCGGCATCGACACCGAGCCGACCTGGAGCGAAGACGGCAGCATGATCTACTTCACCTCCGACCGCAGCGGCCGCCCGCAGATCTACCAGGTGCCGGCGGCCGGCGGCTCGGCCACCCGCATCACCTTCCAGGGCAGCTACAACGCCAGCCCGACGGTGTCCTTCGACGGCAAGAAGATCGCCGTGGCGCAGGGCAGTGGCAGCGTGTACCGTATCGCCCTGCTGGATCGCAGCCTCGGCTCGCCGCGCTGGTCCACGCTGTCGCCGGGGTCCCTCGACGAGTCGCCGAGTTTCGCCCCCAACGCCAGCATGGTCGCCTATGCGGCGCGCGAGGGCAGGCGCGGCGTGCTTTACGTGGTTTCGTCGGACGGACGGGTGCGACAGCGCCTGGTGCTGGCCGACGGCGACGTGCGCGAGCCGGCCTGGGGGCCGTATCGCACCCAGCGCTAGGGCCCCTGTCGTCCACACGCCGTACACGTACCTGAATTACTCTATGCACCCCCCCTTCATCGCAAAGGATTCGACGAGATGAATACCGCAACCCGCCTCCTGTTGACCGCCGTGTTCTGCACCGCCGCCGTTGGCTGTTCCAAGAAGGTCAAGGAAATGCCGCCGGCTGATACCGGCGCGAGCACGGGTGTGGTCGACCAGACCCCTGCCACCACTGCAGGCGCCTACGGTCCCGGTGACCTGGATACCGATGCCTGCCTCCGCCAGCGCGTGGTGTATTTCGATTTCGACCAGGACGCGCTGCGTCCCGAGTTCCAGGCCGCGATGGCCTGCCACGCCAAGTACCTGCGCGACCGCCCCTCGGCGCGCATGACCCTGGAAGGCAACGCCGACGAGCGCGGCAGCCGTGAGTACAACCTCGGCCTAGGCGAGCGCCGCGGCAATTCGGTGTCCTCCGCGCTGCAGGCCAACGGCGGCTCGGGCGCCCAGATCACGGTGGTCAGCTACGGCGAGGAGCGCCCGGTCTGCACCGAGTCGAACGAGGATTGCTGGGCCAAGAATCGTCGCGTCGAGATCGTCTACACCGCCAAGTAAGCCGTTGACGGTTGTGGGTTGCGGGTTGTTGGCAAGCGGTGCGCAGCACGCGCGCTTCCAACAACTCGCAACTTGCAACCAGCAACCCGAGGGCATCAAGAAGCAGGCATGACCGCCAAACATCTCCTTCCCTACGCATTGCTTGCGCTGTCACTCGCCGCCGCGCCCGCTTTCGCCCAGCGCGCCAGCCTCGCCGACCGCGTCGCCGCGCTCGAGCAGCAGGCCGCCAACAACCGCGGCAACGTCGATCTGCTCAACCAGGTCACGCAGCTGCGCAGCGACCTGCAGGCCCTGCGCGCGCAGGTCGAGGAGCTGCAGCACGAGAACGAGCAGCTGAAGTCGACCGCGCGCAGCCAGTACCTCGACCTCGATGGCCGCCTCAATCGGCTCGAGGGTAGTGGGGCGACGCCTCCCGCGGACAACAGCGGCGCGCCGCCCGTGCCGGCAGCGGCCGCGCCTGCCGCGGCATCGTCTACGGCTGCGCCCGCCGCGGTCGCTGGCGACAGTGCGCCAGCGGTCTACGGCGACCCGCGCGCGATGGAGCAGACGGCCGACGAACGCAGCGACTACGAAACCGCCTTCAACGCGCTGAAAGCGGGGCAATACGCGGAGTCGGCGCGGCTGTTCCAGGATTTCCTGCAGCGGCACCCGGGCGGCGTCTATGCCCCCAACGCGCTGTACTGGCTGGGCGAGAGCTACTACGTCACCCAGAATTACGCGCTGGCGCAGCAGCAGTTCCAGGCGCTGCTCGACCGCTACCCCACCCACGACAAGGCGCCCGGCGCCCTGCTCAAGGTCGGCCTCTCGCAATATGGGCGGAAGCAGCTCGATGCCGCGGAGAAGACGCTGTCGGAAGTGGCTTCGCGCTACCCCGGCACCGACGCCGCCCGCACCGCCGAGGATCGCCTGCGTGCGATCCGGTTGTCGCAGGCACAGATCCGCTGACCCGCGCATCCGTGGCGGCATGGGGCGGATTTCGACCCGCGGGCTCCTGATCCGCCGCCAATCGCAAGAGCGGCGGGTGGAAACCCGCCCTACAATTCGCACCATGAATGCCATAGCGCCCGATGCGGCCGTCGTGTCGACCGACCGCCTGCGCATCACCGAAGTCTTCCTGTCGCTGCAGGGCGAGGCCCGCGACGCCGGCTGGCCGACGGTGTTCGTGCGCCTGACCGGCTGTCCGCTGCGCTGCCAGTATTGCGACACCGCCTACGCCTTCCACGGCGGGCAGTGGCGCGACGTCGACGAGGTCCTGGCCGAGGTCGCCGGTTTCGGCGTGCGCCATGTCTGCGTCACCGGCGGTGAACCGCTGGCGCAGAAACGCTGCATCGGCCTGCTGCAACGGCTGTGCGACGCAGGATACGCGGTGTCGCTGGAGACTTCCGGTGCGATCGACATCGGCGAAGTCGATCCCCGCGTCTCGCGCGTGCTCGACATCAAGACGCCCGGCTCGGGCGAAGTCGAGCGCAACCTTTGGGAGAATCTGGCGCTGCTCACGCCGCACGACCAGGTCAAGTTCGTGCTGTGCGGGCGCGCGGACTACGAGTGGGCGCGCGATATCGTCGCCGAACACGCATTGCACGAGCGCTGCGACGTGCTGTTCTCGCCCAGCAAGTCGCAGCTTAATGCCCGCGAACTGGCCGACTGGATCGTCGCCGACCGCCTGCCGGTGAAGTTCCAGATGCAGCTGCACAAGCTGCTGTGGAACGACGAGCCTGGACGATGAGCACGCATGTTCCTGTAGGAGCGCCCCTTGGGCGCGACAGGAGTTTGCCGGTAAGGCGTCATCGCGCCCAAGGGGCGCTCCTACGGGATTCGGTGTGCGGGGAGACCCGATGAAGAACGCAGTCGTCCTCGTCTCCGGCGGCATGGATTCGGCTGTGGTGCTGGCCATCGCGCGCGGACAGGGGTTTGCCGTGCACGCGCTGAGCGTGGCCTACGGCCAGCGCCACGGCTCCGAACTCGCCGCCGCGGCGCGCGTGGCGGCCTCGCTGGGCGCGGTGCAGCACAAGGTCGTCGATGTCGACCTGCGCAGCATCGGCGGTTCGGCGCTGACCGACGACATCGACGTGCCCCTGGATGCCGACCAGCACCCGGACGGCCCGGCCATTCCCGTCACCTACGTGCCGGCACGCAACACGATCATGTTGTCGGTGGCGCTGGGCTGGGCCGAGGTGCTGGGCGCTGCCGACCTCTTCTGCGGCGTGAACGCGGTCGATTACTCCGGCTATCCGGATTGCCGCCCGGAGTTCATCGCCGCCTTCGAGCGGCTCGCCAACCTCGCCACCAGGGCCGGCGTCGAAGGCACCGGGATCCGCGTCCATGCCCCGCTGCAGCAGATGAGCAAGGCCGACATCGTGCGTGAAGGCCTGCGCCTGGGCGTGGATTTCGCCCAGACCGTGTCGTGCTACCAGGCCGACGCGCAGGGCCTTGCCTGCGGCCACTGCGATGCCTGCCGCCTGCGCGCGGATGGATTCCGTGCGGCCGGGATCGCCGATCCCACGCACTACGTCGGGTAGGTCGCATGCGCTAGAATTGCCGGCCCCGGCGCGACGCCGGGTTTGTTGGCACGGGTCGTTAGCTCAGTTGGTAGAGCATCGGACTTTTAATCCGCTGGTCGATGGTTCGAATCCATCACGACCCACCACCTTTCTTTGAGTCCATGTCGCCGGCGATTTGCCGTCGCCAGCCGCGGGCGCGGCTTCGTCATAGCGGGGGCGGACGGGTCCGCCTGGGCCGGTTCGAATCCATCACGACCCACCACCTTTCTTTGAGTTCATGTCGCCGGCGATTTGCCGTCGCCAGCCGCGGGCGCGGCTTCTTCATGGCTAGGCGAATGCGCCTGCCTGGGCCGGTTCGATGCACCACATTCCTTTCCCCGGTGAAACCGGATTGCGGACGATGACCTTTCGGCAAGCACGACCGGTCTGGGCATGGCATGCCGAGACGCGTCATAAAGTGCCATTTTTTGATTGCCCGGCAGGTTTTTGGTGCGGTCTGGCCATTCAGCTTGTTAAGACAGAGTGATGGAAATTCGATAAAGAGTCGATTACCGTGATGTCTGGCACGGTCGTTGCGTGATTTCGGGGGCAGCGTCTGGCTGCGGGGGATGAAAGCCGCCGGGTGGGGGCAATCGTTGAGGGGAGCGGGCTGCGTGTCTTCATTTGATGGTGGTGTCGCCGCGACGGTTCGTCGCGTCCTGCTCGGAGCGTGTGCGTCGCTGGCGCTGCTGGGCGGGCCGCAGGCGTATGCCCAAAACGCCGTCAACACCGCGACCATCACGCCGCCGGCGGGCGTCATCAATCCCGGCACCGGTTGTGCGGCCGCGGGCGGAACCTTCACTCCCGCGACCGGCGTCTGCTCGGCCACCGACAGCGACCCCATCGTCGCGCCCCAGCTGACCCTGGCCAAGACCCACGCGGGCGACTTCGTGGTGGGGGGCAACGGCGTCTACACCCTGACTCCGGGCAACACCGGCAGCGCGCCGACCAGCGGCACGCTCACCATCAGCGACACCCTGCCCAACGGCCTGACCTACGTGTCCGGCACCGGCACCGGCTGGACCTGCAGCGCCGCCGGCCAGGTGGTGACCTGCACCAGCACTACGCCGATCGCCGCCAATTCCACCGGCAATGCCATCACCCTGACCGTGTCAGTCGCCGCGGCGGCGGTGCCGAGCGTGACCAACAGCGCCCGCGTCAGCGGCGGCGGCGACGCGACGTGTCCGGCGACCGGCGCCACCCAGGCGCGCTGCACCCCAAGCGACCCGACCACGGTCGTGCAATCGCGGATCACCACGATCAAGACCGCCAATCCGGCCAGTGGCAGCATTGTCTCGCCGGGCCAGACGATCACCTACACCGTCACCGCCACCATCACCGGCGCGCCCCCGCCGGTCGATGTGCCGCTGAGCGATACGCTCGGCCCGGGCCTGACCCTGGTCGCGGTTCCTCCCGGCGACTGCAGCGTCTCGGGGCAGGTCTTGACCTGCAACGTGCCGGCCGGTACCGCCGTTGGCGACTATGTGGTCAGCTACAGCGCCACCGTCGACGCCGGCGCGACCGGAACCGTCGGCAACAACGTCACCGGCGGCGACGGCTGCGGCACGCCTGGCGGATGCAGTACGACCCATACGGTTGCGGCGCCTGCGCTGACGATCGACAAGAGTGCCGGTGCGCCGAGCGG
>SWCD01023165.1_pt1 | contig 39197 bp, 36 predicted proteins | sample 4693011 | NCBI WGS metagenome assembly SWCD01 (sample SAMN10267278, study PRJNA491770) | bioreactor metagenome | isolation source: DHS bioreactor inoculated with marine | place: Japan: Omine Ridge, Nankai Trough
TTTTTTGTGACATCATGCGTACTAGATTTGCGCATCTTCCTCTGTGACTTGTCCTTCACGATCACAAGTACCAGTTTGGATACGATGGCAGCAAACATTCCAATCGTAAGCACTGAAAATACAATGGTGAACAGTTTCGAATATGATGTTGTCGGTACCAGGTCACCATAACCTATGGTCGACATCGTCATGAAACAGAAATACAGTGAATCGATTACGCTCCAGCCTTCTACCTGCCAGTAGAATACAGTACCACCAGCAATGATTGTAAACAGGGAGACGAAAAGAATACGAAACTCCTCGTCCTGCCTGATCCCATGCCAGATTGCTTTGAGCAATTTGAGAGTATTAAGAATAAAACTGATCACGATATCACCATATTTTACCTGACTGAACGACAGACCTTAGTATCGGCCCTGTAACGGTTATTATGCAATGATAATAGGAAATTCATCTCGCTAACACACGATATCGCGGGAATGAATTGTCCCGTAAGACCAGGCTGTAGTCATGTTTGCGCATATGCTTAGCGCACATCGTATGATTTGAGCCGTTGACTATTATTCGTGAGATATTACTGATCATTAGCAGTTACCATTGAGTTGCACCTTCCACTTTGAACCTCTCATAACCTGAATATTAAAAGGAAAGTCTGCCACGTAAACCAACAACCAGTACGTTCTCATCATCTGGATCGAGCGCGGGATTGATCAGGTACTGGATATCAGGCGTTATAGATAACAGTTGAGTCACCTGGTAACGATAATAGAGCTCAGCGGTATACTGATCGTTCAGGCTTGTGCCATAGGTTTCTGCAGAGGGTCTGGCCCAGCTCAAACCAATACCCAGGGTGTCATCGCTCCTGCTTTTCGGACGGTAGCCAAATCCTGTACTGAACGTACGATCATAGAATACCCCTCCGCCGCCATCTGAATAACCCAGTCTCAGGAATGGCAGCCAGTATTTGTTTATCAAACTGCTGAACGAAAACGCCAGCCCGTGACCGCTGGATAAACCTGCATCCTTCCTTGCATCGACATGCCATGCAGTCAGGTGGATATTGTCAGTGAAACGTTTTTCCCATGACTGGGCCCATCCCAGCTCGATGTGTTTGAAATACTCCCGGTCGCCAAAAAAAGTATCAATACTATTCATCGGGTCAGTGGGGTCGCCGTTTGCGTCTGCCACGCCGGCAGTCAAATAATAATTTTCCGATAGATTAAATCTTACTGCCGCACCGAGCCCCTGGTTAGGTACCGCGATCGTCGGGTCGGTAGAGAAAACATAGTTACTGAAATCTGTCCACGGATTCACCAGCGCGTATGTGGCGATATAGTCGGTGCTATCAACCACGCCTGCAATGAATGCAAATTTATTGGATCGAAATGACTGCTGCCAATAGAGGTTGGTGAGTATTGAACCCGCATCGCTGAAGTTGATAGCTGTCAGCCCCGAATAGCCGATTTCCTGGGCAAGGGAAGATGGTGCAATATCAGAAAAAAATCGATGACGATTTTCCACTTTGAATACCAGCAATCCCGTATCCTTTGTGCCCTTGCCAGTGGCGGTCCATGCGCCAAAAAACCTTATCACTCCGCCAGCCGCATTATTCGCGCCTGGACTGTTGTCTGCATGCTGATAGAAAAAATCATAATCACCGCCAATGGCGAAATCATGGCGATCCTGAAGCCCCTGTTTGAAATCGAAATAAGGACGTGTCAGCTTCTGAGCCCATCGCAGCTCCAGGGCTGGTTCGCTGATCGCCTGATCCTGTAACAGCATCGACTCCACACTTGAAGGCCCCTGGAGCTCAGCCTGAGTTTTGGCCTGGATCTCTGTCTGTGCAGGGGCCATTTCTTCATTTGCATCATTGCTGATCAGCAGTGTATCGCCATCCCGGGCGTATACATATGTGCCGGAAAGCTGAAACAACAGAAAACATTGACAGAAAAGAAATTTTCTACATTTTTTCATCTATTTAAAACACCTGAATACCAAATGCGATGCGATGATTATCCGGCTCACTACCATCCTTGATTTCACGTTTGCCATAGGCATGGCGCAACTTGACGCCAAGCGAACCGTTATTGCTGGCATTCATATCGTATTCGATATAACCACGCACCTTGCCGTGGGGCACGGGTGCGCGGGCATCGAAGTACAAACGAGCTAATGTGGAATCAATGGAAAATGAACCGTTATTGTCACTTGAGCCAGGAGTGGCCGGCACAAAATCCGCGCCCATTTTTTCTGCATGCGAATCAACGATGGCAGCGGTTACAACAAAGCCGCCGATTGCCAGGGAAATCCCATCGCCGGGTAGCTGTATCGCACCCGGAAAGTCACCGGCTTTAACCGATGGCGCATTCAAGTCGCCGACTGCATCACGACTCAGATTATTAACATCATCGGACCATACATGACCCGGAAACAGTATTACACCGCACAGAACCGCCATGGAAATGACGATCCTGTGCACCGCTGTTTGAAAGAATCCTGAATTTCTTGAAATTTTCATAACTATACAATTCATCGATCCTACTTATTGCTTGTTAGTAAATTTTTATATATCTTGCCGTCCTTCATGATTGATGCATAACTACCCGCTACAGCGGCGGCGCGCGAGCACGCTCCGCTGCAACCAGGTGTTAGGGATGAAAAAGCTTATTTGCCTTGTGACTTTAAATAATAAAAGTCGTATAAAGTCCGGCTAACTTCCGCAATGGCTCGATCCCGATCAGCAACGGACGTCGTACTGCTCTTGGTGTACACCGCAATCGCAAATCATAGTGTGTGTCATGCCAAATTGACTAAGGTAAAGCAGCTAGTTTTTACGCTTTGCTGATTCAATCACAATCGGATTACTTAACATTTGACCTTTTATAAAAGGACCTACATCGGATGAATCCCTTATTTGCTGAATGGCCCGCACAACCTCCATACCTTTAACTACGCGTCCAAAAGCGGCAAAGCCCTGCTTATCAGCGTTACGACTACCCCCAAAATCCATGCTCGGCTGATCACCAATGATGATAAAAAAGGCGGCGGCGGTGCCAGAACCAACATCACGTCTGGCTAAGGAGACTGTTCCGTCGAGGTGTTTAATGCCTGTTTGTTGCGTTGACTCATGGGCAATGGTTGCCGTTGGCGGTGTTTCTGTTAGCAATCCGCCTTGTATAGCTTCAATGATTGGTGAACCCTTATCATTGTCGGGTCGAATGACTCGATAAAACGCCGCCCCTTGGTATAAACCGCGATCTACGTAGTTCAAAAAATCCCCCGCAGATAAGGGGGCCTTTTCAGGATAAACCACCACTTCAATATCCCCGAGGGATGTGGTTAGAACAACCGCAACTTGAGAGTCCTCTGCTTTAGATGAATCTAAGTTGCAACCCACAAGAAGCGATAAAAAGATGACTAGCGTTGTAATTAATTTCATGATTTCTCCGGCCATACAGACTGCAGCCATAAGAGAGAAGCAGCCCAACTTTGAATAATTTTTTAGCTCAACTACCTAACTTCAAATTTTTTCTCGCATTATCACTCATTAAAATAACGGTTAGCATATGGCTCACTGCAATGCACTAAACAATGCCAACCGTTATGAGCTTTATTTATTACTTTGAAGTTTGATCAATAAATCCATCGATATCTTTTTTCATTTGTTGTATTGATGGCTTGTGCGCGTACAACATATGGCCAGCTTCATAATATTTCATAGAGATATTTTTCTTTAATTCAGCATCCAATCCCATATGATTGATAGAATGTTCTACACCATAAAAAACAGTTGCTACGTCGTAATATCCGTTGAGAATTAGAAACTTCAGATTTGGGTTTCGTTTCATAGCTGATGTCATGTCAGGTAAGGTGCTGATCGCAAGCTGTGCGTTCGAAATGACATTTCCGCTGTGCTTCCAATCCCATTTAAGAATTGCTGAAGTAGCCATTGGCGTATAAGTCAAATCTTTACTAGCATTTAAATCATTGTATAAATAATCTTTAAATGCCGTCGCGATTGGACTTAAAAAAGCATCACCTGCGGGGTCAGTCATAGCAGATTGTGATATCAAATTCTCATTGATACCAGTATAACGAGAATCAAGTCTTCCAACGGTTAAGCCTGTATCTCTTAAAAGTTCTTGAAAGTACTCACTGTTAATGACACGTAAATTTGCTTTGAACCAATAATCCTTACTTACACCTGAATAATCTTCTAATTTTTGTGCTACCGCATTCTTTTCTACATCTGTTAATTGATCGCCTTTGAAGAGTGCAAGGGCATATTCATTTTCAGTAAATTTTCGGACATCCTTTAAAAAAGACTCAAGACTTTCGCCCTTATCTTTTACTTTGTTGTGATACCATGCCGTTGCCGCATAAGTAGGAAAATGAATTAAATAAGAAACGTCATTTCCTGGGCCAAATAGTAAATGATGCATCTCCAATACTGCACCAATCATAATTACACCATTCATTGAAATACCTTTATCTTGAAGGTATTTAGCCACGCCTGCGCTTCTTAATGTTCCATAACTTTCACCTAATAAATACTTAGGAGCATTGAACTTTCCTTCCCGTGCTAAAAACTGTTCAATGAATAGTCCAACACTTCGGATATCTTGATCAACTCCCCAAAAATCTTCCAATTTTGATTCGCCAATGGGTTTACTAAAACCGGTACCAACTGGATCGATTAACACCAAATCGGCTTTATCTAAAATCGAATATTCATTATTAATAATGCTGTAAGGGGCAGGCTTGGTGTAGGTTGGGTCATTCAATTCAACTCGTTTTGGACCTAAAACGCCAATATGTAACCAGAAGGAAGATTGTAACGGTCCTCCATTAAATCCAAAAACGATTGGTCTATTTTCATTTGCACCTGTCTTCTTGTAATGGGTAAAACCCATTAATGCAATGGGTTTATCATTTTCATCTCGCAACTGAACTGTGCCAGTTTCAGCATCAAGATTTATTTTTTTTCCATTAATTATTACTGATTGTTTTGAGGTAAATATTTCGCCTTTCGGCAATCCTTGTAATTCCGAGTTCGCTTGAGCGAATGGCACTAGAAAAAAAAGCATCAACAGTGGCGTTAAAAATAGTTTTTTCATTTTTTGTATTTCCTTTGGGCAGGTTACCGAAAATATATTGTTTTAAACCTGTCGGTTTTTCATTGAATTGAATGATTAACTTTATTCTTCCAAGCCATTCTAAGGGCTAAGAAACTTCCAAGGAAACCTAATGGAATACCTATCCCGTTGATCAAAATACCACCAAGCCATCCAATAGCTGACGGATAAGCAGATATTCCCTCTGGAGAAAAATACATCATTACTCTGGGGATCTGGCCCGTAAATAGCATCATGCCAAATACAAAACCAATAACCAAACCATAGGTTACTAAATATGATTTCCAACCGAGATACAGAAGTGGAATATAAATGATACATAAACTTATGATGCTAGTTATCGGAGCCGCTTCAGACAGTGCTGTTAAGCCCATCGTAACTCTGATCAGACTCGCTACATGAAAAAGAATAGCCACGGCCAACCACACAGCCTGCAGTTTTATTACTAATTTTAATCTACTCTCATTTTTTTCATCTTTCATGGTTTTTGCCTTTTAAGAATCAACACTTTGCTCTATTTAATTTGCTTTAAATTTCGATTCATGCTTGCCTCCATTTTCCGCATGTTGTTGATTCTGTATTGTTTGCTCATTTCGATTCAATTCTAAATGGCTAAAATGTTATTTGTCTTATGACTTTAAGGTCAGGAGTCCTAAATCAGAATTTTTGCTCTATAGTTAAACCCCGATGTAAGCATTAAGCATTAAGCTCCCCAGACTTGCTTCATAACTCGCATCAAGTTTCCTCCCATAACTTTTTGAGTGTCTTCCACGCTGTACCCCCTACTGAGAAGACCGTTGGTGATGTTGTAGAAGGTGGCTGGTGTTTCGAGACCTGTCGGGTAGACATAGGGAGGACGGCCGTACTCTTCAGGACTCCAGACACCGCTCGCGATGATCTGGTCGTAGAGCTTCTGGGCTACATCATCCTCCATGAGCCCTCGACTCATAGCGAAATAATCCATTCCGATGGAGGCATGATCGATACCGGCCACTTCAACGATATGGTCGATATGCGCGAAGAACTGGTCAAAGGTGGGAAACTGACTTTCGCTTACAAATGTTGGCCAACCAACTGCACCAACGACACCACCTTTTTCACCAATCGCCTTGATCAAATCATCCGGAACATTACGCGGGTGATCGTAAACTGCTTTGGCGTTGGCGTGGGAGATGATTACCGGGCTGCTAGAGAATTCGATCATGTCGAATACATCTTTATCGCTGTTGTGAACCCCATCGATAATTATGCGCAACTCGTTACATTTCTTGATCAAGTCCACTCCTGCCATGCTAAGTCCAGCGTCAGAGCGATCTAGTTGTCCACTTGCGAATCGGTTTCGGTAATTGTAAGCAGGCGCCACCTGGCCAACACCAGCTTCCTTGAACTCTTCGAGAAGGTCCAAATTGTCTTCAACTGCAAAGGCGCCCTGGAAGAGGTACCATATCCCAAAATTTTTCTCTCGCTTGGCACGTAGAATATCAGCTGTGCTTTTTACTTTGATCCAACTATTGTCCGCGATCATTTGGCTATGGAGCTTGAGGGAAGTTCTTGTGAGTTCCACAGGGGTACGGGTACCCCCAACCGAAGCCCCAGCTGCAGTGACGCCACCTTCGATGTAGAGAGCCGGCCCCTTGCCAAGAGTCGCTTTATCTACCGTGCCCGACATTGGGTCTATGCCCCAGCTGAGCAGGGGACAGCAGCCGTCAAGCACAATCATCTTGTCGTGAATAGTTCGATCCTCATTTTTTTGATTTTTCATTGATGAGGCAAGTAAAGGTCCTGATGCTGCAGCAAGACCAGCAGAACCAACTAGTGAAATAAATTTTCTTCTGTCCATAACTATCTCCTTAGTTCATGGTGTTTTTGTAAATCTTTCCGTCTTTCATAATAAAACCAATATTATTCGCATCCATCAGTAATTTGATATCCTTGGTTGGATCGCCGTTAATGATGATAATATCTGCAAACGCACCTTCTTTGATCACACCAAGTTCAGCTCCTGGATATGGATTTTTAAGTCCAGATAATGCTAGTGCTTCACCATTGTTTCCTGTTATCTGTTTGAGTTGTTCTATCGGTGTAAAGAACTCATCACGATACGCAAATTCCTGAGTAAAGGCATTGAAGGGGGCACTGCCAAAAAAGACGTCCGTTCCCCAAAGAATTTTAAGCTTATACTTCTTTGCAAGAGCAATGGCATTTCGTGTACCCTCTGCAACAATCTTTAATTTTGCTTGCTGTATAGGGTCCTGAAACATAGGGTTACCCGCTGTAGGTTGTAATGGTAAAAACAACTGCGGTGAGTAAAAAACGCCTAGTTCAGCCATTCTTTTAACGGTACTTTCCTCAAGAACAAGACCATGCTCTATGGACTTGACACCTGCATCAAGTGAGGCAACGACACTGTTATTCATCTGAGAATGGGTCATTACATAGGTTCCATAACGCGTGGCTTCTTCAACGGCAGCCTTAATTTCTTCAGGCGTATACTGTGCCGCCTGAAGCGGATCGGTAAAACTTGTTACACCGCCACCTGTGTGGATCTTGATATGTGATGCACCACGAAACAACTGGTCACGAACCGCACGGCGTACCTCATCAGTACCATCAGCAATTAAGGTATGCTTCCACTTGTTTACGACTCCACCATTATCTACACCATCATAATAGGGGTGACCATCTACATGAGATCTAAAATCACCATGTCCTGATGTTTGACCTATGGCTGCTCCAGCTGGAAAAATTCTAGGACCAGGGAAAATGTCTGCATCGAGTGCGCGTTTTACGCCAAAACTATTCCCACCACAATCGCGTATGGTTGTGAAGCCATTCATCAGGTAGTCATTTGCCCGTCTGGCAGCACTAACACCTTGCTCGAACTCGTCCTGATTCAATAATTTAGGCAAATCAGATGCGAACATAACATGTCCGTGTCCTTCGATCATACCTGGCATCAGTGTACGTCCACCACCGTCGATAATTTTCACATTATCAGTCTGAATGACTGCCAAAGGCTCGCTGGAGACCTTCTCAATCAGATTTCCCTTTACCAGAACATTCATATTCTTATGTAATTTATCTGTTTTACCATCAAATACATTGACATTGTTGATAAGCGTCAGTTTCGGTGCAGGCGGCTCTGCTGCCTGCGCGAAGCTTGGCATTAAGAGAATGACTGCCAGTAAAGAGATTAAGAGATTTTTAGATTTCATTTTTATGATCCTTTTTAGTAGTAAAGAACCATATCAGCAAGGCTCTCGACCATATTAGTTAACTATAATTCTGATATTTTTTTTTGTAGTGGTCAAGTAAGTTTGGCCACATTTTTAGAGCTTTCCCAGAAACGTTTTTCTGCTTCATTGGGTGTCAGCCCATCGTTATGACTGTGCGGTCTTACCTGGCTGTAATAGCCAATGATGTAATTCCACACAATCGCCTTAGCCTGTTCAAATGACTGGAAACCAGTTTCCGGTATCCATTCCGTTTTCAGGCTCCTGAAAAACCTCTCCATTTGCATAACTCTACAATTCATCGATCCTACTTATTGCTTGTTAGTAAATTTTTATATATCTTGCCGTCCTTCATGATTGATGCATAACTACCCGCTACAGCGGCGGCGCGTGAGCACGGTCCGCTGCAACCAGGTGTCAGGGATGACAAATGTTATTTGTCTTGTGCCGTTAAATAATAAAAGTCGTATAAAGTCCGACTCACTTCCGCAATGGCTCGTGACCGATCAGCATCGGGTGTCGTACTGCTCTTGGTGAATACCGCAATCGCAAAACGTCGGCCATCGGGTAGTGTTACGTAACCAACGTCATTAGCGATACCGCCAAGCGTTCCCGTTTTATCGGCAACCGGTGTTCCCTTGGGCAGAAGTGCCCTTATCCTTGCTCCACCTGTACGGGTACGGGACATGACATCAAGCAGGAATTGACGGCTTGACTTACTCAGAGCCTTACCATTGTCGATAGCCAGCAGCAATTGCAGCATGGCTTTTGGGGTTGTCTGGTCGCGCGGGTCCTTTTCATAATCAAGGTTTCGATCCGATTGCCTTGTAATGAGGGTTGGGTCTTTAGCGTAAGCCACTGTAGTAAAGGGTACGTAGGCCCTTTCTTCCAAACCATAGAAGTCTCTCAGAATTTCCGAAACATCCCGGTCAACTCGTTGCTCTGTGATCCCAATATCGCGTAACATTTTCGTTACCGCAGCCGGACCTCCCACTGCTTCAAGTAAATAATCTGTCGCTGAATTGTCGCTTTCCACTATCATGGGTTCAATCAAATTGGCTACGGACAACTTGATGCCGGGGTGAAGAAAATTCATAACGAGCGGATTGGGTCCTGGGACCATCTTTTCTACCGGGCAATCAATTAAATCGGTCAGTTTAAGCTTTCCTTGATCGACCTGGCGTAGCGCGGTAACGGCAACTGCAACCTTATAGGTGCTCGCCATCACAAACGATTCATCACCGTTTACCGTGATACTTTTCCCTGAGCCAATTTCTTGTGCGGCCACGCCGATGCGCCCCACCAGACCCTGCGAAAGTTTCTCAATCTTCTGAGAAATATCTTGATAATTTTGTTCCTGGGCAAATGCCGGTTGAGCTGTCATCAATGACGAGACTAGTGCAATAAAAAATAGTGCCATGTTTCTTTTCATGTGTATTCTCCTTTGAATAATTGAGTTTATATAATTTGAGTGCCTGACTATCTTCTTCATCATGTTTTCCATTATCTACTTTTAAAACTTACAGGGTTCGAAGCATTACGAACCAGTTACCTGGTGAAGAGTGTTTTTATAGATTTTCACTAACCCTTAATACTAAAAGTTGCGTTTTCGTCGAGAGGGTAGATCGGATACTTTAGCTGGGTGTGCTCGAAAAGAGTAATGTCGCGACTAGTGGTTCCGGGAACATCTGCGATCAACAACTTGTCGGTGAAGTTTTCATAGAACGCTCGAAAGTGCATCCCGCTTTTGACACCTATAACGTCATATTCCTGAATGATGATGCCATGTGGACGTCCCTGCGTATCATCATAGGCCTGGCATAGGCCGGAAATAACGATAACATCCACCGTATTCACCGCTTCGATGACCAACCTGACGGTAGGGCCAAGCTGGAATGGGCCGTTGAAAGCGGTTCCCCCGCGAACAGTCTCATTCCCATCCGAAATGGACTTGACATAGGCTTTGGTCTTGATCGGTTCGCCCGCCAATTTCTCAAATTTGCCACCGAGGCTCACATCGATTGTCGCTCCGACACCGGCTGCGACTGCGGCTTTTGCAGTTTCCGGGTCGTGTATGGACATGAAAGCGACTTTCCCCAAGCCTTTGGTCTCCATAAGGGCCTTCAGCAGGTGGGTGCCGCCACCTCCGGCTCCGCCACCGGGATTATCCGCAGCGTCCCCAATCACGATCGGGGTATGGTCGATGACATCGCCTTTCGTTGGCAATTTACGAACATAGTGGCCGTCCTTCTCGAGCATGGCCAGCACAGTGCCCATAGTTTTGTCCAAAGTTTCTAATGGGATGATGGACTCTTTCCGGTGATCCCATATCCACTGCGCCAGTTCGTCCACCAGTTCTTGTGCCAGCTTGAGGTTATTTTCGGTGGTGACCATCGGGTACACGCCACAAAAATTGCTGTCCTGGTATGGGAAACCATGCATAACAGAGCAGTTGAGAACACCGGGCCGCTTTTCTATTTCAATGCACTTTTCTTTAAGTCGATTTGCAAAGGTGCCTTCCTCTTCGGTATTACTCATCCCCATCATCAGGGGTACTTTGCGATAGGCGGGGGTAGGATGCGATTCTCCTGCCAGGATTGCAGCGCCACGAAGCGCTGCATCACGTGCACCTGCATTCATATCCATATGAGGATATTGTTTGCAGGCACTGAAGAAATTCATATTGTCCTTCATCTTGTCCGTGATCTTGCCATGCAGATCGCCCGACCAGACGATCATCGTGTCCTTTCCTACCAGGCCTCTGACGGACTCCGCTAAGTCTCCTTCGAGATCGTGCGTGCTATTCACCATACCGGCACCGTGAACAGAAAGGTAGACGATGTCCATCGGTAACTGTGTTTTCAGCGTGTCCAAGATGTCCTTTTTCGCATCTTTCCAAGCCTGATCGTTCACCGTGCTAAAGCACCAGTCTATATAATACATGACACCCGGGAGCAGCTCCCAGCCCTTTTCCTCGCAGACATCCACTGCCCCACCAATGGCAGTCCCTTTCAACTGCTGCTTGATCTGATCGCCGCGGAAAACGCGCATTCTGTCTAGCGTGGTTTCGCCCATGCCTTCGGTGAGGTAGGTGTTGGTTTCATGGAAAAAACCAACATAGGAGACTCTTATCTTGTCGTGGATATTCCGAAAGTTCTTTGGATACGGCCCGCCTTGTTGTTTTGGCTCTTGTTGTGCCAATAAATACCCTGGTAAAGCAACGCTAATTCCGCCGGCAATTGCGAGTTTGGTAAAGTCTCTGCGGGTAAAATTTTTATCAGCCTCATTATTCATCTTAATCTATTTTCCGTTTTAAAAATTAGGGGGTTCGACGTATTACGAACCAGTTACCTAGTGAAGCGTGTTTTTGTAGATTTTGCCGTCCTTCATGATGACGACGAAGTTTTTATCGGCATCGGCAACCAGGTCAATGTTTTCTAATGGATTTCCATCCACTAAAAGCATATCGGCTAAAGCACCCTCCTCAATAACACCTAATTTTCCGGGATAGGGGTCACGCGGGCCGCACATTTTTAACAATTCGGCGTTGTTAGAAGTTGCCATTTTTAGAATTTCGTAAGGGGTGTACCATCGTTTGAGCTTGGCTAATAATTTTCCGTGCTTTTCTGCCAAGGCAGCGTCAAAGAGAACGTCAGTTCCAAAAGCGATTTTTAGCTTGTATTTTTTAGCCAAAGCAATGGCATTGTCTAAGCCGTCGGTGACTGTAATATATTTGGCAGTGCTTATCGGGTCTTCAAATTTAATGGCATCTTCATCGTTTAAGATGGGTTGCATGCTAAACCAAACCCCTTTTTTTGCCATGAGTTTTGCGGTTTCTTCGGTGATGAGAAATGCATGTTCTACTGACTTTGCCCCTGCCTTTATCCACATTTGAATAGCATCATCTGTATTGGCGTGAATGGCAACATAGGTATTCCATGTTTTAGCCACATCCACAATGGCTTTGGCTTCCTCAAAAGTATATTGGGTAACATCTAAGGGGTCGTACAAAGAAGTTACTCCTCCCCCTGCCATCACTTTGATTTGTGTGGCACCCATTCTAAGTGCCTCACGGGTTCTTTTTGTCACTTCCGGCACTCCATCCGCAATGAGAGTATGGCCTGTTCTCTGAGTGTAATCTAATGCTTGATTCGGGTTAGAAGGAACTGCATTGGGCGCCATAAAATCGCCATGCCCCGAAGTTTGACTAATCGTGGGCCCTGAAGCGTATATTCTGGGGCCAAAAATGGTACCCTCATCTATCGCCTTTTTTACACCAAAAGAATTCCCTCCAATATCTCTCACCGAAGTAAACCCTCTTAACAGGGTTTTTCCTGAAAGGTGGCCTGCAGTGATGCCGAGGTGAGCTAAATCTGCATTTAAAATTTTGCTCACAGGCCAAAAGCTCAACATGGTGTGCCAATGGTTGTCAATCAATCCTGGCATCAGTGTTTTGCCATTGCCTTCAATAACTTCAGCTCCTTTGGGTGCTTTAATATCTTGGGCTATTTGTTTAATCAGGTTTCCTTCCACCAGAACATCCATGTCCTTAAGGAGTTTTTTGTTTTTCCCGTCGAAGATATTCACGTTGCTGATGAGCACGTTCGTCGTCGATTGTTGGTTTTTCTGAGCAAATGCCGGTTGAACGGCAAAAAATGACGAGACGATTACAATAAAAAAAAGTGCCATGTTTCTTTTCATGTGTATTCTCCTTTGAATAATTGCGTTCATTTAATTTGAGTGCCTGACTATCTTCTTCATCATGTTTTCCATTAATGAACCAAGACCGAATGCAACGTTATTTTTTGCCGCCCTCCAGAATCACACCAAGACCAGTTTCATCATGCATATCAGGCTCAAGCAGATTAGGGTTTAGGCCAATCGTATGTTTGTCCAACCAACCTTCAATTTTAAGAGGCTTAAATTTACCCTTAGCTTCGACTGGAAAGCGAATTGGCTGTCCTGCCTTAACAGGCAACACTTCGCTGTCTTTCACTACGATAGTGCCGTTAACAATGACATAAGGGATACCTGTTGATGGAATACCGTGCTGACCGACTTTAAAGCCTGAATTATCTGTAATCGTTTTTGGGTCAAAAATGGTGATATCGGCAACTTTACCTTTTTGTAGGCGACCACGCTCTTTCATGGATTCAAGACCTGAATCACCTAAGTGCTTAGCTGGCCAGTAACTTGCTTGTGCAATCGTAAACATCAGCGGAATACCTTGTTCACGCCCCATTCTAAAACAAGCACCACGCGATCCAGACGTACGTGGATGGCCACGGTATTCAGACCAATCAGCATCCCATGGCAGCAATTTACCATCTTCACCAACACCGGCCATGGCATCACTCGCAATGGTCATGTGAGGAATTGCCAACCAGTGATTCATCCACGCTTTTCGATAAGGAAATTCAACCACAACCGACCGACCTGGATCTTTTTTCATCAGTGCCGCATATGTTTCGTTGGTAAGGTATTTATCATCAATAGGGTCATATATGGTATCTTCATATTTATAACCTTTTTTCCCCACCCATTCAGAAGGTCTCAAGAAAGCTGCCGTTATGGCTGTTGAACCAGCAGCATAAGGATAGTATTCAGACCACATATTCAATCCTTTTTCTCTTGCTAATTGCAATTTTTCCTCAATTTCCCACCAGCCATAATCATTGTTATGTGCCATGAGTAATGGGGCATCTAATAACATCGCATTAGTAAACATCTCGTCAAAAGCGATAGGAGCCTCAGTAGGTGTTTCTGATAAAAGATGATACCTTGTATGAACAGACGTGAGACGGCCATAATTTGCACCAGCCCTTTGCCCTGTAAAAACTTCGTAGCTGGTAATCCCCTTGGCCATATAAGCAATAGGAGCAGCAATACCAATAGCACCTTGTCGTAAATCTTCATCCACTATCTGCATTATTTTATTCATTTCTTCAATTGAAGATTTTTTATCTGCCCAGCCCTGAACACCATCTGATAAAGCTTTAGCTGCATAAGTTGGAATATCCCCATAGTCGATTGGAGCGCTTAGCTTAGTCTCAGGATCAAGTACAGCCATTCTCGAATATAACAAGCTTGCAGACGTACCATAATTGACTTGCCAACCAGACTTTTCTTTCTCATCGTACCAACCCTTTACATTGAATGAACCAGCTTCAAGGTCCATACCTGTGGTGACACCATCTCTGAGCGCCATCTTGCTTGCGAAGTCGTCTGTTGCATGGTAGTGCGTGTCAATGAAACCGGGTGCTACCACATGCCCGGTGGCGTCGATGGTTTCCGTGCCCGAAAGTGGCTGCTTGCTGATGGCAACGATGCGGCCTTTGCTAATACCAACATTGGCGATATCATCAAACATCGTTTCGGGATCCATGACACGCCCATTATTAATGACGAGGTCATAGTCTTGCGCCAGTGCTGGAATGGCCGCGGTTAAGCAGATGAGTAATCCCAGCCCACGAGTTATACGTTTTATAGTTTTCATAATCGTTTCCTTAGTTGATGGTGTTTTTGTAAATCTTTCCGTCCTTCATGATGATTAAGAAGTTTTTTTCGGCATCAGCAACCAGGTCAATGTTTTCTAATGGATTTCCATCCACCAAAAGCATATCGGCATAGGCACCAACTTCGATCACACCAAGTGGTCCTTGCTGATAAGAATTGCGCGGCCATCATCAGTGCAAAAACCATGAAACCTATTCCTCACGACGGAAAATCCGGTGCTGCATGCTAAGGAACGCCGGCTTTCCAGACTTGTCACGCAGCAACTGACCAACCGTTCCTCGGAAGGGACCATCTGTCATGATAACCATGTCTTTACCCGCGCTACTCATCGAAATCGGTGGAGGGTTCTCATATACTTTCATTCCTGCTAATGGTTTGTATAAGCGCTCAGCCATGAGCTGGTCGTTGTCAAAATAGAGTTTGTAATCTTCATTATCCCCTAACCAAAGACCTACGAAAGGTTCAAGGGAACTTCGATCTGCAGGGATTGCAACCAAGGGTATTTTCTCAATATCTAAATACTTTTTGAGAGCCAGTGCGATTACCCCATCGTACACCTCAATACCACGGTCGCTGTTCGTAAGAACAACGATCCCAAACTTCTTATCCGGTGCAAACAGCATCTTGGAGGTAGCCCCTCCCGACCGACCGGCATGAAAAACGGTTCGCACACCGCCGATATCCTCAACGAACCATGCAACGCCGGTGTGTTCACTCAGCTCGCCTTCGACCAAGGGACTGTGCGCCATGTCCAGCAACTTTGGAGACAACAGTTGACTGCCGTCCTTGTCCTTACCGTCAAACTGAAATTGCATCCACTTCATCATATCACTGACATTACTGAGTATGGCTCCGGCCGGATAGACGCTGCGCGGAAAAGGCGCAAAGCTGACCTTAGGTTCGGACGTCCCGTCATATACTCCGGCATGGCCAACAGCAAAGCGGTCTGCCATGAGTTCCGCCATGAAGAAGGAGGTGTGCGTCATGCCCAGGGGCACAAACAACTCGTCCTTGACTTTTTGCTCATAAGATTTTGCACGGCTTACGGCTTGAATGAGACGTCCTGCAATGATGTAGTTGTTATTGTTGTAGGCCCAGACCTCGCCATAAGGTGTGCGTTGCGGTAGGAATCGAAAAGACCGCACGGCCTTCTCCAAGGCATCTTCCCCCGAACTGGGATCCTCAAAGTAGTCGCCTTGCCAGCCAGTCCGGTGCTGGAAAAGGTCGATGACCTTCGCCTTTTCTGAAGCCTCGCTATCCAGGACCGAAAACTCCGGGAGATACTTCCGAACCGGGGCTTCGAGGTCGAGCTCTCCGCGTTCTGCCATTTTAAGAACGACCGTGGCCGTAAAGGGCTTTGTCGCGGAACCGATATAAAATACGGTGTTTTCAGTTACAGACTGAGGTTCGTTAAGATTGGTAATGCCGAGGCCGGCCATTTGGACCTTGCCATCGTGAATGATCCCAATGGCTATACCTGGGACTTTAATCTCGTCCATGAGTCGCTGAGCTTCGCTCCTAATTTCCTCAAACCGCGTGTCCTTGTTTTTCTGGGCAGCTGCCGGTTGAACGGTAACAAATGACGAGGCTATTACAATAAAAAATAGTGCTATGTTTCGTATCATATGACTCCTCCTTTGATTAATTGCGTTTATCTAATTTGAGTGCCTAATATAAATGGGTAAGGACGGCGTCTTTAGCGCCAAAAGTTGGCCCGCTCATGCCAGCGCCGCCGCCCTCGAACAAGAAATGCATGCTGATTAATGAATATCATAACCAGGTACACCGCCACCAAAATCGACCGGGGAGGCATAGAAAGCCTTGTTCCATCCCTCGATGGTGAGCGGTTCGAACTTGCTCTTAACCGGTTCGAAGCGGATCGGCTGTCCAGGATTCACGCCTTTCAACGGTTCCTGATCTTTCATGACAAGGGTTCCGTTAACTAGTACATGAAGAATTCCCGAGGACGGAAGTGTACCTTTTGCATAGGTCGAATTGTCCCTTACCGTTTCAGGGTCGAATATGGTGATATCAGCGACCATGCCTTCCTGCATGCGGCCGCGAACCTGCATGGACTTCAACCCCATATCGCCCAGCGGCTTGGCATAGTTGTAGCTGGTCATGGATACGGCCTGCATCAGCGGAATATTGTTTTCCCTGGCAAGGCGAAGCACCGTGGCAAAAGACCCGGACGTACGCGGGTGGGTATTGGGGAGATCTTCATAGGGAGTATCCCAGGTCAGGTTGTCGTCGGGGACCATTGGCATGCCGTCGCTGCCAATGGCAACGCCGGGCATTTTGATCCAGTCAACAATAGCCGAATCCGGGATCTTGTAGACAATCACGAGACGTGTGGGTTCTTTTTTGAGCATCTCCTCACGCGATTTCTGGGTGTAGAATTCGCCGGTCGCAACGTCCTGAAGCGTGTCTTCGTATTTGTTGCCCAGGGCCTGTACCCAGACTTCCGGCTCTAGAAAAACGGCATTCAAAGCCGTAGAACCTGCAGCATATGGATAGATTTCACCCCAGACGTTGTAACCCCGTTCCCGCATCCGCACCAGAAGCTCATGCACCATATTGTATCCCGGATTATTGAAATGGGAGGCGATGGCCGGCGTTCCTAATGCCGCTGCATTTGCGAGCATCTCCTGGATACCGTTGACTTCGCCGGTATCATCGCCCGGCGTATTGCGGAAATGCATGCTGATAAAGCGGCCGTATTGCCCGCCCAGCTTTTGCAGTTCAAATATCTCGCGGGCCGATACCCCCGCGCGCATGTAGCCAACGGTAGAACCAATACCAAGTCCTCCCTGCTGTAAGCCTTGGTCAATCAGGGAAAGTATCTGGTTTCCCTGCTCCAGGGTCGGCCGGGTCTTCGACCAACCCTCCTTTGTGAGACGGGATTGACCCGCGTCGGGACTGTAGAAATATTTCCAATCGGTAAAGCCGTCCAACACCTCCGCCCGGGCAAATTCGTGAGCCACCGCCACACCGAAATTCACCGGTGCGTTTCCTTCACGCCGTTTGTACCACTCGTCGAGTTTTGGACCGTGAGCGCCGATCTCTGTGTCCAGAAGCGTCGTACGTCCATCGCGTAGCATCAACCGGTATTGATAGGGCTCAATACAATGTTGGTGCCCATCGATAAAACCCGGCGCTACTACCAGACCTTTGGCGTCGATGGCCGCCTTGCCCTTGATCTGCTTGCTGGTAATCTTTGCGATCTTGCCGTCTTTAATGCCGACATTGGCAACAGCGTCATAGTTTGTCTCCGGGTCCATGACCCGGCCACCGTTAATGACAAGATCATAGTCCGCGGCCAGAACCGAACTGACCAATGTCAGCGACAATATTGCGGAACTTAGTGTTAACGAGATTGTTTTCATGGCTGTTTCTCCTTGTCTATCAAAGATGGCTCAATAAGGTGTTTTACCTGTTTTGTTATTGCAGCTGCCTGCCGTGATTCGTCTATCGTGATTGATATGGCGAATTGATGATTCGATGGCGTTTATCACCGTTTCACCCGGATCGTTCTTGCGCAATAGCGCGACATGCGGCGTACTGATGCTCTGTTTAAGCGTCTCCCAGTTTTCATGCGCCGTGAGAAAAATCAGCGGGATGTTTGATTCGTCACGAGCCAGACGTTCGCCAAGTTCGAGACCGGACATGCCACCGAGTTGAATGTCCACAATCAGGCAGTCGAACACAGGCTGTTTGGCATCATCCAGAAAAACTTCAGCCGAGTGGTAGGTCACCGGCTGATATCCCGATGCCTGTAACAGCCGGGCAAGTGAACGACAAAGACTTTCGTCATCTTCTACGATGGCGATATAGCTCTTAGACGAATGCTTGATCGATGCTTCGCTCATAACAGCTGACAATATAACTAACGGCGAAAGATGAATAGCGTCCCTTTAGGGACGGTTGGGCATGTTTAAAAGGTGTATTATCCTTGATCAAGGGAATATCTTGAGATACGTCTCGATAAGCGGCACGCCAACGCTAGCCGAGCGCTCGTCAGGGATTCTCGCACAACAAACGCTGATCATGAAGAACCGTAAAAGTCGCAATAACGAGGTGAATTTATGAAATACCCTGTTTATTTCCCGCTGAATAAGAAGGTTTCAATTTTCGAAAGTGCATCATAAATAAAAAACATCTGGAGGAGAATACTGCAATGCGTCATTCGAATTTCACCACAGACCATCGCCGGAAAACAGGCTGCTGTCAATTATTGACTGCGCTGATATTCCTGCTTTTAACCGGTATATCATCGTCGGCATACAGCCAGCAGTTCAACTCGGACAACTGGTGGGTGGTGCCGCACGGCGTGGGCACGGGGGTCGCAACGATCGGCGAAAAATATTCGACCATGTATCTTGGCTATGGATTTGCGCCGGGATGGGAAGTCGACATTGCCCCCACTATCTATGAAGAGGACCCGGTGAGCGGAGCCGCCGCACGTTACTCGACAACAGCTTATGTGAAAGGCCTGATCTGGGAGAACCAGGAGCAGACCAGCGGGGCGTCGGTCATGGCCGGTATCGGACAATCGCCCGGCTACTACCAATCAGGGACAAAGACCAACGATTTTAAAAGTTATTGGGCGGCACTTCCGATAACCCTGCCTTTTCTCGACAATACAATCTCCTGGGATATCATGCCGGGCGTCCTATATAACAGGGAGTATGGCATAAACGAGGAATCGGCATGGGGTTTCTCCTATTCCACCCGCATCGCGATCTACAAGATCATCCCGCAGTCCGCAATTGTCGCAGAGGTATTCGGCGCCACCGGCGATGCCGAAGCTGAGGCGCAATACAAAGCGGGAGTGCGCTGGGAGAGCAAGTACGTTATCGCTGCACTGACCTATGGCGATGGGCTGGAAGGCAACGAGGGCGGAGGTATTGAGTTAGGGTTCATCATCCTTACCGTTCCCTGGTTCTGAATCGGAGAGGTTGTTTCGACTAGCCGCTGTGCCTGAACAATCCTGAATTCATCAGTTGACCGCTTCAATATAATGTTAACCTCATAAATTTATTTAAATAATATTCTATGAGAAAACTCACCTTCAGGGTGACAACACTACGACATGTAGAGTACTTTTTTTATCGCACCTTGCATCGTTGCGAATCGTTGCAATAGCTAGCTATTGCGTCTCGTTGCGCACATGTTGTGGTAACACAAAACCGGGAAGTCAAAGATATGACGTTACAAACGATGAAACGGGTATGGGCCACAGCAATTGCTGTACTGATGATTGTTGCTCTACCAACGGCATTCGCCTGTCCTTATGAGCTGCCGGTCTGGAACGTGAAAGTCAATGATCAGCCGCTCATGCTGGAGGTCGCCGAGTCGCTCGAGGCACGCCAGTGTGGTTTGTCTACACGTACATCGCTAGCGCCGGATCATGGCATGCTGTTCGTCTTTCCGCGTAAGATGCCAGTGGCATTCTGGATGCATGATACCGGGTTGACACTGTCCATTGCCTTCCTCGATGAAAAGGGTCGTATCGTCGATATCCAGACCATGATGCCAGGGCAATCCGATGTTCTTTATAAATCGCCCGGACCGGTTAGCTACGCTATCGAGGTCAACTGGGACTGGTTTAATACTCACCAGGTGAATGTGGGTGACATCGTTGATATCCCCGGGCGGGGACAGTGACCTGCACGATAATGGCGATACAGTGTTTAATGTAGCTGTCATTTAAATAGAGTAAGAGAGCCGGTCGCGCAATGCCTCAGGCATGCCGATCGGCAACGGTGTTTTATTCAGAGATTCCCTGGAACTTAAGTTTGTCATTGGCGATATAAAACTAAAATATGTGGTTACATGCAAAGAAAAATCATGAATAAATTTACAACTGCTCTAATCGTTTCGGCCTTTATCGTCCTGCCCCATAACTCGCTGCATGCCGCTGAAACCACATCGACTCCCGCCCCTGAATCGGCATCCGAAAAACCGGAAGCGGAGCATATGGACGTTGATAAGGATGATGTCCGTGATACTCACCAGGTGCTTACCGGCGCTGAACTTGTTGCTTCAGATTATCCAGGCTCATGGCCGATGTTCGGCACCGGTTACCGTATAAAAATAGGTGGTTATGTCAAGGTTGATGCGCTGGCTGACTTTGACGGCACGGGCGACAAGTACCAGTTTCTGATCAGTGAGATTCCGGTTGACGGTTCGCCGGAAGCCGAGCGTAACAATTACTTCAACATGTTTGCCCGTGAAACCCGTTTCAACTTCGATATACGCAAGTCTGCAACCAGTGAACCTGCGCAACAGGTATTCCTCGAGATGGACTTCTTTGACAAAACCTCAAGCTCCCCCCGATTGCGTCATGCCTACTTCGTCTACGGCAACCTGCTTGCCGGGCAAACCTGGAGCACGCTGGTCGACCTGCGCTCCATACCAACGACCATTGACTTTGCCTATGGCAACCTGCTGTATAGCGGTCGCCCTGTACAGTTCCGCTGGCAACAGCAGTACAGTGAAAACATATCATGGGCAGCGGCAATCGAGATGCCAAAGGATGAGGGCATCGATAATCCTAATAATCTGCAGGGGGTTGAAACCACGAGTTTGCCTGCACTAGTGGCGCGACTGACTTACGAGAGCACCACACGCTTCATGATGCTGGGTGTTGCACTAGGCCAGTTGAGCTGGGATGGCGAAGGATTGGGGCCCGATGCGACCGCTGACCAGTGGGCCGTGACATTTGCCGGACGCCGCTATTTTGATAACAGAGACTTCACGACATGGAACCTTTCGTATGGCGATGGTACAGCCGACAACATTACGGCATTGGCTGGCAGCAACGCCAATGCCACGCTCACTGCCGACGGTCAGCTTGCGACCAGCAAAGCGTTCAATATCGCGCTGGGCTATGCACGCAAAATAAATCAGAATCTGACCAGTAACTTTGTCTATGCATGGACAGTGCTCGAGGCGTCCGATCTGCGCGCCTCCGATAGCATCAGGCGCGGCAGCGTTGGCCATGTCAACCTTATCTGGTCGCTGACAAAGGCATTCAGCACCGGGGTGGAGTACATGTGGGGAAACCGGGAAAACTTCGATGGCGCCAGGGGTGACGCTGCCCGTGTGCAGGCAATGGCCAAGTATAACTTTTAACAAATCACGAGATAGAAAGTGAGTATACGAAACAAATTTCTTCTGGGTATCACTTCTGTAATCTCGCTGCTGCTTTTCAGTGCCTGCATCAGGTTGCCTGACAACAGCCAAAGAAGTGAATCCTATGTAATCCAGGATGGTGATAAAACCAGTCTTGGCAAAGCATTCCAGCCGCTATTGGAACAACACGCGGGAGAATCGGGTGTGCACTTACTGGGCAACGGGGTCGATGCTTTCGTGGCGCGAGCTGTACTGGCAAGCCTGGCTGAGCGCAGTATCGATGTGCAGTACTATATGTTTCACCAGGATACCGTTGGCAGACTGTTGATCAGAGAACTGCTCGCTGCTGCCGATCGAGGCGTGCGGGTGCGCATGCTGATCGACGACATGTATGGTGAAGAGGCTGATGATGTCTGGTCGGCCCTCGACACGCATCCCAGCATCGAAGTACGTCTATATAATCCCTTTGTGCGCGGTCACTCCAAAAATCTACAGTTCGTCTTCGATGTAGTAAGGGTTAACCATCGTATGCATAGCAAATCCTATACCGTGGATAACCAGGTCTCGATCGTCGGCGGCAGAAACATAGGCAATGAATATTTTGATGCGGATGAAAATGTAGCATTTTCTGATCTCGATGCCATGTCCATTGGCCCTGTTGTGCCCGAAGTGTCTGATGCCTTCGATCAATACTGGAACAACAGGCACGCCTACCCGATTACCACCCTGATCGAAGGCGTTAAGAAAAAAACGGTTCAGCAAGGCGCTCTGGATAACTTGCGTAAGCAACTGGATAAGCTTTACCAGACAGAGCAGACATTGGCCTATCGCGATGCAATGAAAAACTCCGCTTTCGCCAATGCGCTGAGAAACAAAACGGCTCAATTCAGTTATACAAAGGCCAAAATCATTCACGACTCGGCCGAGAAGATCAGCGCAAGTAATGAAGATTCTAAAGCGGCACTTCTGATGTCTCAACTGGCGCCATACATCCAACAGGCGACTAAAGAGTTCGTCCTGGTGTCACCCTATTTTGTACCAGGCCAACGTGGTGCTGATGCAATCTGCAAGCTTAGCGAGGATGGCGTACGGGTACGCATACTGACTAACTCACTGGCGTCTAACGATGTTGCCGCGGTACACACAGGTTACATGCGGCATAGAAAACAGCTGCTGCGTTGTGGCGTCGAATTATACGAGCTTAACGAACAATTAAAAAAGCTGCAGCGTGAAAGATTTACCTGGCTTCCAGGCTTGAGCAAATCCAGCCTGCATGCCAAGACAATGGCAATGGATAAAGAGGTAATGTTCGTCGGCTCGTTTAATTTTGATCAACGCTCATTAAACATCAATACCGAAATGGGCATCCTGTTCTATGCCCCTGAGCTGGCGGGAAACGCTTCTGAAAATTTCGATCGTTATATCGATATGCTCGCTTTCCGTGTGGAACTGGTTACAGACGAAAACGGTAACGAGTCGATGACCTGGACCGGATTTGTTGATGGCAAGCAGATTGTGCTTGACTCTGAGCCTTATGCAAGTTTCTGGAAGAAACTGGGAGTGAATCTGATGCGAGTATTGCCTGTCGACGCAATGCTCTAAGACAGGACTCTACAGAAAACAGTGAAAAAGTTTAACCGTTGCTGTCACCGAGGATGAGACATAAGCAACGCCCATGTTCTGACTCCTTACTTCAGGCACTCTAGTCCCGGCGCACATATCTACATCATGTATTAACACCTGTTAACAGCAGCCAGGCATGATTGAGAAATAAAGGTGGTTATTTTTAACGGGATGCTGAGGTTATCTATTGATTGTCGACGTTTCCAATTGCCAGTAGTTTTTCCCCGTCGGCCTGAGGTTAAGGCGTTGTGCTGCCGGCTTGCCTTCATTCAGAATCTGGTTCAGATCATTAACCACATCGTTATGGTAGAGGTGATAAAGATGGCCGGAAGGAGAGCGCATCGCGATATAAGAAAGATCTATAATTTCAACCCCCGTCAGACTATCGAGATGCGGACCGGTTTCGCCCAGGCGCGGATAACCGTGAACCTGTCGAGATAGCGCCAGTGCATTATCATTAGCTGAGGTATAGATCGTCATATTTCTCGCCAGTGGTCTGATCAGTGGCAGATACTGTTGAAAGGTAGCCGCATCGATATCGGGGGCGATGAAAACAAGCTGGTTGAACAATGGTTTATTACTCTGCTCTGCCTGCGCTATCATGACCAGCGCGAGGAATACACCGCGTGCACCCAGGCTATGTGCGGCAAGGTTGATGTTGCCTGCCCCGAACCGAGCAAGCATTTCGTTCAGCGTTTGCCGAAGCGGTTCCACGCTCCAGTAAATATCTGCTTCATCATGCGTGTAATTCAATATGGCGCCGTCAGATGGCCAGCTAAAAAACAGAAAGCGACTTTTTAATTCCACCGAGCGCTGAAACAGAGAAGCCCGCCTGCATCCCTTTTCGAAATCGATATTAAATCCATGTGTGTACAGGGTGAGATAATTGCCATTCGATGAGGTCTTCATGTTATTCCAGAATTCATCAATGTCCGATTCTCTGATGTTTACCAGTGTCAGTATGTCTTCTGGAATATAGAACGGCACTTTATCTGCAACGGGTTTCAATGTACTCAGTGATGTGCTGCCCAGGTCGCAGTATCCGGCATGTATGGTATTGCGTTCGCCGCCAAAATATTCTGATACTTTCTCACTCCCTGTTCTGTTGCGTAGTGTTATAAAAGGGACTGTCTGCAAAGATTCGTTCTCGCTGCTGGCAACACCCGTAGTCTCAGACGTTATTTCGCCGAGGCTCTTGCAGCTATATATAGCCAGTAATGAGAAAAGGAATATGACTGGCAGTTTTGTTGATGGCCGCATGAAATAATTATCGTGGTGTTTATTCATTGTGAAGCGTTAACTCAAAAACAGGATTCGCCTATGATATTATCGTAAATATTCTTTCTTACAAACAATAAAGAATATCAGTTGGCAATACGGCATTTGGGCGCAGCTCGGATTGATAATGAATAAGCAATTTATGCGTGATAAATAACATGTCTGATAAAAAAACAGTGACGGTCACTTCTCCAAGGCAGTTCTTTCTGCATCACTGGAGTTCACTGGCATTATTTGTATTCGGCATCGGTCTGTTCTCTTTTCTTTGCCTTGCAGGTGAAGTAATCGAAGGCGAGACCATGCGGCTCGATACCTGGCTGCTGCTGGCGCTACGTGTGCCGGGAGATACTACCGACCCGCTGGGACCGGCCTGGATAGAAGAGATGTTCCGCGACTTCACGGCGCTGGGCGGTGTCGGCGTATTGAGCCTGCTTACCCTGATCTCGGTCGGTTATCTCTGGCTAATGGGGCAACGTCGCGTTGCCCTGTTTTTACTGTTCGCGATATTAGGCGGGCTGCTGCTGAGCAGTATGCTGAAGAGCGGTTTTGACCGCCCCCGTCCCGACCTTGTTTCACACGGTTCACATATTTATACCTCAAGTTTTCCCAGCGGCCATTCGATGCTGTCAGCTGTGGTCTATCTCACCGGTGGCGCACTGCTGGCAATAGTTCAGTCCGCGCACAGGGTGCGGGTGTACCTGATCGGCTGTTCAATACTGACCACGTTACTGGTCGGTGTAAGTCGCGTCTATCTCGGGGTACACTGGCCGAGTGATGTACTGGCTGGCTGGGCGGCCGGAGCGGCCTGGGCTGCCGCCTGCTGGCTGGTAGCACAATGGTTGCATGAACGGGCCGAAATTTAATTACCGATCAAAAGTCGAAGACTGCCTGTAATATAGAGGCAAGTAAGCATACTATAGGGCACCAGCAGCATCCAGTATCGGCATGACATTATGACTCTGCGTTTCGTCCACGAGCTGGGTAAGCTCAACCACCGATTTGACATCAAGCTTTTCCATTACACTGTGGCGATGCCGTTTTACTGAACGTTCATCGATACCCAGCTCCGCGGCGATCTGCTTGTTCAACCGCCCCTGCAACACATGCGACAGAACCTCGTTTTCACGCGGCGTCAACTTTGCGAAGCGTTGTGTGAGGTGATACTGTCGTCGGCGTATCTCGTGCTCATAAAGGCCTCGTGTCAAAGCGCGCTCGATGGCCGCGAGTAAATCTTCCTTGCTGGCGGTCTTTAGCAGAAAATCCTCTGCGCCAGAGCGCATGGCCTGCACACTCGTGGGAATGTCACCATGACCGGTGAGGAATACGATCGGCAAGGGATAATCCGACTGCGCCAGTGTCGCCTGCAATGCCATGCCATCCATACCGGGCATCTGTAAATCCGCGACCACACATCCGGCAGCGTCCGTCGTTCGCTGCGCCAGAAAGTCAGCGGCTGAAGTAAAACTTTTTACCTCATAGCCAAAGGCACGCAGCCAACGCGACATGGTCGCCAGAAAAGAAACATCGTCATCAACAATAAATACGGTTTTTATATTATCCTTCATACCGGTCCTGGTTCGTGTGTTACCACCTTTAATATGAAACTAACCGTGGTGCCGCCGTCCGGGTTATTCTTTGCCATGACCTCACCACCGTGCATTTCAACGATGGTTTTTGAAATCGCCAGCCCTATACCCATCCCGTTCTTTTTCGTAGTATAAAACGACTCAAACAGGTGGGGCAATTGTTCCGGTGCAACCCCGGTACCGTGGTCAACCACTGCAAATTCAACCATACCATCCGACGTTTGTGAAGCACTGATAACGATTTGACGCTGTTCCTCAGTCTTGCCATTCATGGCATCAAGACTGTTTAGCAACAGGTTTAGAATAACCTGCTGCAGATGAACACGGTCACCGTATACATCCGGTAATCCATCTGCTATGTCTATGCGCAAGCTGGCATGGTGCATCTGGATTTCGGTATTAAGCAATTTTGCCACTTCCGAGATCAGCTCATTTACTGCCAGCGCTTCGAGCTGCAATTCACGGCGTTTCAACATTACACGCATGCGTTCGATCACCGATACAGCGCGCTGCTCATCACTGCGGATGTCCTTCAGAATTTCCTGTACTTCTTCGAGATCCGGTGGCGTTTGTTTGAGAAACAGTTCCGCAGCTTCTGCATTGCGCAGTATAGCGCCTAATGGCTGGTTAATTTCATGAGCCAGTGATGAAGAAAGCTGGCCGAGTGCGCTAACTCGAGAAATATGCGCGATCTCATTACGATGCTTTAGTAACTTGCCTTCGGCCTGTTTACGCTCGGTGATGTCCATGGATACACCGCGTAGCTGCAGTGGCTTTCCGCTTATGTCACGTTCCACCTGGCCATGGGTTGCAAACCATCGAGTGATACCATCCTGCCCCGTCATCCTGTACTCTACCTGCAAATCGCCACTACCTTCCAGGATACGATTAACTGCAACTCGGGCAACCTCGCGATCATCGGGATGAATCAACTGCAGGTAATTTTCGAAGTTCATGTGTTCGGACTTACTGATGCCAAGCCTTTCGCGCCACGCTTCTGTAACCCAGATAGCATCACGGATCACATCCCACTCCCACAGCCCCAGGTTTGCTGCACTGGCAGCCAGATTCATGCGTTGCTGGCTTTCACGTAGATCACGAGCAAGCTCTCTCGAGCGGACCAGATCCATGCTCAACTCGAAGGCCAATACAAGTACGATCAGCATAAAAATGAAACTGATAAATGCACTGGGGAGAATGCCTCTGGCCATCAAGCCAGAAGAAATCGCTCCCAGCAATATCGCTAATATAGTCATACCACCAAGCACCAGCGCTCGCCGGCGACGACCCTGTTTCCATGCGGTAATGGCGGCATCCACAACAAACAGCAGCCACAACAGCATGCTCACATGAATTAGAATTCGCCAGGGATTTTCCTCCCCTATCGGGATCGAAAATATTTCTCCGAGAAATACCGCTGACCGTAAACCGGTAATTTCCGCAAAGGTAGCATTCGGGTAATTTAGAAAATTGGGCAGCAGTATCAGCATACGCAGACCAGTGATTGTCCACGCCAGCCAGCGGCGCCCAGCCTGGAGATAGAAGTAAACAAACCAGACCAGTGCAACCATAAGTATCCCCGCCGGGACATGCATCCAGCGAAGCAGCTCGCCATAAGCTTCGGGGGTCTTCGCATGTATAAGATTCAATTCGAGCATGGCAATCACCGCGGTACTCACAGCCGCAACGGCGAATAATAGATTCCCCCAGGAATCGCGCATGCGCGACCAGACAATAAAATGCACGGCTGCCAGTGTCAGACACACGGCAGCAGACATCGACCAGATGATTGTTGTCCAACTCATATTAAAAATGTCAGCAAGCCCCCTCAGATACAATCAAATATCGTATATCATGCGATATTAAATATTAAATTGAAAAAAATTAACACTGTAAAAGCATGTGGACATATTTTACGCTGGGATTCTGGAAAATAGATACACTGCCCCCAGAAACGTGAAATGTCTGAATAGACTGAGGTTTAACCGTTAACGGTCGGTCGCGATTATTTACCAATAGTCGTTGTCCGGCCAACAACGAACGTTCACTACCCTGCCAGCAGGAAATTGTATAGACTCGGTACTTAAGATCTATGTAAACACATACGCCGGGAGATTGATATATGGACAAAATTCGTAGAACTACTTTCGTGGTACCCGTGTTGATAGTTCTTGGCATTGCAGCAACCGTACAACCGGTATCTGCTAGTGTTGAGGCTGAATGCCGCCAGGAAGCAAAGGACTATGGGGTAATGCCAGAACTGCTTGATGAATACATCAATGGTTGTATTGATTCTCGTGGAGGCGCGAGTACCCCGAGCAGTGTTGAGGCGGAATACGTGCCACCATCCGAGTCAGACGACACAAGTAATTCAGGGGCAGATAGCACAAACGTAGCGGAGTAGCCCATACACTAAGTCTACATGCATAAAGTGAAATATTATTTTAACTGGCTACCGGGTAATTCTTTAAATTCCGGGGACAGTATATCTAATTACACATTAGGTTTTCCCTTGTCAGAATTGGTTTTCTGATGTCCGCTTTGTAGCAATCCTTTTTTATTAGATCTAATTCCTGGATGTCTGCTATGTGGTGAACTGATCCATTGAGGCGGAATCGTTGAATGTCTGTTGCTGGCTATCGCCTATGTGGAAAGTAACGGATTGTATAAATCGCTTGTGGCGCATTTCCAGCTAATCATATACATTGCTACAATAAAGCTAACCTGCTGTCCTAGCAGGACAGCACGGTATGTATGCATAAGCATTATGGAACTTAATTCAGAAACACTCAAAATTGAATCAAAGCTGATTAATAGTGAGATTAGCTGGCAACAGGCACTCGTTTTACTAAAACCTGTTACACGGAGTACTAAATCATGGTCGACAAAGGAGTGGAAAACTGAACGAGACGATATTATCGATGATCACTGTGCCCAGTGCGGATCCAGTAAGCCGCCGATGGTGCTGCAGCACTTCAGTCACCCTGCAACATTCGGTAAGATATTTAGAAGTATGTGCGGACCTAATGCGTGGCCGGCATTTAAGAAAAAATATGATTACGTCCTTGGTAGAGACCTGTTAGTAGACCGACCTACCTGTCCTAACTGCGAAAGCACCAATATTCACGAGCTCCAGATGGGAAAATGGAGTTGCTATAAGTGCCATACGAAGCATGATGTTCCTATTATCAAACCCTCGTTCACAGCTGATAGTCTTAAGAAGATGGCATTAAGACGAAAAAACCCTGCCAGGGAGGATGGGAGATGGCGAGCTTTTCAACAGTATTACGGCATGCTCGTGGGTAAGCTGGCTGTCCTCGAATTCATCAACCAATCACGCTTTTATTTGTCTTTTGAAGACACGGCTACGTTTTGCCATAGCTGCGCTTATGCGTGGGATAAGAAAGGAATACGGCTGTGTCAGACTTGTAAAGAACACTGGCACCCTCACTACATGCCAGAATGTAAGGACTGTGCAACAAAGAAAATCCATGAGTGAAAACATTTTACTGCCATTTGGGTTGCGTTCTGATGGATTAATGATCCATATTAGTGATGCAGAACAAGGTAAAGCCTGTGACTGTGTATGCCCTGTCTGTGAGTCCCCGTTAGTTGCTAGAAAAGGTGAAAAAAATACGCATCATTTTGCCCACGAAATAGATACTAATTGTCAGTACGCTGCCGAAACTGCAGCGCACTTAATGGCTAAATCTATCTTAGAAAGAGTGGGTCATATATTCGTACCTGATTATGTCCTGAATTTGTCTGATCGGGTGAGCGTGGGCGTTAGATATGAAGATGTACATACTGACAAGAAGATAGTCAACGAGCAATCGATCGCTTTCGATGGTGTTCGTATCGAGCAGACATTTCAAGACATTGTCCCAGACTTATTAGTGAATGTCGGCGGTACAGACTTGCTTATCGAAATTTGTGTCACCCATAAAGTTGATTCAAAAAAACTTAAAAAAATACGGACATACAGCCTGCCTACTCTCGAAATAAATATGAACGACATCCTGGGTCTACCTAATACAGACGAATTTGAGCAGGCGCTGATAAAGCAGACAGAAAACAAATCATGGTTATTTCATCCACGCCAGGTCGCTACGGAAACTGAGCACCAATATAAGATTGATGATGCCAAAGCGAGAATGAAACGTCCTAAACGTGGGTTTAACCCTCATCGAAAATTTGACTTCACACGAAAACAAAAACCAAGAGTTGTACCAAAAGCAGAGTTCACTTATGACAAGGCGTTTGAATCAAGAGTTGAATTAGAGGGAAACATCTTTTATAAAAAAAATGGTCGGTGGCCTGATAATAATGAAACAACACAGATCATAAATCGTATCAGGTTCAACAAACGCTCTATCTATGACCAGCAAATACAATCTGCAAAAGATTACTTCTATAAGCGAAATGGGCGATGGCCTGATACGACTGAGTATAACGAAATAATTAAAAGTCTTAGTAAGAAATAGCAATCACTCGATCAGATTTACTGTGATGCCATAGCATCACTTGGCAAGAGATAGTCTCTTAGAAACGATTGTGTGAAGCTGTTTTTTAGACAGTGAGGTGGTATTGGGCATCCTTGAGTGTAATCATCAATAGCATTGGATCCAGGGGAGATTCGATAAAGCCGCACTGCAAATAGAATTTACGAGCTTCTTCAGAAAGTGCATGTACGAGTAAGGCTTTAATCCCCGCCTGTTTTGCGACGGTTATCGTGCGTAGGATGGCATCTTTAAGTAAACCACGTCCTATCCCCATCGATTGAGCACTCTTATCAACTGCCAGGCGCCCCAGTACCATTACAGGGACAGGCTCAGGCATATTGCGTTTAACCTTACTGGGTGCGTCCTTATGCATAACGCTGCCGGTGGCCAGAACATAGTAACCAACAACGTTATCGTCCTGACAAACCACAAAAGTACGAGACGCACCAATATCCTCATTTTTCAGTGCACGACGTTTCAGCCAGTCATTAAGGACCGGTTCACCACAATCAAATGTTTCACTATTATGCGCTGCCGTAAGTGGCACAGGCGCAGATACATCGACCATCCGATTAGGCATCCCAGGGGGCTTTTTGATTCAATAATTGACGTAATGCATCATTGTCAGCAACCGGCGCATCCAGTAGCGCGTGAAAGGCATTGATCGTATCCTCATCACCGAGAAAGAGTCGCTGATCAAGCAGCACGTTCTCAGCTTCGTGACAGGCCACTTCCAGCATGAACTCAGAGCGGGTTTTATTTAAGCGAGAAGCCGCTTTATCAATTAACGTGCGCTGTTCTTCCAGGGCCCGTATATTGATGGGGGCTATTTTGTTTTGAGCGGTTGCCATGAGTCACCTCGAATTAAAAGCAATTACTTTTGTATATACATTAAATATACACCAACGTATATCTATTGTCTACATTATTACTTAACGCCCCTGCTTCTTTGACGCGGCCAATAATCTTTTTTATGTGTATATTTATACATACATAACATGAGCATGATATTTAAAATGATCAAGAATATTTACAATCGATCTTTTCGGTGACCATGTTAATAACTTTAATCAAAGATTTGCACTTCTTTTTCTACCGCTATATTATGTATGTATAAATATACCCATGTAATACATCGGATAACCTCATGATCTCTGTCCCATTATCGGCAAAACGCATTGCAATTATCGAGGCCTATAAAGCCTTGGTCAGCACGTTAGAAACATTAGGGGCTCACCTGCGACTGGATGCGAAAAATGGCCTGCCCGCCTGGATTCAGCAGGATGAAGACAGTTCACTGAGAGCGAGTGATGCCATTATTTCTATCTATCAGACAATTACACGCGTGAAAGGCATTGATCCAAAAGAATCCTTTACCCGTTTTGGTTTAATGGCCGCAAGCAGTGACACCCTGCTCTGCGCCAATGACGTTAATCAGTGCAAGGCACACTTAAAAGACGCCATAAAAGATTTAAAACAGCATGACCGAGCTGACCTGGTGGCCAGTGCCTTTGATGAAATCCGTCGAGCACCCATCATCCGTGAAGCACTGCGTGCGGCAGGTTTAAGTCAGCTGCACATTAAACAGTCCACCCGTAAGATTATTATCCTGCCTGAGATGCCTTTAAAAGTCGGTTTTACCATTTCTAAGGGCAGTCACATGGTCTATCGCTATTCACGTGAGAAAGCGATCAGCTTTGCCAATAAGCGAAACAATGAGGAAGCGGTTGATAAGTTGATGCAACTACCCGAAGGCAGTTTTGTCGCGCACTATCGCCAGCGGGCATCTCATGTCCGTGCGAACATTATTTACGCTGATCGCGCCAAACAACATGACCGTCCAGACCAGGTATCGGCCTATATGCCGATCCTCTACCCTTATGATGCACAGCAGGCTTTAACGAGTGGTCAGGTTATCCATAATGGTGAACAGGCATTAATGAAGCTGGCACAAGAGGATATTGGTCGATTACCGCGTGATGGCAAGATTGATAAAGCCCACCCGCTATCGGAATCACTGAAACTTTATAATTATCTGCATTAACATAGCGGCAGAACGGTTTACGATAACTGCTCTATACGGCGTTTTTCGCCGCAGTATTGAAACTTATTTAGCATACATCCTTGGCTGCGGCTGCGCTACATTAAGCAATTAGGCAGTTATAGGGGATATTCAGCCCTTCATGTAGCTTCTTGATCATGGGTAATGTCAGATTACGCTTCTTATTCAGCACTTCAGAAACACGAGCTCTCGTACCAAGATAAGGCTCCAGGTCTTTTCGCGTTAACGCCTTCTGCTCCATTAAAAACTTGATTGCTTCAACAGGATCTGATGGTGGTATGGGATAATGTTCTTCCTCATATTTTTCAACCAATAGCATTAGAACATCCAGTTCATCACCTTTTTCAGTATTACGTTTTGCGCCCCACAGTTCGTCAATACGATTTAACGCCTTCTTTAACTCGGTCTTATTTTTAATCGGTCTCAGTTTCATTACATAGCCTCAAATATTCTCAATATCCTTGATTTCGTCATACTGCTTGTGTGTCCCTACAAATCGTATAAGTAGCCCATGTCTTGCGTAATCCGTTAATACAACAATACGATATTTATTGCCACAAACATTAAAAACCACACGATTGTTCTTTAATATGCTGGCATTACGCAGGTCAGCCTTAAGCTCGTGGGGCGAGTTCCACTGTGCATTTGCACAGTAGTTGTACCACTCAGTCATCTGCTTTTTTGCATCACGGTATTTTGGACTACTTTCCCAGAATACCCTGAGCATGGATTTGGCGATAACTCTCATAAACGGATTTTAGCACGCTCCCGCATTGGGAGCAAGAACGTGCCATAGTTTAAATTAGCCCTCTCTCAGCAAAAGAAACACACTCATCACCCACTACAATATGGTCGAGGACGCGTACATCAATCAACGCCAGTGCGTCTTTTAGTCGTTTGGTGATTTGCTCGTCAGCATGGCTAGGCTCAGCAACGCCGGAGGGATGGTTGTGGGCAAAGATAATCGCTGCGGCATTCTGGCTGATGGCCTCTCGTACCACTTCACGCGGATAAACACTGGCGCCATCGATGGTGCCGTGAAACAGGCGCTTGAACTCAATCACACGGTTTCTGTTATCAAGAAACAGGCAACAAAAGACCTCTGCCTTCTCACTGGCAAGGTGTAAGCGTAAGTACTGTCTGGTTTGTGCAGGTGAGCATATTGCATCACCGCGTTTGATGCGATTATCTAAGATGGCTATTGCTCGTTCTATCACTTCATCGTCATTGGTGTGTATGTCATAAACATTTGAAGCTTCGCTGTTAATTTCTTGCATGGTTTTATTCCCGTTGTTAAAAAAACATCCCCTCTGGGGTTGAGAAACCCCAAATAGGACGACCAACGGGAGTCAGAGCCTGTGTTCTGGTGGAATCCACCCAGGGGGAACCACCCGATCTGCACAAGAGAGACACGAACGCGGAAGACTGGGGGATGGGTTGATGGAGCCAGGTTACCGGCTAGGCTATTGTTTTACCCAGAGGGGCAAGCTTTAAACGCTGCAGGAGCAGCGTTGATCGCGTTATCAAGGATGATTACGCGCAATGCTCAGGGATGAGCCGCTTGTTTTATATGAGAAAGATCGTACTGGGTTTATACTGTGGTTATGTCTGAGTGTATTTACAGTGATGAAGATCTGATCGCCATTGAAACGACCCTGTTTTGCCTGGCGCACGGCCATAAACCAGAACGTGGCGAACGAGCACAAATCAGTAACAGAATACGGTTTAATCAGAATGACGACAAAATGCGCTGTTTGTCATCTCTGCGAAACTATTTTTACCAACAACACCGCCGATGGCCGTCAACCCAAGAATACGATCAGCTGTTCTTTCAGCTAAAACAGCGAACTACCTAATCAATTGCCACAACCAACCATGTTGGTTGTGGCAATTTGTAGATTTCCCATAATTCATCATTAGACATATTCATAACTAAACCCTGTAAAAATAAAAAAGCCTGCCCCGAAGGGCAGGCCCGAACCGAACCTGTTAACGCATGCTCTCAGGCATCCAGTCAGCCATGTCGTCATGGCCGTCTAAAATATCAACGATTTGTCCTTTTGAACATTTAGCGTTATCGACCGCCCACTGTTCATTGATTTGCTTTGCACCAATCGCCAATAAGTCTGCAGTTTTAATACGCTTAAAGTAATTGTCTTTTGTTGGTGTCCAGTGCATAGCTATATCGAACTCGATTACCTCTGACACAAAGGGGCTGATATCAGTACTAGCGCGGTAACTCATGGCTGTACAATAAGATAAAAGACGTTTTTTCTGAACACTGGATAGTTCACGAAATGCCTTAAACTTATCGGTCTCTGTATCCTGCGACAGCCATGTAAGCTCTAATGATTCTTTAAACTTAGTGATGGATTGGTGTGACTGTGTGTCCTCGATGCCATTGGTTGCACAAAGATTGGATGCTTCAATCGTGGTATTTAGTGGTTTTTCACACCAGTGATTATCTGAAAAAGATTGCTTCGCTAAGGAATAAACCATCAAGTCATACGTTAACTTGTCGTCTTTCATCATCTCACTTTGCAAGGCTTGCAACTTGAAATTATTAAGGTCTGTTTTTAAAGCATTTGATTCAACAGCATTGTCCGAACTGGTCAACTCACCCTTAGTGCCCTCCCCTGATTCATCAGCCTCAGACGGAGGGAACGCCTCACTCATGTCTTCTTTTTTGACATAACCAACCTTAACGACTATTTTGCCATCGCTATCAAAGCTAACCATTGCACCTGATACCGCTTTTTGTTCATCAGAAAAGTGTCTGTATTGCTCACGTTTATTTTCTAAAGCTTCAATCTCGCTATGAAGCTGTGTTTCCAGGTCTTCGTCTTCATCGGTCCAGTCGGCATAGTTTTTGTCTTCCAGTGCTTCAAGGGCTTCTTCTTTTGCTTTTAAATCTGATGTTAGTTTTTCAGGTACGCCCACCAGTTCAGCCGTTAATGTTGTCTCATAATCACGGTAACTGTTCGCTGATAAAACCACGTCTACCCATTTCCACTGCTTAGCCAATGGCTTCGCTTTCTTATTCAGAATATCTAATGCCAGTGATTCAATTAATTCACGCTCATTGATGTAGGTCGCATCCTCAAACAGGTCTGTCGTGGTTGTGCCACCGGCCTTCTTAAATGCTTTTAAAGTCACCAGTTTAACCATGCCATGACTCGTCAAAAGTGCGGTATCGAGCAAGAAGTTTCTAATACCGTGCACACTCATGTAATGGGTAGAAAGCTCTTTATAACAAGCCATCTGGCGCTCGTGGTCGTCTGTGACGGTAAACGCCATAATATGCTCAAGGTCTATTTTTCCCTGTCGATAGTAATCAAGCAATTCGGCCGACACACCCGCCATTTTTAAGCGTTTTTTGACCAGTGCTTGCGAAATACCAAACTCGTTTGCAATCTCAGCCACCGTTTTCCCTTCATCCACCATGCCCTGAAAAGCCACGAATTCATCCGCAGGGTGCATTGATGCTTTAATGTTCTCAGATAAAGAAATAGCACTAATATTCTCTGCTTTCTCCACCATACACGGCACTAGGAAAGAGGACGCAATATCACCCTCAGCCAGTAGCTCATGAAGCTGTGCCAGTCTACGACCACCAGCAACCACGCCATATTTACTGCCTTCTGGTACAACAACAAGATTTTGTTTAATACCGTTTGCCTTAATCGACGCTTTTAACGTCTTATTTTCCTGTTTTGAAGCGGGAGCAATGCGCACGTTGTGCTCTGAAAGAAATAAGTGACTCAGTTTTATCATTGTTACATCGTTTTTTTGTGTATTAGTAATCATGTTCAGTTCTCACTATATTGTTGTTGTTAAAAAAACATACCCCTCTGGGGTGAAACCCCAATAGGCGACCAACGGGAGCAGAGCCTGCGTTCTGTTAATTTCAAGGTAGTATCTGACTGTCTGCACAAATGCAGCATCGCGAAGTGCGGAAGATGGGTAGATGCCTTTAAATTACCAGGTTGTAGGCTAGGCTATTGTTCTACCAGAGGGGCAAGCTTTTAAAGCGCGTTATCAAGGATGTTTTCGCGCAACGCTCAAGGAAGAGCGGCATGTTTTATGTTCTGCCTGGTAAGAAGCGACTAAATTGTCGATCTGCCATGCAGGTCATTATGCATAAACAAGGATGAAATTCATTTAGCAAAAGTAAAACATAATCACTCTCAAGTAATTATGAGGCAATGTATCGTAGTTGATAATTACTTATTCACTGCTATTATTGCATTTCATTATTTTTTAATAGAGAGTATTCATGGCTAAAGCAAAACCCGTTGTTAAAGCAGCTGCGCTTGATAGGACGATCAACGCATCAATAGATTCATTAACTAAAGCATGTGGCAATGCAGAGACTGCAGTAGCTAAAAAAACAGCTGAAGCAAAAAAGCTGTTGGCTGAAGTTAAACGTCACCTTAAGAAAAAAACGACACTCACTAAACGAAGCAAAACAGCTGCAGATAAATTAAAGAAAGACACGAATGCTGCCAATAAAAAAGCAGTGGCCACCGTTGCTAAAGAATTAAAAGCTACAAAGGCTGCTCTGGATAAAGCACGTGCTAGCAAGGCAATAGTATTGACTGAACTGGCAGCATTGAAAGCGGCTTCAAAACGTCTGACAGCCTATACGAAAGCAATCGCTGCAGCTGATAAGGCACTTAACAAGCCAGCAAAGAAAAGAAGAAAGAAAAAGGCTGCTAAATAAATTTGTTGTTGTAGTTTAGTTTTAAAACAGCCCTCACCAAAAAGGTGAGGGCTTTTTTATGGAAATAATAGAGCCAACAAATGTCTGCTTTTATCTTTGCATATTCCAGCCCAAAAGTGCCACGATTCCAGCCCGGGTGTGCCACTGAAACCAGAAAACCTGTTCCAGTGTTCTTATGTGTTCCAGTCTACTTAGAGGCAGCGCTTTACAAGGATGAATCCAGCGGGGTACAGTAAACGGATGAGCGATGACAGTAATGAGAGACAAAAACGCATGGCAAAAGTCGCATTGACGGTTTTTTTCAACATTGCGGATAAGTGGGATTTATCAGTTGAGGAGCAGCGCACCTTACTTGGTAATCCTGTAGATTCAACATTCCAATTGTGGCAAACCAACAAATCTGCTGCAGATCTTCCACAGGATATACTGGAGCGGATTAGTTATATATTGGGGATATACGAGGCACTGCATGTGCTTTTCAAGTTAAAGGCTTCTGCTGATTCGTGGGTGAAGAAGCCTAATAAGGCAAAGTTATTCGCTGGTGGTACGGCACTTGATCGAATGTTGCGTGGGGATATTGAGGATCTAGCAGTCGTCAGGCGATACCTGGATGCCCAAAGGTTTTGAATTGCTACTGTACAACCTCATATAATAAATCACCGTACCCCCAAATTATTGTGCCCACGCCAATAAGGCAGGCCGAAGCAATCATAATCATTCTTGCTTGATTGCAATGCAGGATCTTTCTGGTTATTTCAGGTGTATTTGTGAGCTCTGGCGGCGAATATGTACTTAATATTTTGAATGCATGATATTCAGATATAGATGCAAACAATACTATTAGTGAACCACTCCTTTGGAACCAGATACTCATAGCTTCCTCAGATGGCTTGAAACAGCCTAACAGTGCCGCAAGTGGAATCGTAAAAGAAACACACATAAATATTAGAGACAGTTTTCGGTGCCTGGTGGCTACCCAAATATAATCGATATGTTTTATTACCTCGACAGGCTTCATACTAAATCGTATAACTAGTCGTATATGCCATATTTAAACCGGTCAACTAGGTCAACAACAGCATTCACGCCAACGTCTGAATCCAGGCGTGAAATAGGGACCCTATTACCTAGCTCCTTTGCAGGTCTTTCCATGAATATGCAGACACACTGACTATTGGCAGAGCTAAGTTTTACTCTGAAGCACCCCGGGTTTCAATCTGACCCCACTTATTCTTGGTTTGTTATTTTAAATAACTGTTATACGTATATTAACTTTTTGTTTAACAAGTTTATTTAAATCATCAATATTTAAGACTGCCTCAATAGAGGAATTTTCGTTAGCTCCGATCAAAATACTTATTTCCGCACCTTGAAAACCGGTTATTGTATATACTTTTTTTTT
>SWCD01024283.1_pt1 | contig 39157 bp, 33 predicted proteins | sample 4693011 | NCBI WGS metagenome assembly SWCD01 (sample SAMN10267278, study PRJNA491770) | bioreactor metagenome | isolation source: DHS bioreactor inoculated with marine | place: Japan: Omine Ridge, Nankai Trough
TTTGCTAGTGGCTACCACAACGGAAGATCGGGTAAGTGCGCTGCGTGATATCGAAGCCATCGCAAAAGCCCATCCCGAAGCACCCGAAGCACGGTTGTTGGCAAGAACTCTAGGGCAAAAAGCAACGATGGAAGCTGGGCCAAAAGCCATGTTGGGGGCACTCAGTGATCTTGCCGCATCGGGAAACATACCCGACCCGCAGACCTTTGGTGATATTCTGTCATCGATGATGGAAACAATCGGCAATATGGCCGAGGACGGCACGTTGCTGCCACAAGCTGCTATCGAGTTGGACGGGGCAATTTCGGCGTTGAACGATGCGGCCAAAAAAGCGGGGTTGCCTGATGTTGCCACCGCGATCTCACAGGCCACGGGCATTGACGGCATCGGCGAACAGACAACCGGATTAATCGGCCGCATAGCAAAAGCTGCCGAAATAGCACGCGCGGCCCCCGATCTTGCCAAAATGAACAAGGCCGAGACTAAGAAGTTTCTGGAAACTCTGGTCGCCCTTCTGCCCGCGGGTGCAGGCCCAGCTATTTCGGGCCCTGCATTCGGGGTTTTTACTGAACAGCTGGGGTGGTCAAACGAAATGTTTGGCGAAAGCACCAACGCGATGAATTTGGTGGCCGACGCGATTGAAACCGGAAAGTTCGATCATGCGGCTTACGCTAAAATCGAAAAACGCCTGAACGATTTGTCCAAAGGCCCGTGGGGCAGCGATACCGCCAAGGATTTCTTCAAATCTTTGTGCAAACTGATCCCTGTGGCTGGCGCCTGGTGCGATGATGCTTTTCAATCGGTCGAAGAGTTTATCGCCGGGGTTGATTGCGGTGCTATCACTTGTGATTGCGGCAATGTCGGCGGTGGCCTGCTGGCCGGGCCTAACACAGTCACATGCAAAATTCAGGAGCAATCTATTATCAATGAATGTACCGCCACGAAAAAAATAACGCTAAGCTGCGATCCGGGAGCCAAAGGCCCTGGTGCCAATCAATAGCTGTTCTTAATGGGATAATGCATATTCGTAGTATGAAATACGCGATTTCTATCAGTCTATTGTTAGTGGCGTTTACCGCTTTTTTCATCATATCCATCACGCAGACTCATAGCCCAATATGTCAGCTGAACACCGGCTCTGCCGAATAGCCCACCAGCCCACTTGGGTCGGTAAGGTGCGAATAGTTTATAGCGATCATCATCTTGTGAAATAGCATCGGAAATCAGGCAACCCGCCATCGCTGTTGTGTTCAACCCATGGCCCCCAAAAGCCGTTGCCATCCACAGATTGTCATCGATTTCACCGATCAAAGGCATGCTGTGTAATGCATATCCCATAAGACCCGCCCATGCATGACTGGGCTTTGCCGCTTCAAGTTGGGGATAGGTTGCAAGCATGTCGCCGCGCATCATACTGGCCAATTGAAATGGCGCGTTTTGACGCGTCGTAATCCGCCCGCCCCACAACAAACGCCCGTCAGGCAAGCGTCTGTAATAATCACCGGCACGTCGCGTATCCGCAATGCTGGCCGTGGTGTTTATCGCAGTGTCCAGAGTTTCCGGCATCGGTTGTGTTGTCATCACATATGTTGCGACGGGTTGCATGGCACGCGACAGTTTTGGGTATAATTCAAAGTCATATGCGCTTGTGCAAAGAACGACATGTCGGGATGTGACTTCGCCACCATACGCGGAAACCTTCCAGAAAATGCCGGAACGGATCAATTTTTCGGCTTTACTATCTTCAAATATTTGCCCGCCAAGACGTTCAATTTCCCGTGCCAAGCCATGACAGTATCTTAAGGGATGAATATTGAATGCATTCGGGTCGAAATGTGCATGATGATACCTGTCGCTTTTCATCTGTGCTCTGGTTTCTTGGGTGTTCATATATGAAATATCTTGACCAAAGGTTTCTTTTGCATCCGTGTGTTGCTGTTTTATATCTTGCGCATCATCATATCTGTAAACTTGGTAGTAACCTTCGCCATCAAGGACATCAGTCATTTTCAGATCTTGTATCTGACGGCGGACATATTCCACCCCGTCTACGGATAGTTGAAAGGCCGCTTTCCCATCTTCTTTGCCAAGGCGGCGTAACATTTCAGATGTGTCACCTGCAAACCCCGCACTGACAAATCCGCCATTGCGCCCGGACGCGCCCCATCCAATGCGCTTGGCTTCGAGCAGTGCAACACTCTTGCCTTGCCGTTTCAGTTCCAATGCCGTTGTTAAGCCTGCAAGCCCTGCACCGATGACACAGACATCAACATTCAGATTGTTTGCAAGGGTCGGGCGTATAGTGTGAGCGCCAAGTGTTTCAGCATAGTAGCTGTTTGGGTGGTCGTGTTCGATGCGCATTTAGCTTTCCTATGATTACACAATATGATGTGTTTATGGCCTAGTCTGCAAGCAGGCTAAAGAGCCTGTTAACATTATTACCATCAGGAAGCGCTTGAATGGCTTTATCCAGCGATGTTGCTTTGTCTTGTCCTATAACCGGCACTGTAAGATCGTAAAATTTAGACCATAAAACAGCATCACTTATTTTAACCTCCGGGTCGCCCTTTGCTTCTGTAGGTGCAGAGACCAGCACACGGCCGTCCTTTAGTTTCAGTATTGCACGGGCAATCCGGTGCGCGGGGAATACCGCGTTAAATTCATCAGTTTCGGTAATGATAATAGATTTTGCGATGGCACGAATTTTCTGATCGGACAAGCCATTTTGCGTGACTTCATCAACCCCGATGGTTCCGCGTACTAATGCAACAGCGACGGCATATGGCAGTGAATATTGCGCTTCTTCTGTATTGTTGGGAATAGTGTTCAGGCGCTTGCCTTCATGGAAAGTTTCAATGGTAATTTCGGCCACATCATCTGCGCTGAATTGATGTTTTTTCATCAATGCCAATACCGCCTCTACCGGGGGTTGGGCCCACCTGCATACCGGATATAATTTGATATATTGCTGTGCCACCAACCAGTTTTGCCCAAGATCATCCCAAAAATGTGCCAAATCAGGGGCTTCCATTGTAATTGCCGGCGCGCCGGTAAAACCGTCCTGTGCCAGGTATGCGGCGGAAACGCCTGCCATTGCTCCCCAACCAGAGCCGTCTTTGACCATTGTGGGCGCATCTATAACACGCATCATCTGGCTTCGCGGCCCATGATACTCGGCAATCCCCACAGCTTCACGTGTTTCAGCCTTGGTCAACCCAAGTTGGCGCGCTCCTAGTGCTGCCACAGCCAACGCAATCCAAGCACCGGACGTGTGATAATCCGAAACGCTGTCATGTAGTGCTACCCCCGCCCGAGAGCCGATTTCATACCCGATAATCAGGCTGGTCAGCAGCTCATTTGCATCATTACGCCCTTCGGCCTCCATCACGGCAATCAATCCTGGAATGACCCCGCAACCCACATGACCCTTGGCCGGTTTATACCCATCGTGGGCATCCAGAGCGTCAATTGTCATTCCATTAGCAAGGGCAGCACCCGCAGGGCTTGCTGTGCGCCCATCCCACCATATATGTGAGCCCGTCCCGCCAAATTGGCGCACGGCATGGCTGCGGATGATACGTGACATATCGGTTTGCGCCCCGCCAACTGAAACGCCCAGAGTATCGGTCAGACAGCGCACTGCTTCATGGATCATTTCGGTGGGTAAATCTTCAAATCGGGTGTCATGAATAAAATCAATCACTTGTGTCATGCGATCTGCCTATCTATTAAATGTGATAACACTAAACTGTCATCAATCAGATGTAACTTACGCGCATTACGGTACGGATTTACGGAGTTGTCCACTCATTATACGACGATATTAGATAAATAATGGGTGATGTGATCTGAGTTGGACTGGAAACGATAAGAGAAAACGATGCGGGCATTAATACAACGGGTGAGTAAGGCGCAAGTCGCGGTCGATGGGGACATAATCGGCAAGGTGGATGAAGGCATGCTGATCTTTATTTGCGCTATGCAAGGCGACAGTAATGCTGAAGGTACGAAACTTGCGCAGAAAATATCAAAGTTGCGCATCTTTCGCGACGATCAGGGCCGTATGAACAAGTCGTTGCTGGACGTTGGTGGATCAGCCTTGATTGTCAGCCAGTTCACCCTTGGCGCAGATACTTCGCGTGGTAATCGGCCGGGGTTTTCAATGGCCGCAACCCCTGATGAAGGCCAGCGATTATATGATACCTTTATTTTAGATTTCAAAGCCCTTGGCATATCTGTTGAAACAGGGCAGTTTGGCGCGGATATGAAAGTCTCGCTGGTTAATGACGGGCCAGTGACAATATGGTTGGATACTTCAAGTTAGGACATAAAGTGGCATTGGAAGACGCAGCAACACAAATGGATTTGGCCGTAACCCGTAAAGGGTTCAAAGGTCAGTCACATGAAGCAACATTTGGCGGGATTACCAGTTTTTTACGCCGCACATACACCAAAGACCTTACAGGTGTGGATGTGGCGGTTCTAGGTGTGCCTTTTGACAGTGCCGTCACCAACCGCCCCGGAACGCGGCTTGGCCCGCGCGCAATTCGTGAAGCCTCTGCCTTGCAAGCCCCCGATGCGCCTTATGGTTGGGATATTGATCCTATGGTCGATATGAATGTAGCCGATTACGGTGATGTTGCTTATGACTACGCTAAGATCTCTGATTTTCCTGCTGTTTTGCAGTCCCATGTGGCAGGCATACTGGATGCAGGTGCTGCTTGCCTAAGCTTGGGTGGTGACCATTACATCACCTATCCGATCCTGAAAGCACATGCTGAGAAATACGGACCTTTGTCTTTGATCCAGTTTGATGCACACACCGATACCTGGCCCGACGACGACCCGACCCGCATTGACCACGGCACGATGTTTTATAAGGCTGTTAAGGATGGAATTGTTGTACCGGAACGCTCGGTGCAGGTTGGGATCCGCACAACGAACGAGGACACGCTTGGTGTTAATATCATCGACGCACGTACCGTTCACACCCAAGGCCCGGAAGAAACCGTACGTCAGATCAAACAGATCGTGGGTGATAATGCGACTTACCTTACCTTTGATATCGATGGGCTTGATCCGGCCTATGCACCGGGTACAGGCACGCCGGTCTGGGGTGGTCTGACAACCGCGCAAACCGCAATAATGTTGCGCGATTTAGCAGGTATCAATCTGGTCGGTATGGACGTGGTCGAGGTTTCACCACCATATGATACCACAGGGGCGACAGCGATTGCAGGCGCACATGTGGCTGTGGAGCTGTTGTGCTTATGGGGTGCCGGTCGCCGCGTTCATGGCTGAACGGGTAATCCAGTCGCGTACGGATTCTGCATCCTCTGACAGTTCGACATTTTTAGACCAGACAAGATAGAACCCGGCACCGCTGTCCCATTTCCATGGCCCGACTTGTGCCAGAAGCCCTGCGTCAATCATCCGACGCGTAACATGCTCCCAACCCAGCGAAATCCCTTCGCCGGCAATAACCGCGTGCAACACCAACGCATAATCATTCAGTCGCAAGCCTTGTCCTATGTCCTGATACTTTACACCAAAATTGCGGAAAAAATCAGCCCATGTCGGCCTGTCGCGGTAAGGCTCTTCCAAATTAATCAACTGAGAGGATCTAAGGTCTTCTATGGTATCAATCGGATTGTGATTTTCCAACCAAAGCGGGCTTGCAACAGCCATAAGTGATTCTTTTGCAATGAGGCTGGAATTATACCCTACCCATGATCCGTCACCGCGCCAAATAGCAAGGCTAATTCCCTCTTGTGCCAGATCCAGATCTTTATTGGTGGTTTGCATCCGCAGATCGATATCGGGGTGGTGCAGGTGGAAATCCTGCAAACGCGGCACCATCCAGTAATTCGCAAATGCGGTGGAAACTGACAGGGTAACATGATTACCCCTGCTTTGGTTTCGTAGATAATCTATCGTGGTAAATATACGCCCAAGCCCTTGGGAAACATCATTTTTCAACATTTCCCCTGCATCCGTAAGTGTGATGATCCGGTGGCGGCGAAAAAATAGTTTCGTCCCGATCGCATCTTCCAGCTTGCGTACAGATTGGCTGATTGCAGGTTGGCTAACGCCCAGTTCTTTTGCAGCTTGTGTGAAAGACCCCAAACGCGCAGAGGCTTCAAAAGCGGTAAGATGGTTTAAGGATTCAATTGAGCGGATCAAGTTTAACATAAGTACAGTTTATGAAAAACGAAAGAAATTACCAGCGTTACAGGGGCGAAAAATTTAATTAGTCTAAATTTAAGGGAGATTGATTTATGGCAGACACTGAAAACATGGGTCGTAAACGTCGCACGCCGCGCAGTGAGCGTGGGCAGCGAGAAGTGATTGCGACGCCCGCTTATATCAAGCGGGTCGTGCCGTTTTATGAGTTGTTGGGAGAAGAACAGTTGGTGCGTTTGGAAGAGCAAGCTGACTGGTTGATCCAAGAGGTCGGTATTGCGTTCAAGGATGATCCGGTCGCATTGGATATCTGGCGAAAAGCGGGTGCCGATGTGGGGGCTGATGATAAGGTGCGTTTGCCCAAAGGCATGGCGCGCGAACTGTGTAAAACCATCCCACGTGAATTTCAACAAGTTGCCCGTAACTCCGAAAAATCTGTGCGTATCGGTGGCAACAATCAGGTTTTTGCCGCCGTCTACGGCCCGCCGTTTGTGCGCGACCTTGATAAGGGGCGGCGCTACGGCTCGATTGAGGATTTTGAAAAACTGCTGAAACTTGCGCATAATTTGCCCAACATACATCACAACGGTTTCGTGATTTGCGAGCCTTGCGATATACCTGTCAGCACGCGGCATCTTGATATGTTGTACTTACATATGACGACCAGCGACAAGCCGCATTTGGGTGCGATTGTCGAAAAGGAACGGGCCGAGGATAGCGTGGCAATGGCACGTATTGTGCACGGGCCTGATACGTTCGACAATAATTGCGTAATCATGGGAAATCTGAATACAAACTCACCGCTTTTGGTGGACAAAGTTGTGACCGAGGCAATCCGAACCTATAATGGAGCAGGGCAAGGCGTTTTGGTTTCGCCCTTTATTTTACAGGGTGCAATGGGGCCTGTCAGCACAGCGGCATCAATTGCCCAAGCATTGGCCGAGGCCATGATATGCGGCGCGTTCAGCCAATTGGTCAAACCCGGCTCGCCCTTTATTATGGGTAATTTTCTATCATCTATGAGCCTGAAATCAGGTGCCCCGACATTCGGTATGCCCGAACCGGTGATCTCGAACTATGTGATTGGGCAACTGGCACGCCGACTGGGCTTGCCCTTACGTTGCGGGGGATCTTTGACCGCCAGCAAAGTGTCGGACGGGCAGGCAATGGCGGAAAGTGTGGACAGCATGCATTCCACAATGCTGGCCGGTGCAAATTTTATTTTGCAATCCGCAGGTTGGCTGGAAGGTGGCCTGTGCACGGGTTATGAAAAGCTGCTGCTGGATGCAGATCGTTTGGGATCATACCAGAAAGTTTTAGGGCAGGGCTTAGACACATCCGATGAAGCCATGGCACGTGACGCCTACGGCGAAGTTGAACCGGGTGGGCATTTTCTGGGTTCCAGTCATACGATGCGTAATTATGAAACCGCATTTTACGAAGCTCCATTGTCTGACAGCGAAAGCTGTGAACAATGGGAAGAAAACGGCTCTACGACCGCTGAACAACGTGCCAATCTACGCATGAAGCAAATGCTGAAGGACTATGAAGCACCGGCAATTGATGAAGGCACAAAAGAAGAGCTGCAAGCCTATGTGGCCAAGCGCAAGGAAGAGCTGCCGGAGGCATGGTATTAAGGGGTATTTTGAACGTCTGTAACGCGTCGGTATTACGTCGGTATCGCGTCGTGAAAAATGCCGGGAAAACAAAAAAATTTAACCGGCCCAACTGGTTAACAAAAGTTAAAGGTTAAAACTTCGTCTATTAGGGCAGGTTATGAAAAAGAGGAAATAAATCATGGACAAGAAACAACTACCCTCCCACGCGAAAGTGGTTGTCATCGGTGGCGGCGTTGTCGGGTGTTCAATTCTGTTTCATCTGGCCAAGTTCGGTTGGAAAGATGTGGTGCTATTGGAGCGCGATGAGCTGACAAGCGGGTCATCTTGGCATGCCGCAGGGCAAATCCACACGATTTCGTCTGATCCAAACATCAGCCGCCTGCAAAGTTACACGATCGATCTTTACAAAGAGATCGAAGAACTTTCCGGCCATTCTGTGGGTCTGCATATCACGGGCGGGTTTTATCTGGCGTCTACGCCCGAATGGTACGATTACCTGAAACGCGAACGTTCCAAGGCGCGTTACATGGGGCTGAATCAGGAATTTATTTCGCCTGCGGAAGTCGCTGAACGCCACCCGCTAATTGATCCGAAACATTATGTGGCAGCTCTATGGGATGATCAGGACGGTGATCTTGATCCGTCCGGTGCGACCTATGCATTTGCGAAGGCAGCGAAGGTGCACGGCGCGCAATATTTCACCCATACCCCTGTGACAGGCACCACCCAACGCAGTGATGGATCATGGGATGTGACGACACCTGATGGGGTGATCAACGCGGAAATGATCGTGAACTGCGGCGGGCTTTGGGCGCGTGAAGTCGGCCATATGCAAGGCATCAATCTGCCTGTGCAACCGATGGAACACCATTATCTGATTACCGAGGAAATCCCCGAAATTGCCGCGCGTGATACGCGCCTGCCTGCGGGGATTGACTATGAGGCGAATATTTATTTCCGACAGGAACGTAACGGTATGTTGCTGGGCACATACGAGCCGCGCGGCACGCCTTGGAAAGTGGCAGGCACGCCGTGGGATTTTGGCCATGAGTTGTTGCCGCATGATCTTGACCGGATTGCCGAGCGGCTGGAGATGTCGTTCGAGCGCATCCCGGCCATTGGTGCAGTCGGTATCAAGGACATTATCAACGGGCCGTTTACCTTTGGCCCCGACGGCAACCCGATGATCGGGCCCGTGCCCGGTATGACCAACTACTGGTGCGCCGTGGGTGTGATGGCAGGCTTTTGTCAGGGTGGTGGCGTTGGACTGACCATGGCCGAATGGATGATGGACGGTGAGCCGTCTATTGATGTTTGGGCGATGGATGTGGCGCGTTTCGGTGATTGGGCGACACCTGATTGGGGGACAGTGAAATCGACGGAAAACTATGAACGCCGCTTTGTGATGACATTCCCGAATGAAACCCTGCCAAAGGGGCGTTTGCAAAAAACCACAGCGATTTATGATCGTTTGGTCGCTAAAGGTGCACGGATGGGGCAAAGTTTCGGTTTGGAAAACGCGTTATGGTTTGCCGATGGGCCGGATGATGCGCATGAGGAACCGACGTTTGAACGCAATCGCAGCCATGAATATGTGGCGCGTGAAGTTGAAGCCGTGCGCAGCAATGTGGGCGGCATCGAGATTGCCAACTTTGCCAAGCATGAATTCAAGGGGGCGGGTGCGCGGGCCTATCTGAACCGTATTCTAGCGGGCTTTATCCCGAAAGCAGGGCGTTTGACACTGACCCCGATGCTGACACCAAATGGCAAGCTTTACGGCGATTTGACAGTGGCCTGTTTGGGGGATGACCACTTTATGCTGTTCGGATCGGGGGCCATGCAAGAGGCGCACAGACGTTGGTTTGAGCAGGATTTACCCGATGATGTGTTCTATCAAAACGTATCGGATGATTGGCACGGGGTGGCCATTTCGGGGCCGAAATCCCGCGCATTGCTGGCGCGGATTACCCGCGATGATATGGGCAGTGATGCGTTTAAATTTCGCGACCTGCGCCAGACCTATGTCGGCGGTGTGCCGGTTATTTTGAACCGCATCAGTTTTTCGGGCGAGCTGGGCTATGAGATATATTGCCGCCCGCATTATCTGATGAAACTGGCCGAAGCGATTGAAGACGCAGGTGCCAATCTGGGCTATCGCTGGTACGGCGCACGGGCCTTGATGTCGATGCGTTTGGAAAAAGCCTGGGGCGTTTGGACGTTGGATTACCGTCCGGATTTCTCGGCGGCGCAATCGGGTATGGATGTGTTCATCAACTGGAAAAAAGACTTTGTCGGCAAAGCGGCGGCCGCGGCGGAAAAAGCCAGTGGCCCTGACAAAAGGCTGGTTACGATGGTCATTGATGTGGACGGTATCGATGTCAGTAATGACGAAGCTATTTTGGTGGATGGCGTGGCCGTGGGATATGTGTCTTCGGGTGGCTATGCGCATCATGTGAAAAAATCGGTTGCAATGGGTTATGTCGGGGCGGCACATGCAGCAGCCGGTACGCGGGTTCAGGTGGAAATTCTGGGGCAGTTCTATGACGCTGAAATTCAGGGCGCACCGCTTTATGATGCGAATGGGGCCAATATGCGGGCTTAATCGGAATAGGCTGACTTGTCGCCCATCAAATACCGTGGCCCGCTACCCTTGTGGCGGGCTTCATCATTTGGATTGTAAAGCTTGCATTTTTGCAAGGATAAACAGCCGCAACCAATACAACCGTCCAGATTGTCGCGCAGTTCCGTCAGGGTTTCAATCCGTGCATCCAGCTCTGCGCGAAACTTAACCGCAATCCGCCCCCAGTCAGCTTTGTTGGGGGTGCGCCCATTTGGTAGGCTGCTAAGCTGCTCTGCGATACGCTCTATGCTAAAGCCAAATTGTTGGGCGATGCGCACAAAACTTAAACGCCGAATATCGGCACGGCGAAATTGCCGCTGCCCGCCTGCGTTACGGTCGGGGTAGATCAAGCCTTGGGTTTCGTAATAGCGGATGGCCGATATTGCAATTCCTGTGCGCAGCGATAGCTGGCCGATTGTTAAAGCATCAGTAGGGCGCATTGGTGGGGGCTCCTTTGAAAAAATAATAGCTTGACCTAAAGTTAAGTTTAGCAATTACAACTAGTGAATCAAGTGGAAATCAAAACCTATTATGAAAAGGAAAAACTATGAGCCAAGCTACGTTAGAACATCTAAATGTTACGGTTAGTGACCCAAAAATAACTGCGGATACACTTTGCGCTATTTTTGACTGGCACGTCAGATGGAAAGGTGACGCTAAAGATGGTGGCACGACTTATCATGTTGGCGGAACAGATAGTTATATCGCTGTATACTCAAAAGGTGGAGATATGAAATCCGGTGGCAGCTATGACACACCGGGTGCAATGAACCATATCGGTGTTGTTGTTGATGATATTGATGCAACAGAACAACGGGTTAAAGACGCAGGTCTTGAGCCGCATTCCCATGCGGATTATGAACCCGGTAAGCGATTTTATTTCCATGATCATGATGGGATCGAGATTGAAGTGATCAGCTATCCTGCCTAATCCGTATCCACAGTAATTGATTTAAGTTCCGCCTGCCAAGTTTTGCGAAGGGCGGAACCTTTTCCCGCGAAATGTTCAGTAAGTTCTGCACCCTCCACCGCCCTGTACAACCGGAAATGACTGAAATCCTTACGTAATTCGTTCCATGCAACCAGCATGGTGTTGTCAGCGTAATAGATCAATATATGTGGCCAGATGATGTGGTTGTTTCACTTAGCTTTCGCGCTGCGCGTTTTGAAGCCTTAAAAAGCTGTGCGCCACCAGTTTTTTCTCATATAAAAACACTGCTGTTGGCGTGCTGTCAGCAGAAATATACAGGGGCATGAGCTTACGGTTAATTTATTCGGTTGTCTCTAAGCAAAATATTTAGAGTTTTATTTTTTAACCGCAAATCCATCATGACGGGTTAAGCGAATTTACCTGTGTTGAACAAGCCCTACGAAACCAATGCCTTGCGATACTCCTCAACAGGTAATCCGCCAAAACCCCAGTCTTCCATGGCAACTTCCTGAATGACGACAAAGGTTGATGCGGGTGGCTTGTTCAATACGCGTTCTAGCAGGTCAGTTGTGCCTTTGATAAGCTCCGCCTTTTGCTCGGCAGATGGGCCGGTACCGTTTGGGCCGCCTTCTTTGGTAACTTCGATTTTTATGTATGGCATTTATTGCTCCTGTTGTTTGGGTATGTATGTGAAAACTTTGGACATAATGCGCCACCCAAGGTGATCGTATGTCAGGGTCAGAAAATCCAGATATTCACGGCCGAACATGGTCATTGTCAGTTTGGCGAACGCCATGCGCGACCCGCCAAGGTCGATCGACAATATCTTCTCGGCGCGGCTTTCACCAACGCTTGCGGGCGAAGTACGCTGATCAATAATGGTGAAATATTCTTGCATGGAATGGTTCATGTATTCACCATCATGTGTGTTCACATACCGTGCATCCGGGTGGAAAACATCTGATAGGATTTTACTGTCTGCATGATAGAGGCCTAAAAGATAGGCCTCTATCACTGAATTAACAGCAGCATAGTGATGCTGATCAGACATTATGCGGCCAAGCCTTCGGCTTTTAAAGCATTCTGTACCGATGGGCGTTCGGAAACACGTTTTGAATAAGCCACGATGTTCGGCCAGTTTTTCAAATCGATCCCGACAAAATTAGCCCAGTTGCACACGACAAACAAATACGCATCCGCGACCGAGAAAGTATCACCCAAAAGGTAGGCGGCTTTGTCTTTCAGAAGCGTGTTCACATAATCCAGTTTCTTCGCCACATTGCCTTTAGCTGTTTCTTTAGCTTCATCCGATGTGTTTGCTGCAAAAAGCGGGCTAAAAGCCTTGTGCAACTCTGTACTTGTGTAATTCAGGTGCTCTTGAAGGCGTGCGCGTTCAAGGGTTCCGGATACAGGTGCAAGATCTTTTTCAGGATGTTGGTCGGCTATGTACTGAAGAATAGACGCGCCTTCAGTCAGAACGTCACCAGAGTCCAATTGCAATGCCGGAACATAGCCCTTTGGATTGATAGTGCTGTAATCAACGCCTGATTTTGATTGGCCTGCTTCAAAGTCTACAGGGTCAATATCAAAATCGGCACCGACTTCGCGCAATGCAATATGCGATGCAAGAGAACAAGAGCCGGGTTTGATGAATAGTTTCATATGTTTTCCTTTCGTTGGAAATAGAGTCTTGGATGAGCATGTTGATAGAGGAAAATTTGATTAGATAATAATATTGAATATTCATAATAATGATCATAAAAATAGATCAACTATATGGTAATGGAAATAAGATGACATATGAACAGCTGGTCGTATTACACGCAATTGTCACCGAAGGAACATTTCGGGGTGCGGCAGAGCGGCTGAATAAATCGCAATCTGCCATCAGCCACATGCTTAAAAAACTTGAAGATGAGATTGATATAACGCTGTTGTCGCGCGCAGAATACCGCCCGAAACTGACATCGAAAGGACAGGTGTTTTACCGTCAGGCAATACGGGTTATGCAGCAAATGCAACAGCTTGGCAGTACTGCAAAATCCTTAAGTGCCAGCCAAGAGGCCGAGGTGTTTCTGGCAGTCACGGTCACCTATCCGATCAAGCCATTATTGAAGGTTATTAGGGATATCACAGCATTGTATCCTTCAACCCATATACGTCTGACGCGTGAAAGCATGGGCGGGTCGGTTAAGCGGTTATTGCGCAACGACGCGGATATGATCATCGCCACGCTGGATGGGGTGCCGATTGAACAGGTTGAAGCCGTGCCATTGTCGACGGTTATAATCAGTCCTGTGGCGCATCCTGATTTTGAACCGGCCCGCAGCAGCCATATGAAAACAATTGCCGAGATGCAAAGCTATGTGCAGGTTGTCGTGGCGGACAGCAGCAATGGCGAGTTCGAGCAAAGCAGGGGCCTATTGCCGGGTGGTTTACGCTGGACGGTTTCGGATGTTGCAACGAAAAAAGAAATCTTGCTGGCCAATATGGGTTGGGGCGGCTTTCCTGAGCATCTTATCGAAGATGAATTGAAAAATGGAACTTTGGTCAGGCTGAATGTGGAAGGCTACACACCGATATATTCACATCTGCACCAAATTCGCCGTCGTGACCGCGATGCAGGCATCGTGGCGCAAACGATTTGGGAACGCATGATGGTAGGTGAATAACCTTAATGCCCGCCGATGCGCCCAAGTTTGATGTCGTAATCCACGGCCAGGCGGTAGCTGGGATCGTCGTTGGTTTCGACCATCAACTGCCCTGCGCCGCGCAACAGGCGGTAGCAGTCTTTTGACAGATGGCGCAATTTCAGAACCTTGCCGGCCTGCACATATTTCGCGGCAACGGCTTCTATTGCCTGCAAGGCGGATTGGTCGACAACGCGTGATTGCTTAAAGTCCAAGATGACCGTGTCGGGGTCATTTTTGGGATCGAACATTTCTTGAAAATGTGTGGCAGAGCCAAAGAACAGCGGGCCTTCGATGTCATAAACCAATGCACCTTTTTCGGTGTGTGAAGGGCGCGGGCGGGCTTGAATTTGTGCTGCAGCATTCCATGCATAGACAAGCGCGGATGTGATGACGCCGACGACAACGGCAATGGCCAGGTCTTCGGCTACGGTGACGCCTGTGACCAGCAGGATCACAAGGGCGTCCGACATCGGTATGCGGCGCATGAGGCGTATCGAGTTCCAAGCGAATGTGCCGATCACCACCATGAACATCACGCCGACAAGGGCGGCGAGCGGAATAAGCTCGATGATACCGCTGGCATAAAGAATGAAGATCAGCAGGAATATGGCGGCGGCTATACCGGAAAGGCGGGTACGTCCGCCTGAGTTCACATTGATCATGGATTGCCCGATCATCGCACAACCGCCCATACCGCCGAAAAAGCCGGTGACAATATTGGCACCGCCTTGGGCGATGCATTCTTTTGATGCGCCACCGCGCTGTCCGGTGATCTCACCCACAAGATTAAGCGTGAGCAGGCTTTCGATCAGACCGATGGCGGCAAGGATGACCGCGTAAGGAAAGATAATGCCCAAGGTTTCCAGATTGAACGGGACGGAGGGAATGGCAAATTGTGGCAAGCCGCCTTTAACGGAGGCTAAATCGCCGACGCGCGGGACCGGGATGTCAAACAGGATCACAGCCGCTGCAACCAGACCGATTGCTGCCAATGGAGCCGGCACCAGTTTGGTGATTTTCGGTGTGGCCCAGATAATTGCCATTGTGGCAACGACCAGTCCAAGGGTCATGTATAGAGTTGCCCCCGTCATCCAGACATGATGGCCGGCCGCGTCTTTTACTTTGAACTGTTCCATCTGTGCCAGAAAAATCACAATGGCCAGACCGTTCACAAACCCCAGCATGACCGGATGCGGCACCATGCGGATGAACTTGCCCAGCTTGAATATACCTGCAAAAACTTGAATAGCCCCCATTAGAACCACGGTGGCAAACAAATATTGCACGCCGTGCTGCGCCACCAGTGCAACCATGACAACGGCCAACGCCCCCGTGGCCCCTGAAATCATCCCCGGACGGCCGCCGAAAATGGCAGTGATCAGACCCACGATAAAGGCAGCATAGAGTCCGACCAATGGTTGCACGCCTGCCACAAAAGAAAATGCAATAGCTTCAGGCACCAACGCAAGTGCAACAGTCAGACCCGATAGTATCTCTGTGCGTGATTGGCCTAGAGTTAGGGTGGTTTGCGTGCTGCCGGTACCTTCTTTACGAAGGTTGCGGGCAAAATCTGAGATGGTGGTGAAATTTGCCAAGGTGGTTCTTTCAGGATGGGAACGGACGTTTTGTCCCGCATCTAGAGAAGCTTGGGCTAATATGAAAGGGCTTAGTTTGGTGAAATACGCATTCGCGACAGGTTTGTGTCGTCTTTTGCGTGGACTTGGACTGTATATGAGGCAGGTTGCCTAAAAGGGAGATTATGTATGAAAGCAGCGGTATGTCGGGAATTCGGCCAGGATCTGGTGATAGAGGATGTCACATTGGCCCCAGTGGACGCAGGGCAGGTGCATGTGAAAATCGCTGCCTGCGCGATTTGCCATTCGGATATCATGTTTCAGTCGGGTGCATGGGGCGGGCATTTGCCGGCCGTGTATGGCCATGAAGCGGCCGGTACAGTTCTGTCGGTTGGCGCAGGGGTTGAGGGCGTTGAAGTAGGCGATGCGGTTTTGGTGACGTTGATCCGTTCATGCGGTACCTGTCCGACCTGTTCAAGTGGCCATCCGACGAATTGTGAAACGCCTTATGACCGCGTTGGCAACTCGCCTTTGCGCGGGATGAACGGAGAGATCCTGGAGCACGGTTTGGCAACGGCGGCATTTGCCGAGGAAGTTGTTGTCGATCAAAGTCAGGTGATTGGCTTGCCGGATGGTTTGGCAATGGATGCGGCCAGCCTGCTGGCGTGCGGTGCTATTACCGGCATCGGGGCTGTGACCAATGCGGCCGCTTTACCCAAAGGAGCCAGTGCAATTGTCATCGGTGCCGGCGGGGTCGGGCTGAACACCATTCAAGGTGCGGTTCTTGCAGGTGCTTCACATGTGATTGCGTTGGATGTGGCCGCTGATAAGCTTGAAGGTGCCAAAGAGTTTGGTGCCACGCATGTGGTGAACGCGCTGGATAAAGACACCGTGGATCAGGTGCGCAACATTTTAGGCGGGCGCGGTGCGGATTATGTTTTTGTAACCGTGGGGGTGGTTGCGGCCTATAAAGCGGCTTTGGATTATCTGGCACCTCGTGGTGAATTGGTTATGGTGGGCATGACGGCCAGCGGTCAGGAACTGGGAATAGAGCCGGTGAATATCGCAGGTATGAGCCAGGTTTTGCGTGGTACGAAAATGGGCGATACAGTATTGCCGCGTGATATTCCTGAATTGATCGAACATTATTTCGCCGGGCGGTTAAAGCTGGATGAGCTGATCTCGAACCGCTATGCGTTGGGCCAGATCAATGAGGCGATTGCAGACACTAAAGCGGGGCATTCACGGCGCAATGTAATAGTTTTCGAATAAATTAAAGGGGGGGGCATTGAAGGCAGCAACGGTGTTTAGACGCCATTAAAATTACTAAACTAGTTTACTGGTTTAGTGAGCTTGACCAAATGCTTTGAAAGACACAAACTTGAGGGATGAAAAAGAGTTTTATGAAACTTACGGATCTGGAAATTTTCGTTGTTGGCAATCAACCGCCTAACTGGGGTGGGCGGTATTTTATTTTTGTCAAACTGACTACTGATAACGGCCTCACAGGCTACGGTGAAGTTTACGCCGCAGCCGTTGGGCCAAAAACTATGACGGCCGTAATCGAAGATGTTTTTGCGCGTCACATGGCAGGCGAAAATCCCGAAAATATTGAAATGATGTTCCGCCGCAGCTATTCCAGCGGGTTTACGCAACGGCCCGACCCGACCGTGATCGGGGCGTTTTCCGGCCTCGAGATGGCCTGTTGGGATATTTTGGGCAAAGCACATAATCGGCCTGCCTATGCGCTTATGGGGGGGTTGATGAATGCGCAAATCCGCTCTTACACCTATCTTTATCCGCTCCCGCACCATGATGCTGTAACGTTTTGGACGTCACCCGATATGCAGGCGGAAACCGCGACAGAGATGGTCAAACTGGGATTTACCGCTGTGAAATTTGACCCGGCCGGGCCCTATACCGCACGTGGCGGCCATATGCCGGGGATGATGGATATTGACCTGAGCAAGCGCATGTGTGCTGCCATTCGCGGGGCCGTTGGCAACAAGGCGGATTTGTTGTTCGGCACCCACGGGCAGTTTTCCACCGGCGGCGCCATTAGGCTTGGCCGCGCGTTGGAACCATATGATCCGCTGTGGTTCGAAGAGCCCGTTCCGCCCGACAATGTGGCCGCAATGGCTAAAGTCGCCAATGCCGTGCGTATCCCGGTGGCCACGGGTGAACGACTGACAACGAAGGCCGAATTTGCCGAAGTGTTACGTGCTGGGGCCGCGAATATTTTACAACCTGCATTGGGGCGCTCAGGCGGTATTCTGGAAACCAAGAAAATCGCTGCAATGGCTGAAGTGTATAATGCGCAAATTGCACCGCATCTTTATGCAGGCCCCGTGGAATGGGCGGCGAACATCCAATTGGCGGCGAACATTCCGAACCTTTTGATGGTGGAAACCATCGGAACCGGCATGAAGGGTTTTGCGAAAGATTTAATCAAAGGCACAATCCGTTGGGAAGACGGTTTTATTCAAGCACCCACCGAAGCGGGGTTGGGTATTGCGTTTGACGAGGAACTGGCGCGGGCCAACCCGTATAACGGGAATGGTTTACATCTGGAAATGCAGGATGCCCCCTGTGATTATAAGCACGGCAATGCGTTTCTGGGCGGTGCACAGGATTGATGATATAAACTGAAGCTGTTACCAGCTACGCGGATAACGACTTAGTGCTGTCTTAAATAATTCAGTAATGCTTGTGAATTATGCATCTTTGCAAGATCCGCCGGGGTTTCATCAAACTCATTTTTTGCATGAACATTGGCACCGTTGCGGACAAGGATCTCAACAATTGCCAGATTATTGTTAAAGGCTGCCTGATGTAGAGGTGTGTCGCCCATATTGCCAACTTGATTGGGATCGGCTGCGTTTTCCAAAAGGATTTTTACGCCCAATACGTCTTTCATCATAACTGCTTTATGAAGAATAGATTCTCCGTCGACGGCAAGTGCATTGGCGTTTTCAACGGTGCAGCTATCAAAAAGCGGATATTTTTGATAGCGTGTTAGTATATCTTGTAACTGTTCATTCTGTAACATTTTAAATCGTGCCATTGTTAAATTCCACAATACTTACCAAGCGTATCCCCCCGTATTTTACACCTAATTGTATAAATATTACCAATTTCAGTTAGAATTTATAGCATTTTTCTGCATGAGAGTATTTGAGGCGGAAAAATGCTCAGACATAGATGTCGAAAGAAGTGCGAATTCGAACTTGATTTTAAGATGGTTGTATGAAAGAAGTACGAATTCGAATTATATTGGAGAATCGTGATGAACCGTAGAACAACACTTAAAATACTTGGTGGAGGATTGATCGTTTCTGCTGTGGGATTTGGTGGCGCCGGCACATATATTGGAACCCGCAAGCCGAAAACTGCGCTTTTACCATGGGTGAATGCTGGTAATTATACAGAAATCCGCCACATTGCATTGTCTTATGCCCTATTGGCTGCAAACCCGCATAACAGACAGCCGTGGATTGTGGAATTGGTGGGTGACGATACATTGCGCATATGGAAAGATAAAACACGATTGCTACATGCAACTGATCCGTATGGGCGCCAGATAAATATCGGGCTGGGATGTTTTTTGGAACAAATGGTGCTTGCATCAAAGGCACATGGATATGATGCCGCATTGGATGTTTTCCCGAACGGGGAAGACGGGCCTGTGGCAACGGCGGTGTTTAGCAAAGGGGCAAAACGCGATCCTTTGTTTGATCAGATACTTGAACGACGATCCTGCAAAAAACCATTTGAAGACAAGACTGTTTCAGTGGCACAAGCCGCGGAATTGGCATCATTCGCTACTGTTGCGATAGAGGATGAAAAGGTGTCGGCGATCAAGGAAATCACTTGGGATGCGCATGTTGTCGAAGCGATGACACCGCACACATGGAAAGAAAGTGTCGATCTGATGCGTCTGGGCGTTAAGGAAGTTGATGCAAATCCCGACGGGATTTGTCTAACGGGCGGGATTATGGAATTGATGACGTCCACAGGCATTCTGACGCGTGAAAAAAGTATGAATACGCAAAGTGCGGGTTTTAAAGAAGGTATGAAAATCTTCGCTACACTGTTACATGCGACCCCTGCATATGCTTACCTGACTTCAAAGAGTAATGCACCGAAAGACCAGATTGATATTGGGCGGAAATGGGCGCGGTTGAATTTGAAAACAACAGAAATGGGTCTGTCATTGCACCCAGTCAGTCAAGCCTTGCAAGAGTATCCCGAGATGGCAGAGCAATACCGCAATATCCATGAATTGCTTGCAAAGCCGGGCGAAACTGTTCAGATGCTGGGGCGGTTGGGTTATGGCCCGGATGTGCCACAATCACCGCGCTGGCCCTTGGAAGCAAAGATAAAGAATGGATAAAAACCAGACACCGCTTTATTTTCAGTTTTTTACTGAAGTTGGTATTTTAAATCAGTTAAGCAGAACTGGATTTGAAGAACATCTGCCCAAAGGTATCACTCTGGCGCATTTCAGCGTGTTAAACCATCTGGTGCGTCTTGGTAACGGGCAAACACCTTTGCAGATTGCCAAGGCGTTTCAATTGCCGAAAACAACCATGACCCATACGTTGTCTGTGTTAGAAAAACGTGGTCTGATTGTGATGCGGCCCAATCCCGATGACGGGCGTTCAAAGGCGGTTACTTTAACAGATTTAGGGCGGAAATTCCGTGATGATGCGGTTACGTCGTCAGCACTATATTTCGCCAGTTTTGCAAAGCGGTTTCCACCTGAAAGGCTGAAGGAAGTGTTACCGCTATTGGCAGAGATGCGCGGCTTTTTGGATAAAGAACGCGATGAGTGAAATAAAAACGGTACCCCGATGGGATGCCGTAATATTAAATTTGAAAGGCGTTTATTGCGGAACTTCGCCTTCAATACCTTCAACATAGAAGTTCATACCGGCCAATGTGCCGTCATCAGCGGTTTCGCCGTCTTTCAACCAGACCGAACCGTCTTGTTTGTTCAACGGGCCGGTGAAGCTGTGCATGGAACCAGCTGACAGCGCGTCTTTGATCGCGTTGGCTGAAGCTTGCACGTCGGCCGGTATTTTATCGGAGAAGTCGCCGATTTCAACCATGCCGGGCGCAATGCCGTCCCATGTGTCGGTAGAGGCCCATGTGCCGTCGATAACCGCTTGGGCGCGTGCCACATAATATGGCCCCCAGTTGTCGATGATGGATGACAGGCGCGCGTTCGGGCCGAACTGGATCATGTCGGATGCCTGACCGAATGCATAGATGCCTTTTTCTTCGGCAATAGTCATCGCAGCCGGGCTGTCTGTGTGTTGCATGATTATGTCGGCACCTTGGGCGATTAAGGCGGTTGCGGCATCTGCCTCTTTGCCCGGATCAAACCATGAGAATACCCATACGATTTTTAATTTCACGTCGGGATTAACTTTTTTGGCCGCGATATAAGCGGCATTGATGCCACGGATAACTTCCGGGATCGGATAGGACGCGATATAACCGATAGTGTTGGTTTCGGTCATGTTGCCCGCGATATGGCCGATTACTGTGCGGCCTTCGTAGAAACGAGCGGAATATGTTGATACGTTATCGGCGCGCTTGAAACCTGTTGCGTGTTCAAATTTCACATTCGGGAACTTTTTGGCCACGTTCATCACGTGATCCATGTAGTTGAATGATGTGGCAAAGATCAGATTGGTGCCACTAAGCGCCATTTGGGTCATCACACGTTCGCTGTCGGCACTTTCCGGCACGCTTTCAACATATGTGGTTTCGACCTTGTCACCCAAAGCCTTTTCAATAGCCATGCGTCCTTGATCGTGTTCATAAGACCAGCCGAAGTCACCGGTTGGGCCAACGTAGATAAAGCCGACTTTCAACTTATCGGCAGCACAAGCGGCGCCTGTGAGGCCAACGGCAATTGCAGCGCCTGCCAGTATTGTTTTTAACAACTTCATTTCTTTTCTCTCCTTGTTGGTTGGCCACGATATACGCGGCCTTTCTTAATGCGCCCCTAGTTTGAGGCGTGAAATATCCGACCCAAGCAGGCTGGGGCGTTTAGACTGGCGCGTTTTTTGTCCGCAGACATAATCACCAGCACAATGATGGTCACCAGATAGGGCGTCATCGACAGGTATGCGACTGGGATATTGGCCCCTGCTGCCTGCAAGTTCAACTGCAAAACCGTTATGCCGCCGAATAGATATGCACCCAGGATGATGCGCCATGGTTTCCATGAGGCAAAGACCACGATGGCCAGTGCTATCCAGCCCGCACCTGCGGTCATGCCTTCGGTCCATTGCGGTACGCGCACCAGCGACAGGTAAGCACCGCCAAGGCCTGCCATGGCCCCGCCAAACAGGATCGCCATGATGCGGATGCGGATCACTTTATAACCCAGCGCGTGGGCTGCATCGTGATTTTCACCGGCCGCGCGCAATACCAGCCCGCCACGTGTACGGTTCAGGAAATACCAGACACCTGCCACGATCATCAGCGAGATATAGATCATGTAGTCATGCGAGAATATCAGGGGGCCGATCACGGGAATGTCCGAGATAAACGGAATATCGAGATGTCCGAATTTCGGTGGTTTTATACCGGCATAGCTGTGACCCAGAAGGGCGGCAAAGCCAAGACCGAACAGGGTCAGGGCAAGGCCGGTGGCGACCTGATTGGTTAACATATATTGGGTGAGTATCGCGAATATGAATGAAATTGCAGCCCCGCCAGCCATGGCGGCCAGAAAGCCCAGCCAGGGTGAGCCGGTTTCAACAGCGACGATAAATCCGCAGATGGCACCGATGATCATCATGCCTTCAACGCCCAAATTCAGGACACCGGATTTTTCCACTACCAGCTCGCCTATGGCGGCAATCAGGATCGGGGTGGCGGCTACCATCAGGCTGACGATCAGGGATACGGGGGAAAGGGCTGAAAAGTCCATTATGCCACCTCTCTCGAAGCTAATCGAATACGGAAACTAACCAGGATATCCACGGCCAGCATGAAGAACAATAACATGCCCTGGAACACTTGGATCGAGGCTGCCGGCACCGACAGTTGGAACTGTGCCAGCTCGCCACCGATATATGTAAGCGCCATCAAGAGCCCTGCGAACAAGATGCCGATAGGGTTCAGACGACCCAGAAATGCCACGATAATGGCGGTAAAGCCGTAGCCCAGCGGAAAGTTGGTGGATAGTTTTCCGGCCGGACCCGTGACCTCGAACAAGCCTGCCATGCCGGCTAATCCACCCGATATGCCAAGGCAGATCGCGATGGTTATGTTCGGGTTAACGCCCGAGAACTTGGCCGCGCGTGGCGATTGGCCAGCGGTGCGTACCTGAAAGCCAAAGATATGGTGCTTTAGCAAAATGTAAGCAACGATAACAGCGGCCAGTGTGACCAGCACGCCCATATGCAGCCCGGTGTTGGCGATCATCTCGCCGTTATAGGCAGACGGGTATTCGTTGAAATTACGGCTGACCGGAAAGTTCATGCCCACGGGGGACCGCAACGGCCCTGTGACCATCGCCCCCAGAAAGTTTATCGCCACATAAACCAGCATCAGGGACACAAGGATTTCGTTGGCGTTGAATTTGATTTTCAGAAAGGCGGGTATCATCGCCCAAAGGAAACCGCCAACGGCCCCTGCAAGCACCATCAACGGAAAGATCAGCACGCTTTCGGTCGGATAAAACGCAAGGCCCACGGCCCCGCCTGCAACCGCCCCCATGATAAACTGTCCTTCGGCCCCGATGTTCCAGATATTGGCGCGGTAACCAAACGACAGCCCCAATGCGATCATGATCAAAGGAGATGCCTTGATCAGAAGTTGCGGCCGCGTGTAGCTGGCTACAGTATCATTGAACAATGGATCCCAAAAGATGATGCGAATGGCTTCAAACGGGTTTTTACCCAAGATGGCAAATAGAATGCCACCCGCAATCATAGTTAGAACAACCGCCAAAATGGGCGTCATTATCACCATAGCTTTTGACGGGTTGGGCCTGCGTTCAAGTTTAAACATATTCCACCTCGGTTCCGCCCATCATCAGGCCGATTTGTTCAATTGTAATACCCTTGGCAGGGCGCGGCGCGGACAAGGTGCCTTCTGATAGAATGGCGATGTTGTCTGATATTTCCATCAATTCATCCAAGTCCTGACTGATCACCAATACTGCTGCTCCGTTTTCAGCCAACTTCAAAATTGCGCTGCGGATATCGGCCGCGGCTGCTGCATCCACACCCCATGTGGGCTGGTTCACCACGAAAACTTCAGGTTTTTGCAGAATTTCACGCCCGATGACGAATTTTTGCAGGTTGCCGCCTGATAGGGAGTGCGCGGTGTTTTCAGTGCCCGGTGTGCGTACATCGAATTGTTCGATAATGGCGCGGGCAAATTTTCTGGTTGCAGCCGTTTTAATCATACCGTTTTTGGTTAGGTTTTGACGCATAGCACCTGTCAGAAAAGCGTTTTCCGTCAAGGTCATATCAGGGGCTGCTGCGTGGCCAAGGCGTTCTTCCGGTGCGGTCAGTAAGCCGCGCATACGCCGTGCGTTGGGGCCGAGATTGCCGATATCTTCGCCTTTTAACTGTATCGCGTGCGCCGGTGTCAGTTCTTCGCCCGACAAGGCCAGCATCAGCTCGTCCTGACCGTTACCGGCAACACCGCCCACGCCCAAAACCTCGCCTTCGTGCAAATTAAAGGTAATCTCTTTCAGGCTGGTGCCGAACGGATCACTTGATTGCAGCCACAGGTTATGCAGTTCCAGCAATGCGGCCCCGTGGCGTGTGTAATGTTTCTTGGGCGTCCTTAAGGTTTCGCCGACCATCATCTCGGCCATGCTTTTGGCGGTCTCATCCCTTGGAATGCAGGTGCCAACCACCTTGCCGCGCCTTAATATTGTTGCATGTTCGCAAAGCGCTTTAATCTCATCCAGTTTATGCGAGATATAAAGGATGGAAGTGCCTTCTTCGGACAGTTGGCGCAGGGTGTGGAATAGAACTTCAACCTCTTGCGGGGTCAGAACGGATGTGGGTTCATCCATGATCAGCATTTTCGGGTTTTGCAGCAGGCAACGCACGATTTCCACCCGTTGGCGTTCGCCCGCAGACAAATCACCAACCATGCGGTGCGGGTCAATCGTTAGCCCATATTTGCCGGACACTTCGATAATGCGCTGGGTCAGATCAGCGGTGTCGGGTGCGTTTTCCATACCCAATGCGATGTTTTCGGCAACGGTTAGCGCATCGAACAATGAGAAATGCTGGAACACCATTGCCACACCGCTGGCGCGTGCCGCGCGCGGCTCGGCTGGCGCATAAGCTTTGCCGTGCAGCTTCATTGTGCCACTGTCTGGGCGCACCAATCCGTAGATCATTTTCACCAATGTTGATTTACCGGCACCGTTTTCACCCAGAAGCGCGTGAATTTCGCCCGGACCAATGTCAAAGCTGACGCCATCATTGGCGATGACCCCGGGATAGGCCTTGGTCAGTCCTGACAGACTAAGTAATGCGGTCATGAAGTGGCCTCCTTTTGTGCCGTCACGCCATTACGCTCTTTTAGCAGCGCGGTTGTTATCCCCAAGGCAATGGCTTTTGGTTCTTTACCCAGCGATGGGTCGCCGATGGGACAAATAATACGTGATATCTGGGTGTGACTATGCCCCAGATTTCGCAGTTTTGATGTAAATCTAGCGTGTTTGGTTTTCGACCCGATCAGCCCGAGTGATTTGAAGCTATGGCTTAGGATTGCGTGACATAGTTCAAGGTCAATCACGTGGGAATAGGTCAGAATGAAGTGTTGTGCATTGTGTGGTGCGTGTTTCGCGACCAACGCAGGGTTTTGCGCGATCAGTTGCGTGACGTGTTCGGGGATTTGTGTCGGGAAACGGTCGGCATTTGTGTCCACCCATGTGATGTCATAGGGCAGACCCTGCATGGTATCGATTATAGCGCGGCCAACGTGACCTGCGCCGTATATCCAGACAGGCTGGTGAGGCTGGGTGATGGGCTCCACTAGCCATCCGTCCTGCAAATGTGTGTCAGTTGTCATGGCCCCGTTGCGCGCTTTGACCTCAGTGCGTTTGACCCATAAAGGTTCGGGGGTGTTTGGCTTTATCGGGCGGGCAAAAACGGTATCCGCTTGTGGCAGGTTTGCCTGTGAGAAATACTCCGTAACCAGTGTAACCGCGCCACCGCAGCATTGACCCAAGCCGGGGCCAAGTGGTATGCGTTTCACGTTTGTTAAGTATTTGTTTCGCAATTGCTTTTGTGCAAATTCAACTGCCTGATATTCCAATGCACCACCACCGATTGTACCTGTAAAACCGCCTTCCCAGACTAACATGGATGTGCCTGCTTCACGCGGTGACGAGCCTTTGTGATCGGCAATTAAAATACGCGCAATATGGCCATGGGCCTCAATTGCATTTGTCAGGGCTGAAAGATCGAAACTCACCAGACTTCCCCTTTCAATCGCGTGATGGTTTTTAACACCACTTCGGGTGTAGCGGGGGCGTTAATCGCGGGGTATTCGGCCGGGTTGCAAGCCGAGATTGCATTTGACAGCGCCAACCATGCGGAAATACCGAGCATAAATGGCGGCTCGCCCACGGCTTTGGATTTATAGATGGTATCTTCCGTGTTTTCATTATCGAAAAGAGCAACATTGAAGATTTGTGGGCGATCCGAACAGGCGGGGATTTTATAGGTGCTGGGCGCGTGGGTTTGCAAAGATCCTTTGTCGTCCCAAACCAGCTCTTCCGTGGTCAACCAGCCAGCACCCTGAACATATCCACCTTCGATCTGACCGATGTCGAGCGCGGAGTTCAGCGAGCGACCGGTGTCATGCAGGATATCAGTGCGCAAGATGCGGTATTCGCCGGTGAGCGTGTCTACAATGACTTCGGTAACGGCGGCACCATATGCGAAATAATAGAACGGCCGGCCGCGCCCTTTTAAGCGATCCCATTGGATTTTCGGGGTGGCATAAAATCCTGTCGCAGATAGGGATATGCGGTTCTGATAGGCAAGGCTTGCTGCCTCATTGAACGGGATTGCATCTTTGCCAAGGATGACTTTGCCATCCGCAAAACGAATATCAGACGCCTTACAATTATACTTGGGCGCAAGGAATTCGGCGATGCGCGTCTTTAGTGTGTCGCAGGCGTTTTTAACCGCCATGCCGTTCAGATCAGCCCCCGATGAGGCTGCCGTGGCAGAGGTGTTCGGTACTTTGCCTGTATCCGTCGCGGTGATTTTGATCTGGTCAAAAGGCACGCCCAGTGTTGTCGCCGCCACTTGTGCCACCTTGGTAAACAGCCCCTGGCCCATTTCTGTGCCGCCATGATTAAGCTGCACGGAACCGTCTGCGTAGATATGCACCAAAGCACCCGCTTGGTTAAGGTGTGTCAGGGTAAAGCTGATACCGAACTTGACAGGTGTCAGGGCAATGCCGCGTTTGAGGATACTGTCGGGATTGTCTGCATGATCTTTCTGAATTGCCGTATACCGCGCGTCATAATCCGAGGTTTTGTGCAACTGATCGACCAAGGGCGCAATTACGCTGTCCTCAACGGTCATGTGATAGGGCGTGGTTTGGCCGTTTTCGTAGAAATTCACGCGGCGTACATCCAATGGGTCACGTCCCAGTTTATGCGCGATATGATCAACTATACGTTCGATCTGCACCATACCTTGCGGTCCGCCGAAACCGCGATAAGCGGTGGCGGATTGGGTGTTGGTTTTCAACCGGTGCGAAATAATGCGGGCGTGTGGTAGATTGTAAGCGTTGTCGGCATGCAACATGGCGCGATCAGCGACAGGCATGGACAGATCAAGTGCCCAACCACAGCGGGCAAATTGGTGCATGGTCACGGCCTGTATTTTGCCGTTTGTGTCGAATGCAGCAGTATATTCCAGACGGAAATCGTGGCGTTTGCCGGTGATGATCATGTCATCATCGCGGTCATAACGCATTTTGCAGGGCTGACCTGTTATTTGTGCAGCAACTGCGCAGGCAACCGCCAATGCATTGCCTTGGCTTTCCTTGCCGCCAAAACCACCACCCATACGGCGGATCTCGACGCGCACGGCGTGGAATGGTTTGCCAAGGGCGGCTGCCACTTTGTGCTGGATTTCACTTGGGTGCTGGGTTGATGACTGCACAACCATGTCGCCATTTTCTTGCGGCAAAGCCAGCGAAGCTTGGCCTTCCAGATAAAAATGTTCCTGACCGCCCAATTCAAAACTGCCGGTGACAGTTTGCTCTGCGCCAAATTGTGACAGAACATCCTCTGGGTTGCCTTTCAAAAAGGTAATCGGCTCTTCGAATTTGCTATCAGCGGAAAGGGCGTCGTCAATGCTCAGGATCGCGGGTTTCTCTGCAATTTCAATCCGCCCCAACCGTGCCGCTTTGCGCGCAGCCAGATGGCTGGTGGCAATGACACAGAAGATCGGCTGGCCGATATAATGAACGCTACCCATAGCCAAAAGCGGCTCGTCATGGACGGAAGGTGAGACGTCATTTTCGGCGGGCAGATCATCCGCCAGCAGTACCCTTACAACCCCGTCAGCAGCTTTGACAGTGTCCAGATTTATGCTTGTGATTTCGCCGTGGGCAACGTCTGATAAACCAAACGCCAAGTGCAGTGTATTGGCTGGCATTGGGACGTCATCGACATAACGGGCTTTGCCTGTGACATGCAAAAGGGCGGCGTCATGCGGTGTAGGGCTGGCGATACTCATGGTGCAGCATCCAATACGCGCGGCGCTTCGCCCAAATCTTCCAGAAAGTAGCGTTGCAGCATGTTTTGGGCAGCTTTCAGGCGGTATTCGCGCGATGCACGCATGTCGGACATCGGGGTGAAGTCAATCGCGAATGCGGGCAGTGCTGCCGCGATGGTTTCTTTCGTCCACGGCTTGCCCAACAGTGCTTCCTCAACATGCGATGCGCGTTTCGGGGTCGCTGCCATGCCGCCATAAGCAATGGCGCAACAGGCGACTAAGCCGTCCTTGATGTGGATGTTGAAGCAGCCCAGAACGGCGGAAATATCCTGATCAAAACGTTTGGTCAGTTTGTAGCATTTCAAGCGATCTTCTTGTGCAGGAATAAAGATGCTTTCAACGAATTCGCCAGGCACGCAATCTTGTTTGCCGTAATCAATAAAGAAATCCTGTAGAAGGATTTCGCGGCGTGTATCACCTTTGCGTAAAGTTAACGTAGAACCCAATGCAATCAGCGCGGGCGGGCCGTCACCGATGGGCGAGCCGTTGGCGATGTTGCCGCCGATGGTGGCGGCATTGCGGATTTGTGTGGACGCAAAACGGCGCAGCATTTCGGCAAAATCGGGATGGATCGGTGTGACGGCATCACGCAATTCGGCGATAGTAACAGACGCCCCGATGTTTAGACCGTCTTTGGTAGTTTCAATCCGGCGCATGTCATTGATTTGTGCTGTAAAGCAAATGCTGTCCGGATCAGCGAGTTTTTTGGTAACCCAAAGCCCCACATCTGTCGCACCACCAATCAAGGTGGCGTCGGGGTTGGCGGTATACCATGCGGCCAATTCATCCGAGGTTTCAGGGTGAATGGCTTTGGCTTTTAACTTCTTCAATGCTTTGGCGTCTTCACCGATCCAGCTTGGTTTATCCGCCTTTTCAGCCGCAACAGCGGCGCGGATAATGGGCGCGTAGCCCGTACATCGACAAAGGTTTCCTGCCAGTTGGTCATCATGATCAGTGGCGCCGTTCGCATGGGCGCTAGTCATCGACATGATGAAACCGGGCGTGCAAAAACCGCATTGACTGCCGTGTTTTTCGATCATTGCAGTTTGTACGGGGTGCGTTGTATCGCCAGAGGCAACCCCTTCAACCGTGCGCACGGACTTGCCGTGAAGTTGCGGTAAAAACAGAATGCAGGCGTTCATCGCGCGGTGGGTTTTGCCGTCGCTGACCATTACGGTGCAAGCCCCGCAATCGCCCTCGTTGCAGCCCTCTTTGGTGCCGGTCAGGCCGCGTGTCTCGCGCAGGTAATCAAGCAGCGTGCGCGTGGACGGCGCATCCGATACTGTTGTGATCTCTCCGTTTAGAAGAAACGCGATTGACATGATACCTCCCCAAGCCGTCAAGTGCCCGCCAAAAACGGCAAGCTATAGTGTAACCTAGATCACATTGGCGGAATTAGCGAAGATACAAAACACCATATAATAAGGAAGCACTTTCAAAATAAAACGTATAATATGCGTATAGTAAAGCGATCTTTACGATACTTCGCGATAGCCAAGCATATCCATCGTTTCGCTATCAATTTTACGGTAAATATATTCCAGATCACGCTTTTTGTGGTCGACCTTTAGTTTGTGATACTTATAGCGACGCTGATAATCTTCATAGCGCATATTGTCCTTGGCTTTGATTGAACGGCGAATGTTGCCGTAACCTGGGGTAATTTTGGGGATATGCTCTGCAATGCGGTCCATCTGGCCCTCAAAATCAGATAGAAGATCTTCATAACGGATGTGAATTACATTCTGCGCTACTTCCATAACTTTTTGATACGCCTGCATTTTACGGTTCCACAGGTCAATCGGGCTTTCCAGTTTTTCCACACCCAGATTGTCGCGTATTGATAGCGGCCACTCCGATGTTAAAAATTTTTCAAACGGTATTTCGTCGTCAGTCAAAAGTGGATTTTCGGACCGTGCGTGCAGGGATGTCAAAAAATGCACTGGGTGTTTTGTGATTAAAACAAACAATGTGCTTTGCGAATGCGGTGCAGCCCGGATCACATCAATCGGCGGGGCCGCGTGTTTCCAACCAAAGTCGGAATAGAGGATACGCTCGTGATATTCGTCTTGCATGCGGTTATTGTGAAACGGACGTTCTTTGGGCTTATAGGTTTGCAACACAAGCCGCATCACGCGTTTATCAACGCCGAAATCACCGCGCAGACTGTCGGTTGCGAAATTCTTGTCGATCAACTTGCCCAGATAGGTGGCTCCGGTGTTGCGCTCACCAAATACTTTCGTGAATAGGCATGTCATTTAAATATGGTGCCCCCTAATGGCTGCGGTCTTTTGTTCATATGATCAAACAGGTTAAAACAGATTTAAACGCTAAGATAAGTTTTGCAACCGCTTTCCCTGTAATGAAAGCTGAGTTAGTGTCGCGCCATGTCCAATCAACCCCGATTCATCCACCTTCGTGTCCACACCGCCTATTCCCTGTTGGAAGGGGCCGTGCAGATGAAAAAACTGCCCGATATGTGTATAAAGGCAAAAATGCCTGCGGTGGCTGTAACCGATAGCAATAATCTTTTCGGGGCGTTGGAGTTCTCTGAAGCCGCTTCAAAAGCGGGGGTGCAGCCGATTATCGGGTGCCAGTTCGATTTAGCTTATGCTGCGAATGTGCGGGAAGGCGAAAAGACGCCAGCGGCTAAAGCGATTGTTTTACTGGCGCAGAATGAAGCGGGTTATTTAAGCCTGATGAAGCTGAACTCATGTGCGTTTCTAGAAGCGGGAGATGCTTTGCCGCATGTCACTTTGGAACAGTTGGCTACGTATTCAGACGGATTGATCTGTTTGTCGGGCGGCGCACTTGGCCCTGTGGGGCAGTTGTTGCAGGACGGCCAAACTGACAAGGCGCGCGCATTGGTGCAGCAAATGGCCGGGATTTATCCAGACCGGTTTTATATGGAGTTGCAACGCCATCCTGACGGGGAACATCCGCGCACGCCTGTGGAGGAAATAACTGAAGGGCCGATGTTGGCACTGGCCTATGATCTGGAGATACCGTTGGTTGCGACCAATGATGTGCATTTTCCCAAAAGCGAAATGTATGAGGCCCATGACGCCTTACTTTGTATTTCAGAAGGCGCTTATGTTGATCAGCAGGCAAACCGCCGGCGTCTGACACCTGAACATTACTTCAAGTCGCAAGACGAGATGGTCAAACTGTTTGAGGATATTCCCGAGGCGATAGAGAATACGGTCGAGATCGCCAAACGATGCGCGTTCAAGGTGTATAAACGCGCGCCATTACTGCCGAAATTTGCAGATAACGAAATTGAAGAATTGCGCCGTCAGGCTAATGAGGGTCTGCAGGAACGTCTGAAAGTTATCCCGCATGCGGCAAATGTGGAAGAATATCAGGAACGGCTGGATTTCGAGCTGAAAATCATCGAAGGCATGGGGTTTCCCGGCTATTTCCTGATCGTGGCGGATTTTATTTATTGGGCCAAGGAACACAATATTCCCGTTGGGCCCGGACGCGGTTCGGGTGCGGGCTCTTTGGTGGCCTATGCGTTGACCATTACCGACCTTGACCCGTTGCGGTATTCGCTGCTGTTCGAACGTTTCCTGAACCCCGAACGTGTATCGATGCCCGATTTCGATATCGATTTTTGCATGGATCGCCGGGAAGAGGTGATCCATTATGTGCAGGAAAAATATGGTCGCGATAAAGTAGCCCAGATCATTACTTTCGGTGCTTTGCTGTCCAAGGCTGCGGTGCGTGATGTGGGCCGTGTTTTGCAGATGCCATACGGGCAGGTTGATCGACTTTCAAAACTGATCCCTGTGGATGGTGTAAAACCGGTTTCCATCGAAAAAGCTCTGGCAGATGAACCGCGTTTGCGTGAAATGGCCAAGGAAGAAGAGGTCGTTGACCGCATGCTGAACTATGCGGGCCAGTTGGAAGGATTGTTGCGCAATGCCTCTACCCACGCGGCAGGGGTTGTTATAGGCGACAGACCGCTGGACGAACTGGTGGCGCTTTACAAAGATCCGCGCTCGGAAATGCCCGCAACCCAATTCAATATGAAATGGGTCGAACAGGCCGGATTGGTAAAATACGACTTTCTGGGTCTGAAAACCCTGACGGTTATTCAAGGTGCTGTGGATTTTCTGGCTGCGCGTGGCATTGAAATAGATATCGGTGCGATTGATCTGGAAGATCAGGCGACTTATGACCTCTATGCGTCCGCCAAAACCGTGGCTGTGTTTCAGGTGGAAAGCAGCGGCATGATGGATGCGCTCAGGCGCATGAAGCCCACCTGTATCGAAGATATTGTGGCATTGGTGGCGCTTTACCGTCCCGGCCCGATGGAAAACATCCCGATGTTTTGCGATGTGAAAAACGGCCGTGCGGAACGCGAACTGATGCATCCGTCCATCGATCATCTGCTGGACGAAACCCAAGGCATTATCGTTTATCAGGAACAGGTGATGCAGATTGCGCAGGAAATGGCGGGGTATTCATTGGGTGGTGCTGATTTGTTGCGCCGTGCGATGGGTAAGAAAATTCAGGAAGAAATGGATAAGGAAAAGCCGAAATTCCTGAAAGGTTCGGCTGAAAACGGGGTGGATACGAAAAAGGCCAATCAGGTTTGGGACTTGTTGGACAAGTTTGCCAATTACGGTTTCAACAAATCCCACGCGGCGGCCTATGCGGTGGTGTCTTATCAGACGGGCTGGCTAAAAGCGAATTATCCGGTTGAATTCATGGCCTCGGTGATGAATTGCGATCTGCATTTGACCGACAAGCTGAATGTCTTTCATCAGGAAGTGAAACGGCTGGAGATCACGGTCATCCCGCCTTGTGTGAACCGCTCTGATGCGCTGTTCAGTGTAAAGGACGACCAAATCGCTTATGCGCTGGGCGGCTTGAAAAACGTCGGCGCCGAAGCGATGCGGCTGATTACGGATGCCCGCGCTGAAGGTGGTGATTTCTCCGACCTGTTTGATTTTGCGCGGCGCGTTGATCTAAAACGCGTCGGCAAGCGTCCGGTGGAAATGCTGGCACGCGCGGGAGCGTTCGATCTACTGGACGCGAACCGCCGCAAATGTCTGGAAAGTGTCGATCAGTTGGTGGCTTATTCTGCCGCCACGCATGAGGATCGCAACTCGGCACAGGGTGGCTTGTTCGGCGATGCGGGCGAAGCTTTGCCTGCACCGCGTCTGCCGATGCCCGAGGATTGGTTGCCCAATGAACGCTTGGGTCAGGAACATACCGCGATCGGGTTCTATCTGTCGGGGCATCCTTTGGATGACTATGCGGGTGCATTGAAACGCAAGAATGTGTTGACGCTGGACGAGCTGCACCAAAAAGCGGCAGGCGGCACGGTAGTGGCAAAAATCGCAGGCTCGGTTGCGGGCAAGCAGGAACGCAAATCGGCGCGCGGCAATCGCTTTGCCTTTGTGCAACTATCTGATCCGACAGGGTTATATGAGGTCACGGTGTTTTCCGACACGCTGGAAAAATTCCGCGATTTACTGGAGGCGGGGCAAAATGTTGTTTTGATTGTGAAGGCGGAACTGGAAGCCGATCAGTTGAAATTGCTGGCCCAAAGCGTGCAACCCGTGGACGGTGCCGTGGCCGATGCCGCCGCGATGGGTTTGCGGATTTTTGTCAACGACGAGATGGCGGTGGATTCCATAGCCACGCGATTGGCGGAAGTGTCAAAAGGTGCCGGCCCCCGCGGTCGCGGCCCCGTGCATCTGGTGTTGACCCACCCCGAATTACCGGGCGAGGTCGAGATTGCATTAAAAGACGAATACCCGCTGAACCCGCAAGTGAAGGGTGCTTTGAAGCATATTCAAGGGGTTCAGTTGGTTGAAGAGTTTTGAGGGTAGGTGACAGGTGATTATGGAAATAACGAAAAAATCACACGTTAATCAAATTTTAGCCAGTCCTATTGCATAATTGATAGAATACTATAATTACATGAGCAAATATGACTATTTTTGATAACAAAGGAGGCCTGTATCTGATGCAGGATAGGCTACTGATATGATAGATGTATTCACTCTAAACATCATTTTGTATTCTTCGTTACTTTTAGTTGCTGTCTTAAAAACTGTTATTGAAAAGAAGATGTATATACTCTAGGGGTCTTTGTTAGCTTATATTGCTGGACGGGGACTAGTCTTGAATTCTAGAAGAATTATTTTAGCTACACTTATATTTTTGTTTCCTGTGGCATTGTCCGTATGGGATATCGAAGAAAAAATTTCATCAAAAATTCCTACACTCGCTCCTATTTTATCATGGGTACCATATGTTTCGGCAGGCCTTATGGGGCTCTTGTTGTTTATATTTTTATTAGAGTTGTTATTTTGGCTAAAGGAGGCATTCTCACGATGGCAACCATCGACGCTTCGGGACGTGAATAGTCGTCCAGCAAAAGCGACTGACATTCCAGAAATTGTGAGAATTGCTCAAAAAACTATCGGTCCCCAGATAACCGAAGAAAATGCGTTACAGCTTTATAATCATAATCCAAGATGTTTGCATAAAGTTATGGATACCAAAGAGGGAAAGATTATAGGATATTTTTGTCTTGTTCCATGGACTAAAAAGGGAGAAGAAAAAGTCTACGAACGTGATCTTATTTCTGTCGATATGGATTTGGATACGTTTGCTCGAAAAGTCAGAAAAAGCTGTTCAATGTATATAGGTAGCATTGCTGGTGAAAACTCTAGAGGTAAAGCAGCGGCTCTTGAATTAGCAAAAACAACATTAGCAAAACTGGAGGTCAATAAGGCTTTTACACGGCCAGTAACTAAAGATGGGGTAAGGCTTGTTAAGAAATATGGTTTCAAGCCGGTAGGTGACCATGATGAGCTGGAACCGAATGTGTACGTAGTTAAGATTCGTGAATCTGCAATTTGAATAATTTCCAACCAAAATCAGCGGATTTCGACAAAAAGGTCAGGGACAGTTTTGCCCGCCAAACGGTGATGCAAACCATGGGTATCGAACTCGAAAGCGTCAATGCGGGTGCTGTGGTTTTATCCATGCCTTATGATACGTCCCTGACCCAGCAGCACGGGTTCATCCATGCAGGCGTTATCACCACCGGTTTGGACAGTGCCGCAGGTTATGCTGCGCATTCTTTGATGGCGGATGACGCCGCTGTGCTGACGGTAGAATTCAAAACAAGCCTTCTGTCACCCGCACGGGGCGACAGGTTTTTGTTTAAGGGTCAGGTCATAAAACCCGGACGCAGTCTGACCTTTGTTGAAGCCAAGGCTTACGCGCTGGTGGGCAGCGACGAAAAGCTGATTGCGACCTTCAGTGCCACGATGATGGCGATTGTCGGACGGGGCGGGGTGCAGGGGTAGGGAGTTAAATATCCCGCGCCATGCCGAAAAATTCTTCATTCGGACGCATACCCGTGACATTCACCATACGGTTCGATAGCCCGAAAAACGCGGTGATTGCCCCGATGTCCCAGATATCTTCATCTGTAAAGCCGTGCGTATAAAGCGTGTCGTAATCGCTCTGATCAACCTCATTGCTGTGCAGGCAAACCTTCATGGCGAAATCCAGCATTGCCTTTTGGCGTTCAGTAATATCAGCCTTGCGGTAGTTCACCGCTACCTGATCGGCAATCAAAGCGTTTTTGGCGCGAATACGCAGCACGGCACCGTGCGCAATGACGCAATATAGACAGCCATTGGTGTTGGAAGTGGCCACCACGATCATTTCACGCTCGGCTTTGCTAAGCCCGCTATCTTTTTCCATCAACGCATCATGATAGGCAAAGAACGCGCGGAATTCGTCGGGGCGATGGGCGAATGTCAGGAACACATTCGGCACGAAGCCGGCTTTTTCCTGTACCTCCAGAATGCGCTCGCGTATATCTTCGGGCATATCGCTGATTTCAGGAACGGGGAAACGGCTGATTTGTTGTGTCATATTACTCTTACCAATGGGGTGGGGGTTTGTCGCCAACCGCAATGCCCGACATGGCTTCTGCCTCGGCTTCCGCCGCACGTTGCATCAGCATTTCTATACGTTTTTCTGCGCGTTCAAGCCGGTTGGCCTGGTCAGCGACAATCAAAGACAATTCTTCGGTCATGCACATAGCATGCGACAGTTGAATTTCCAGTTCGGTTATGCGGTTTTTGTCATCCATAATGCTGTCTTACAAACTTGCCCCTGCATGCGCAATCCGTTAGATGTGCGGCCAAGCGAAGGAGTGCCGAGCGATGGCCAAAGATAAAAAGAAAAAACCTGTAAGACCCAAGGCGTTACCGCCAAAGGGATTTCGTGACTATTTTGGTGCGGAAGTGGCCGAGCGTAATGCGATGCTGGCTGAAATTGCAGAAGTGTATCATCGTTACGGGTTTGACGCGCTGGAAAGTTCGGCAGTGGAAACGGTCGAGGCTTTGGGTAGCTTTTTGCCGGACGTGGAACGGCCCAATGCGGGCGTGTTCGCGTGGCAGGACGAAGACGACGCTTGGATGGCTTTGCGTTACGACCTGACGGCACCCTTGGCACGTGTTTTTGCCCAACACCGCAATGATTTGCCCACACCCTACCGTCGTTATGCGATGGGCCCCGTGTGGCGCAATGAAAAGCCGGGGCCGGGGCGGTATCGGCAGTTTTATCAGTGCGATGCGGATACGGTTGGGGCGGCAAGCGTGGCGGCGGACGCCGAAATTTGCGCGATGTTGTGTGATACGCTGGAAGCTGTCGGAATTGAGCGCGGCGATTATGTTGTGCGGGTGAATAACCGTAAGGTTTTGAACGGTGTTTTGGAGGTGGCTGGGTTGGCTGGCGATGACAAAGAGGCAGAGCGCGGAATTGTGTTGCGAGCGATTGATAAATTGGATCGGTTGGGTACGGATGGGGTAAGAGCGCTGTTAAAAGAGGGGCGCAAGGACGAGAGTGGCGATTTCACAGAAGGGGCAGGTTTAAGCGATCCTCAGGCGGATGTGGTGATTGGTTTCTTGAATGCTAAAAATGTAGCAAAGCAACGAACCTTTGAAGATTTGGCTCATGCTGTGAGAAAGGAAGACGCTACCTGGGCGTCTTGGATATTGACTGAACTCGAATACTACGACGACCCATCCAAACTCTCCGAAGATCGTTTCAATGCTGGTAGATATGCAAATACCTTAGTCATTGAGGAATTGGCAAATCTGGTTGGCGAATCTGTAGTAGGTCAATCGGGGGTAATGGAGCTTCTCCAAATGTCCGAGCTGTTGTACGCCCAAGGCTACGGCCCCGACCGCATCGTCATTGACCCCTCTGTCGTACGTGGCCTCGGCTACTATACCGGCCCCGTCTATGAGGCCGAACTCACCTTCGAAATTCTCGATGCCAAAGGCCGCAAACGCCAGTTTGGCTCGGTCGCAGGTGGCGGACGCTACGACGATCTGGTCAAGCGTTTCACAGGGCAGGAAGTACCTGCAACGGGTGTTTCCATCGGGGTTGATCGTCTACTTGCCGCTTTACGCGAAAAGGGACGGATTTCATCGCAATCGAAGGGGCCCGTTGTCGTTACAGTAATGGATCGCGACCGTATGGGTGATTATCAGGAAATGGTGGCGGAACTGCGCAATGCGGGCATTCGCGCCGAAGTGTATTTGGGCAATCCGAAAAACTTCGGTAACCAGTTGAAATACGCCGACAAACGCGAAAGTCCGGTGGCTGTGATCGAGGGTGGCGACGAAAAAGCAGCGGGCGTTGTGCAGATCAAAGACCTTGCATTAGGCGCACGACTATCGGCCGAGATCGAAACGACGGAAGAATGGAAAGCCCAGCCTGCACAGATCGAGATCAAGCGCTCGGACCTTGTGGAAGAAGTGCGCAAAATGATAGCGCGCGCAGAGGGTATGGGCTGATGTCACCTGTTGCGGTGAAATCGCTTGCGGGGCGTTTATCGAATGCGTTCCTTGCGGCAGGGGCAGTCCCGGTTGAGGCCGAAGCTTTGCAACCCGCCGAGGTTCTGCTGGACCTATACGGTGAAGATATTCGCGGGCGGGCTTATGTCACGGACGACCCGGTGGACGGCGAGCAAATGTTGCGCCCCGATTTCACTGTACCTGTGGTGCAGATGCATATGGCGGACGGCGCCGAGCCTGCACGTTACACGTATAACGGCCCGGTTTGGCGTAAGCAGGAGCCGGGTGCGGGGCGTGCCAAAGAGTATTTGCAGGTCGGGTTCGAGCTGTTTGACCGCCACGACCCTGCGGCCTCGGATGCCGAGGTTTTCGCGTTGTTTCACGAGATCCTGAAACCATACGGTTTGCGCATGGCAACGGGCGATGTGGGGCTTTTGGCAGCGGCAATCGATGGTCTGACAACGACCGCGCGGCGCAAAGAACGTTTGCGGCGGCAAATTTGGCGGCCTGACAGATTTCACCATTTACTGGACATGTACAGCGGCAAAGCTGAAAATCTGCCAACACGTATAGCGTTGCTTGATCAGGTTGAAGCCAAGGGTGCAAAGGCGGTTTTGAAGGCTGCCGGACCTTTGTTGGGTGTTCGTAGCGAGGCCGAGATCATGGCGCGCGTTGCAAGCCTGCAAAAGGATGCAACAACACGCCCCATTCCTGAAAATGAAGTTGAGGCTCTGGAAGAATTGCTGGCGCTTCACGGGCCTGCAGCGGATGCTTTGCAAACCTTGCGCGGTGTCGAGGATCGCCTGAACGGTTTTGCCCCCGCTGTTGACCGGCTTGAGGCGCGTCTGAATGCAATGGCGGCACAAGGTGTGAATGTGGAAACGCTACCGTT
>SWCD01020670.1_pt1 | contig 39149 bp, 36 predicted proteins | sample 4693011 | NCBI WGS metagenome assembly SWCD01 (sample SAMN10267278, study PRJNA491770) | bioreactor metagenome | isolation source: DHS bioreactor inoculated with marine | place: Japan: Omine Ridge, Nankai Trough
TCCTGGCCGATGCCGACGCGCAGATCGACGCGCGGAGGCCGAAGCCGGTGGCCCGGCGGGCGCGACCGGGCCTCTGGGCGGGGCTGCTCAGCGGCATCGGCGGCTGGCCGGCGCTGGCCAGCATCGCGACGGCCGCGGTGACCGGGGTCTGGCTGGGCTTCGCCTCGCCCGATCAGCTCAACGCGATCGCCGGCGGGCTGCTGCCCGAGAGCGCGGCGGGCGAGACGAGCTACGAACTCGAGGATCTCCTGCCGGGTTACAGCGGCTTCGAGAGCCTTGCCGAGGAGGCCCAGGGATGACCGAGGAAACCGCAAACGCCGCGCCCGAACCGCGCAACGGCCGCCGCTGGCCCAAGCTGCTGCTTGCGGCGTCGCTCACGCTCAACGTCCTGGTGCTGAGCGTCGTCGCCGGCGCGCATGTGCGCGACGACCGCGATCGGCGCATGAGCCCGATGCCCGACCGCACGGTGCTGCGCGAAGGCGGGTTCATGCCGTTCTTCGACGCCATGCCGCGCGAGGCCCGCAAGCGGATGAGCGATGCGTTTCGGGCCTCCGAACATGGCAAGGCGCCGGACCGCGCGGTGCTCGCCGCCGATTTCCGCGATTTCCTCTCGGCATTGCGCCAGGAGCCCTTCGACGCGGCGACGGTCGACGGCCTGCTGATGGCGCAGCAGGACCGGGCGGCGGCGCGGGTGGCGGCGGGACGCGGCGTGCTGGTCGACCAGATTGCCGGGATGAGCCCCGCCGAGCGGGCCGCGTTCGCCGATGCGCTCGAAGACCGGTTCCAGGATGCCCTGAACCGCGTGTCGGGTCGGCCCGAGGGGGGCCGCGGCCCCAACCACTAGCGGGTCTCGACTTGCCCGAAGCACCCGCACCGGGGCGTGACGGGGGCGGCGGACCGGGGCGGGATCCGGCTGCGCGCCGTCGCCCGCCGGGTGCGGCGCGGCGCTGGTCTCGATGTCGATCCGCGAGGGGGCCGAACCGCCGGTTGCGGTGCGGTGGTTCAGGCGGCCGCGACCGCGGCGAAGGTCACCTGGTTTCGGCCGTCGGTCTTGGCGGCATAGAGCGCGCGGTCGGCCGCATCGATCATGCCCTGCAGCGTATGTGCCTCGCCCGGCGCCCCGGTGCAGACCGTGACACCGATCGACACCGTGATCGACACCTCGGTGCCCGGCCCCGATGCATGCACCGGGGTTTCCGCGATCACCCGCCGCAGCCGTTCGGCAGCGGTCGAGGCAGCGTCGAAATCGGTCGCGGGCATGGCGATCAGGAATTCCTCGCCGCCGTGACGCACCAGCAGGTCGACCTCGCGCACGTTGTTTCGCAGCCGCCGGGCCGTCTCGATCAGCACCTCGTCGCCGACGATGTGGCCATAGGTATCGTTCACCGTCTTGAACCGGTCGAGATCCAGCAGCATCAGCGCAAACGGCTGGCCGGTCTCGCTGGCCTGGGCGATGACCCGGCGCATGTAGGTTTCGGCATAGCGGCGGTTGTAGAGCCCGGTCAGCGGATCGAGCACCGCGAGGCTCAACCGCGCGTCGACACTGTCGCGCAGCGCATCGACCTCGAATTTGCGCGCGATCAGCGGTTTCAGCCGGACCGCGACCTCCTCGGCGTCGAACGCGCCCTGGGTGACGGCGTTGGCGCCGATGTCGAGCGCGGAGGCGACCATGGCGCAGTCGCGGGCGGTGTCATGGATCACGATCACGGCGTGGCGCGTCGCGGGGCGCGAGCGCAATTCGCTCACCAGCATCAACCCGTCGCGCGCATGCGCCAGATCGGCGCCGATGATGAACACGTCCGGCGCATCGCCCGGCGCCCAGCGGTCGAGCGCACCGCTGCGGTCGATGACCACAACCTGGCCATCGAGCCGCTCGGTCAAGGCCCGCCGCCAGACCAGCCCCTGGTCGGAACCCGGCGCGATCATCGCGATCCGGGGCCTGCGCGACAGATCCGGCGCGACATCGGCAAAGCCCATTTCTTCCGCCGTGTCCTGCCGGCGGGTGAGTTCTTCATGGGTGACCCGGGCGCGCATCAGGTGACGCACGAGGGCGAGCAGGGTGACCTCGTCGAACGGCTTGGCCAGGTAATCGTCGGCGCCGGCGGCGAGGGCGTCGAGCCGGGCCGCACGCGCCGGGACGGCGTCGGTCACGATCACCGGGATGGCGTGAAGGTCCGGGTCGCCCTTCATCCGGGCGCAGACATCGAGCCCGCAGGCGGTGGCACCGGGCAGGTGCGCGTCGACGATCACCATGTCGGGATGATCGGTCCTGACCAGGGCCAGGACCTCTTCACAGCTGGCGGCTTGCAGGATTTCGTACCGGGCGGCCTCGAGCTTCACCTTCAGGATGATCCTGTTGGCGGCGGTGGTATCTGCGATGAGGATGCGGCCTGCCATGTGAGATGCTGCGCTTCGGTTCTGTAGATTTGCGTTCGATTGGTTAATGTTTGCCCCAGAATCGTTAACAAAGGGTTGCTGTCGGTGGGAGAAATTCAGTCATGAAGCGGGAAGTTGCCGAGACGATCGGTTTGCAGGCACTGGCATGGCTTGCCGGAGACGACGAGATATTCCCTGTTTTTCTTGGGAGTTCCGGGGCAAGTGCGAGCGATCTGAAGGCCCAGGCGGCCGATCCCGCCTTCCTCGCGGCGGTGCTGGATTTCATCTGCATGAACGATGCCTGGGTCATGGGATTCTGCGACAGCGCCGGGTTGAAATACGATATGCCGATGCGCGCGCGCCTGGCGCTCCCCGGTGGCAGCGAGATGAACTGGACATGACCGGCCTGCGCGCAGACGCGATCCTCTTCGACAAGGACGGTACCCTGTTCGATTTCAACGCGACCTGGGTCGCCTGGGTCGAGGCCTTGCTCGGGCGCTGGTCGGCGGGCGATACGGGGCTGGCCGAAGCCCTGGCCGGCGCCATCGGTTTCGACCGGGCGGGGCGCGGCTTCCTGCCCAGCTCGGTGGTGATCGCGGGCACCCCGAACGACGTGGCCGCGGCGGTGGGGCTGGTGCTTGGCGTGCCGCCCGACAGCCTCGTCGAACGGCTGAACACCGAGGCGGCCGCGGCGCCGATGGTCGAAGCGGTGCCGCTGGCCCCGCTCCTGGGGGCGCTGCTCGGGGCGGGCCTGCGCCTCGGCGTGGCCACCAATGACGCCGAACGCCCGGCCCGCGCCCATCTTGCCGCGGCCGGCGTCGAGCCCCTGTTCGACTTCATCGCCGGCTGCGACAGCGGTCACGGGGCGAAGCCCGACCCCGGCATGCTGCTGGCATTCGCCGGCGCGGTCGGGATCGCGCCAGGGCGCATCGTCATGGTCGGCGACAGCACCCACGACCTGCGGGCCGGACGCGCCGCGGGCATGCAGACCCTCGGGGTGCTGACCGGGCTCGCGTCGGCCGAAACCCTCGCGCCGTTCGCCGACGCGGTGGTGCTGGACATCGGCCACTTGCCGGACTGGTTGTCGGGAGGTCATCAGCGGCGCATTCCTCGGTGAGGAATGGTTGAAATAGTGATGGTAAATAGTAATTTACACTCCGATCTTGAAGTGATCTGCGGGTCTCTTTCAGGTATTTGTCCAGGTGGTGGACAGGTGCCTGGCGCGCCCCGCCGCAGCTCTGACGGGGCCGTGCCCGCCGCGCCCCGGGCGTAAATCCGACGCTAACCGGTTTTCCACTTTCCGGTTCGGACAGGGCGAGATTTCCCGAATGTTAAGGGTTCGGGTCTAGGCTGCGCATTCCACGACATCCCGGGGGGTGCGGAACATGCATGGGTTGATCAACCGTTCATTCGAAGGCTTTCTGCGCATCACCTATGGCGCAGAACTCTGGGCCGGCGTCGCCCAGGACATCGATGCGGGCTTCGACCGGTTCGAGCCGGTCCTGCACTACGACGATGTGCTGTCGTACCGGATGCTCGAGAGTGCCGCGGCCCGTCTGGACAAGCCGCCGGAGACCCTGCTCGAAGATTTCGGCACCTTCCTGGTTGCCGCGCCTGCGACCCGGCGGGTGCGTCGGCTGCTCCGTTTCGGCGGTGTCGATTACGAAGATTTCCTTGCCTCGCTCGAGGATCTGCGCGGCCGGGCCCGGCTCGCGGTGCCGGATCTCGACTTGCCGAAACTCGAGCTCACCGATGCGGGGGGCGGCCTGTTCCGGCTCGTTTGCCGCTCGCCCCACAGGGGGTTCGGCCATGTCTACCTCGGGTTGCTGCGGGCGCTGGCCGACGATTACGGCGCGCTGGTGCTGATCGATTTCGAGGGCGAGGCGGAGGGCGCCGAGATCCTGAATATCCGCCTGGCCGATGCCGCTTTTGCCGAGGGGCGCGCGTTCGACCTCGCCGACCGGACGGCAGAGTAGGAGCACACGATGGCCACCTTGATTTCCCTCGACGCCGCGCGGCTGGACGTGCTGATGCCGATGCATGTGCTGATCTCGCCCGACGGGATCGTGCGCCACGCGGGGCCGACGCTTGCGAAGGTCCATCCCGACCAGAGGCTTGTCGGCACCGCTTTCTTCGACCTGTTCGAACTGCGCCGCCCGGCGATGGCCGCCGACATCGGCGCGGTCTGCCGGGCCGCCGGTGCGAAGATCGCGCTCAGGCTGCGCGATCCCGACCGGACACCGGTCAAAGGCAGCGCGATCTGTCTCACCGGCGACGACGGCGTGTTGATGAACCTCTCCTTCGGCATCGCCGTGGTCGATGCGGTGGCGCGGTTCGGCCTCGCCGGCTCCGACTTCGCCGCCACCGACCTGACGTTGGAACTGCTCTACCTCGTCGAGGCGAATGCGGCGGCGATGGACGAGGCGAGCAAGACCGGCGTTCGATTGGCCGGCGCGAAGGACGCCGCGCAGGCGGAAGCGCTGACCGATACGCTTACCGGGCTCGACAACCGGCGTGCGCTGGACCTGGCGCTCGCCCGGCGGGCGGCCCGCGGCACGGCCTTTTCGCTGATGCATGTCGATCTGGATTTCTTCAAGGCGGTCAACGACACGCTCGGCCACGCGGCGGGCGATCTGGTGTTGCAGAGCGTGGCCCGGTGCCTGCGCCGGGTGACCCGGGAAGGCGACGTCGTTGCGCGCGTCGGCGGCGATGAATTCGTGATCGTGATTGACCGGATGACCGACGAGGCCCGGCTCGGAGCCCTGGCCGCGCGGCTGATCGCCGGACTGGAAGAGCCGGTGCCCTACGGCGACAGCGTGGCGCGGATCTCGGCCTCGATCGGGATCGCTGCGTCGACGCTCTACCTCGGGCCGGACCCGGAGCGGATGCAGCGCGACGCCGACGCGGCGCTCTACGAGTCGAAACGCCGGGGCCGGGCCTGTTACAGCTTTGCGCGCGCGGTGGAGGCCGGAGGCTTGCCGGCCGCGTGAGGTGGCGGCCAAACCGACCCCGACCGGCCGCCCGAAGCCCGGTGGGGTCGTTTCCCCGCAGCCGGGCGTGGCGGGGCCCGGCGGGTCCGGGGCAACTTGGGCAGAACCTTTGCCATCCAGGGAACCGGGGCGCCGGAGGTGGCGCGGCGGTCTGGCGCGGGGCCCCGGGGGCATCGGGCCCGCCCGTATCGACCAGGGCGAACGGGTGCAGGACGCGGCTGCCGGTCCCGGTTTGGATTGGCCTGGCGGGATCGGCCGCCTGTCCCGACCGCACCCCGGGCCTGCCGCTGCAAAAAGCGCGGGGCAGCCGATGTCACACCGGCAGCGGTACCCGGCGCGGTCGCAAGATCGCCGGCCCGCCCGGTGGCGCGCAACAGCACCGAACGCGCGCCCGCCGACCGCTGCCGATACGTGCCGCGCCGCTCAATCGTCGTCGGGGGCGCAGGCGGCAAGGGCCTTCATCGCCGCGCTGCTGCCGAACAGCGGCAGGCGCGCCTCGAAACCGCCGCCCGTGGCACGGACATCGAGGAACATCCCCCAGCCGAGACGGTCGGCGGCCGCATCGAACTCCTCGAGCGACATCTGCCAGCCGGTGCCGTCCCAGCGCCCGCCGGTCTTCGTCAGCGGCACCCCGTCGACCACCGCGTGCAGCTCGGTCTTGCCGGCGTCGCCCGGAATATCGGACGGTGCGACCCGCAATATCAGGTTGCCGTCATCATCGACCGAAAAGGTGAAACGGCCCGGGCCGACCGGCACGGCGGCGGTGCAGGCACGGCCGTCGCGCGACCAGAGCGGGGCGAAGGCCTGGCCGAGCTGGCCGAGCGCGCGGCACTGGCGCAGGGCAACCGGCGCGCCGGTGCCGAATTGCGCCGAGATCCGCGGTGCGGTGCCGTCGGCCGGCGCCCGGGTCAGCTGCATCGCCGTCCCGGAGCCCGGCGCGAGCGGGCTCGCACAGGTGAAGGCCCCGCGCCAATCCTCGGCGCGATCGTCTCCGGCCCCTGCGATCGCGCATTCGGTGTCGAGCGGATTGAACAGGTAGACCCGGCGGCTGGTCACCAGGATGGTGCCCAGGACCGGGCCGTCGAGCGGGTTCATCTTCGGCAGGACCGCGTCGATCTGCGCTGGGCTGTCGATGGCGTCGAGATACGCCAGGCAGGCGGCGAGGCTCGGCGCGTAGATCCCGCGCAGTTCGACCGGCACCCGGGCATCGTCGACCGGCTCCGGACGGGTCGGGAACAGCGGTGCATTGGCCCTCGTGTCGGCCGTGGCCTCCGGCGCGCCCTGCGGGGCGGTTTCGACCGCTGTGCCGTCCGCCGGTGCCTGCGGGGGGGGATCTTCGGCCCGGGCAGGCGCCTCCTCCGGGGCCACCTCGGGGGTGTCCGCGACTGCGGTTTCGGCCGCGACGGGTTCGTCCTCGGGACCAGGGTCCGGTGTCTGCGGGTCCGGATCGGCGCCGATGTCGGCCGGCGCCTCGGCCGACATCGCGTCGGGTTCCGCCGGCTCTGCTGGGTCTGTCGCCTCCGGCTCTGCTGGGTCTGTCGCCTCCGGCACCGCTGGGTCTGTCGCCTCTGGCGCCGCTGGGTCTGTCGCCTCCGGCTCTGCTGGGTCTGTCGCCTCTGGCGCCGCGGGAACGGTCTCCGACGCCACCGGCGCCGGCGCGATCTCGGCCAGCCGGGCCATCACCGTCTCCGGGCCGACCGAGGTGCCGTTCAGCACCCAGACCGGCCAGTGGTCGAGCAGGTTGACGCCGCGCCAGGCCTCGGCGTCGCGGTGCGCCTGCCAGTCGGCGAGGTATCGCGTGGCGTGCGACCGGTCGCGCGCGCAGCTGCGGACCAGATCCGGATCGAGCCCGGCCGCGGCATAGACCGCCGTGCCGAGGCTCTCGAGCGCTGTGAAATCGCCGGAGTCGGCCGCGGCGAGCGCGGCGCGGCCGTCGGCCCGGGCGAGGGCGGCGTGGGTGGCCGCAAACCCGTCGGGGCCGGCGCAGATCAGCAGCAGATTGCCCCAGATGCTGGCTTCGCGGCCGGTGTAGGTGAAGAGATGGACGAGGCGCAATGCCCCGGCATCGACGGCGCGCGCCAGGGCTTCACGGTGAAGCCCGGCATAGTCCCGGTCGAGATCGGGGGCGGCGTGCACGAAATGGAGCGTATCGGGCGCCGTCTCGTCCCCTTCGATCACCAGAAAACCGTCGGACATCACCGCCTCGGGGGCGAACACCACCTCGGCGGCCCGCTGTTCCGCCTGCGATGCGATCAGCGCGGCACGGGCGCTGGCCAGGGCCGGGTCGTCCGGGGAGAGCGCCAGGGCGGCGTCGTAGTCGGCGAGGGCCGCGGCGATCAGGCCGGAGCGCCGGTTCACCCGGGCGCGCGCGGCCCGGGGTCGCGGGTCGTCGGGTGCCGCCGCCACGGCGGCGTCGAGATCGGTCCGCGCCCGGTTCCAGGCGCGCTGGTCCTCCCAGACCTGCGCGCGCGCGAGCAAAGCCGGAACCTGGGCCGGGTCGGCGGCGAGCAGCCGGTCGAGATCGGCGAGCGCCAGGGCGGGGCGCTGCATCCGCAGGTGCAGCTCGGCGCGGGCGAGCAAGGGAGCGGGTGCCGTCGGGTCGGCCTCGATCGCGGCGCCGAGCGCGTCGAGCGCGGCCGGAAAATCGAGCCGTGCGATCGCGGCGATCCAGGGGGCTTCGGCCTCCTGCGCGGCGAGAGGCAGGGTCAGCGCCGCGGCCAGCGCGAGACCGAGCGTCAACGCCCTCGATCGGCTCCTGTGGCTCCGTGATGTCATCCGCCGCGCTCCAAACCGTTCGGGGAAACGCAAGCAAGCCGGGGCGCCCGTGTCAACTGGCGGTTACATCACGAGACCGCGTGCCGCGGTGGCGACCTGCCCAAAACGGCGGGTCGGACCGCGATGACCGGGTGGGGTTCTTCGGCCTGACTCGGAGGCGTCCGGGCGTCGGAACCAACCGGCGGGGCGGATTATCGCGGGTGCCTGCCAGTGGCGCGCAGCAGCCGGTGGATCGGCCCGGCCGGGTCGCCCACGCGCGGCGCCGTCGCTCATCTGCCAGGCCGCCTGCCGTCCCACTGCCGCGGCGTGATCGCCAGAAGACGAGGGGCGAGAAAAAATCGAATAACGGTAGTCAAGATAATAAAAATCGATAAAATAGCGCCATCAATCGGAGGAGAGATCACGTGTTCAAGACCTTGAAAGCCGCCGCAGTCGTTCTTGCGTTGGGCGCCAGCGCCGGATCTGCTGAAGAACTCAGGATCGGGACCGCCAGCCTCGGCGGGGCGTTCTACCCGGTGGGGCAGAGCATCGCGAACCTGGTGAACAAATATGCCGGCGACGGCATTTCGATGGTGCCGGTGGTGACCGGCGGATCGGTGGAGAACCCGCGCCTGATCGACAACGGCGAAGTGGAAATCGCCATCACCAACAACAACCTCGCCGCCCTCGCCGTGGCGGGCAAGGGGCCCTACAGCTCGGGCGTGATCGACATGTCGGCGGTCGCCGCGCTGCATCCCAGCGTGTTGCACATGGTGGTGCTGGAAGGGTCGGAGATCCAGACCATCGAGGATCTGCGCGGCAAGCGCGTGGCGGTCGGCCCGGCTGGCGGCGGAACGCTGGGCTTTCTCAACTTCCTGCTGCCGCTGCACGACATGACGCTCGACGACATGACGCCGAGCTTCCTGTCCTATTCCGACGGCTTCAGCCAGCTCACCGACGGCAATGTCGACGCCGCATTCGCGCTTTCGGGCTTCCCGGCCGGGGCGATGATGCAGGCCACCGCCACCAACGACCTGCGCTTCATCGGCTTCTCCGAAGGCATGCTGGACAAGGCGCTGGCCGCCAACAGCGCCTATCGTGCGGTGGAGATCGCGGCCGAGGTCTACGGCACCGCCGCGCCGGGGACGGTGATCGCCGTCGACAACATGCTGGTCGCGCCCAATTCGCTCGATGCCGATACGGTGTACAAGATCACCGCGGCAATCTTCGATCACCTCGACGAGTTCAAGGCCGAGAACGCCAACGCGCGTCAGATCGATCCGGCGCATTCGCGCTCGCTCGCGATCCCGCTGCACGAAGGTGCGGCGCGCTACTTCGGGAACTGAGCCGACAGCTCGGGTGACAGGCGAAGCCGGGCCGCCCGGTTCGGCTTAGCAGTTCGAAAGGCAGCTCCATGCGGCAGTATCTCACCCGCGACAGGCTCGCGCTGGCCATCGGGCTCGTGCTCGGGGTCTACCACCTGTCGATCGTGTCGGGGGTGCTGGCGATCTCGACCATGCAGGTGCGACTCACCCATGTGATGCTGGCGTTTTCGCTGCTGTTTCTGATCCGGCCGGCGCTGAAGAACCGCCCGGATGCGCGCTGGAACACGGCACTGACCATTGGTCTCATCGTCGCAACCGTCGCGGCCAGCGCGTGGATTCTCAACCGCTGGAAGCCGATCGCCTTCAGTGGCGGCCTCACCGAACCGGGCGATTTCTATGCCGGGGCGGTGCTCGTCGTGCTGGTCTTCGAGGCGGCACGGCGCGGCGTCGGGCTGGTCCTTGCGCTGATCACGCTGGTATTCTTCAGCTATCCCTTCCTCAGCCCGTACCTGCCGGGGGTGCTGAACGGGCGGGGCTACTCGTTCGAGCGGATCGTGCTGTTTCTCACCACCGACACGCAAGGGATCTACGGCATCCCGGTGGGCGTGGCGGCGACCTATATCATCGTCTTCACCATCTTCGGCGCGATGCTCGCGCGCTTCGGGGCGGGTGACTTCTTTTTCGAGATCTCGAGCCGTCTTACCCGCGGATTGCGCGCGGCGAGCGCCAAGTCGGCGGTGCTGTTCTCGACCCTCATCGGCATGGTGTCGGGGTCTGCCGCCGGCAATGTCGCGGTCACCGGGACGGTGACGATCCCGATGATGAAACGCGAGGGCTACGCGCCGCACCAGGCCGGCGCCATCGAGGCGGTGGCCTCGACCGGCGGGCAGCTGATGCCGCCGGTGATGGGGGCCGCGGCCTTCATCATGGCCGAGATCGTCGGCGTGCCCTACACCGAGGTGATGGCGACGGCGATCCTGCCGGCGCTGCTGTTCTTCGGCTCGGCCTTTCTCATCGTCCACCTGATGGCGATCCGCAACGGCATCGCCGCCAGCACGGAGCGGCCGGTGGAAGAGACGCCGCTCGGCGCGCTGCTGTGGCAGGGAGTGCCGTTCATCGTGGCGTTCGGGCTGCTGATCACACTGATGTTGCAGGGATTTTCGCCCTTCAAGGCCTCGCTCTGGGCGATGGTGGCGCTGATCGGGCTCGATCTGGTGAAGCGCCGGCGGATCGACCGCGAATTTCTCGGCAACATCGTCGGCAGCATCGCCGAGGGCGGGCGCAGCGTGGTGACGATCTCGGCCGCCTGCGCGGCGGCGGGGATCATTTCGGGCGTGCTCGGCATCACCGGGCTCGGCTCGAAGATCGCCCTGCTGATCGATCTCGCCTCGGGCGGCTACCTGCTGGCGGCGCTGTTCTTCACCATGGTCACCTCGATCGTGCTCGGCATGGGCCTGCCCACCACCGCGGCCTACCTGATCCTCGCGACGGTCGTGGCCCCCGCGCTGGTCAAGCTCGGGGTGCCGGTGCTGTCGGCGCATTTCTTCGTGTTCTACTTCGGCTGCATCTCGACCATCACGCCACCGGTGGCACTGGCGGCCTATGTGGCGGGCGGGATTGCCGACGCCGACATCAACAAGGTCGGCTGGACCGCCGCGTCCTATGCGGTCACCAGTTTCGTGCTGCCCTTCGCCTTCATCTTCGGCCCCGGGCTGCTGCTCCAGGCCGGGCTCACGGGCAATCTCATCGCCGTCGTCACAGGATTTGCCGGGATCGCCGCGGTGGCGGTGGCGGTCACCGGCGCGCTCGGGCGCCCGCTCGGCTGGGCGGGGCGTGGCGTCGCCGGTGCAAGCGGGCTCGCGCTCCTGTTCCAGGAGCCATGGTCGAGCGTCGCGGGGGCTGGCGGAATGATAGCGCTCTTACTGTTCGAGCGGATGCGGGCGCGCGGACCATCGGTACAAACCTGAGGAAAGGAACCAAGGTGCGAGACTTCAGACGCGTCGTCACCGGGCACGATCGGAATGGAAAATCCGTGGTCGTCAGCGACCAGATCGCCACGCAATATCTCGAGCGGCCGAACCGGCCGGGGGTGCGGCTGACCAATTTCTGGATCGAGCGCGGCAGCCCGGCCGAATACGACGGCCCCACCGAAACCTGCACCGGCGATTTCGTGCTGCATCCGCCGCCGCTCGGCAGCACCTTTCGCTGCGTCGAGTTCCTGCCCGAGGACCCCGAGGTGCTGGCGAAGCTCGACGGCAAGAGCGCCTTTGCCGAGATGGGGGCGGGCGACAACATCGTCGAAGATGCCCGCCACCCGTTCTTTCACCGCACCGACTCGCTCGACTACGCCATCGTGCTCACCGGCGAGATCTGGATGGTGATGGACAGCGAGGAGGAAGATACGCTGCTGCGCGCCGGCGACGTGGTGATCCAGCGCGGCAACAACCACGCCTGGTCGAACCGCGGCACCGAGCCCTGCGTCATCGCCTTCGTGCTGATCGACGGTGTGACCGGGCGCGACGCCGCGCCCGAGAATGCAAAAGGGATACCGAAACGATGAGCGCGACACTGGAACTCTATCATGGCGCGACGAGCGTGTGCTCGTCCAAGGTTCGCATCGGGCTGGCGGAGAAGGGGCTCGACTGGGTCAGCCATCCGGTCAACCTCAAGACCGGCGAGCAGAACGACCCCGATTACCTCAAGCTCAACCCCATGGGCGTGGTGCCGACGCTGGTGCACGGCGATCTCGTGGTGGTCGAGAGCAGCATCATCCTCGACTACATCGACGGTCTCTCGGCGAACAACCCGTTGATGCCGCCGGCCGACCCCTGGCTCACCCGGGCGAAGATCTGGCTCACCCGCTGCATCGACATCCACGCCGCGATCAACACGATGACGTTCTCGACCGTCAACCGGGCGCAGACGCTGGCGACGAAGACGCCGGAAGAGATCGAGGCATCGATTGCGAAGATGGCCAATCCGGCGACCGCGGCGAAGCGGCGCGAGGTCTTTCGCGACGGGCTGCAAAGCACCCAGGTGGATGCCGCCTTCTTTACCCTGCGGCGGATGTTCGACGACATGCAGGGGCTGCTCGAGCGCCGCGCCTGGCTGTCGGGCGAGACCTATTCCATCGTCGACACCGCGCTGCTCTCCTATGTCGACCGGCTCGACCGTCTCGGCTTCGCCGGGCTGTGGGAGGCGACGACGCCCGCCGTCGGCACCTGGCTCGCCGCCTCGCGGGCGCGACCGAGCTACAGCGCGATTGCGGATTATGCCGGCGCCGTGGAGGCGGACCCGCTCTACGCGAAGGGCTGCGAACTCTGGCCCGAGGTGCGCGCGCGCTGGCAGGCCTGGCGGGGCGGGTAAGACAAAACGGTCGCGGCCGAGGGGCCGAGGGGGCGCACCCGCGGCCTTTCGCGCCGCCCGAACACCCCCCCTTCTTTGGTTTTCAAATACCTCGGGGGAGCGCGAGGGGGCTGGCCCCCTCGCCCCGGTCGGCCGGGCACGGGCCCCGGCCGAAACCCCGGAGGCGTCGCAGCGCCGGGGCGCCCCTTCGACAGGGCGGGCGCTACTCGGCCAGCAGTTTCAAAGCCTGCTTGGCGAGCGTGCGGATGGTGCTTGACGCCACGACTGTGCCGGTCTCGGCAAACTGCTGAAGGTTCTTCGAGATCCGCTTGAGGTCGTAGAGGTAATTCACCATCACGCCGCGCGACTGTTTGATGCCGTTGTCCGATATGTCGGCGCCGGCATGCACCGCATGGATCTGGGCGCCGTTCGAGAGGTGGAACCTTGCCACCGGGTCGAGCGGGCGGCCGTCGGGGCGTTTCTGGTCGGCGAGGTAATGCGCGGCGAGCTGCTTGAGCGCGGTGTTGTCGAACGAGGCCTCGCCTTGCCCCGCCTGTTCGAGCCAGCGGGTGAACCCCGGGAGCGGCGAGAGGGTGACGAAGGTCTTTAGGCCCGGTAGATCGCGCGACAGATCGCGGGCCACCTGTTTGATGAGCGAATTGCCGAAGGAGATGCCGGCGAGGCCCTTCTGGCAGTTCGAGATCGAGTAGAACACCGCCGTGTCGGCTTCGCTCGCGTCGATCGTGGTGCGGCTGTCGGACAGCAGTGCCTGGACCGACGAGGGCAACCCGTTGATCAGCGCGATCTCGACGAAGATCAGCGGGTCGTCCGGCATCGACGGGTGGAAGAAGGCAAAGCACCGGCGGTCGGCGGGCTGCAACCGGCGGCGCAGATCGTCCCAGGTGTGGATCTCGTGCACCGCTTCGTATTCGATGACCTTTTCGAGGGTCGAGGCCGGGCTTTCCCAGGTGATCTGGCGCAGCACGAGGAAGCCGCGGTTGAACCAGCTTCGCAGGAGGTGGACGAAATCGCGGTCGAGCCGTCTGAGCTCCGGCTCCGCCTTGAGGACGCCGATGAGATCGGCACGCATCCGCACCAGCTCGGCGGTGGCGCCGGGGGCCTGGTTGAGACGGCGGAACAGCGCCAGCCGCCGGGCTTCGGCGCCGGTGCAGAAGGCCTCGTAGTTCTCGGCCGAGGGATCGTCGGCATAGGCCTGCGCGAGTTCGGTCACGCGGCTGCGGTCGAGGTCGAAGGCGTTGTTGAGGAAGCGGAAGAACTCGAGCTTCTCCTCCCGGGTCAGCCCGCGGTATTTCTTGAACACCGCCGCCGCGGTCTGCAGGCCCGAAACCTCGCCCTTCTCGGCGAGAACCGCGCCGCAGAGCTCTTCGATGGAACGCCCGTCCGGTTCGAAGCGGGCGAGAAGCTGTCGCTCGAACAGGGTAGACAGCAGTTCACTCAGGGAACTCGACGTCGGCATCCTGGCCCTCGCATTCACGACAATCTGGCCCGGCCGGTCGAGAGACCGACATTCACCGTCAGGTTGCCCTCGTTGATCAGCCATTTGCGCAAGGTGAAGGCGCGGGCACCGCGCGCGTGCATCGGGTCGGCCTCGGCGATCGCCCGGGCCTCGTCCATCGAGCCTGCGCGATAGACGATCATGCCGGTCCCCTGCATCTCTTCCCCGGTCGGGTCGGACACCGGGCCCGCGAGCACCAGCCGGCCCCGGTCTTCCATGTCGCGCTGGTAGGCGAGGTGGTCGGGCAGGGTGGCCTTCACCGCCTCGGGGTCGCCGGTGGGGACCGACTCGACGATGAACAGTTCGAGCGCCAGAGCCCCGCGGGCGGCGGCGGTGTCGCGATATTCAGTCCAGGCAACCATTTTGACCTCCATATTTGCGTTTATCCTAAAAATATCGATTTTATTTGACAAGGCCTAAAAACATGGGCAGAGATTGAGGCGAAGGAAATGGCATCGTGATGCCGGGGACGTCGTCTTTGCGTCCGCAAACCACGGTGAGAACGGCGGGATGGAGCGAATGGCGGAATTGACGGGCGAGGCGTTGGCGACGGCACGGGCCGAAGCACAAGCGGGCTTTCGGGCGCTCAAGGCGGCAAAACCCCGCCTCGACGACGCCTCGATCGACCTGATCCTGCGCGACGCCCGCTCGCACTACGCCTGGACCGACAGGCCCGTTTCCGAGGCGCTGCTGCGCGAGATCTACGAGATCACCAGTGCCGGGCCCACGAGCATGAACACCTGCCCGGCGCGCTTCGTCTTCGTGACCTCGCCGGAGGGCAAGGCGCGGCTCGCCAAGTCGTTGAAAGCCAAGAATATCGACAAGATGATGGCGGCGCCGGTCACGGCGATCGTCGCCCATGACCTCGATTTCTGGCGCGAGCTGCCGTTCCTGTTCCCGCACGAGGACCGGCGACCGAATTTCGAGGGCAAGGCGGCGCATGCGGAGACGACGGCGTTTCGCAACGGCACGCTCCAGGGCGCCTATTTCATGATCGCCGCGCGCGCGCTCGGGCTCGATGTCGGCGCGATGTCCGGGTTCGCCAACGCGGTCGTCGACGAAGAGTTCTTCGCCGGCACGACACTACGCTCCAATTTCCTGTGCAACCTCGGCTACGCCGACGAAAGCGCGCTGTTTCACAAACTGCCCCGGTTCGACTTCGACCAGGTCTGTTCTTTTGCGTAGGGGCACAGGATAGCGGCTTTCACGCCAGGACCCCGGGGCGAACCGGGGCCAGCGGGAGAGAAAACGACAAACGATCAATCCAGGGAGGAAAGAATGAACGTTTGGATGAAAAGTGTGGCGCTCGGCGCCCTGATGACCGGAATGGCGGCGGCTCCGGCCTTTTCCGCCGAGACGATCAAGGCGGTGGTGATCGACGGCTACCCAGCCAAGGCGCTGTGGGTGCAGGAGATCACCAACTTCTTCATTCCCGAGGTCGACAAGCGGCTGGCGGAAACCGGCAATTACGAGATGGACTGGCAGGAGAGCTATGGCGGCTCCATCGTCAAGCCCCGGGGCGTGCTCGAGGGCATCCAGCTCGGCCTCGGCGACATCGGCGTCGTGACCACGATCTTTCACGATTCGAAGCTCCCGAGCCAGGCGATTTCGGCGGTCACGCCGATGGTCTCGTCCGACGCCCGCGCGGTGGCCAAGGCCGTCGACGAGATCGCGCATGAATTCCCGACCATGCAGAACGAGTTTGCGGCGCAGGACCAGGTCTACCTCGCCACCGGGGTGGTGCTCGACAGCTACCAGCTGTTCTCGAAAGAGCAGATCAATTCGCCCTCGGAGCTGTCCGGCAGCAAGGTCGCCGCGGCGGGCATGAACCTGCGCTATCTCGAGGGCATCGACAACGTCGCCGGCGTGCGCGGCGGTCTGACCGATTTCTACAACATGGTTCAGACCGGCCTGGTCGACCACGCGATGCTCTGGCCGGAAGCGGCCATGACCTACAAGATCGTCGAGGTCGCGCCCTATATGCTGAGCGTGGATCTCGGCGCGGTCAATACCAAGACCGTGACCGTGAACAAGGCCTATTGGGAAGCCCTGCCGGACGAGGTGAAGAACGTGCTCATGGACGTCGCCGTGCTCTACCGCGACCACGTGGCCGGGATCGCGATGGACCGCGCGCAGGAAAGCCGCGACGCCTATGTCGCCGCCGGCGGTACGATCACCGAAGCGAGCGCCGAAGACCTCGCCGCCTGGGCGGCCGCGATGCCCAATCTCGCTGCCGAGTGGGCCCAGCGCCTCGACGATGCCGGCGAGCCGGGATCCGAGATGCTGGCGGCCTATCTCGGCAAGCTGGCCGCCGAAGGCTACACCGGCGTGCGCGACTGGACCAAGTAAGACAGAGAAAAACGGAAGGGCGCTGGCCGATGCGTACCCAATTCAGAAAGCTGGTCGGCGCCCTTTCGACCATTACCGACAGGATCGCCATGGCCTCCAACACGGCCGGCACGCTGGTCGTGCTCGCCCTGGTGGCCGTGGTCAACTTCGACGTCGTCTCGCGCGGGGTGTTCAACGCGCCGTTCATGGGCGCCGTCGAAGTCGTGCAGTTCTCGATGGTGCTCATCGTTTTCCTGCAGCTGCCCGACGTGGTGCGGGTCAACCGGCTGACCCGCTCCGACGGGTTCCTGGTGGTGATGGGCGCGCGCTTTCCCCGCTTCACCGCCGCGGTCACCCATGTGATCGAGATGGTCTCGGCGGTCTTCATGGCGCTGATCGCCATCGCCATCTGGCCGCAGTTCACCGAGATGTGGCACACCAAGGATTACTTCGGCGTGCCCGGCGTGTTCACCGCGCCCTGGTGGCCGATCAAGCTCGCGGTGTTCCTCAGCGCCGCGCTCTGCACGATCATCTTCGTGCTCAAGGTGCTCCGGCCCGCCCACAAGCCGGACCTGATCCGCGCGCCTGAACACGAGGTCGTGTGATGAGCCCGATCGAGATCGGCCTGGCCTCGGTCGTCGCCATCATCGTCCTGATCTACCTCGGCCTCTACATCCCCATCGCGCTGGGCGTGGTCTCGTTCGTGTCGATCTGGCTCATGCGCGACAACTTCGACCTGGCGATGAACCTGGTGAAGATCGCGGTGAGCGATTCGGTGATGGAATACACCTTCGCCACGGTGCCGCTGTTCACCTTCATGGGGCTGATCGTGTCGAAGGCGGGGCTGGGCGCCGACATCTACGATGTGATGTCGTCGGGCTTTCGCCGGGTGAAAGGCGGGATCGGCATGGCCACCGTCGGCGCCAACGCGGTCTTCGCCGCCGTCACCGGCTCGTCGATCGCCTCGGCTTCGGTCTTTGCCAAGGTCTCGGTGCCGCAGATGCTCAACCACGATTACAACCCGCGCTTCGCCGTGGGCGTGGTCGCGGGCTCCTCGGTGCTGGGCATGATCATCCCGCCCTCGGCGATGCTCATCATCTATTCCTTCGTCGCCGAGCAGTCGGTGGGCGACATGTTCCTCGCCGGCGTGGTGCCGGGGCTGATGCTGGCGGTGGCCTACGTGATCGCGATCTGGGCGATGGCGCGGTTCACGCCCGGCTTCGTGGGCGGGCGCGCGGCCGAGGATTTCCGGGCTCTGCCCTGGGGCGAGATCGCGGGCAAGACCCTGCCGATCCTGGCGCTGATCGTGATCGTTCTGGGCGGGATCTATACCGGCTGGATGACGCCGGTCGAGGCCGGCGCGGCGGGCTCGCTGATCGGCCTCATCATCGCCGCGCTCCGCCGCAAGATGACGCTGAAACTGTTCTGGGACGCGCTGCTCGAAACCGGCCATATCACCGCGTCGATCCTGTTCCTGATCACCGCGGCGTCGATCTACAGCCGGATGCTGGGGCTCGCGGGCCTGCCCAACCAGCTCGGCGATCTGCTCGCCGCCAGCCAGGCCAGTTTCTTCACCATCATGGTGGTCTATGTGCTGCTGATGCTGTTCCTCGGCACCCTGCTCGACACCTCCTCGATCATCCTGATCGTGGTGCCGCTGTTCCTGCCGCTGATCGAACCGATGGGGCTCAGCCTCGTCTGGTTCGGCATCGTCACCGTCGTCGGCGCCGAGATCGGGCTTCTGACCCCACCGCTCGGCATCTCCTGCTTCGTCATCAAGGCCACGCTGAACGATGACCGGATCACCCTCAAGGACGTGTTCCTCGGCGCGCTGCCCTTTGCCGCGGTGATGCTCGTCATCCTCATCCTGCTGATCCGGTTCCCGGCCCTCAGCCTTGCCATTCTGAACTAGGAGGACGCCCGATGCGTACCGTCACTCAAGACAACATCACCGAGGTTTTTGCCGGCTACCTGGGCGAAGAGACCGACCCGCGCCTGCGCGAAGTGCTCACGGCCCTCGCCCAGCACATTCACGATTTCGTCCGCGAGACCAGGCTCACCCACGACGAATGGCGCAAGGGGCTCGAGTTTCTCGAATGGGCCGGCCGGATCACCACCCCGGAGCGCAACGAGTTCGTCCTCCTGTCGGATGTGCTCGGGCTGTCGTCGCTGGTCGACATGACCCATTCGGTGTCCGGGGCCACGAGTTCTTCGGTGCTGGGACCGTTCCACGTGTCGAACCCGCCGCCGCTCGACATCGGCGGCGACATGAAGCGCGATTTCGAAGGCGAGGTGGTGCTGGTCGAAGGCATCGTGCGCGACATGGGCGGAAACCCGGTCGCCGGTGCCGAGATCGACATCTGGCAGACCGCGCCGAACGGGATGTACTCGAGCCAGGATCCGGATCAGGACATCACCTCGTTCCACGCGCTGATGACCACGGATGCAGACGGGCGCTACGCTTTCACCACGGTGCGCCCGGTGAGCTACACGGTGCCCAATGACGGGCCGGTCGGGCAGATCCTCGATGCCGCCGGGCGCCACCCCTGGCGGCCCTCGCATCTGCATTTCATCGTCAAGGCGAAGGGCTGCCGTGACCTGGTCACCGAGGTTTTCGCCGCCGACGACCCCTATCTCGACGAAGATACCGTGTTCGGGGTGCGCGAGGACCTGGTGATGACCTACCAGCCGCAGCCGGCCGGCAGCTTCCCCGAGGGGTTCGCGCTTTCGGGCAAGGTGACTGACGCCTGGGCGCGGGTCGGGTTCGACTTCACCCTCGCACCGGCCTGAGGCCGGGGCAGGGCGTCGCCCCGGTCTTCGGGCGTGGCGACAGGACGTCGCCGGGCTTTCGCCGGCAAGCGCCCGACCGACAGGGATTTCCATGCGCTCCGACTGTTGTCGGCGCAAACCGCGCAGCGGGCGGTGACGGGAGAGCCTGCACAGCCTGTGTGCCGGTGGCGGGGCCGCTTTCGCGACCCGGTGCGACCGGCCTTCAGGTGATGAGTTCCGCGAGAAACTCGCCGGTGCTGCGGTAATGGTCGCTGAGCAGCCGCGCGGTCTTTTCAATGTCGCGCTCGACGGCCGCATCGAGGATCGCGCGGTGTTCGGCAGAGACATCGCGGCGGCTGTATGATTTCGAGGTGCCGGCGAGGTAGCGGTAGCGCACGTTGAGATCGTAGAGCTGGCTGCAGAACCTCAGCAGAATCGGCGATCCGCAGGCCTGAAGCAGCGCCATGTGGAAATCCTTGTGGCGGGCTTCGAACTCTGCCGTGTCGCTGCGCTCGGTCCGGGTCATGTGGTGGTGGGCGAGCACCAGGGCGTCTTCCCAGGCGCGGTCGCCGATCGCGACGCTTTCGCGCAGCGCCATGTCTTCGAGCTTGCAGCGCAGGTTGAGGATCTCCTGGAACTGCGCGCGGTTGGTCTGGGCGACGCGGAAGCCGCGTTGGTCGAACCGTTCGACGAGCTGATCCGAGACCAGCAGGCTCAGCGCCTCGCGGACCGGCGAGGCGCCGGTCGACAGGGTGTCCTTCAGAGCTTCCACCTTCAGACGTTCGCCCGGCGGGATCTGGCCGGTGATGATCGCCGTGCGCAGGTCGAGATAGGCGCGCTGGGTGGAAGACTGGGTCGAGGTCTGGGCTTTCAAGGGTTTGTCCATGGTCCTGTTTACCGCGCCTTGCGCGCGATCTCAAATAATATCGATATTAAGGCAGCATCTTCGCGACGGGCCACCCGTTTGATCGGCGCTTTGTCGAGCAGCAACGCATTTGAACGACAGGAAAAAACCGCCGCTGTTTCACCGGACCGCCCAAGGTCGACGCTCCGGGGCCCTGCAAAAAAATGTGGATAGATCGATGGGATCCCAAAAATATCGGTTTTTTATTGAAGTGTTGGAAAATATGTGGGAAAACCAAGCAAAGACACAGGGTTGAACCGGGAGGAACCGATGCGCGAGAACCATTTCGAAGACGGAAAGTGGTGGGTCAGCCCCTACAACTTTCTGCCCGAGGTCCGCAAGAGCCTGCATCTGCCGCCCCAGGTCCAGATCCACGACGCCACCCTGCGCGACGGGGAGCAGACCCCCGGCGTGGTCTTCTCGGTCGACGACAAGATCCGCATCGCCCAGAAGCTCGACGAGGTCGGCGTCGACCGGATCGAAGCGGGCATGCCGGCGGTGTCGCCGCAGGATGCCGAGGCGATCACCGAGATCTCCAAGCTCGGGCTCAACGCCCGGATCTACACCTTCGCGCGCGCCCTCAAGCAGGACATCGACATGGCGCTGGAATGCGGCGCGCACGGGGTCATCATCGAGGTGCCGATCGGCTACCCGAAGATCACCAAACAGTTCGGCTGGACCTGGGAGGACGTGTTCAAGAAGAGCCGCGACGTGATCAATTACGCCCGCGAAAACGGGCTGCACGCGGTGTTCTTTCCCTATGACACGACGCGCGCCCGCCCCGAAGATCTCGAAAACCTCTGCAAGGGGGTGATGAACGAAAGCCCGCCCGACAGCATCGGCATCGTCGATACGATGGGCTGTGCCACGCCGGAGGCGATCCAGTACATGGTGCGCTGGGTGAAGGGCATGACCGGGCTGCCGATCGAGATCCACACCCACAACGATTTCGGCATGGGCGTGGCGACCGAGCTTGCGGCGGTCGCGGCCGGTGCCGAGGTGGTCCACAGCTGCGCCAACGGGCTCGGCGAGCGCACCGGCAACGCGGCGATGGAAGAGCTGATGCTCGGGCTCCACCTGCTCTACGGCTACGACACCAACTACAAGTTCGACAAGCTGCCGGAACTGGCCGCGATGCTCTCCGAGATCGCCAACATCCCGATCGCGCGCAACAAGCCGGTGCTCGGCTCGGGCAATTTCATCCGCGAAAGCGGTATCGGCATTCAATACGTGATGAACGATCCCTTGGTGATGTTCGGCACCCACCCGTCCCTGACCGGCAAGGCGGGCGAGGTGGTGCTCGGCAAGAAGAGCGGCAAGGCCTCGGTCGTCTACAAGCTCGGCGAACTGGGACTGGGCGAGGCCGACGACGATCAGCTCGCAGCGATGCTCACCCGGGTGAAACAGGCCGGGATCGCCAAACGCGACATCCTGTCGGATGCGGAATTCCGCGCGATCGTCGACGAGGTCCGGGCCGCCGGGTGAGCGCGCACGACAGGTTATAGTTTTGGAAAACAATGCACTAGGTGCGTGAGCTCACAGATGCCGGTGGCGCGCGGGCCCTCTGGCCGTTCTCTCCGGTGTGACACGCGGCCTGCGGCCCGCCCGGGGGCTCCGATGCGGTGCGCCGCGACCCCCTGCACGCTGCCGCCATCCGGGCGACCGCACCGGCGTGACCCGACCGCGGCCCGCGCGGTCGCGATCCGCCGCTTGCTGCCGGGCCGAACGGCGGCATAGACTGGAGCCGGACCAAGGGGCCGCCCCAGATCCGGATCCGGCTCCCTGCGCGCGACCCCATCCGGCAACGAACAGGCAAGACGATGGAGACGGACGACCTCGGCAAGTGCGGCGCGCGGTGGCGCGATCGACGAGGTGAGGAATGACGCCTGAAACCTACGACTACATCGTCGTCGGCGCCGGGTCTGCCGGCTGCGTGCTGGCGGACCGGCTGAGCGCCTCCGGCCGGCACAGGGTTCTGTTGCTCGAAGCCGGCGGCAGCGACCGGCGGTTCTGGATCAAGGTCCCGCTCGGATACGCCAAGACCTTTCACCAGGGCGCGGTGACCTGGCGCTACACCACCGAGCCCGACCCGGGCCTAGACGGACGCCGAGCCTACTGGCCGCGGGGACGGGTCATCGGCGGATCCAGTTCGATCAATGCGATGGCCTATCTGCGCGGCCTGCCGCAGGATTTCGACGATTGGGAAAGGGCCGGCGCGACCGGCTGGACCTGGGACAACGTGCGCGCAACCTACGCGGCGATGGAAACCCATCTGACGCCGCAGCCGGGCAGGGCGGTCGCGACCCGGGGCACCGGCCCGGTTCTGGTGAGCGCCCTGGGCGCGGGCATGCACCCGTTTTCGCGCCATTTCCTCGAGGCTGCGCGGCAGATGGGCTGGCCTCTGGCCGACGACGGCAGCGTCGGAGACGGCGAGGGTATCCTGCGCCTGCCCGGCACGATCCGGAACGGCCGGCGGTGGTCGTCGGCCGATGCGCATCTGCGCCCGGCGCTCAAACGGCGCAATCTGCGGCTGATCCAGGGGGCCCTGGTGCTGAACGTCGAGCTCGCGCAGAGCCGCGCCGTTGGCGTGCGCTACCGGGCGCGCGGGCAGACCGTCACGGCGCGTGCGCGGGGCGAAGTCGTGCTCGCGGCCGGCGCGGTGAATTCGCCCCAGCTTCTGCAGCTGTCGGGCATCGGTCCGGCGCAGATGCTCACCCGCCACGGCATCGCGGTGCGCCACGACCTGCCCGAGGTCGGGCGGGGATTGCAGGACCATCTGGGGATCTCGTACTACTTCCACGCGACCGAACCGACCCTCAACACCACGCTCGGCCATTGGCCGCGGCGGCTGGCGGCGGGGGCCCGCTACCTGCTGACCCGAGGCGGTCCGCTCGCTGTCCCGGTCAACCAGATCAGCGGGTTCGTGCGGTCCGATGACCGCGCCGCCGGGGCCGACGTGCAGATCTACTGCAACCCGATGTCCTACCGCACCGATGCCGCGGGCCGCGCCAGCGTCGATCCGGTGGCCGGCTTTCTGCTCTGCGCCCAGCCCTGCCGCCCGACCAGCCGCGGCGAGATCACGCTTGCCTCTGCCGATCCGGCCGAGGCCCCGCTGATCCAGCCCAATTCGCTGGCGACCGCCCAGGACCGCGACATGGCGATCAAGGCCGGCCGGCTGCTGCGTGCGCTGGCCCGGACGGGGGCGATCCGCGCCGTTACCCGCGCGCGGCTGGCGCCGGACCTGGTCGAGATGGACGACGACGACCTGCTGGCCGATTTCCGCGCCCGTGCGAGCACCGTCTTTCACCCCAGCAGCACCTGCCGCATGGGGCCGAGCGCGCGCGATTCCGTGCTCGACGCGCGGCTGCGGGTGCACGGGCTCGCCGGGCTGCGGGTGGTCGATGCCTCGGCCTTCCCCAACGTCACCTCCGGCAACATCAACGCCCCGGTGATGATGCTGGCCACCCGCGGCGCAGACCTCATCCTCGAAGACGCCGAAAGCCTGAACCGCCATGGGAGCGCGCGATGAAACTCGACCGGATCGAAACCTTCGTTGTCGGCAATCCGCCGCCCCGGCATGGCGGGCGCTATTTCATCTTTCTGCGCCTCACCACCGCCTGCGGCATCACCGGCGTCGGCGAGATATACAACGCCACCTTCGCACCGGAGCTCTGCGCGGCCATGGCGCGGGATGTGTTCGAGCGCCAGTTCCTCGGCCAGGACCCGCATCATATCGAGACGATGTGGCGCCGCACCTACGGGGCCGGGTTCACCATGCGGCCCGACGTGACCGTGATGGGGGTGCTGAGCGGGCTGGAAATGGCCTGCTGGGACATCATCGGCAAGGCCGCGGACCAGCCGGTCTACCAGCTCCTGGGCGGCAAGGTGCATGCGCGGCTGCGCAGCTACACCTACCTCTACCCGCCGGCGGGCGACGTCTATCCCGACCCGGATAGCCCCAATGTCTACAACGACCCGGATCTGGCGGCCGAAGCGGCGGTGCGGGCGGTCGAGCAGGGGTTCACGGCGGTGAAATTCGACCCCGCCGGGCCCTACACGATCTTTGACGGCCACCAGCCGCGGCTGTCCGACCTCGCCCTGTCGGAAGCCTTCTGCAAGACCATCCGGGCGGCCGTCGGCACCGGTGCGGATCTGCTGTTCGGCACCCACGGGCAATTCACCGTCTCCGGGGCGAAGCGCCTGGCGCGGCGCCTCGAAGCCTATGACCCGCTCTGGTTCGAGGAACCGATCCCGCCGGAAAACCCGGCCGACATGGCCGAGGTCGCCCGCTTCACCTCGATCCCCATCGCCACCGGCGAGCGGCTCTGTACCAAGCACGAGTTTGCCCGGATCCTCGAGGCCGGGGCGGCGCAGATCCTGCAGATGAACCTCGGTCGCGTCGGCGGCCTTCTGGAAGCCAAGAAGATCGCCGCCATGGCCGAAACCCGGTCGGCCCAGATCGCGCCGCATCTCTACTGCGGCCCGGTCGTGGCGGCGGCGAACATCCAGATCGCCACCTGCAGCCCGAACTTCCTGATCCTGGAATCCATCGGCCGGTTCGATGGGCCGTTCATGGCGTTCGTGACCACGCCGATCGCCTGGGAATACGGCTATGTCATCCCGCCCGCCGCACCCGGCCTGGGGGTCGAGCTCAACGACGCGGCCCTGGCGGCCCACCCCTATACCGGCCGCGAGCTGCACCTCAACCTGGCAACCGAACCGGTCGTACCGTAACTTCAGAGAAGGGCCAACGCCATGACCAACCTCAATAAATTCTACATCGACGGCGCCTGGGTCGATCCCGTGACGGCCAATCCCTTCCCGGTCCGGAACCCCGCCGACGACACGGTGGTCGGCGAGGTGATGCTCGGGTCAGAAGCGGATGTCGACTGGGCGGTCGCCGCCGCCGCGCGCGCCTTCGAGAGCTTCTCGCAGAGCTCCAAGGCGGAGCGGCTTGCGCTGCTGGAACGGCTCGGCGAGGTCTACGCCGAGCGGCTCGAAGACATGGCCTGGGCGATCACCACCGAAATGGGCGCGCCGATCACCATGTCGCGCGCCGAGCAGGCCGGCTGCGGCGGCGCGCATATCGCGGCCTTCATCGAAGCGCTTCGCGCCCAGCCGGAAAGCGAGACCCTGCCGAATTCCGATCTGCTGATCCGCGAACCGATCGGTGTCTGCGGCTTGATCGCCCCCTGGAACTGGCCGATCAGCCAGATCGCGCAAAAGGTGTTGCCGGTGCTCGCCGTCGGGGCCACCTGCGTGTTGAAGCCATCGGAATACGCGCCCCTGTCGGCGGCGCTGTTTGCCGAGATCGTGGATGATGCGGGCTACCCCGCCGGTGTGTTCAACCTGGTGCAGGGCGACGGTCCGACCGTCGGCACGGCGATGTCGCGCCACCCGGGGATCGCGATGATGTCCTTCACCGGGTCGACCCGGGCCGGCATCATGGTCGCGAAAGACGCCGCCGACACGGTGAAACGGGTCACCCTGGAACTGGGCGGCAAATCCCCCAATCTGGTCTTTGCCGATGCCGATCCCGACAAGGTGGCCGCCTCGATCGGTTTTTGTTTTCACAACACCGGCCAATCCTGCAACGCCCCGACCCGGCTGATCGTCGAGCGCGGCTGCCTCGAGCAGGTGGAGGAGATCGCGGTGCGGGTGGCCGAGGGGCAGAAGGTGGGCCGTCCGGACGAAGAGGGCGATCACATCGGTCCGCTGTTCGACGAACGGCAATTCCGGCGCGTCCAGGCGATGATCCGGACCGGGATCGACGAGGGGGCCCGCCTTCTCGCCGGCGGCCTTGGGAAACCCGCAGGTCTGGAGCAGGGCTGGTACGTCAAGCCGACCGTCTTCGCCGATGTCAGCAACGACATGGCGATCGCGCGCGAAGAGATCTTCGGCCCGGTGCTGGTCATCATTCCGTTCGACACCGAGGAAGAGGCCATCGCCATCGCCAACGATACCGACTACGGCCTGGCGGCGTTCGCGCAGACCGGCTCGGCGGCGCGCATCGACCGTCTGACCGCCCGTCTGCGCGCCGGTACGATCACGATCAACGGCAACAGCACCGGCTACGGCTCGCCCTTCGGCGGCTACAAGCAATCGGGCAACGGCCGCGAGGGCGGGGTGTTCGGGCTGGAAGACTTTCAGGAGTTGAAGGTGCGCGGCGCGCTTCGCTAGCGCGCAACCCGAAAGGCGGGAACCGGTATTCGGATCAAATCGCGCGGCAAGACAAACAGATAGGGCGGTGTTGATGTGTCAGAAATCATCGACGCCGCTCCGGCTGCGCCGCACCGCCCGGCCGCGCCGGCGCCCCCCCGGGCCAGGGGTTTCCGCGGCCCGGGGGAAGCTTCAGTGCCGGTCCGGCATCCTCACGGCCGCAACACGATCAGGATCTGGCGTCCCTCGCGCCAGACCGACAGGGCGACGGCGCCGGACGCGCTCTCGAGCGCAAGGTCGACGTCGCGGGTCGTGGCGACCGGCTGACGGTTGACCGCCGTGATCACGTCGCCGGCTTCGAGCCCGGCGGCGGCCGCGCGGCTGCCAGGCGTCACTTCGGCGGCGACGACGCCGTCGATGTCACCCCAGCCCGGATGCGACCGGTCGAGCGGCGCCAGGCGCACGCCGGCCAGGACGTCGGATGCCCCGGCCTCTGCCGTCGCCGCTTGTGCGCTGCCGCCGGCCAGTTGAACCGTAGCGGTGCGCCGGTCGCCGTCACGCAGATAGGTGATCTCGACCTCGGCACCGGGGCGGCGCAAACCGATCTCCTGGCGCAGCTCGGAGGCCCCGCCGACCGCCTCGCCATCGACCGCAACGATCACATCGCCAGCGGCCAGCCCGGCGGTTTCGGCCGGCGTGTCGGGTTCGACCGAGGCCACCAGGGCGCCGCCGTCGGCCTCGACCCCGAGGGCCTCGGCCAGATCCGGGGTGAAGTCCTGGATCGTCACGCCCAGGCGCCCGCGCTGCACCTCGCCGAACTCGACCAGCTGATCCATGACCGCCATCGCCATGTCGATCGGCACGGCAAAGCCGATGCCGACGTTCCCGCCGCCGCCGGGGGCAATGATCGCGGTGTTGATACCGACGAGCCTTCCGTCGAGCGTGATCAGCGCCCCGCCGGAGTTGCCGGGGTTGATCGAGGCATCGGTCTGGATGAAATCCTCGTAGCCTTCGGGGTTGATGCCCGACCGGCCGAGCGCCGAGACGATGCCGCTGGTCACCGTCTGGCCCAGGCCGAACGGGTTGCCGATGGCGACGACGAAATCGCCGACCAGCAGGTTTTCGGCGTCGCCGGGCGGGATGTCGGTGAGATCGTCCGCGTCGATCCGCAGCACGGCGATGTCGGTGGCCGGATCGCGCCCGACCAGTTCGGCGTCGAAGCTGCGGTTGTCGCGCAGGGTCACGCGGATTTCGTCGGCGTCTTCGACCACATGGTTGTTGGTGAGCACATAGCCCCGGTCGGCATCGACGATCACGCCGGAGCCGGCGCTCATCTGCCGCTGCGCCGGCAGGTCTTCGAGCGGCGGCAGGAAGGGCTGAAAGAACGGATCGCGAAACAGCGGCGTGGTCTGTGCGGGACGTTCCGACACCACCGAAATGTTGACGACGGCATCGTCAACCGCCGCGATCAGCGGTGCGATGGTCGGAATGCCGCGGGCGTCGGTCTCGGCGGCCACGATCTGCGCCGTGGCCGGACCGGCCGCCAGGCCGAGCGACAAAAAGACGAGTGCTGCAAGACGGACGAGCATGTAACCTCTCCTTTCCGGTCATGCGCCGCCGGGGATGCCCCGGCGGCGCGTCTTCGCTGTGGCTCAGGCGGACTGGACCTCGATGTGTTTCACCTTGGCCTGGGCTTCGGGGGTCTGCGGCAGCCTGATCGTGAGCACGCCGTTCTTGAAGCTGGCCTTGGCCTTTTCGCCATCGACGCCCGGCGGCAGCGGGATCGTGCGGTAGATCGCGCCGTAGCTGCGCTCGGAGAGGTAGTAGCCCTTCTTGTCCTCCTTGCGCTCGACCTTCTTCTCGCCCTTGATCGTCAGCATGTCGTCGCTCACGGTCACGTCGATGTCACCCATCTCCATGCCGGGCAGTTCGATCGACACCTCGACATGGTCCTTGGTTTCGACGACGTCCGATTTCGCGTCGCTGCCGCCCCAGGGCCAGTCGATCTGGCCTGCGCGGGTCCAGAAGCTCTCGAACACCCGGTTCATGTCGCGCTGGAGCGTGGCGATCGGGTTCTGGTCGTCCGATTTCGCGTCGGGCTCATGGGTCTTTTGCGCCCAGGGGATCAGGTCTTTGATCTGCATGGTCTTTCTCCTGTGCTTGTCGTGGTGGGGCCGCGCGCTTTCAGGCGGTCGCCACGGCGATCTTCTTCGGTTGGGCTTCGGCGGCGCGCGGCAGGGTCACGGTCAGCAACCCGTTGGCGACGGTGGCGCCGATCTTGTCGGGGTCGAAATCGTCGGACATGGTGAAGGCCCGCTCGAAATCGCCCTCGCCGTATTCGCCGTAGGCGAGCCGGAGCGTTTCGGGCTGGGTGGCGCGCACCTTGCCGCGGATCGTCAGCACCCGTTTCTCGAGCGTGATGTCCACGTCCTCGGCAGCGACGCCCGGCATTTCGAGCATCAGGGTCACGCCGCCCTCGCTTTCGACGATATCGGTCAACGGCCGATACACCCGCCCGCCGGTGGTGGTTTCAGGCACCTCGGCCGGTTGCTTGTCGACAGTCTTGGTCACGTCTTTGGTCATCGATCCATCCTCCGCTCACTCTGCCTTGATCTCGATCTTGCGCGGCTTGTCCTCCTCGGGACGGCCGACAACGACGCGCAGCACGCCGTTCGTCATCCGGGCCTCGACCTTGTCGTCGGTGGCCGCGAAGGGCAGCCGGATCGCCCGGGAGAACTTGCCGTAGCCGCGTTCGTTGCGATGCCAGCGGGCCTCTTCGGGAACCTCGGGCGCCTTGCGTTCGCCGGCCAGCGTCAGGATGGTGTCCTTGACGGAAATGTCGATGTCGGCCGGGTCGACGCCCGCAAGCTCGGCGGTGACCGCAACGGCCTCGTCGCCCTGCCAGATGTTGACGGCCGGAAAACCGGCCTGCGCAGCCAGCGCCGGCGTGTCCCGGTCGAAATCGCCCAGCATCGAGCGCATCAGCGCAAACGGGTCGCCGCGTCGTGTGTAGGTGGGGTAGAACATGTCTCGCCTCCGTTGTTCAGTCGGTGACGTGGGACTGGGGCCCACTCTCAACTGAAACGCCCGTGGAGGACGGACATGCGTCAGGCTTCGCCACCTGCGTGGCGCTCGGATGCATTCGCGTCTGCCGAGCGTTCCCTGTCTGGCGAACGACCGGCGGTCCGCTGTCTCAGCCGAACCCGTCGCGTATCCTTGAAACCCCATTCGGGCGCTTCAACCCATCAAATTGGTCGGAAATCTGCGACTTCAAGATCCCGGCGCGGAAAAATTCCGGCCGATCCGGCCAACGACGATCGGTCGACCGCGCAGCCGCCCGGGCAACCCGGCGCGCTGGCCGGATCGCGCCCCTTGCACCGCGCCGCGGCTTCCCCAGATTAAGAGAGAACGGTCAGACGCGGGACCGCTCGCGCGGCTGCCGGGGCTGGCGGCGACGAAGGTCGCGGGAGGGACCCGGTCGGCACCGCGCCCCGCAAGGACAGGGTGATACCGGCAAGATGAGTGACAACCCCTACAAGATCCTCGGCGTCGCCAAGACGGCCACGCAGGACGAGATCAAGAAGGCGTACCGCAAGCTCGCCAAGTCCCTGCATCCCGACCTTCACCCCGACGACCCCGACAAGCAGGCCCAGTTCCAGGCGGTCGCGGCCGCCCATGAGCTGTTACGCGACCCCGAGAAGCGGCGCCGCTTCGATGCCGGCGAGGTCGATGCCTCCGGCCATGAGCGCCCCGAGCGCCGGTACTACCACCACTACGCGTCGCAGGACGCGGGCGAACGCTACGACGGCGGCTTCGGGCAGGGCCACGGTCGGGGTTTCGGTCAGGGCTTCGGGCAGGGCTTCGGGCAGGGCTTCGAGCCCGGGCAGGAGGACGACCTGTCCGATCTCTTCGCCAATCTGTTCGGCGCGCGCGCGCCCGGCGGCGGGGCCACAACCCGCGAGTTCCATGCCCGTGGGCCCGATCTGCATTACCACTTCGAGGTCAGCTTCCTCGACGCCGCGCGCGGTGCGAAACGCGCCGTGACCATGCCCGACGGCAAGAGCATCGAGATCAGGGTCCCGGCGGGGCTGCGCGACGGCCAGACCCTGCGTCTGCGTGGCAAGGGGGCGCCGGGTCACGGAAAGGGGCCGGCGGGTGACGCGCTGGTCACCATCGCGGTCGCGCCGCATCCGGTGTTCACCCGCGTCGGCGACGACATCGAGATGGAGCTTCCGATCACCGTCGACGAAGCGGTGCTCGGTGCCAAGGTCGATGTGCCCACGATCCACGGGTCGGTCGCCATGACGATCCCGCCCGGCGCCTCGTCCGGCCAGCGCCTCAGGCTCAAGGGCAGGGGGATCAAACGTGGCCGCAAAGCCGGCGATCAGATGGTGCGGCTGATGATCGTGCTGCCGAAGAAGATCGACGATGCCCTGCGCAGCGTGGCAAGACGCTGGCGCGACACGGCCGGTTTCGATCCGCGTGCCGACCTCGGGAGGAAGACATGAGCCTCGACGAACGCAATGTTGTCGCCCGGATCGAGCGTCTCTCCCTGCGCGAGTTGCGGCTCTGGGTCCGCGAGGGCTGGGTGCGCCCGGCCCAGGGCGCGCGCGGCCCGGTCTTCGACGAGATCGACGTGGCCCGCCTGCGCCTCTTGTGCGACCTGCGCAAGGACATGGCATTGCCGTCGAACGCCATGCCCACCGTGCTGACCCTGATCGATGAGTTGCACCGCACCCGGCGCGATCTCAGGCGCCTGGCCGCGGCGCTCGAAGAACAGCCGGCCGAGGTGCGCCGCTCCATCGTCGCCGCGGTTCGCCGCCGGCGCGACCCGGAGGGCTAGCGGCACAGCGGCGGGTATCGTATCATCGGGGTATCGTCGAAAGGGAGCTTGTCATGACACCCGATCTTGAACTCCGTCGCCGTGTGCTCGTCGTTTTCTACCGTCGCTACGTCCGCGCGGACCGCGCCTGGCGGCTCGCCCAGATAGAGGCCCGGTCGTGGTTCCCCGCCCGGGAACGCCCCGCCGTTCCGCCGATCGGCGACGCCGGGTCGCGCCTGCGCCGGCTCTATGATCGCCGCGACAGGGCCATCGCCCAACTCGCCGCGGCGCACCGGGAATACGCCGCCGTCCGGCACCGCCCGACCCGGAAGGTCCGGATCCTGGCCCTGCCGCGCTGCTGAAACGGGCTGCGTCGAGGGTGCCTCCTGCGGCGCAGCGGCGTTCCGGTCAAGGCCACGCGGCCTTCGGCAAGGGGTCCGGCAACGACCTCACAACAGGACCGCTCCGGGCTCGAGGCGGGCTTTCGGTGCGCTGCCCGCGAAAGGCCGCTCCGGGCCTATTCCGGGCGCCCTGTCCATTCCGCCCCAAGCGCGCGGGCGCCGCTCGCTGCGAAACGGCAGGCCAGCGGCCCCGGTCGTTCCTGCGTGACCCTTGCCAGCCTTTCGTGAGGCGTTCGATCAGATCGCACAAGCCCGGGATCGGGCCGGTCGTGACAAACGATCATGATACCTTGGTGCGCCGGTTCGTGCAAAGCGACCTCTTCGGACGGCCGATATGTCGCAACACCGTACCAGCCCCGAACCGCGGCCCACACCCGACCCCTGGAAGCCCAACGCAATACCGATTTCATAGGAGACGTGGCAGCCCGTAGGGGAATCGAACCCCTCTTTCCAGGTTGAAAACCTGGCGTCCTAACCGATAGACGAACGGGCCGCGCTGTTGGTAGCGCGGTGTTTAGGAAAACGCAGAAGCGAGGGCAAGCGGTTTTTCGGGGATACGGGAAAATTCTCGCCGGCTCGAGGTCGCCGCCGCTGCGAACCCGACCACACTCCGGGCGTCACGCCGGCGCCGCGTCTTCGAGGCGCAGTTGCGGCGTGATCCGACCGTTCCAGTGGTTGAGCTCGAGGCGGCCGGCGAAATGGAACCTCGCGCCGCCGTGGGTCGACAGTGCCGGCCCGAGGTCGCTGTCGAAGGCGTTGAAGGCGATGGCTTCGAGTTTGCCGCCGATCCCGTCGGTGATGGCGATCTTCAGGTGGTTCTGGCCGACCGCCCGGGCGAAACTCACCGCCATGTCGGGGAAGGCGAAGCGGGGGGCCGGGGCGCCGGCGCCGAAGGGGCCTGCGGCTTCGATCTGGGCGATGAGGTCCGGGGTCGCGGCGCCGGGCATCAGCACCCCGTCGAGGCCGAGGTCGCGCGGTCCGATCGCGCCCGCACCCTGGCGGGCGAGCAGGGCGCCGAGGCGGTCCATCGCCGGTTCGAGCTGGGCGCGCGCGAGGGTCAGCCCGGCCGCCATCCGGTGGCCGCCGCCGCGCTGGATCAGGCCTTCGGCTGCGAGCTTCTGCACCGCGGCGCCGAGGTCGACCCCCGAGACCGAGCGGCCCGAGCCCTTGCCGGTCCCGGTCTCGTCGAGGCCGATCACCACCGCGGGGCGGTTGGCGGCCTCCTTGAGCCGGGCGGCGACGATGCCGACCACGCCGGGGTGCCAGCCGTCGCCGGCGGCCCAGACCAGCGGGGCGTCGAAGCCGCGGGCCTCGGCCTGGCGCAGGGCCGCGGCCAGGACCTCGGCCTCGATCTCGCGCCGCTCGGTGTTGAGCTGGTCGAGCTTCAGGGCCAGCGCCTGGGCCTCGGCCGGGTCGGCGGTGGTAAGCAGCCTTGTGCCGAGATCGGCGGCCCCGATCCTGCCGCCGGCGTTGATCCGGGGGCCGAGCAGGAAACCGAGGTGGTAGGGGGTGGGGCTCGTGTTCATCCGGGCGACGTCGGCCAGCGCCACGAGCCCGGGGCGGGCGCGCCGGCCCATGACCTTGAGCCCCTGGACCACCAGCGCCCGGTTGGCGCCGATCAGCGGGGCGACGTCGGCGACGGTGGCCAGCGCGACGAGGTCGAGCAGGGCGATGAGATCGGGGGAGGTGCGGTTTTTCGCCCGCAGCTGGCGGCCGATCTCGACCAGCAGCAGGAAGACGACCCCGGCGGCGCAGAGATAGCCGAGGTTGCCGCTTTCGTCCTGGCGGTTGGGGTTCACCAGGGCCAGCGCCGGGGGCAGGGTCTCGCCGCCGAGGTGGTGGTCGAGCACCACGACCTCGGCCCCTTTGGCGGTGGCGGCGGCGATCGGCTCATGGCTGAGGGTGCCGGCATCGACCACGACGATGAGGCTGTGGGTCTCGGCGAGGGCCTCCATCGCCGGGGTGTTGGGACCGTAGCCCTCGTCAATTCGGTCGGGGATGTAGAGCGTCGGCTCCTGGCCGAAGAACCGGAACCAGTCGATCAGCAGCGCCGCCGAGGTGGCGCCGTCGACGTCGTAATCGGCGAAGACGGCGACCTTTTCGCGCGCCTCCATGGCGGCGCGGATCCGGGCGGCGGCTGTCTCCATGTCGATGAGCGAGCGCGGGTCGGGCAGGGTGTCGCGCAGGGTGGGCGCGAGGAAGGCAGGCACCTCCTCGGGGGCGACGCCCCGGCGGGCGAGCACGGCGGCGACGGGGGCGGGCAGGCCGGTGGCCTGGGCGAGCGCCTCGGCCTGGCGGGCCAGCTCGACCGAGGGACCGGTCCAGCGGCGGCCGGTGAGGGAGGTCTCGACGTCGAGAAAGGCGGACATGGGGGTTTGTACGCGGGGGCGACAGGGAGGTCCAGTGGGGGCGCGGCGCCGTCCGGACAGGGCGGGCGAAGACTTCGCGGTGGGTGGGCGAACTCGGACAGGGGGTCAAGGTGTTGGTTTTGTTGATGGTAGCGGTAACGGGCGTGTGAGCGGGCGAGGGTGGGCGAAGGGGCGTTTTGGGGTGCCGGGGGTGCCGGGCTGAAGCCCGGCCTACGGGGGGGCGGGGCGGGTGGGTGTAGCCCACCTTGGTCGGCAGGATAGGTGGGGAGGAACCCGACCCTACGGGAAGGGCGGAGTCGGTCACGGCACAGGAAATCGGGCCGGGCTCCGGTAGGACCGGCTGCGCGAATGGATGCATGGCCGTTGACGCCCCTCAGCCACCGGATCGCAACGCGATCCAGTTCGCGCCCGACCCCGCTCCGTCACGCCGGAGGCGTGCCTGCGGCCCACATTGGAGGCGTGCCTTCGGCACCGCGCGGGCGCGAGTCGCGCCCACCCTCGGGGCTGGGCGCGAGCCTGCGGTGGGGGCGGTTTGGTCTGATAGGACGAGAACACCAGACGATTGTTGCGAGCACGACACAATTGATGGTGTGGCAACCGACCCTCGGGCCTGCCGGACGCGGCGATCTCTGGGATGGAGGCTCGGGCAACTTCCCTCAGTATTCTGCCTGAGACAGAGGCGAGCTTTCGCCCGGTTTCCGGCAAATAAAGAAGACCTCATCTGGGAGCAGCCCCCAGTACGCTATGGTATTCGGATCCCACATGTCGCGGGCTACGGTTTTCTTTGGAATCAGCCCGGCCGCGGATATTCTGTCGACCACATCTTCGCCGAAGTAGCGCACATGATCCCATTGTCCGAACGCCAAGGCGCGTTCCGCGGGATCGGTGATCGCCGGATCCTCATAGGTAGGCCTGCCATTGCGAAACGGGAAGGCCAGCAGCAGAATACCGCCCGGCGCCAGTACACGAGCAAGTTCGCGCACGGCTTTCTTGTCGTCGTCAACATGCTCGAGCACATGCAAGCAAATTATCAGGTCAAGGCACCCGTCATCGATGTCGAGATTCTCGATATCGCCGTGCAAGGTGTCGGGGGGGTAGTAGTGGCCCGGCGTGAAACGGTCTATTCCCGTATAACTCAAGTTCCGGTTCTTAAGTAGTTGCTCCCGCATGCAGGCGTCGGGTGCGACATGAAGCAGCTTGACGTCCCGGCCCGGTTCCTGGATCCAGGTTTCAATTAGTGGGAGCAGCGCGCGATGCCTCGGAAAAGACGTGCAGAACGGGCAGAGTTTACCTCCGTGGACGAAGCCGACCAGGTCGGATTGGCACACTGAACAGCGCTGCGGTTCGCGCGACTTGGCCAAGGATTTGAGGAACAACGCAGAATACCTGATACGGCGGGCGGTCTTCCCCAGAAACACGCGCACGCCATAAGGTAAGCGATCCTTGAAGGAAGAAATCAAGTTTCCGATCTCCATCATCCCTAATCCTATATCAAGAATACATCAGTGCTGAAAGACGTCTAATATCGACAAAGAACTGAACCGGGTCAATACGCGGGCCGTCCCGGTCGCGTGTCCGGCCCATGTGACTGTTGGGCGATCTCGGGATCCCGCATGGCGCTGGCCAAATTCGTGCTCCCCCTTACACCTCTTCCCCCAGCACATCCTCCACCCCCACCACATCCGCAAACTCTCCGTGCAGGTGGTCGAGCGCGGCCTGGTGGATGAACTTCGGGTCGGCCTTGCCGCCGTCGCGCCAGCTCGCGTTCGCGTTTTGCGCCACCGCGGCGCAGGCGTCGTGCACAAGCTCTACGGCAAACCCGAGGTTGGCGGCCATGCGCACCGTGGTGGAGACGCAGTGGGGGGTGGTGAGGCCGCAGATCACCAGGCGGTCGATGCCCCGCATTCTCAGGTCGGCCTCCAGGCTGGTGCCGATGAAGGCGGAGTTGACCGACTTGTCGTAGACCGGCTCGCCGTCCAGCGGGGTTACCGCCGCGTGGAAGTCGATCCGCCCCGTCTCCGGGTGCAGCGGCGAGGCGGGGTCGGTCGAGAGGTGGCGGACGTGGAACACCGGGGCGCCGGCCGCGCGCCAGTGGGCGAGCAAAAGGCCGGCGTTGTCTTCGGCGCGCGGGTTGTTGCGCGCACCCCAATGGGGGCTGTCGAACGCGGCCTGGATGTCGACCAGGACGAGCGCGCGCGGCGCCATCAGATGTTCACCTGGCTGGTCGGGCTGCGGTAGGAGATGCGGCGCACCGAGCCGGATTTCGAGCGCATCAGCAGGGTCTCGGCCTCGATCCAGCCGGGCTCGTGCTTGAGGCCGGCGACGATCGAGCCGTCGGTCACGCCGGTGGCGGAGAAGACCACGTCGGCGGTGACAAGCTCGTCGCGGGCATAGATCTTGTTGAGGTCGGTGATGCCGGCCTTGGCGGCGCGGCCGCGCTCGTCGTCGTTGCGAAACAGCAGCCGGCCCCACATCTGGCCGCCCATGCATTTGAGCGCCGCGGCGCCGAGCACGCCTTCGGGAGCGCCGCCGGACCCCATGTACATGTCGATGCCGGTGCGCTGCGCCTCGGCGGTGTGGATCACCCCGGCGACGTCGCCGTCGGTGATCAGCCGGATCGCCGCCCGGGTCGAGCGCAGCTCGGCGATCATCTCTTCGTGGCGGGGCCGTTCGAGCACGCAGACGGTGATGTCGTCGGGCTTGCAGCCGCGCGCTTTCGCGAGAGCCGCGACCCGCTCCGACGGGCTCATCTCGAGGCTGACGACATCGACCGGGTAGCCCGGGCCGATCGCCAGCTTGTCCATGTAGACATCGGGCGCGTGCAGCAGGGTGCCGCGCGGGGCCAGCGCGATCACGGTCAGCGCGTTGGGCATGTCCTTGGCGGTCAGCGTGGTGCCTTCCAGCGGGTCGAGGGCGATGTCGACCTCGGGGCCGTGGCCGGTGCCGACCTCCTCGCCGATATAGAGCATCGGCGCCTCGTCGCGCTCGCCTTCGCCGATCACCACCGTGCCCTTGATGTCGAGCAGGTTGAGCTGGTCGCGCATCGCGTTGACCGCGGCCTGGTCGGCGGCCTTCTCGTCGCCGCGGCCGACCAGCTTGTAGGAGGCCACCGCCGCGGCCTCGGAGACGCGGGCGAGGCCGAGAGAGAGCATGCGGTCGGCGAAGACGATGGGAGAAGCGGTCATGTGGGGTTCCTTTGAAAAACCGGGTTTCCAACCCTCCTAGCAGCGCGATATGTCCCGGCCAAGGGAAGACCGGCGGGTTTGCGCTATCATCGGTCGGATTGGAGGGGGACGCGGATGCGGGCGGTGGTTCTGGGCGGATACGGGCTGATCGGGGCGGCCTGTGCGCGGGCCCTGCTGGCGGCTGGATACGAGGTGACGGGCATCGGCCGGTCGGCAAGGGCGGCCCGGCGCTCCGGGCTGCCGGTCGACTGGATCATCGCCGATATCGCCCGGATGCCGGTGCGCGACTGGCGCGCCGCATTGGCCGGCGCGGATGTGGTGGTGAATGCGGCCGGGGCGTTGCAGGACGGGGCGCGCGACGATCTCGTCGGCGTGCATGTCACCGCGGTCGAACGGATGGTGGCGGCGCTGGCAGGGTCGACCGCGCGGGTGGTGCAGATCTCCGCCGCCGGGGTGCGGGCCGATGCGCCCGGCGCCTTCTTCGCCACCAAGGCGCGGGGGGATGCGGTGCTGCAGGGCTCGGGGCTTGGCTGGGTGATCCTGCGTCCGGTGCTGGTGCTGGCACCCAATGCCTATGGCGGCACGGCGCTCCTGCGCGCGGCCGCCTCGCTGCCCGGGGTCGCGCCGCGGGTGATGCCGCAGGCGGTGGTGCAATGCGTCCATATCGACGATCTGGCGGGGGCGGTGGTGGCGGCGGCCGCGGGCCGGGTTGCAGCCGGAACCGTCGCCGATCTGACCGAGACCGGGGCACGGAGCCTGCCCGATACGATCCTCGCGCTGCGGGCCTGGCTCGGCTGGGCGCCGCCGCGTTTGGTGGTGCCGGTGCCGCGCTGGGCGTTGCGGCCGGTCACGGCGGTGGCGGATCTCGCGGGGCGCCTGGGCTGGCGCTCGCCGCTGCGCCACAGCGCGATCGCGGCGCTGGAAGACGGCGTGCGGGGCGATCCGCGCGCCTGGGAGGCGGCCGGCGGGGCGGGGTGCCGGAGCCTTGCCGAGAGCCTCGCGGCGATGCCGGCGACGCTGCAGGACCGGTGGTTCGCCCGCGCCTACCTGGCCTTTCCGGTCGCGGTGTTGCTGCTGTCGGTCTTCTGGCTCGTCTCCGGCCTCGTCGGGCTTGTCCATTTCGATGCCGCGGTCGCCGTGCTGACGGGGCGCGGCTTTGGGCAAGGCCCCGCCGCGCTGGCGGTGGGGCTGGGATCGATCATCGACCTCGGTCTCGGGGCGGCCGTGCTGTGGCGGCGCTGGACGGCGGCGGCGAGTGTCGGGATGATCCTGGTGTCGCTGGGCTACATCGGCGGGTCGATGCTCTTCGCGCCTGACCTCTGGGCCGATCCGCTCGGGCCGATGGTGAAGGTGCTGCCGGGCATCGGTCTGGCGCTGTTCGCGGCGCTGCTGGCGGAAGACCGATGATGTCCGACATCCTATTGTATCTGCATGTGATCGGCGCGACGGTTCTGCTCGGGACCGGCGCCGGCATCGCCTTTTTCATGGTGATCTCCAACCGCTCGCAGGACCCGGCGCTGATTGCGCATGTGGCCGGGATCGTGGTGCTTGCGGATATGGTCTTTACCGCGACGGCGGCCGTGTTTCAGCCGATCACCGGCTATTTGCTGGCCCGCGACGCCGGCTGGCCGCTGCTCGAAGGCTGGGTCGGCCTGTCGCTCGGGCTCTATGTGGTGGTCGGCGTCTTCTGGCTGCCGGTGGTCTGGATCCAGGCCCGGCTGCGCGACCTCGCTGGCAGCGCCCGCGACAGCGGCGCCGCCTTGCCGCCAACATACCACCGGCTCTACCGGATCTGGTTTGCCTGCGGCTTTCCGGCCTTCTTCGCGGTCATGGCCATCGTCTGGCTGATGCTGACCAAGCCGGTGTGGTAGGCGGCGGGGCGGGCGCGGCGGGCGCGGCGGGGGGG
>SWCD01003917.1_pt1 | contig 39062 bp, 36 predicted proteins | sample 4693011 | NCBI WGS metagenome assembly SWCD01 (sample SAMN10267278, study PRJNA491770) | bioreactor metagenome | isolation source: DHS bioreactor inoculated with marine | place: Japan: Omine Ridge, Nankai Trough
CCCCCATTTTGTAGAAAGAAAATCGGGGCATTTTGCAACGGTTTCCAGCCTTATGGGCATGTTTTCATCGCCCTATAGGTCTGGCTATTGCGGAGCAAAACACGCGCTTCACGGCTTTTTTGACTCCCTTAGGCTGGAACACGAAAAAGATGGTATATCGGTAACGATGGTCCTGCCGGGATTCATTGCCACTGATGTGGCCAAAAATGCCCTAAAAGGGGATGGCAGTGCCCAAAACAAGGACGACGATGCCACAAAGAACGGGATGCCCGTATCGGAATTGGCCCAAAAAATGGTCAAGGCCATAGAAAAGAACAAAATGGAGACCTATATTGGCCGTAAGGAAATCCTGGCCATTTATATAAAGCGATTTTTTCCAAAACTACTTCACAAAATAGTTTTGAAAAGTGATGTGAGGTAGAGGTTGGTTCAAGGTTCAAGGTTCTAAGAATACGAAACTGGAAATAAGTTGGCAGTTCCCAGTTGCAGTTGGCAGATTTGGTTCCAGGTTTAACATAGATTGTTAAGGGTTACGGTTGATGATTAATAGGAATAATTAAACTTATAAACATATAAACCCGTAAACTTATAAATGTCTATGTTCTATATTCTTTTGTCTTGGTTCTTGTCCAGGCGTTAAACCTCCATGGATTTCCCGATTTCCAAAAGGTGCAATTTCTTTCCAGCGGCCTTGAATTTCGCGATGGCCTCCTGATGGTCTATTTCGATATAGCCAAAGGTATCGTAGTGGCAACCTAAGACGTTGTCACATTCCACAAAGTCGGAAGCTATAACGGCATCATCTACCCCCATGGTAAAATTGTCGCCTATGGGCAGAATGGCGAGGTCTAATTTTGTTGTAAGTGGAATCAATTTCATATCCATGGTCAAGGCGGTATCCCCTGCGATATATACGTTCTTTCCCTCGGACGACAAAACAAAGCCTCCGGGTTGTCCGCCATAGGTGCCATCCCCAAAGGAGGAGGTATGAATAGCATTGACGTATTTAAGTCGACCAAAATCAAAATTCCAGCTGCCGCCATGGTTCATGGGATGCACCTGGAATCCTTTTGCTTCATAGTACATGGCAATTTCAAAATTACTGACAATTATGGCGTTAGAACTTTCGGCAATGGCCTCCACATCCAAGGTATGATCGTTATGGGCATGGGTCAAAAGGATAAAATCGGGTTTTAATTCTTGGATATTTATTTTATCCGCGACCTTGTCGTTACCGGAAATAAACGGGTCTACCAACAAGGTTTTTCCATCGGTCCGTATCAGAAGGGTAGCGTGCCCCAAAAAGGTGATTTTCATGATTGTACGTAATTATTTTGAGAATAGGGTTACCAATTCTAAATTCTTGGCACCGTTTGCAATTTTAGTTATTAGGTCTCTAATGTAAAGTTAGCAGAAAAAGTCCAAGGTTCAAAGTTGTAGTTGATGGTTGATGGTAAGACGATTTCCTTTCAACTTACTGGGCCAGGAAGTTCTTGGAACTTTAATACCTACCCTAAACCGAATTCATTTTTAACTTTTGGAAGATTGAATGACAAGGGTCTTGGGATGGCTCCGGTCTAAATTTATTTGAAATTAAACCAAAAACGAACCCCTTCGGCAGATTTGTCGATATTCAAAGTAGATTGCAGCTGATTTACCAAGCGGTTCATTAAACGGATCCCCATGGAGGAATTGGCGCGTTGGTCCGTATCTTCGGGGAGGCCAACGCCATTGTCCGCATATTCAAAAAAGCCCTTGTCCCCGTTCTTGCTAAGGTGGATATAGATCTTGCCATTTTCATCGTCATCCGGAAAGGCATATTTAAATGAATTGGATACCAGTTCGTTAAGTATTAGCCCAAAAGGTATGGCCCTGTCAATATCCAATTCTGTTCCTTCGGCATCGATGGTAATATTGATATTGTGTCCCCCCTTTTTGTATACCGACTGAATACTGTTGATAAGGCTTTCGATATAGCCCTGCATTTCAATGACCGAAAGGTCGTCATTCTGGTACAACTTCTGATGGATCAAAGCCATGGCCTTTACCCGGCTTTTCCCTTCTTCCAAAGCCTCTATGGCGGCCTTGCTCCTAGTGTTCTTGGTTTGCAGGCTCAAGAGACTTGAAACCATTTGTAGATTGTTCTTTACCCTGTGGTGTATTTCCTTGAGCAGGGAATCCTTTTCCACAAGGGCATTTTCAATAATGAACTTTTGTTCGGCGATCAGGCGCTGGTTCTTAATACTTTTTAAATAGGCATAAACCATTCCCGCAAATCCCAATAAAGTAAAAATCAAGGAAATAAAGACCATATTGATCTGTTCATCCTTGGCCTGCATTTCGTTGCGGTTTCTTTCCAATGCCAATTTTTGCTCGTCGAGCATGCTACGGGTATTGGCCAGATCCTGGCCTACGAGGGATTTTAACTGCTGCTGTTTTAAAAGCGCATCGGTGGTAGTTATCGAATCCCGGATTCTGGCATTTTTTTTCAAATAATTGGCAGACGACTTATAATCCCCGATTTTATCAAAATAGGTAGCGTACAATCGATTCATTTTAATGATGTTATCTACACTTACAGGTTTTAGATCATCATTTAAATATTCCTTAACGGTCTTGTACTTTTCCAATTGCAGGTTACATTCTGCCAAATCGAGGGTATTTTCTATTACGTCGGAAGAAAATTTTCCCTTACTGTATTCGTTGATGGTTGCAATGCTCGATTCCAGCAAAGGAATTGCATCCTCATATTGCTTTAATTGGGTGTAGCACTTCCCGATGTTACCTTCAATAATACCCTTGAGCACGTTACCTTCAACAATTTCATTTTCTGTCTTTACCTGATTAATGTTGTTCAAAAAAACGGTTAGATAACCCATGGCCTCTTTGTATTTGGCCAGGGCAACGGAAGAGGACTTGTCCAGCCTAAGATAGTTTCCGACATTGTTGTGATATTTGGCCAAACCAAAATAATCGTCATCGCGCACCGTCTTTTTCATCTCCATGATATAATCGTTCCTCGCCTTTATGTAAAACCCCATATTGGCATAGATATCATAGAACGCAATACTATTGGTAATACCGAGATCTTTTTTCTCTTGGCGGACTTCCAACTGCTTGTCATAAAGTTTAAGTTGGGCATAGTCGTCGTCCATCAGGTCCAGGAGCACCTTCTTGGTGGGAAGATCCAACTTCCCTTGATTGTCATACAGTTCATCGGCCAAGGCAATGCTCGTATCAAACTCTCCCAGATCGTAATAAAGTTGCGCCTGCATCAGTTTATATAGCTGAATACTTGTGGAATCCTTAATTTTTTCCGAACTGTTCAGGTAGATGTTCACCGCATCCAACCAATCGTAGGCAGAATTTTCCTTGTAGCGGTTGGGGGTAGTATAAAAAAATTGAAATCTGCCCTCCACATTTTCTTGATTCTTGAATTTGTTTAGGACATTCTCATCCAAAATAGTATCCTGGGCGAGCGATACCCCCATACATAAAATCAGGGCGATGCAAAAAGGGCCTATTTTGATAAATGGGTTTATCATGGCAAATTTGGGTCTATTTTCTTCTTAAAATTAAATCTTTAGGCCTACTATACTTCCAAAAACAATAAATTAACACGGGTTTCCCCCTAAAATGCTACTAACAAACATAATTCATTGAATATTCATATCTAAATTTATGTTGCAAAGCGGCTTCAATATGTGGCATAACGAACGTTCGGTAATTATGCGTAAAAACGGCCCATATAATAGATCTCTGGGTCCAAAACGAAAAATGGCCATACAAAATTGCACAGCCAATACTAAGAAACTGTTTAAATTTTATCCTTCAGATATATTTCGTCCTATTTTGACATCCCGTTCTTATTCTTTCGTTGAATAGCCTCTGCTATGCGACTCAAAAATGCTTAGATCCGACCAAAAAAATCATCAAAATAAATTCTAAAACAAATTTTAAACAATTTCTATCCTTGCGTTATACTTAAACTAACGCTATATGAATGAAAACGGTAAGATTTGGGGAATATTTTACCGGCACGAAAATACAAACAAGAAATTAGAGTGGTCAATTATTGTTGTGTAACCATCATTTTTTGTGGTGTAGAAACATTATATGATGGTTACCGTCAAAATAACCATAAAAAGATTGCCATTAAATATTTCAGACCAAAATGTTATTTAACCGTATCAAGACCGGCAAGTGGATTTATAGACCAAGGGAAAACTAAAAAAGGCCCTACCTTTTACGATAAGACCCTTTTACGAGAACACTATATGAAAATGAAAAAACTATTTGTTATTGTTGTGTACCATTTCTTTTTAAGTACACAGCTAAAGTAGTTTTGGTTCCAATAAATGCAAAAATAATGTTGTGAAACGGCCAATTATTGTGGTTTGACCACCTAAACCTGATGAAAGCCTTATAAATGGCATAGCAAATTTACCCTATAAAAGGATGACAGGGAAGAAAGAAATAGTGCGGTAGCTACGAATTCATGGAAGAAATAATAAATTCCTTAAACTCCTTGGATATGGGTATCAAAGTATTATTGATCATAATGTCCTTAGAATTGATCGCATCTATATGATCTACATTGACGATGTAGGATTTATGTGCCCTATAAAATTTATTGGAGGGCAATTTTTCCAGATAGTCCTTTAAAGGTGATCGGACCAGGAACTTTTTATCTACCGTATTCACTTCAAGGTATACATTATCAGCCTTGATAAAGCGAATATCCTCGAACTGGATCCTATAGTATAAATGTTGTTTTTTTACGAAAATAGAATCTTTAAGAACGGAGTTGGACAATGGTTTGTCATCGCTAAACTCCCTCTCGCCCGGTTTTTCGTCGTAGTTGAAACCGGAAAGCGCAATCTCAATGGATGTATAGAGGTCTTGTTGTTCAAATGGCTTTACCAGATAGCCGTTGGGTTTAACGGTTTTGGCATTTTCTACCGTGGCACGATCAGAGTTTGAGGTGACAAAAATGAACGGAATATTATATTTTTCACGGATGTGCTTGCCCAAATCGATGCCCGTCTTGTCCGAAGCAAGGATGATATCGATTAAAACCAAGTCCACATGATTGTTCTTGAGGACCTCTTCGGCCTGCTCGTAGACAATAACATTATCCACAATTTCGTAGCCAATCTCTTCCAGCATGGACTGCATATCATCGGCAATAATAACATTGTCCTCGACAATAAGAATCTTAATTGATTGTTCCAAAGTTGGTGGGGTTTAGAAGGTTATGCAAAACCAAAATTACAAAAAATTATTATAAGGGCATCTCTAAAAAACCTATTTTGGCATCTTACCTGTCCATTTTGTCGACTTCTATGCCCTCCTGACCTGTCCCTCAGTTTGCCAAAATGCCAATTTTACGCTGTTCAACCCAACTTTTACCGCTCTTAACCGGGAAGCAGCTACCGGCAAAAGTCCTAAAAAGAGCTATTGGAGATATCCATAGCTTAAACAAAACAATAGTGCCAACAAAAAGGTGGACAGGGCCAATTTTTTAAGTTCGGGGTCCATTGCCTTGGGATCTATTGTCCGTGAAACTCGATTTAAGTGTAGAAAAATAGGGATAAAGGCAATAAAACATAGAAGATGTTGCCAATTTTGAAAATGTACCCAAGTAAATATGGACATACAAAGGAAGGCAGCCGCCATCAATCCATAATGATATTTTTTGCCTCGATCAAGACCAAGAAATACGACCAAGGTATTTTTCCCTGCCCTCTTGTCGGATGCATAGTCCCTTAAATTATTGAGGTTCAAAACCCCAGTGCTTAAAAATCCGATGGTAGCTGCGGGAAGAAATGAAGGGAGGGTCAAGAATTTAGTAAAGAGGAACATAGACCCAAGTACCCCCAAAAGTCCAAAAAATAGAAACACAAAAACATCGCCCAAACCCTTATAACCATAAGCGGACTTGCCAACGGTATACGCAATCGCTGCCCATATGCTGGCCACTCCCAAAACAATAAACAACGCGACATAAATAAGGTGTTGTTTTTCGAAAGAGAAATACATCAAGCCAAGGACCAACAAAAAATCCAAAACAATAGACCACAAGATTCCGTTCTTTAGCTCCTTACGGGTTAAATGGCCACTTTGAAATGCGCGTTTGGGACCAAGACGGTCATTATTGTCCGTTCCCTTGATACCATCCCCATAATCATTGGCAAAATTGGAAGTAACCTGAAACCCGACGGTTGTAAACAGGGCCAGGATGAAAATGGCGGAATCGAAGTGTCCATAAAACCCGGCAAGACCAGCACCGACCAGAATACCGGATATGGAAAGGGGAAGGGTACGCAACCGTGCGGCTGCCAACCAAATTTTAAGTTTGTTCAAATTTATGTCTTACTTGGTATTTGTAGATAAGGTAAATGTGTCTGCACTAAGTAGTCCATGAACAAGAAATTCAAAATTATGAAGACCAAGGAGTTTTCTAAGGCACATACGCTACCCTTAACACCCGCCCGAATAAAATTGTCGGGCTAGAAGTAGAAAGCACAGTTTTGAAAACAAGGTTAACACAGTCACCAGATCTTAGCGATGGACAAATCTTAGAAGGGATCTTCTATTTTAAGGCGCTTACCATCCTTATACGATGCGACAAAGGCATCCTGAAAGCCCATATTGACCAATTGTTTCCTAAATGTCCTCGCTTCTTCCAATGTCTCAAAATTGCCCAAGGAATAGGCGTAAAATGGATTTGCCTTTACGAAAAGGGTATTGGTAAGTGCTTCCGAGGCCAAGGTAACGTTGTTGTCCACAAAGGTCTTGATCTGTACCGAGTACACTTTTTCCTTATCCAGAAAATTCTTGGCAAGATAAAATTCCTTGACGGAGCTAAGCTCTTCGTTCTTTTCCTTTAGGTTGTCTATCCTAGCCTTTATCGCATCCAAACTATCTATGGAAACCAGTAAGTTATTGGCTCCCTGATTGTCCATATGGGTAGAACTACTTACCCCGGCAGAAAATGAGGTTATCGCCAAGGTACCGATCAGAAAAAGACCGGTAATCCCCGCAAGAATGTTACGTTGGATCTTGTTTCTTCGAATCTCTTTGTTCTTGAATTTTATCTGGTCTAGAAGACGCTCATTTATAATCTGCGCCTTATCTATATCTTTATGCAATTCCAGTAAATCGCTTTCTTCTATAAATGGCATTTTCTTTTTGTTTTCGGGGGGTTAACAAAGATTGTACAACAACAGAAACCCTAAAATTATAAAATTTATTGTTTCAATATGACAAATTTAGTTTTTTTACGGATATACGGTCCAAAAATAGCGTTAACATCCCAAGTTTACAGGTATTTAAATTGCAGAATAGATCATTGTTTGCCCAAAAGGTAAATTCCATCGTCCTTTATCTCGATCTTTCGCTCTTTATACAAGGTCCCAATTCCCTTCTTATACGCCTTTTTGCTCATTTGGAGAACCTCCCTAATATCCTCGGGAGAAGATTTATCGTGCAGTCGCAAATAGCCCCCTGCAGCCTTTAACCTTTCATAGATGGCATTGGCCATAGGCTCTAGCCCCATATACCCCAAGGGCTGTAGGGAAACATCAATTTTATGGTCTGGCCTAATATTCTTAATATACCCGACCAGTTTGTCCCCAATGGCTATTTTTTGGTAGATGTCACTTGTAAAGGCCAATCCTTTATGACAATTGTTAATGATTACCTCCCAACCCAAATCGGTGTGCCTTGTAACGATCAAATCTACCTCCTCCAAGACATTGACGGTTAGATTTTCGTTGCTAAGGAATTTATCGTGCTTATTTGAGGCCACCAACCGTTCCGATTTCTCATCCAGATAGCAACGGACAACATACCAATGGCCAGCCTGCATTTTGTTGCGTTGCTCACTAAAGGGAACTAAAAGGTGCTTTTCCAAGCCCCAATCCATAAAAGCCCCAATATTGTTTACCTCCACCACCCGGAGCAGTTCAAAAGTATCCCGGATGATATAGGGCTCCAAGGTTGTAACAATAGGTCGCTCCTCATGATCCAAATAGCAGAACACTTCAAGCTCGTCCCCTATTTCATAGGATTTTGGGACATATTTGTTGGGCAACAGGACGTCGGTACCCTCATCGTCCCCCAAAAATAGTCCCACACTCGTTTCCCGAAGTATGGTAAGTGTATTGTAATCTCCCAGTTTTATCATAGTGAACTCGTTTAAACCTTTTTAAATTGGCTAGAAATTTGCCCATTTTCACCCATTTTCCCCTCCGTAGCGATGCTACCTACCCTTACCGAATGGTGCTTTCGGGCGGATGCAACTCAAAAAGGCCTTCAACTGGGCAAAAAGCGTATAATCTTCGCTTCAGCCCAAAAAGCTTAAATGAGTTCAGTGCAAAAATAAGACTAAGTACTAAAATAAATTCACTGCTGCCCATTAAAAAGACAAAGGACCACTTTGCTAAAAGATGAAGGACGCAGGACTTTTTCAACTAATTGAAGACGAACATGTTACAAATGTCAAAAAAAAGTGAACATTTTAATTTTTCCACCAATATGGTAAATATCAAATCGAAATCGACACGGTGCTAAAATCGGCTCAAGATGTTTGCAATCAATTTTTAACAGTGATTTCCTATTTGGTTTAGTGTACAATAGGGTAATAAAGCGATAAAAAAAGCTGTTCTTTAACGGGAACAGCTTTTGGAACACTTGTGGAAAAGAAGTTGGGATTCTATTTATAGACTCCTTCTTTCTTAAAATGTTTGGCCAATTGATAGTAGACAACTGCCCTTTGCTTATTTCTTTCCGATGAACCGTATTTCTCGACGACGCTTTTTATTGCCGCCATAAGTTCCGGGCCATCTTTTAACCCTAGTTTCTTGATCAAAAAATTATTCTTTATCGTTTCCAACTCCTTGGAGTCAGTTCCAGATACCTTGGAAGCATCTGAATTGTAGATTGCCGGTCCCAAACCTATGGCCACTTTGGTCAGCAGGTCCATGTTTGGAGTCTCACCAAACTTTTCTTTGATGTCCGACGCATACTTTTCGATCAAATCATCTCTTTTGCTCATAATGATAGTGTCTTTAAAAAATTAATAATTCCCTAAGATAAACAATCAAAATAACCGAGCAAAGTTTTGTGATTCAATAATCTGGGAGTTTTTATTTCCAGCAGTTTTGGAGACTTGGATTTCCGATAAAAATTGGATAAGGCAGTTTTTAACTCCCCTTCATTGGTGGCGGCGGTATATTCTATGTTGTACATTCCGCATAGATGGTACGCATCCAACCCGTGTTTGGTTTCAAAAAAAGTGTCAAAAGTTTCGGTATCCTCCTGTCCTGGCAATATCCTGAAAATACCTCCCCCTTGGTTGTTGACCACAATAATCCTGAAATCGGGCCGAATTGCACTATTCCAAAGGCCATTGCTATCATAAAAAAAACCGAGATCACCAGTAAGCAGCAAGGTAGGCGACCGATGGTAAATAGATGCCCCAACCGCAGTGGAAATACTACCGTCGATCCCGCTAGTGCCCCGGTTGCAAAAAACGGACAACGAAGGATGCAGATCGAACAGTTGGGAATATCGCACCGTGGAACTGTTGGCCAGTTGCAATTGATACTTCTCCGGAACGCTATTAAGGACATGGTGGAAGGCTTGCAGGTCCGAAAATGGTATTTCATTTAAAAAAACACGACGCTTTTCCTCATAATTCGTCTTTACTTCAGACCAATACCGCCAATAGTCGCTTGGCACCCTATTTACCATTCCTAGAAAATTGGCAAAGAAGGCATTGGGAGTGGTTTCAAAGTGATGGGACAAACAAAAATAGGTATCATACGCCTTTTTGGAATCGATGTGCCAATGATGTTGGGGCCGGTATTGCCGCAGGAAGGCTTTTATTTTTTTGGAAACGACCATCCCCCCGAAGGTAAGTAGTATTTGGGGCTCCAAGGCCTTTGATCTAATTTCCCGTTCCCCAGATTTTTCGATGGGGGCCATAATACTATCGACACTCGGGAAGAAATTGGGATGATGAATATTGGAAGTTGTCTCCGTGAATACCAGAACAGAACCATCAACTGCCAGCTGATCCAAAAAACGTTGTTCCACCACGTCCGGCGGGTTGGATCCCACCAACACCATCTTCCGATCGCAATTGTTCCATATTTGGACAAATTCCTCCAAATCCAACGATCCATCCCCGTCATCCTCCCCAACAGGGACCACCTTTGGTGAAATTGAAGTGAAATCCAATGTTTGGTATAAAGGCTCTTCCAACGGAACGTTGATATGTACCGGTAATTTCACCTTGATCGCAACATTAATGGCTGTATTGAGTTCCTTGTCATTGTGCTCTTGAACAAACAACTGTCCCTGTTCCAAGAACTCCGGATCTTCCGACCAATCCTTGTAATGATGCTTAAAGACCGACGTAGCGTGGGTAAAATCTTGTTTCAATTGGGCGGAATACCCAACGTGAAAACCAAACACGCCTTCTTGACGAATGGTCTGACCGTCCCCTATATCAATTTTGTATAAGGGCCTATCCGCAGAAATAATTACTAATGGAATATCGCTGTAAAATGCTTCTGCCACTGCCGGGTAATAATTGAGCAACGCGCTGCCCGAAGTACAAACCAGGGCAACGGGCCCTTTTTGCTGCTGGGCCATACCAAGTGCAAAAAAAGCCGCACAACGCTCATCCACTATACTGAAGCAGGAAAAAAATGGATCGGTGGTAAAACCAAGGATCAAAGGAGCGTTCCTGGAACCAGGGGAAATTACGATGTTCTTAATGCCTTTCGCCTTGCAATGATATACAATGGACTGGGCCGAGGGGATACTGGAATATTTCATATTTAGAACAAAAATACAACGTAAGTATTTCCCAAACCAATCTTTATTCCAGAACTATAAAATAACCTTCAATAGTGTTTTGCTCTTTTCTACCGTTTCCTGGTATTCCTTTTCAGGGTCTGACCCCAAGGTAATCCCACCACCGACAAACAAAGTGGCAATATGTCCTTCGAGCTTCATACAGCGCAGGTTCACAAATAGTTGCGTGGTGGACCGCACCAATTTGTAGGCCGTGTTTTCCTGGTTTTTTGAATTGCGGTTGCGATCTACCTGTTCCTTCAAATTCAGTTCCCCAAAAAAGCCCGTATAAAACTCCCGCTCATAGTTTTCATTTTCCAAGATAAACTTTTGGGACTGCACTTTTGGAAGGCCACAAACCGCTGGGGTAGGATGCAATACCTTAATAATTGGGGATAAGGACATATCCTTTACGCGACCCGAGATTCCAGTTCCGAGATGCCATAAATTTCCTGCCCTTACCGATTGGGTCCCCGAAACCCTAAGGTCGGTCACCTTACCCTCCAAGGCTTCGGTTATATATTGGGTCACCATGGCTTGCTCTTCCAATTCCTTCTCCCCCCAAACCGGGTTTTCCAAACCATTATATACCTGGGTCCCTGCAAGGGAGCTTGTATTAAAATGATTGTTCCCGCCAGATAGCAATAACTCCGGACTTGCCCCTAGCCACGTTCCAACCTTGGGGTGGTACCACAGATAACAAAATGCGGAAGGATACCTGCCAAGTAGTTCTTGGAATATCTTAAATGGCGATTTACGGCATTCCACTTGCAACGTACGGGAGAGCACTACCTTTTTGAGCTTTCCCTTTTCAATTTCCCGGATTCCCTTTTTAATCAGATCCATATAAATATCCTTTACATTTTCATCGGGAATTGACCGAATCTCCATGTCGGCTTCGGGGAGTTCCTCTGGCTTGAAGGTTTCTTCCAACATGGTATCGGGCTTTAACAAAATTGTGGAAGCTTTGGGATCAAAAGGAGTAAAAACAAAGCCATTTTCAGAAAAATCCACGCTTCGGTTCACTACGGCATCCTTTTGAAGAATCGCTTTGACGTTATCCTTATTTGGCTTTTTATAGACCACAAAAGGCAAGTTTTTCAACAGCTGGGTTTCCAAAAATTGAAAAATCGAATTTGGCATGTCGGGGACTATTTTTTTGGCAATGCGATAGTGGTAAGTTTACAAATGGAAATCAGTCGGCCTTCCCCATTGGTAATCTTAATTTCCCAGAGTTGGGTTGTCCGTCCCTTATGAATAATGGAGGCCGTAGCAAAAACAAAACCTTCACTGATACCTTTAACATGATTGGCCGATATTTCTATTCCCCTAACAATAAATTCCTTGGCATCCAAAAAAATGTACGAGGCCGCACTGCCCACGGTCTCGGCAAGGGCCACCGAGGCACCTCCGTGCAGAATACCATCCGGCTGGTGGACTTTTGGGGTGACGGGCATTCTTGCTACCAGGATATTTTCCCCAACATCCACAAATTCGATCTCCAAGGTTTCTGCCAGGGTATTCTTGGAGGTTTCATTGCAAATTTTTAGGATTTTCTCTTTGAAATCGTCCATGAAGATTATTTTTTTGTAAAATTAAGCATTAGATATCTAAGTCAATTAAAAAGCGCCTACCTTTAATAGGAGTTTATGGAAAAGCAAGTCAGTTACAATGTCACGAACACGTATGCCACCCTTAACGATCTTACGGAGAAGACAAGAAACGTGTGGATCGTGCTGCACGGCATTGGATATTTGAGTCGGTATTTTTTAAAATACTTTGATGGGCTTCCCCCGGAGGAAAATTATATCATAGCCCCCCAAGCACCTTCAAAATACTATCTGGATAAAAACTACAAGTATGTAGGCGCAAGTTGGTTGACCAAGGAAAATACGGCTATGGAATCCAAGAACGTTTTGGCATATTTGGATTCGGTTTACGAAGCGGAAAACATTCCTTCCCGATGTCAACTCTTGATTTTCGGATTTTCCCAAGGGGTTTCCATTGCTTCCCGGTGGGTGGCCAAACGACAGCTGAAATGCGACCAACTTGTTCTTTATGCAGGGGAAGTACCCCGGGAGCTCACGGCGAACGAATTTAAATTCCTAGGCCAAAACCGGACCAAAGTCAAGGTAATTGTAGGCAACAAGGATGAATATGTTACCGAACATCGGCTTAAGGAAATTTCCAAAAGCATTCAAGTTGTTTTTGAAGGCAGGGCGGAGCAATTGGTGTTCGAGGGCGGGCATGAAGTAAAAAAACAAATAATAAACGATCTTGTATGATACCCGAGCCCCCAACATTGGAAAATGACAGGGTCCTTCTCTCCCCATTGAACATCGATAATTACCCCCTGCTCTACCACATTGCGGCCGAGGAGAAATTGGTGCAATATTCTCCATCGGACATTAAGACTCCTGAGGCATTAAAAAGATATGTGGAGCTTGCCCTTGAAAAGCAGAAGGGAAATTCCGTAATCCCGTTTATCATTTTCGATAAGAAAACCAATCAATATGCCGGTAGTACCCGTTTTATGAATATCGATCATATCAATAAAACACTGGAAATTGGCTCCACATGGATCGGTCGGGAATTCCAGGGCACCGGACTTAACCAACAGATGAAATTGCTAATGCTCAATTATGCCTTTTTGGACATGGATTTCGAAAAGGTGGAATTCCGGATCGATGAACGCAACGTACGATCACGAAAAGCGGTAGAGAAATTGGGTGCAAAATTGGAAGGTATCCTTCGCAAAAACGTATATCTACTGGACGGATATAAAAGAAATACCTGTTGTTATGGTATTTTAAGGGAAGAATGGACGAGGCAGTAGGCGGTGCTAAGTATTCAGTAGGCAGTGGGCAGTATTCAGTGGGCAGTTGGCAGACAAAAGTTCAAGGTTCAACATGAAAAAAATCACGATACAAACTCATTTGAAAACCAAAAAACGAATTCTTCCCGAAAGTCTCGGAACCAAAATGTACAAAACCAAAATGAAGCCTACAATTCCCATAACAATACTGATCATGTTCTCCCTGCTTGGGTGCAAGCAAGTAGAAAAAAAGGGGAGCTTTGCCGATCTGATGGTCGATAGCCCTTCTATTCCAGGGAAATCGGATTATTTAACGTCACCCTATGTCACCGCAGGGAACAGGGTGTATATGGTAGGCCATCAGGATGGATCCTTTCCGGAATTGGGATGGCATATTAAGGGCGAAATGGGCGGTATCTGGGACCATCCCATAAAACTGATGGACGGCTTTAACATCGATCTTATTTGGAAGGATGGGACAGAAAGCCTAGATAGCGCTGCCACTTTTAGCAATTATCCCTTCGCCAACAAACATGTTTTTGAAATTCCCAATAAAAACCTGGAAGTGGAACGATGGCAATTTGTACCGGACAACAAGGAAGGGGTAGCCATCCAATTGATCCTCAAAAATAAGGGAGATAACTCCCAGAATTTCCATCTTAAATTTACGGGATTTTCCGATCTAAGACCTACTTGGCTAGGGGAACACACCCAGATGACCGATGGTAAGGACACGGCCCATTTTATTAAAGAATTGGGTGCATGGATCGTGAGGGACTCGCTAAATCCTTGGGTAACGATCTTTGGAAGCGACGAAGTGCCGTTGCAACATAGTACCGAAAGCACCAACTATTCCGGAAAAGGCACAGGGGGATCACTGGTCTACAAGATTTCAATTCCGGGTAAAACGGATCAAGTCATAAATTTCGCAATTGCGGGTTCCTATGGTTCCAAAGGGGAAGCTTTGACCACGTATGAAGATATTTTGGGCAATCGTTCCGAATATTTGAAAACTAAGAAAGCCCGTTATAAAACCTTGGCATCCAATTCCAAATTGACCATCCCTGACAAAAAAATGCAGGAGGCCTTTGAGTGGTTAAAATACAACTGTGATTGGCTGGTAAGAAGGGTGCCGGAGATCGGCACGGGTATCACCGCCGGTCTGCCCGATTATCCCTGGTGGTTTGGCGTGGATAGCGAATATGCCCTAAAAGGTTATATGGCCGTTGGCCAAAAAGAAGCGGTATATAGCACCATCAAATTGTTGGACAGCATTTCCAACGCCGTCAATGGAAATGGGAGAATCGTCCACGAAGTATCCACCAACGGGGCTGTTTTTAACAAGGGAAATATTAACGAAACCCCGCAGTTTGCCTCCCTTATTTGGTACATATACCAATGGAACGGGGATAAGGACTTTCTTAAAAAGTATTTCCCAACTATCCAAAAAGGCTTGGAATGGCTGATGAAGGAAAACGACACCAATAACAATTTATTCCCCGAAGGGTTTGGGATGATGGAAATCCATGGCCTGGACAGTGAAATGATCGATGTAGCTTCCTATACCCAAAAGGCATTTGCAGATGCTTCCAAGATGGCTCAGGAACTGGGGAAAGACGTTTTGGCACTGCATTACCAAGAATTAGCGGCAAAACTAAAGGCAAAGATCAACATGGAATTTTGGTCGGAGGAGTTCAATTCCTATGCGGATTTCATCGGCACCGATGCCCAGGCCCTAAAATTGATCGACGATGCCATCGTTAGGGCCGATACCTTAAAAAAACCATGGGCGGTATCCGAATTACAAAATACCAAGAATTCTATTTTGTCGCATCCCTCCCAGCTACCCAAGCCCTTTGTCGTATACCATAATTGGGTCGTAAATACCCCTATGGAAATGGGCATAGCGGACCAGGACAAGGCCTTAAAGGCACTGGAAACCGCTTCCCGGTTTGTAAATCCTTTCGGGGTATTTGTGACGGGCACGGACCGTGATGAGTCCGCTGGGACGGACGATGGCACGTTTAAGGGATCCAAGGCATTTTCCTATACGGGAGCCGTTATGACATTGCCAACGGGGGTCGTGGCCATAGCGGAAAATAATTATGGCCGAACGGAAAAAGCCCTGGACTATCTTAAGAAGATGACCCATAGTTTTAATTACGCCCTGCCGGGAAGCATGTACGAAGTATCCCCAGATTACGGCATGATGTGCCAGGCATGGAATATCTACGCTTTCGCCGTTCCCATTGTAAACCAGTTCTTTGGCATAAATCCGGACGCTGCCCACAAAACTGTTGTCATAGAACCCAGGTTGCCGGAGGAATGGGATGTATGTTCCTTGGAGAATGTAGAGATTGGCAAGAACTCAATTTCTATATTTTATAAAAGGGAAAATGGAAAAGTAAGTTATAAGATCACCCAATCCGAAATTGATTGGACCATAAAACTGATATTGCCACAGGACCCAAAAAAGGAGCTAAAAGTAACCGGGGGAGAAATGTCGACCCTAGGGGATAAGGTCCAAATCCTCTCTACCTCCAAGGAATTGAAATGCGATTACTAATGGAACTACCGCTTTTTTTATATAGTTCAAAACATCTCCCTGCTACACTTCGACTGCGCTCAGTGTGACAACTTCAAAAAGTGGGAGGTTGATGGGGAGGGTTCAAAGCTCAAGATTCAAGGTTCAAGGAAAATATGATACTTGGAAGTAGCTGGCAGTGAACAGTTGCAGTTGGCAGATTTTGTTCCTGGTTGTTGGTTGTTAGTTGATGGTTGATGGGATGGATTCAAGGGTTAGGGTTTAAGGGTTAAGGTTTAAAAAGACACTATCCCACTAAACTCATAAACTGTTTTAGTCTATTTTCTATGTTCTATTTTCCGTATGTCTTGGCTCTTGATTCTTGATTCTTGGTTCCTGGTTCTATATTCTATGGTCTTTAGTCTTGTTTCTTGGCTCTTGTTTCTAAGCGGTTCAATTTTACCATAATTTCTATAAAAAGGGCCTACTGATTTATCGCCCCAATAACCTCCTTGTTGATCTTGTTCACCTCTGGCACGTTCATTTTGTCCACTTTTCGGTCATAGGTCATAAATCCATTGACCTCTCCCTCTACGTCCGTGGTCTGGGTATAAACGGCCGCCGAAAAGCCTGTTTTGGCCATTTGCTTTAACTGTCTGGCATATTTTACGTATTCGGCCGTCGTCTCCTTGGAGTTCTTGAATTTGATATAGCCCCAATTGTTGTCCGGTTTCCAAAGATGGCCTTCCAATGGTAGCCCAATGCCCCCATACTCTCCAAGTACCGTAACCCGTTCCGCATCGTACAAATACATCTTCGGTCCGGGATAATTGTGAAGGTCAAGAATGTCGCCGGTGCGATAGAAGTTACCGCCACTGGCCGAGTTTACCAATCTGCTGGGATCGTACGCCTTGGTCCATTCCGTAATTTCCTCGGTCTTGAACTGTCCCCATGCCTCGTTAAAGGGCACCCAAACTACAATAGACGGATGGGAGTACAGATAATCCATGATCTCCTTCCACTCCGTTCTGTATATTTTTTCCGATTTAGCACTCCTTATGAGCTCCGATCCGTTAAAATAATGGTGGTTTTGCCAATCCGGACCATCCCCCATATCCCCGCTGGGCATATCTTGCCAGACCAGTATTCCCAGTTCGTCACAATGGGTGTACCAGCGGGCGGGCTCTACCTTTACGTGCTTGCGGATCATGTTGAAGCCCAATTCCTTGGTCTTCACGATATCGTATTTCAGGGCCTCGTCGGAAGGGGCCGTATACAGTCCATCGGGCCACCATCCCTGATCTAAGGGCCCGAACTCAAAATAATCCTTGTTGTTCAACTGCATTCGGACAATCCCGTTGTCGTCCCTTTTGGTAGATATCTTCCGCATGGCAAAATAACTTTTTACCTCATCAACGGTCTTGTCATCGCTTACCAATTTTACCGTGGTCTTGTACAAAAATGGGGATTCGGGAGACCATAGTTTGGCGTTGGGGACGGGAACCTCCAAAGCTTGTCCGACAACTCCCTTGGCAGTAGCGATGGCTTTGGTGCCGTCAAAAACGGTAACCTCTACCACATCGCCATAAACCGAGCCGCTCACCTCAGTTTCCATTTTCACGATTCCTCCATCTACATCGGGTACGGTCCTAAGACTGGCAATATGTTTGGCATCGACGGGCTCCAGCCATACGGTTTGCCAAATCCCCGTTACCGGGGTATACCAGATCCCTTCCGGTTTGTTCACCTGTTTTCCCCTAGGCTGGGGACCGTCGCTACTGGGGTCCCATACTTTTACCACAAGCTTTTGGGAGGTCCCGTTAAGAAAAGGAGTTATATCAAAAGAGAATGGGGCATAACCCCCGGAATGTGAACCGATCTTTACCTCGTTCAACCATATATCCGCTTTCCAGTCCACCGCTCCAAAATGCAGGAGGACGTTCTTTCCGTTCCATCCGTCGGGAACGCTAAAAGAGGTTTCGTACCAAACTTCCTTGGCAGCCCCCACGTCACTCATTACGCCGGACAAACTGGACTCCACCGCAAAGGGCACCAAAATCTTGCCATCGTATTTTGAGGGCGCAGGGCTACCAAACCCTTGGATACTATAATCCCACAGACCGTTTAAATTCTTCCAATCCCCGCGCTCCATAATAGGCCTTGGGTATTCTGGAAGAACATTGGAGGGGTCTACTTGATCTGCCCATTTTGTCCTGATCTTATTGCCGGCAGGCTTCCATTGTGCCATCAAGAAGCTGCACGTTAGCATCGCCAATAGGAGAATTCGTTCTTTTTTCATTTGTTGCTTGGTTAATTGGTGATTGTAGTGGTGGTTTAATTATTTGACCGAAAACTTGTAGATGGAAACCGTACGGTAAGTTTCACCTGGCTTTAACTCAATTGACGGGAAATTGGGCTGGTTGGGGGCATCCGGAAAATGTTGGGTCTCCAAGGCAAAGGCGGTCCTGTAATCGTCCTTCGCCCCTGATTTTAACAGGTTGGCACCAGCCATAAAATTACCGCTATAAAATTGGATGCCGGGTTCTTGGGTAAAGATATCCATTACGATACCCGATCTGTCGCCTACCACCCTAGCCGCATGGTTCAATTCATTGGCCTTGGGGCCGTTGAGCACAAAATTATGGTCGTAGCCACCACCGTACTTCAACTGTTCGTTATCCGTTCCTATCCGCTCCCCTATGGCATGTGCCGATGTAAAATCAAAAGGAGTGTCCTTTACGGCCCGTAGTTCCCCGGTGGGAATTAAGCCGGCATCGACGGGTGTGAACTTATCCGCATAAAGTATGAGGTCGTGGTCCAAAATAGTGCCGTTGCCCTCTCCGTTCAGGTTCCAGTAGGCATGATTGGTCAGGTTAACAACGGTAGCTTTATCGGTGGTTGCCTCGTATTCCATTTTCACCGCATTGTCATCCGTAAGGGAATAGGTTACCTTGGACGATAAATTACCTGGAAAGCCTTCTTCCATATCGGGCGAAGTATAACGTAACACCAAGGTATGATCATCTGGCTGCTCGGCGTCCCATACTTTATCCTGAAAACCGTGCTCTCCACCGTGCAGTGCATTTTCATTATTGTTCGGAACCACAGAATACTGCTTGCCCTCCAAGTTAAATTTACCCTTTGCAATACGGTTGCCAACCCTGCCGATGGTAGCGCCAAAATAGGATTCAGGACCTTTAACATATGCCGTGGCGCTGCCCCTGCCGACAAGAACATCGGTCAGTTTTCCGTTTTTGTCGGGCACCCAAAGGCCTACCAACCTGCCGCCGTAATTGGTAATGGCCATGGTAAGATCCTTGTTGTGCAACCAGAATAACTTTACGGGTTTTCCATCTACCACGGTATCAAATTTCGATTCCGGCAACATGTTCCTAAAAGAACTGTCCGCCGTGGCTGCAACGTCTTCCTGTGATGGCTCCTTTTTACTATTGTCCTTACAGGAACATACCAATACCATTACTGACATGGTCAGCACATAATAACTCTTAATTTTCTTCATATTAGAATTCTCCAGATCTCAATCAGGATAAAAATACTATGTTTTTAGAAAGAAACTAGAAATAAGGAGCAAGATTCTTAAGAATTAGGGAAGGAATTTATTGTTCAAATAAAAAAGTTCTAATGAGATCGTCGTCCAAGCCAACATAAGTTGTCCATTTCAACACAATATTTCTTTCATTACATTTTCCGTAATCCTATCGCATCTGCCAAATCCAAATTCAAATACCTCTTGGTTTTCTGTCAATTCATAAAGTTTCTCCTTGAGCATGGCTTTGGCCCGGTGCAATCGCACCTTAACGTTATTGGCCGTAAGGTCCAAGGCAACCGCAATATCTGCTATGTCCATGTCCTCCACTTCCCTCAAAATATATACGGTCCTGTATTTTTGGTCCAAATGGTCAATGGCATCTTCCAATAGTTCCTTTGCTTCTTTCCGTATCATTTTTTCCTGCGGGTTTAATTGTTTACTGTCGGGGATCTCCAAAATTTTTCGGTCACCGGAATCGCTGCCATGTTCCATAAGCCGGAAAAGCCTACCCTTTTCCCTTAACCGAGTCAAAGCTTCATTAATACCGATGCGAATGAGCCAAGTTGAAAAAGAGGACTCCAATTTAAACTGGGATAATTTTACATATCCTTTTATATAACTGTTCTGCATCACATCCTCAATCTCGGCCTCATCCTTTAAATAACTTCGGATAACCCGATAGAGTTTTTGGTTGTTTCTCCGCACCAAAATTTCGTACAGTTCCTTTTCCCCTCCAAGGATGCGATTAATGATTTCCGTATCCTTGAGTGTATGATTGTTAAAATCGTTGATACTGAGTGCTTCCATCTGTCTTTTTGTTGAACATTTCTACCCTTTGGATGGCGATAAGCAAAAAAAGTTACAAGACTTTGTAACCTTTTTTAAAATTTCTTATCCAAAGGCTGTAAAACAATTTAAAAACATAAAGTTATGGATTCTAATGTAAGCTTAGTAAAAACAATATTAAAGTACACTTTTGGTTTGGTGCCCATTGTTGCGGGACTGGACAAATTCACCAACATTTTAACGGATTGGAGCCACTATCTATCAAACGGCCTTGCCAGTATGCTGCCCTTTGAACCGGACACCTTTATGATGATCGTAGGGGTTGTAGAGATCGTGGCCGGTATTCTTGTGCTATCAAAAACCAAGATCGGCGCATATATAGTCTCTGCATGGTTGGCATTGATTGCATTAACGTTGATTTTCAGTTGGACCTATGTGGATGTAGCCGTAAGGGACCTTGTTATGGCGATCGGGGCTTTCTGTTTGGCAAAACTTTCGGAAAGGAATTTGGTTAAGGGCTAAAACCCAATCGGAACCGGTTTAACGCTATACGCCTATCCTTGGTCTTTTTTATGGCGTGGCGTATAGCGAAAACTTGTTCTGGACGGGTTCCACAACCAATCGACCCAAACACTTGTTAAGTTAAGCCATAAGTGTCGCATAATACAATGCGTCATTTCAGTTTTACCTTACTACTAGTGATTTTACCAAGAATCGTATTTAAAAAATTAACAAGGATGAACTTGAACGGAAATACAATAATTATAGGCAAAGACCCGGAATTGGTCCATACCCACAAATCGGTCGACAATCCATTGCGGGGTAATGCCTTTGAGATGGACGACAGCACGAAAATTGACCTGATCTCCAAAAAATTTAGGGATATCATCGAACTTTTGGGACTCGACGTTTCGGATGACAGTTTAAAGGATACTCCAAAGCGCGTGGCCCGGATGTATGTAAATGAGATTTTCAGTGGATTGAACCCAATAAACAAGCCAAGGGTAACCGTATTTAAAAACAAATATGGTTACCATACCCCACTAATTGAGCTGAACATTCCGTTTACCTCATTTTGCGAGCATCATTTTGTGCCCATCCAAGGCAAGGCAAATATTGCCTATATACCAGGAGATTTTGTGATCGGATTATCAAAAATTCATCGGATTGTGGATTATTACGCCAGAAGACCGCAAGTGCAGGAACGATTGACGATGCAGATCTTACAGGAATTATCAACCTCGCTCCAAACTGCGGATGTGGGAGTGGTTTTACGGGCCACCCATAAGTGCATTTCATGTAGGGGAGTCGAGGATTTGGGCAGTTCAACGGTTACCTCGGCATTTACGGGACGGGTTCTGGAAAACAATAACCTGGTATCCATTCTGCTTGGTTCCAATACGGAAAAAGGATCTTGATTCCTTGTTTATATCCTTTACCTTTGCACTCCGTTCCGGATGGTAAATTGGAAATTTTGAAAATATGTCCAAACCGAACGGCAAGTTTGAAACGGTAAACGAAAAAATCGATGGCTCCCAACAATCAATTTAAAAAAAACAACCCTACCCTAACACTTTCAAAAAGCGAAATGCGGGATTACGGATATCGGGTGGTCGATACCATTGTCGAGCATTTTGATACCATGCATATCAAAGATCCGGTTACCTCGGCAACGAGAAAGGAGATGGATGAACTGTTGCAGGAGAGCGTTCCGGAACAAGGCGGAAATGCCAACGAGATTCTGGACTTTGTCGTCAATAACATTATGAACAACAACGACATACTCTCCCACCCCAAATGCTTTGCATTTGTTCCCGGCCCAAGTAACTATATCAGTGTAATGGCCGATGTTCTGGCCACCGGATTTAATATTTTCTCCGGAGGATGGTCCCCATCCCCAGCGGCATCGGAACTTGAAATAGTTACTATCAATTGGCTCCTTGAGCTCTTCGGATTTCCTGTAAAAAAAGGGGGAGGTATTTTTACCAGTGGGGGATCAATGGCAAACCTAACGGCCTTGATAACCGCTAGGAACCATAAATGTGGCGACGCTTTTTCAAAGGCTGTCATCTACCTGTCAGACCAGGCACACTCTTCCAATATCAAGGCCATACGCATAAGTGGTTTTAAAAAGGAACAGATCCGGATTATTCCAACGGACATGGAGTTTAAAATTTCGCTGAACAAACTTAGGAATGCCATTGCCAAAGACCGCCTGGAAGGATGGATGCCCTTCTGTATCATCGCCTCTGCTGGAACTACGAATACAGGGACCGTGGATCCGCTGGAGGATATGGGCAAGATCTGTAAAACCGAAAATCTATGGTTCCATATAGATGGTGCCTATGGTGCCCCTGCCATATTGTCCAAAAAAGGGAAAAAATTATTAAAAGGTATCCGTCTAGCGGATTCGTTGACCATCGATCCCCATAAATGGTTGTTTCAACCTTATGAAATTGGATGTCTATTGGTTAAGAACCACAAGTGGCTGAAAACTTCCTTCCAACAAAATCCCGAGTATTTAAGGGATATTGAGGGCAATGAATCTGAAATTAACTTCTATGACCACGGCATGCAATTGACCCGTCGTTTCAGGGCGCTAAAATTCTACATGTCGATAAAAACCTTTGGGTTGGGGTCTTTTCGCGAGGCTATTGAATACAATTTAGATTTGGCAGATAAAACGGAAGGCTTACTCAGGAGAAGCCCGTATTGGGAGGTAGTATCACCTGCGTCCCTGGCCGTGTTGAATTTTAGGTATAGCCCCATCAATTTAAACCTGACCGAAGAACAGTTGGATCGTATAAATCGGGGGGTAGCCAAAAAGATTACGGCAGCTAGAAAAGCGATATTGGCCACTACCATATTACAGGAAAAAGTGGTTTTAAGGATGTGCTTGATAAATCCGAGAACAACTATGGAAGATATCGAGAGTACCCTAAAATTATGTCAAGGATTTGCTGAAGAAGTCCGAAATTCCATGGGAATATAGTTCCCTCACACTTGCCATTTCATTTTTTTAAATTGAAGTGGTGTAAATTTTTTATATAGGTCCACTGCATTTTTATACAAAAAAGAGATGATTTTTATAGAAAACGAAGGTAATACCAATCCACGATTAAATCTTGCTTTGGAGGAATATGCCCTTAGAAATTTTGATCCCTCGGATGATTATTTGTTGTTCTATATCAACGAACCATCTATCATAATTGGTCGCAATCAAAACACATTGGAAGAGATAAACCACGAATATGTGGAAGGGAACAATATTCATGTGGTGCGAAGGATCTCCGGCGGTGGTGCGGTCTATCACGATTTTGGCAACCTAAATTTTAGCTTTATCACCAACCACGATGGACAGAGCCTGAACAACTTTAAGAAATTCACGGCTCCGGTAATCAAAGTTTTGCAGCATTTAGGGCTTAATGCCGAGCTCAAGGGCCGGAACGATATTCAGGTAGACGAGAAGAAAATCTCGGGTACCGCCCAATTCTCCACGGGAAAAAGAATGGTAAGCCATGGTACTTTACTTTTCGACACGGATCTGGGGGAAGTAGTAAATGCGCTAAACGTAAAAATGGGCAAGATCGAGTCCAAAGGCCATAAATCCGTGCGTAGCCGAGTGGCCAATATCTCTGAATATTTAAACCGGTCGATGAAGATCGAAGAATTCCGCCGATTGTTGCTGGAAGGGCTTTACGACGAAAGCGAACCGTTTGAAAGTTATCATCCAACCCCAGGGGAATGGCAAGGCGTACATCAACTAAAGGAAGAAAAATACGATACATGGGACTGGAACTATGGCCGATCGCCCAAATTTAATATACAGCGAGCCAAACGTTTCCCGGTTGGGGAATTGGATTTACGGATCTTTGTTGAAAAGGGCCTGATCAAGGACTTTAAGATATTTGGGGATTTTTTCGGAAAAGAACCTCTGGAAGGTTTGGAAAAAATTTTTATTGGCACCCGCTATGGGAAAGAGGATATTTGCGACCTGCTAGAAAATATTGAGGTCAGTGAATACTTTGGAGACCTCCAAAAAAATGATTTTATCGAATTGGTCTATGGTTCGGACGAAGCCGATTCCTGACATTACCCTACACAGGTCCAATCTTGGACCCTGCGCTTTTGCGCTCTAATTCTACTATGGGCCACGCATAGCACGATTGTTTTGAACAATAAAAAGATCCGTAATAAATTTAATAAAATTTTAATTCGGACCATTTTGTCCTAAATTAATTATTGTTTACCTTTATTCGACATTTAAAATGATTGGACATAAAACTGTCAACTTACTGATTATTAAAAAGATAAATAAACATTAACATGAAAACATTAAAAGCTTTTTCTGAAAAATCTACTAAACTTGTAACCGTGCTCCTTCTATTTATATCGGCAGGTGCATTTGCCCAGGCAGCAAAAGTAATTGAGATGAAGGGGACCGATCAACTGCGGTTTTCGGTCGAAAGTATTGAAGCTACTCCCGGACAAAAGATAACGGTAAAGCTAACCAATGACTCCAAATTCCCCGCTGCGGCCATGTCACACAATTTTGTGCTGCTAAAACAATCCTCAGATGCAAAGGCCGTGGACGAAGCATCTGTCACCCATCGCGAGAACGAATATATTGCTCCGGAAATGAAGGATAAGATTATTGCCCACACTGGGTTGGCAAGTGGTGGACAAACAGTCCAAGTAACCTTTAATGCCCCAAAAAAACCCGGAAAATACCTTTATATATGCACCTTTCCAGGGCACTTTAATGCCGGGATGAAGGGTACACTTACCGTAAAATAGCGCTAGTGTCCGACCAAAACGTCGGAAAACCATAAAGAAAACACATTAACACCAAACCCATGGAAGTATTGAACAAACCCGAGCTCACCCATTTAGACATGGGCGAATCTTTCAAAGCCCTACAAGTTAAAGGTATGGCCGGCATGGTTATGCCCACGCACCACAGCACAAAGGAAGCCGTTATTATAGTGCAGGAAGGCAAAGCCCTACTTCATATGCCCCAAACCGTACACATTTTACGGGAAGGGTCTACATTTATTATCCCGGCCGGAGTAGACCACAAATTGGACATTGTTGCAAATTTCAAGGCCATAGCCATTATGGCCGTTGATTCTGAGCTCAATTTTAAATAAATATCATCGTGGGAAAAATAATGGAAAAAACCGTTGGTCAAATTGTTGCAGACGACTATAGGAGCGCCCCGGTTTTCGAAAAATTCGGAATCGACTTTTGCTGTACCGGCAACCTCAGCATCGAAGAGGCCTGCAAACAAAACAATGTGGATTCCAAGGAACTCACAAAAGCGTTGGAAACCGCATTGGCCGAAACTACCCCCCCAACGACGGATTTTAAATCATGGCCGTTGGATCTGCTGGCCGATTATATAGAAAAGAGACACCATCGTTACGTTGAGGAAAGGATACCCATAATAAAGCAAAATCTTGATAAATTGGTCCAGGTACATGGAGCAAAACATCCGGAGCTACTGAAAATAAACGAGCTCTTTATCGCTAGTGCGGGTGAATTTGCCATGCATATGAAAAAGGAGGAATTGATGCTTTTCCCGTTTATCCGCAAAATGGTTAGGGCCAAAAAGAACAACGAACCCTTGGCCGAACCCCGCTTCGGCACGGTTAAAAATCCCATCCAGACCATGATGCGGGAACACGATAACGAAGGGGAAAGCTTCCGGCAAATCGAAGCTTTGAGCAACAACTACACCCCTCCTGCCGATGGTTGCAATACCTACAAAGTTACATTCGCCCTACTCAAGGAGTTTCAGGGCGACCTGCATATGCACATACATTTGGAAAACAACATCCTCTTTCCCAAGGCGGAAGAGCTGGAAAAAGAAATGGTGGATCCAAAATACACCGTTTGATAAAAGCTCCCCTCTTCTAACTGTTTCACAGCCAGTTAGGAATTTTTGTACCGAATTTTAATTCGGATGTATTTATCCGAATTAAATAAATTTGTAACTTTACGTAATTACGTGTACGCGAATCACGGCAACAAACCCATTTAGGATTGTAGGCAATACATTACATTAAGGATTACAATCTTTTTACATAATACGATGGAGGCATTTAGAAAAAGAGAAATGATTTCTGAATCAACCGAGATAGGGAAAACTCCCAAACTCAAGCTTTTGGATATGGGCGAATCGTTCCAAACCATACAAATGCATGGATTGGCGGGTATGGTCATTCCTTTTCAACGCAACACCAAAGAGACAGCGATTACCGTTCTGGAAGGACTTGCATTATTGCAACTTCCGGATACCGACCACTTTTTAAGGAAAGGTTCCTCGTTTTTGGTCCCTGCCGGCATACCACACAGCCTAAATATTATCGAGGATTTTAAGGCAATTACCGTAATGACGGTAGATTCGGAGATCCAGTTCCACTAAAATAAAGGTCAATTGGCGATTGTGTCGTAGATGACGACAAAAGCGCTGTCATTTTTGATTGATATGGATCGACTTTTGTTGAAACGGCGACCGGGGCTTGGAAACGGCACAAGAGCAAAAGCAGAATAAGGTCGATCAACTTCGAAAATTACTCCTACAAACCATTAATGGTTCACCACGTAAACTGACGGATTACAAATCCTGGCCTCTTTATCCATGTATCGATTATAACGGCATTAAAAAATTGAACTGCATAACTGTGCCGTTAAGAATTTCACCAAGTTTTCTACCTTATATTCCTGTGCTGGGTCTTTATGGCGATTAAACTATTATCAACCCAACTTTTCTTCTATTTTTGATGAAAAAAGTGAACTCCCCTGCGCCAAAGCATCAGAAATTCATTTCCAATAAATGGTTAAGGCGTCTAGCATTGGTCTTGATGTCTCTCTTTTTGTTACCTGCCTGGCTCTTTACCATTGGCTGGTTTAACAGGGATTTGCTTATAATCGAGTTGCAAGATTGGTATCAAAGGAATCACAATGGCACCCTCGAAATTCGGAAAATCGATGCCGATTTTTTAAGGGGGTTTCCAAATATTGGCTTTACGCTTAGGGACATTTATCAAAGTAATTACGATACAATTTCAGATACAAAGTCGTCCATTTATATAAAACAAGCCAAGGTAACTATAGGGCCCAGCGACTTGTTGGCCGGGGATGCCAAGCTTAAGAAAATTAATATAGACAAAGCCGTTATTCAATCGGAGGTAGTTTCCAAAAGGCCTTATGAGTATTATGTTCAACTAAAAAACCAAAAACAAAACGCTCCGCATAAGGGCATAGTTCTTCCGAGTTGGATAAATCCAGAAGGCACAGATTTTTCCGTTCGTGAACTTAAGTTTATTGTAAAAGATTCAATCTTAAACAAGAATTTCGATTTGGAAGTCCATGAAATCAATGGATTCCTAGAGGATAATAATCTACAGGTGACTGGCGAATTGGACATGGATATTACTGTCAACGCACTAGGATTCAATACATTGAAAGGAAGTTATATTAATGGAGCAAGAGTAAGGGGTAACCCAAAATTTCAAATCAATGAAAAACTAAATTTAGTAGACCTCCCAGAGTTCATATTATCCGTTGACGACCAAGTATTTAAGGCTAGGGCCAAATTTGATTTTAACGATATCAGCTCCTATAATTTTTCACTTCAAAATGAAAATACAAACCTAGAGATTATAAAAGGTTTCCTGACCGACACCTTAATCTCCAAACTTTCGCCCTATACCATTCATAAACCTTTTAAGACCGCCTTGGAGATGACGGGCAAGTTTTTATTTCGTGACACCCCAGATATATACGTTGAATTTTCAGCTATGGATAATGATGTTGACATCAAAGACAGTCTAAAGCTCACCCACAGTTCCTTTAACGGTTACCTTACCAATAATATATACGAAAATGACAGTATAAGGGACCTAAAGCGTACAAAAAAGGACATCAAGATATTTTTTAATGATATTAATGCCCAATTTGAAGATATAAATTTTTCGGCTACAAATTCCTATTTTCAAAACTCACCGGATGCCCATAACTTTATAAATGCCAAAATTAATCTACAGGGACCCAATGAAACACTAGCTAAATTTCTTAATAACCGCAATTTTGGATTCTCTGGCGGTGAATTTAAATTGGAAGCAAACATTCTCGGCGATATACCCCATACTGATCAAATCTTTAATTTCGCCACGGGCTCTTTTCATTTAAATGATGCCCAAGTAGTCCTCAAAAAAAATGGACTTCAATTACCTATCCAGGCGATGGTCCTGAAGTTGGACAATGAAAACTCCATTCTAGAGGAACTAAGAATCAATATACCCGATGAAGAAGACCTTATCCTAAAGGGCAATCTAAAAAATGTATCATCATTAATCTCCAATAACCCCTTTAAACCGACTTCTAGTTACATTACATTGGACACGAGAAATTTGAATGTAAACAAATTGATTGCCACCGCAAAGGGATTGACTCCGATATCTAATAATGATAGGGATGACCGAAAAACCCTGAACGAGACACTTAATACAATTTTTGATAAGTTTCACCCGAGGTTTAAACTCAACCTTAAAACTGTGGAATACAAGACGGTAGTCCTAAATGATTTAAATGCGGATGTAGAACTATTGGACAATGAAACCATTTCGTTAAACCATTTTACATTTAAATATAATTATGCCACCACCAATTTAAGCGGAACACTAAAGGTCCCCGAATCGAAGTCTTCTCTTAAAGAACCCATTTATATTGATTTTCGTGCAAGTTCATCAGGCTCAATTGGAGTATTTCAGGATTTATTCAATATTAAGTTAGTTGACATTACAGCTGGAGCGTATCAATTTTCTGGTGCCATCACAGGAAATGTCCGCAAGTTTGAGCAACTATTAAATAATGCAAAAGGTAACCTAGCCCTCAAGAATGCCAAATTTCATTATTATAATGCCGCCTTGGATATTGCCTTTGACTCACTCTTTGTCGAAGTTGGTGATTCTGATATTAATCTCAACCAAGTTGAGCTAGAGGTTGGGGAACTTTATCCTTTTGTATTGGACGGTAGAGTAGAACAATTTCCAAGTTTTCTCTTAGACAATCCAGAAAAAAAAGGTAAAATTTTTATACAACTGAAGGCACCCTATATTGATGGCAATCAATGGATGGCAACCTTGAATTCCCTAAGGTCCGATACCCCGAAACAAAAAATGAGACATAGGGATATCTATAAGGTTTTTAAGGATATTAATAGACTTAACCCTGAATTGAAGTTGTCGGCAGACTCTCTAAAATTTAGAGACATCGTTACAAAGGATATAAAAGCAAATGTTTATTTTGAAAATGATTCTACCCTAAAACTTGACAGTCTTGAAGCTAAATATAAAGATTCCAAAGCTGTGATAAAAGGAACCGTATATGCCCAAAATATAGAACAGGTCTCCAACAAAAATAATCCGTTTAACTTTATGTTCTCCGCAGAGGCCAAGGGTAAAACCAATAATTTAAATGAATATTTAAAATCAACAAATTTTATCTTCGAGTCGGGTGATTTTGAGTTTAACGGTAGTTACCGTGGTAGTGCAACCGATTCCGAAATTATTAGTGGGAATGCAGAAGCAGATCTTAAGATAGGTGGAGCGCTAGTCAATTTTGAAGTTGCAGATTTGCGATTTCCGGTTGACAGTCTTCATCTGAAGATAAAAAACAACTTGGCAACGCTCGAGGCATTGGATATAGACCTTCCTGGAAAAAGCTATATCAACCTAACCGGATCTATAAATAATTTTTCAAGCTTTGTGGACAATTCACTGGAAAAAGGATCGCATACGTCAAGGTTCAGTGTCAAATCCCCTTACATTAATTCGGGCGACCTAAAAACGTTTCTGAAAACCTCAGAACTAGGAGCCGATAGTACTAGCAAAAAAAAGTTTGGGGTTCCAAAATTTAAGAACGCTTTGAAAAAAATATACGGTTCCTATTATCCGTCAATACGTGTTAATATCGATTCTTTTGCTCATAAAAGCATTGAAGTATCCAATTTTGATTCAGAAATAAAGTTTGATTCCATCGGCAATTTCAAAATTGAAGACACCAATTTCAATACTTTTGGAGGGACGGTCTCAATGTCCGTAAAAGCCGGTAGCGTTTCTGAGGACCTTCCGGTAGACATAGATATGGAAGTGAAAGATATACATGTTGATGAGCTGGCTGCGGGAATGGATTACTTTAACAATGATGCGCTAAGACAGGCAGAGAAAATAGATGGCAATCTTTCATATACCCTCAGTGCAACAGGAATATTAAATGCCGATGGCAGTTTGGATATGAATTCATTAAACGGAAGCCTACATTTAAACCTGAAAGAACTAGAGCTTTATAACTATAAGCCAATTATGGAGAATGTCCCCCTACTGAAGGGAGCACGCTTTGAGAACCTACAATTCAGACCCATTGAAGAAACATTCAAAATAGTCAACGGAGAGTTGATCATCCCACGAACTCAAATTCAGTCCTCTGCCTTGCAACTTTTTGTTGAGGGGCAATTTAGGTTTGGCGAGTATATCAACGTTTGGCTATCCTTGCCATGGAAAAATTTAAAAAGCAATGATGGCTTAATATTGCCCGAAAAACAGCCTTATGACGCAGCAGGACCAAAATTCTACCTTCAAGTTATACAGGACAAGAACAGTCAAAAGTCCCGAAAACAAAAATTGAGGATCAGGTTTAAATTGGGAAACAGAAAAATGCCAAAAAACCCAATACAGGACTGAAAGGCTAGTTAATCAAAAGGAGTGTGCCCACCAGTAAATATAATTGGTTTTAAACCTACCTTATTTAAATACTCTAGATCCGCACTAATGCTGCACGCAACTGTAAACAAAAGTTAGCGGTACGGCCGGGCCCCGAAATCGCAATCACCAACATAACGGAAAGATACTATAGCATGGAGTTAATCAGAACGGCGAATCTTTAGATTAAATCTTCAAACCCAGAGGCAATCCTCTTACTATACGAGCAAGTTCGGCCCATTAAAAAGCCCAGTAGAAACTTTTTGATTATTATTTGTAACCTTTCCATGGCATGTGCACTCTATTTTGATACAAATGAATAGTTCATTTGATATCATTTACAAATATTAGAATATCATGAAAACACTAAGAAGTACTTCGATGACGGTTTTATTTGTTGCCGCATTATGGGCCATGCCTGCCATGGCACAGAATTCAAGTGCGCCCCAACTTAACGATTCCGAAATTGCATCTGTGGCCGTAACCGCGAATCAGATCGACGTCGATTACGGAAAGATCGCCTTAAAAAAAGCAACAAATCCAGAACTTCGAAATTTTGCGCAAACAATGATCGACGATCATACTTCAATAATTGCCCAAGCGGTGGCACTTGCAAAAAAATTAGGAGTTACTCCTAAAGATAATGCAGTTACCCAAAGTTTGTTGGATGGAGCTAAAACGACGACAAAAACCTTAAATGGCAAAAAGGGGAAAGACTTTGATAAAGCTTATATAGACAACGAAGTAGCTTATCATGGTGCCGTTATTTCAACTGTTAAAACCGTATTGATACCCCAGACACAAAATACCGAGTTAAAAGATCTGTTACAAAGTGTTACGCCCCTCTTGGAACATCACTTGGAAATGGCAAAAAAGGCGCAATCAGATCTCTAACGACAAACGACATGAAAGCACATGGAATATGGAAGATTCTTCCCTTGTGGGCTATTGGTCTACTGTTCCTCTCCAACGTTCCCTCCCCTGAGAACAAAATGGTTATACAGACGCCCGCGAACAAGACTGTTAGGGTTGATAAAACAGTCGCCCCGCCAGCAGTAGATACAGTAATTATCAAAGGCATGGTTTTCATTCCAGAGGAACTCCATGTACGTAAAGGCGACATTGTGGTTTGGTTAAACAAAGACATTGTTCCGCATAATATCACCGATTTTCCTGACAATCAATGGACTTCGGGAACATTGGCCGTGAAAGGTTCCTGGAAAAAACAGATAGACCAATCGTTTGATTATTACTGCAGCATTCACCCAACAATGAAGGGGAAGATAACCGTAGATCCTTAAAAGGGAAAGGGGATAGTGATGGATTCCTTTAATTCCCGATACGACCGTTTCGATCTTTAAATTGGAACGGTCTTTTTTTTTAGACATGTTTAGGTTTAAAATAATTTAAAAGACAAGTACAGATAAAAAAAGAATTACTCATGCTAAAGAACACGGGTACCTATACGATACAGTTACGATATTCCATCCAACAAGATCAATTGAGTTAACATATAGCTTTTATTCGGTTAACATTGTAACCTTTAATCCTTAACTTTACTCTAATAGGTAAATAGGAAAATGAATCCATCACAAATCACCGGAACCCAATCGGAACAAGAAATGATTTTTCGGATCGTTTCTGGGGAAATTAGACTCTACGAAGATATTATTCACCGCTATAACGGTTATTTGTATAAGATAGGAAGGTCATATGGTTTCGGGCACTCCGATGTTGAAGACCTAATGCAGGAAACATATATCAATGCCTACATAAACCTTGGGAAATTTGAAAATCGTTCCTCATTTAAAACATGGATAGTAAGGATTATGCTGAATGAATGTTACCGCCAAAAACACAAGGCGAGTTTGACCAATGAACGTCCCTCAGATACAGAATTTAGGGAAAGCTCCAGCACCATGTTTCACCATCAGGACAAAGACGTATCCAAAATGGCACAAAATAAAGAATTACAGCAGGTCCTGGAAAATGCAATACACCATATCCCTGAGGATTATAGAACGGTGTTTACACTGCGGGAACTAAACGGCATGAGCGTAAGGGAGACCTCCGAGGCCCTACATATTTCGGAGGACAATGTTAAGGTGCGATTTCACCGGTCCAAGTCCATGTTGAGAGACATAATAGAAAAAACGTATTCCCCGGAGGAAATCTTTGAATTCAACCTAATATATTGTGATAAGATGGTAGAACGGGTAATGAATGCTATTCGAGAACTAAACCGGAATGATTGATTTGTGTCCAACTCCATTTTGGTCAAATTTTCCTTACCGTTAGGAGTTTTGCGTCCCCAAGCCATAGATTCGTTTTTTATGCCATTTTTTGTAATCAATGACCATTGCCGTACGTCTAAAGGTCAGAAAGGTTATTAATGGAATTCGATTGGCAAATCGAATTAAAATATGTATATTATGGGAAGACCTGCCACTAAGCCCACAAAACTTCGGGACGGATATTATTTGGAAGTGCGCAACAAAAACCAGAAAAGCGGAATCAAGCTTTTTAGGGAAACCAAGCGTCAACTGCTACTCGCTATAGAGGAATACAAACAGAGCAAAGACGTTATAATCCTTGGAAAATCGAGGAATGGAAAATTGGAAGCCATACCCGAGCTTTAGCCTCATACGCCTTCCAAAATTTAACCCCAGCATATTTTAAACCTTGCATATGATCACTAATAGGGTTGAAGAATCTACAACACATGTTTTATTTATGGAACAGTGCATTCTTTTGGCCAAGAATGCGATGGCTAAAGGCAATTTTCCCGTGGGATCTATCGTGGTAAAGGATAATACGATCATTGGGAGGGGATCGGAAGCCGTAAAATCATCAAATGATGTTACCAAGCATGCCGAAATTGAAGCTATTAAGGATGCCCTGATGAATATCAGTGCACAGGACCTGGAAAACTGCGACCTTTATACCACCCATGAACCCTGCTTTATGTGTTCTTATGTGATACGACACTATAAATTGAGAACCGTAATCTATGGAACCAAAGTGGACCATGTGGGCGGAATAACATCGGACTTAAAAGTAATGTTGACGTCGAAAGTTCCCAGTTGGGGAAATACACCTGAAATCATCGACAACGTTTTAAGGGAAGAATGCAAAGGTTTATCAAGAAAGTATAAAATTAATAATTAAAATTTATTGGACATGAAGATAGCAATCAATGGTATGGGCCGTATTGGAAGGGCAGCCCTTAAGGTAATCTTGGACACGGACGGACTGGATGTAATCGCGGTAAACGATATCATATCGATAGAAAACCTGGCGTACCTTTTAAAGTATGACACCGTTTACGGAATTTACGAAAAAGAGGTCTCCCATGAAGGACAAACGCTGGTAGTAGGGGGAACACGTATCAAGTACTACACCGTAAAAAATCCGGAAGAACTGCCATGGAAGGAAAACGGCATAGATCTGGTCATTGAAAGTACCGGGCTTTTTACCCTGCGCGAGGATGCCGAAAAGCACATCACGGCAGGGGCCAAAACGGTGGTCATATCGGCCCCGACCAAGAGCAAGGACACCCCCACCGTGGTTCACGGCGTGAACTCATCGGACGGTAAGGTCTCGATCTTTTCCTGCGCCAGCTGTACCACCAACAATATAAGTCCGGTTGTGGAGATCTTGGATCGTAGGATCGGCATTAAGAAGGCCATCATGACCACGGTACACGCTTATACGGCTTCCCAGCACATCGTGGACGGCCCCTCCAAAAAGAACTTTCGTATGGGTCGGGCCGGTGCGGCCAATTTGGTGCCCACCACAACAGGTGCCGCCATCGCGACCACCAAGGCCCTTCCGGCATTGGTAGGCAAGTTTGACGGGGTAGCGATAAGGACCCCTATTCCCGTAGGTTCCATCTCCGATCTGACCTTTGTAACCGCAAAATCGGTTACCGTGGAAGAAGTGAACTCCATTTTTGAAGAAGAGGCCAAAACAAGCCGCTACGCCAAGGTACTTGCAGTTACCAATGAACCCATAGTATCGTCCGATATCATAAAAAGCCCCTTTGCCTCCACCGTAGATCTGGGCATGACCCGGGTGGTAGATGGGGACCTGCTCAAGGTAATGACCTGGTACGACAACGAATGGGGATTTACCAACCAGATGATACGGGAAATCCTCGTTATAAAAGGTTAACAACAGTTCTTTAAAAAGGATTAAAACATATAACAACATGAAGACACAGCCTGTTAAAATTAAAAAGATCGAGCATGCCACCCACGACGTACTCCACGTAGTAACCGAAAAACCAAAGGACATCGACTTTGTCCCAGGTCAGGCTACGGAAATGTTCCTGGGCAAGGCGGGAAAGGATGGGGAAGGAAACCCTTTCACCTTTACCTGCCTTCCCTCCGATGACTACCTGGAATTTATGATAAAAACATATCCAAGCCACAAAGGCCTAACCAATGAACTTTTAGCGCTAAAGAAGGGGGACGAGGTTATCCTGAACGACGTATTCGGGGCTATAGCCTACAAGGGCGAAGGCACTTTCATCGCCGGCGGCGCAGGTGTTACCCCTTTTATTGCAATTTTACGGGACCTAAAAGCGAAGAATAAACTCGGCAACAATCGGCTCATCTTTGCCAATAAGACCAAAGCGGACATTATCCTTAAAAAGGAATTCGAGGAGATGTTGGGCAACAATTTTATCAATATTCTATCCGATGAAAAAACGGACAAATACGCCAATGGTAGAATTACGGAAGAATTTATAAAAAAAAACACTCCTGGGCTAAAGGGGCATTTTTATTTATGTGGCCCACCACCGATGATGGATGCCGTGGAAGCACAATTGGCACATTTGAAGGTAAGCGGGGATCTGATCGTCAAGGAGGCATTTTAATCAGTGTCCGTCTACAGAGTCCGATAACTGCGCTACTCTCGTTTTGAAACCAGTCATCCAGACGTTTACGGACAGGACTGTTAGCATTCAAAAATTACCCTAACCCTGCAAGTGCGGCCGTGCCACGGACTGAAAAAATACAGTCGGGTCACCGCGCTTTGCAAGCTTGGTTCCCCAACTTTCCAACTCGGACACTCGACTTTAGGGACAAACATTAATTGAAAGATTTGGAGCCAAACCTACATAAAAAAACAATTTGGACCATTGGGCATTCGACCCGAACTATAGATCAGTTTATTGGAATACTAAAGTTTTTTAAGATTTCCATGTTGATCGATATCCGACGGTTCCCCGGCTCTAGAAAATACCCTCATTTTAACCAAGAAAACCTGCAAGTTTCCCTGAGGGAAAACGAAATCGATTATCTGCATTTCGAGGCGTTGGGCGGCCGGAGAAAAACAAGTCCCGATTCCGCGAACACTGCTTGGCACAACCCGTCCTTTCAGGCCTATGCGGATTATATGGAAACATTGGATTTTAAAAGCTCCATTGAAAAACTGGAAATGCTAGCCGTGGAACAACGCACTGCCTATATGTGTTCCGAAGCGGTCTGGTGGCGTTGCCATCGGGCTTTGGTTTCGGATGTTCTAAAAGCTCGGGGATGGAAAGTGATGCATATTATGGGGCCGGATAAAAGTGAAGAACACCCCTTTACAAGTCCCGCTAAAATTAGGTCCGGGAAGGTTGCCTATGAAGGGGAATAAAAGATTAGGAACTCAAAAACAATTATCATGAACAGATTACTGGAAATACAGAAACATGGCCAAAGCATTTGGCTAGATTTACTCGATCGTAAGATAATGGATACGGGCGAGTTGCAACGGTTGATCGATGAGGACGGACTTCGTGGATTAACCTCAAACCCCGCCATTTTTGAAAAAGCGATCAGCAAAAGTACCGATTATGACAAGGATATAGAAAATTTGGCCAAAAAAGAAGACGATAATGAAGCCATTTTCTTCGATCTGGCCATAAAGGATATCAAACGGGCGGCGGATCTTTTTAAACCTGTTTACGATAAAACCAAAGGCGAGGATGGGTTTGTAAGCCTTGAGGTCTCCCCCTTTCTTGCCCGTGACACGGAAGGGACCATTAAACAGGCGAGGGAGCTCTGGAAAAAAGTGGACCGAAAGAATGTCATGATCAAAATACCCAGCACAAAAGAAGGACTGCCCGCAATTCGAAAATGTATCAGCGAAGGCATCAACATAAACATAACCCTGCTTTTCGGGCTGCCCCGTTACAAAGAGGTAACGGAGGCTTATCTAGGAGGTCTCGAAGACAGGCTCAAAGCCGATAAGCCCATCGACCAAATCGCCTCCGTGGCCAGCTTTTTCCTGAGTCGTATCGACGTAATGATCGATCCCATTTTAACGGAGAAAGGAATTGACGGCCTAAAAGGCGAAGTCGCCATTGCCTCCGCTAAAAAGGCATATAGTATCTACCAAGAGGTATTTGCCAGTAACCGTTTCAAAGCCCTCGAATTAAAGGGAGCAAAACCGCAACGGGTTTTGTGGGCCAGTACCAGTGCCAAGGATCCTGCGTTCAGCGATGTTAAATACGTGGAAGCTTTAATTGGCCAAAAAACCATCAACACCCTACCTGTGGACACTATAGATGCTTTTCGCGATCACGGGAATGCGGCCAGTACGCTGATTAAAAACTTGGATCAAACTACCAAAATCCTAGAACAATTAAAGGAAAACAATATCGACCTTGATCTGATAACCCAAAAACTGGAGGATGAGGGAATCAAAAAGTTCAACGCTTCCTTTGAAGCACTTCTGAAGGTAATAGAGACGCAGCGGGAGAAATCGAACGCAAAAGTGTAGCCAGGTCGAAAATCGGATTATTATTTGGATCTATGTGTAGGCTTACCTACAATTCTTCGAATTTGCCGGTGTTTTGAAATGTAGAATCTTTGTCCATCTTGAAAGAAAATGCAAACAGCAAAAATAATTTTAAGAAATATGGTCTGATAATTTGAATCATTTTGTCCATTGTTTTATTTTTTTAAATAGATAAGACAATAAAATTTTAAATTGGTTACAGGTTTCATTTTTAAGGTGCACACAACTCCTTAATAAAGTACAGCTGTCCCGGTTTCTCATACCTAGCCTGTAAAGCCCGATTAACTTGTCCCCCATATGATCTGCCGCCTTTTTACGATCGCGGGGTCGAAGCTATTGTAGCGATACTATGAAGTTTTTATGTCAAAGATGCCGAACTTTGTTTTTGAGAGTCTTGCTGCTCTTGCCGTTTCGTTGCTTGTTACCCATGGAGCGTTCCTCGTAACCAAGATGAGCTTCCAACCCTACTTATCATTTTTAAGACTTTCTTAAACTCCCAATTAGTTGAACAAAGCGACTTCCAAGTGCAGAGCTTTTATTCTATTTCTCTGACAATTTTGCCAAAGAAAATGCTCCTATGTCCATAACTAAAACCCTAACCGCTACATCCAAATAGCTTCCAGAAAAGACCAAAGTTAGGATAATCAATGTTAGCCAAGTAGCAACAACGTACCCACACATTAAGGGCCGTATCAGAAACAAATCATCTGCTCGCATATCAATGATGTCCACTATGGACATCAAGGTTCTGGTTTCGAGTAGTAAGATGTCGTTTATTCCGGTTGAGAGGTACTATGCCCAATCGGTGATTGGATTGGTGAACTTGTCAAGTTCCGAATTCTTTAGTGTCACCAAGAAATTTGAGGTTAAGAAAATACCATCCTATATGGAAAATAGAAGTTTATAACAATGGAGAGACTGTTTAATTAAGTGTGTCATAATTTAAAAATTTTATAAATT
>SWCD01022618.1_pt1 | contig 38992 bp, 29 predicted proteins | sample 4693011 | NCBI WGS metagenome assembly SWCD01 (sample SAMN10267278, study PRJNA491770) | bioreactor metagenome | isolation source: DHS bioreactor inoculated with marine | place: Japan: Omine Ridge, Nankai Trough
TCGGGGAAGACCACGTTCTGCAACCGGAAGGCGAGTTCCGCGGTCTGCAATCGATCCGGGATCTTGAGGGGAGGCGTCGAGCCGTTGCCGATCTCGCGGCCGTCCTTCAGGTGCTGCAGGGAGAGCCGGAAAACGTACTCTCCCTTGGCGTCGGAGATGTTCGCGTAGATCGCGAGCTGGCCGTGCCGGCAGGGGAAGCGATGCGAGCTGATCTGGTGGAAGATCCCGATGCAGGACTTCTTGTTGGTCTCGTGCTCGTGGATGACGTAGTCGCACACCAGAAAGGCCGTCACCAGGGGACGTGGGGGCAAAGGGCACCTCTCTCGGCGAACCTACTCCTTGAGCTCGATGTTCCAGTAGCGGTCGGAGACGAACTTCTCCCACGAGGCCTTGCGATGGCCGAGGGAGATCTCCAGAGCACCGCTCCAGCTCGGACGCTCGGGCTTCGAGGAGAGTACCAGTCCGGAGCTCTCGAGCGATCGATTCGCCTTCCGCTTGTTGCAGTCCAGACACGCCAGCACGCAGTTCTCCCAGGTGCTGCGCCCCCCGCGGCATCGCGGGACGACGTGGTCGATGGACAGCAACTCGGAACCGGGGCGGGATCCGCAGTACTGACAGGTGAACAGATCCCGGCGGTAGATATTGCGCCGGGAGAAGGCGACCCCGCGCTTCGGGAAGCCGTTGTAGCGCGTGAGCACGATGATCTCCGGCACGCGGATCCGCAGCAGCGGAGTGCGGATCACCGGCGCGTCCAGCGGGGCGCCCAGGCTCGTCCAGTCCTCGAAATCGTAGGCCTCGTACGTCTCCGGGCAGATGATCCGGGCGACATCCCGGTAGACCAGAATGAGGGCCTGCCGGACCGAGGTCGTCGTGATCGCGGTCCAGGACTGGTTCAGCACCAGGGCCTTCTCGGCCAGCATACTCATCTCGTTCGCCCCTCCGGGGACGGCACCATCATACCCTTTGGAGCGTTAAACCCATCGGAGGAGCCGCGGTTCGGTTCAATGGAAACAGTGGTTTGGCCCGCCGGGATTGCCTATCCTTCTTGCCAGTGGCTGGGCACCCCGCATTGAGTATCCGAGAGCCTTCGGGCACCGTGAGGATCGTCCCCCTGGACGTCCCGGTGGTGTTGCTCGGCCGCGGCGCGGCCATGGATATCGTGCTCGGCGACCTGCGCGCCGCCCGGGAACACCTCCGCATCGAGGTCGAGGGGGAGCAGATCACCTTCCAGAACCTCGCGGAGGACAACCCCCTCCTCTTCAACGGCACCCCCCGATTCACCGGCCGGCTGCGACCCGGGGACGTTCTGCGCCTGGGCGACACGGAGATCGTCCTCCTGGAACAGGCGCCGGCCCTTCCTCTCACCCGGCTTCCGAAGTCCGCCGCCCAGGGTCTCTCCCTGACGGCCGGCATCGAGAAGGCCCGGATCGGCCTGCTCGAGGAGATCGTCAAGGTGCTGCCGGGCCGCGAGGATGCGGACGGATTCTACCGCCGGCTGCTCTCGTCCCTGTTTCGGATCATGGACGTGCGCCGGACGTTCGTGGCGATGCGGGTGGGCAAGAGCGGCCCGGCCCGGCAGGTCGCCTACCTGAACCGCGAGGAGGGCGGCGGCCCGATCAAGATGAGCCGGACCATCGTCAACCGGGTGCTCGGTTCGGGGATCGGCCTGCTCGCCTCCGACGCCATGGCCGACCCGGATCTGAGCCGATCGGACTCGGTGGTGGATCTCGGCATCAAGTCCGTCATCTGCGTCCCCATCCACCGCGGTGACGAAGTGGTGGGCGTGTTCTACGCCGACAACCGGATGCGGACCCGCTCCTTCGTGGACGAGGACCTCCGATTCATGACGCTGATCGCCCGGATCGTCTCGGTGCAGGTCGAGAACCAGGAGATGGCGCTCGAACTGCGTGAGGAGAACCTCCGCCTCCGCCGGATCCTCGACGGTCAGGAGGACTTCGTCACCGCGAGCCCGGCCCTGAAGGACCTGCTCAAGGTGGCCCAGAAAGCCGCCGTCTCCGACGCCAACATTCTGATCACCGGGGAGACCGGTTCCGGCAAGAACCTGCTCGCGCGCACACTGCACCGCTTGTCGCACCGCGCGGAGCGAGCCTTTGTGGAGGTGAGCTGCGCCGCCATCCCCGACAACCTGCTCGAGGCCGAGATGTTCGGCTACGGCCCGCAATCGGGCATCGCCGGCGCCAATCCGAAGGGTCGGGAGGGGTACTTCGTCCTCGCGGCCGACGGCAGCATCCTGCTGGACGAGATCGGCGACCTTTCCCTGCCCCTCCAGGCCAAGATCCTGCACGCCATCGAGGAGGGTCGCTTTCGCCGGCTGGGCTCCAACACGGTGCACGAAGTACGGTGCCGGATCATCTCCGCCACCAACCAGGACCTCGAGCGGGCCATCCAGGAGGGGCGCTTCCGCGAGGACCTCTACTACCGCCTGCGGGTGGTCCCGCTCAAGGTGCCCCCGCTTCGCGACCGACCGGAGGACATCCTTCCCCTGGCCGAGTTCTTCCTGCGCCATCTGGCGCCGGATCGAAGGACCCGCCTGAACACGAACTGCCGGAGTCTGCTCCTCTCCCACGCCTGGCCGGGCAACGTGCGGGAACTCCGCAACGCGATCTCCCGGGCGCTCGCCGTCGGGGAGGGCAACTCCATCGACCCGGAGTTGCTCAGGCAGTGCCTTGAGGCCCCGGAGAACCAGCCTCCCTCCACGGTGCCCACCCTGGAGCAGGTCCAGCTTCGCCACATCCAGCACGTGGTCAGCCTCTACGGCGGAAACAAGAAACGGGCCGCGAAAGCCCTGGGCATCTCCCGGAGCACGCTGTACGCGAGGCTGGCCAACCGCGGGGTCTGACCGAAAATCGGACACTTCAAAGAGCCATATCGCCAACCTCGACGCAGACCGTCCGAATTTCATACAGCAAGGGAACACTTGGCCCTTATTGTTCGGCAATCAGACACTTCAGCGGAGCCGGCGAAATCGGCGCTCGGAACACAGGGCGCATAACTTACTGTAAATACTTCAGTTACACGAATTTTGCAGATCAATCCGCAAAGAGGAACGGTGTTTGATAAAGGGGACAGGAGTGATAGGAGGTTCCTGACGTACGAACATCATCTGCGTGAAGGGGAGATTACGGATCGGGGGGTCGGCGCTAGCCGGCCCCCCTGTGATTCACACCGCGATTTTCTCCCCGACGGTAAAATCCCCGCCGTGAACGACCTGCCGAAGGACTGCCGCGTGGCGATCATCGGTGGAGGGGTGATCGGCCTCTCCATCGGCTTTCACCTGACGAAACTGGGGATCACCGACCTCGTGGTGCTGGAGGCTGAGAACCTGCTCGGAACCGGATCCAGCGCCGCCTCCGCGGGGGGACTCCGCCAGCAGTTCTCAGAGGAAGCGAACATCCTCTACGCCATGGAGGGTGTCCGGCAGATCCGACGGCTTCTGGAGGAGACCGGCTTCGACCCCGAATTCCGGGAGCATGGCTACCTCCTCCTGGCGTGCAGCGAGAGCCGGCTGAAGGCACTGACGAAGGATGTCGCCCTGCAAAATCGCCTGGGGCTCCCGTCCGAGATCCTCACCCCCGGAGAGATCGGCGACCGCTTCCCGGAACTCGAAACCGGCGACCTGACCGGGGCCGCCTTCCTCGAAACCGACGGCTACTGCGACCCGCACGCCATCCTCATGGCCTTCGCCGAAGGCATCCGGAAGGCCGGGGGCGTCATCCTTACGGAGACCGAGGCCACGGGCCTGCTCCTCGACGGCCCCGCGGTGGTCGGCGTCGAGACGGTGCGGGGGGAGGTGCGGGCGGACGTGGTCGTCAACGCCGCGGGCCCGCACGGCGGCGCCGTCGCGGCGTGGGCCGGCCTCGACCTGCCTCTTCGCCCCTGCCGCCGGCAGATCTTCTGCACCCACCCCTTCCCGTTCCGGCGCGATCTGCCCCTCGTCATCGACATGGACCATCCCTTCTACTTCCGACCCGAGGGCGAGGGCGTGATCCTCTCCGCGGCGGAGGTGGAGGAGACGCGGGACTTCGACCTCACCCTTCTGGACGCCGATCTCTCGGATCTCGTGGAGCGCGCCATTCACCGCTGCCCGGCACTCGCCAACGCCACCATCTCTGGAGGCTGGGCCGGCCTGCGCACCCTGACGCCGGACGGCACGGCCATCCTGGGTCCGGCCCCGGGGCGGCCGGGGTTCCTGCTCGCGGTGGGCATGAGCGGGCACGGCATCACCCACGGCCCCGCCGTCGGCCTGGCTCTCGCGGAGTGGATCGCCACGGGAGAGGCCCGATCGCTCCCCCTCGATCCCTTCAGGGCCGACCGTTTCTCCCCCCGCCCCCCGGCGGAAAGCCCCGGGGCGATCGAGGGCTGACCGCAAATTGGGGGTAGCCGACATCACATCTATCTACTAGAATCGGCGGATTAGGCAGACTTCGAGTTCAGTTTATCTCAGTCGAGCTTTCACTCCCTGCGGAGAATGTTGGTGAACACTCTATTCAAGTTCGTTTCCGAGAGTATCGGGTTTGAGTTGGAAGGCTCGGAGAGTTTCGTTCGGGAGCAGATGCGAAGCTTCCTGCCCTACGTCAAGGCCACGACGGGAGCGGAGGACACCGGCCCGCCCGAGCCGGAGAAGGGGAGCCTCACCCACTGGTACCGCGAGACGATCCCCGCCGGCCAGGTTCCGACCATGCAGGATCACATCCTCGTCTTCGCCTACTATCTCTACCGACAGAAGCGCCAGTTCATCTTCGTACCGGACGACATGAAGGCCTCCTTTCGGGAACTGGGGAAGACCGTCCCGAAGAGCATCCTCCAGATCATGGGGAGTCTGAAAAGGGACCAGGGACTCCTCTACCCGGGAACAAAGCGAGGCGAGTACAGCTTGACCCCCGAGGGCATTCGATACGTGGAGGGGCTGCTCGGGATTCGTCGTGCCTCGACATCGCCGCAGGAGGAGAGGCCGCCAGCGAAGCCGGCGGAGCAGGAGAAAGGGAGGGAGGAGCCGGCGACGCCGCAGCGCGATCGCTTCTTCTCCTTGTTCAAGGAGGACGGCGAAGTTCCGCCGAAAGATCATGAATCCTGAAGAGAAACCCATCGCCCCGCCGAGACCCGCCCGCTTCTCGTTCACCTCCCCTGAGTTCCAGGTGGAGTTCCTGGGTTCCGAGAAGTTCGTCAGCGAACAGGTCGATCTCGTCCGCCACCGCATTCACCAGATCCTGGCCGAACTGGGCGGCGTGGACCCCGAAACCGTGGAGCCCCCCCGGGCCGCCCCGGGCAAGACCACCCTGGAGGAGTTCTACCTCGGCGCCAAGACCCGCGAAGGCCGCGGCGCGCTCCAGGACTCGATCCTCATCTTCGCTTCCTACATGGAGAAGTATCAGGACAAGCCGGAGTTCAGCATCGAGGACCTGAACTTCTGCTTCGACCTCCTGAATATCCGGCGCCCCAAGAGCCTGGCCAACACGCTGGGCATCCTGAAGAGGGACCGGAAGCTGCTCCACGGAGGCAGCCGCCGCGGGGCCTACACCCTGTCGGAGCGCGGGCAGGAGAAGGTCCGGCGGTTGTTGAGGTAGGACCAGCTTGTGCCTCGGGGAGCGTTGCTTTGTCAGCGCCTGCGGCGCGGTCGGCGACCCGAGCCCGAAGGGCGCCCTGGCGGGTGGAAGCCATCGCCGGGGTCGGAATCTCAGGGAGACGGTTGATTGCAGGGTGGAGGGCGCCCTGGCGGGTGGAAGCCATCGCTGCGGTCGGCATTTCAGGGAGACGGTTGATTGCAGGGTGGAGGGCGCCGCGCCGTCGGCGCCGTTTTTGATTCGGGGGAAGGAAAACGGATTCAGGGGGGGGCACGAACGCGCAATCCCAAGGGGGGCGGGGAAGGGGTGGTGGACGCGTCTCAACAGCTTGGGGGAACTCCCTTCCCCCCCTATCCCGGTCAACGTAGATTCGATCCGTGAACCAGAGATCGAAACCACGGATTCTTGAACTCTTCGAGAGTGGTGAGCTTGCCCGGCGGGCGGAGGAGGCGGCGGCGCTCCGGGATGAGGGCGGGTGCCACCTCTGTCCCGGCCGGTGCCGCGCCGATCGCGCTCACGACGAAAAAGGGAACTGTGGCATCGGCCATGTGGCGGTTCTCTCCTCGGTGGCCCCCCACTTCGGGGAGGAGCCCTGCCTGGTCGGGGACGGCGGGTCCGGAACGCTGTTCTTCTCCGGCTGCAACCTGCACTGCGTCTTCTGCCAGAACCACGAGATATCGCGGGAGCCGGATGCGTGGAGGGAGGTCGGCCCGCACGAACTCGCCTCGTTCATGCTGAGCCTGATGGCTCGGGGCGTCGAGAACATCAATCTCGTCACGCCCTCCCACATCATCCCGGACATCCTCGCCGCCCTGGTCCTGGCCGTGGAGGCGGGGCTTTCACTCCCCATCATCTACAACTCGAGCGGCTACGACCTGCCCGAGGCCCTTGCGCTCCTCGACGGCGTCGTCGACATCTATATGCCGGATTTCAAGTTCTCGGATCCGGATGTGGCGAAACTCTACTCCAGCGCCCCGGATTATCCGCAGGTGGCCAAGGCCGCCATCCGGGAGATGCATCGGCAGGTCGGTGACCTCGTTCTCAACGAGCGGGGTGTGGCCGTGAGGGGGTTGCTCGTTCGGCACCTCGTCCTTCCCGGCGGCCTGGCCGGTACGGCGGAGGTCATGAGATTTCTCAAGGAAGAGATCTCTCCGCAAACCTGCGTAAACGTCATGGACCAGTACTTCCCCGCGCACGAGGCTCCGAAGTATCCGCCCCTCGACCGGCGGCTCACGCGCGAGGAGTACATGGAAGCCAGGGCACTGGCCGAAGAGGCCGGGCTCAGGCTGGTGGAGGAGCTCTCATGAAGACCGACTATCGCGCCGTGAACCTCACGCTCACGGATCGGGACCGGCGTCAGATCGACGAGGAACTCTCGCGAATCGAAAGCACTCTCCGCAACTTTGCCGACCCCATCGCTCACGTGGACGTGGAGCGCAGCGCCCGGAAGGGCGGCTTCGGCGTCAGCGTGCACATCGGACTGCCGACGCGCCCGCTCTTCGCCACGGCCTGGGGAGTGGATCTCCGCGCCGCCCTGGAGCTGGTGTCCGACAAGGTGGTCCGGCAGGCCAAGAAGCACGTCGAGCTCCTGCGCCGGGAGCGGCGCGCCGGAGCGGACTCGCTCAGGGACGACTTCGCGATCCCCGATCCCTCCCATGAGGAACTGGAGACCGCCCGCGACCTGGAGGACTTCCGGGACCACGTGGCGCACCATGCCTCCCGGCTCAACGAGGTGCTGAAGCGGGAGCGCCTCCTGAACCCCCGGATCATGAGCGCCGGGGGCGCCGTTTCCATCCCGGACATCGCCGAGGACGCGCTGGTCTACGTCTTCGAGCACTTCAGGGACAAGCCCGCACAGATGTCCCCGGATCGCTGGCTCGTCAGGCGCGGCCTCCTCCTGCTCGACGCCGAACTCGAGCGGGTGGAGCGGGAGGCCACCGGCGAAGGAGAAGCCCCGCCGGTGTTCGAGCCGCAGGAGGACTGGGAGGAGATCATGGATCTCCCGGCCTTCGCGCTGGCCGGCCTGGAGGGGACCGAAGCGGATGCTTCCCAGGCCAACCCGGAAATCCTCGGAGACCGCAATCTGGCGCAGCAGGCCACCGCGGCCGCGCTGCAGTCGCTTTCCGACCGGCACCGCAAGGCGCTCGTGCTCCGCCACCTCGAAGGCTACGCCCTGCCGGAGATCGCTTACGTCCTGAACTCGAGCGAAGAGCAGGCGGACAACTGGCTGAACGAAGCGGAGGTCCGCCTTCAGGAACGACTCCGCAGCTGGCGTCCGAGCTGATCGCCGGGGTGACATGGACCATCCGTTGACGGGCGACCTGTTCGCCGTTGGTGCGGCGTTCTTCTGGGCGCTCGGAGTCGTTTTGTTCAAACGATGCGGGGAAACGATTCCGCCGCTCTCGCTGAATCTCTTCAAGAACACGCTGGCCCTCATCTTCTTCATCCCCGCCGTGGTGGTGATGGCGATGCTGGGCCAGAAGATCCCGGCGCCGGGTTGGTCGTGGGTCTGGCTCGCGCTCTCCGGCATCGTCGGCATCACCGTGGCGGACACGCTCTTCTTCTCCGCCCTGAACCGACTCGGTGCGGGTCTGAACGCGGTGGTGGACTGCCTCTACGCCCCCTCCATGATCGTCTGCGCGATGGTGGTGCTGGGGGAGACGCTGACGACGACGCAGTTGATCGGCGGCACGGTGGTCGTCTCGGCCATCGCCATCGGTTCCATCACCCGACCTGTCGCCGGGCGGTCGCGCCGTGACCTGATCACCGGTATCGGCCTGGGTTCGCTGGGGATGGTGCTGATGGCGGTGAGCATCGTCAAGATCAAGCCGATGATGACCCGGGAGACCGTCATCTGGGTCACGACCGGCCGGCTCGTGGCGGGGACCGTCTTCCTCCTGCCCGTCATCGCCCTGAAGGGGGAGTGGGCGCGGACGGCGCGGGTCTTCAGACCATCGTCGCTCTGGAAGATCGCCCTGCCGGCGTCCTTCTCGGGGACGGTGCTGGCCATGGGCTTCTGGGTGGCGGGTCTGACGCTGCTCGACGTCTCGCGCTCGGCGATCCTGAATCAGCTCTCCACGATCTTCATCTTCATCCTCGCCGCCATCGTTCTCAGGGAACGAGTGACCGTGAGGCGAGCGATCGCCGTGGTGCTGGCCTTCGCGGGAGCGGTCCTGGTGCTGACCGGAGGTGTGAAGCCGTCAGCTGATCAGACGGCTTCGACCGACTTGACCTCGGGGACCTGCTCCTTCACGCGCTGCTCGATGCCGGCCTTCAAGGTCATCTGCGACATGGGGCAGCCGCCGCAGGCACCCATCAAGCGAACGTAGACCGTCCCGTCCTCCTTCACGTCGACGAGTTCGACGTCGCCGCCGTCGGCCTGGAGAAACGGACGAATAGAATCCAGCGCTTCCTGTACCTTCTCGCGCATCAAGTCATCCTCCGGCGGCCCGATTTCGGCCGCGAAGGAGGAGTTTACCAGCGAACCACGGCCTACCGAGAAAACCTGCCGCGCTACTTGAGGGCCAGGAGCGCTCCATTCATCGCCACCAGGTAGAGGACACCGTCCACCAGGATGGGTGAGGCGTGATGACCGGGCAGCTCGAGACGGTAGAGGTCGTCGCCGTCGGCGCACTCCATGGCGTGGAAGCTCGGGCCGGCGGTGAAGTACACGAGTCCGCCGGCGGTGCAGGGAGAGGAGGTGGTCAGGCTTCCCACGAAGCGGCTCCACACATCCTCCCCGTCGCTCCCCCGGATCGCCCGGAAGGTGGCGCCGGAGGTACTGAAGAAGATGGTGTCGCCATAGACGGTGGGGCTCTCGCGAACGGTGCCTTCGGGGATGCTGCGCCGCCAGATGCGCTTGCCCCTCTTCGAGGAGAGGGCGTAGATGGTGCGGGCATCGTCCGCCACGACGATGCGACCGGGAAGCACGACGGGGGAGCTCTCCACCGCCGCCTCGGTCTTGTAGGACCAGCGGCGGGTGCCGTTCTCGACCGAGAACGCCTTCACGCCGTCGGTCAACCCGAGAACCACGAGGTCGTCCACCACCACCGGGCTGGAGGCGGTGGCCGCCACGCGCGCCCTCCACTTCACCGACCCGTCCGCGGGGTCGAGAGCCACGAGTTTCTCACCGCGCTCGACGGCGAAGATCTTCCCTCCGTGGGCCAGCGGAGTCGCCGAGACACCGTAGTCCGGCGTCCAGCGCCAGCGGATCCGCCCGGACTCGAGGTCCATCGCCGTCAGGGAATGGCCGGGAACGTAGAGGACCCCGGCGGAGATCACCGGGGGAGCAAAAACGGGCTCGCCGGTTTCACGGAGCCAGACGATCTCTCCGGTCATCCGGTGAACACCGGCCACGGTGCCGATTCGACTCATGACGATGATCAGGTCGCCGCTCGCCAGCAGGGGGGAATCGAAGAAGGGCGTTCCCAGCCCCATCGGAAGTTCGCGGGACCAGAGGACCTTCGGAACGTCTCGCGGAGGCGGCGCGCCGGCCGCGGCGCCGCGCCCCGGCGTCCTCTTCAGCATCGGCCAGTCGTCCTCGCTGGGGGTGCCCATCCGGGTCAGGCGCTCGATCTCCCGGTAGTGCATCAGCACGCGCCGAACCCGCCGGCGAACCTCGGGATCCGGGTGCTCTCCGGCCAGTTCGACCGCCGGCCGCGCCGGAAGTCCGAGGGCCATGAGCTCGGCCATGGCCCGCTCGCGAACCGTCCAGGAGGAGTCGTCCAACCGGTCGATGAGGGGATCGACCTTCGCCGCCATCTCGGGATCGACTGGCGGCACCTTCTCCCTCGTCCCTCGGGCCTGAAGCGGCCCGCAGAGCAGGAAGCAGAAAGCCAACGCGGCAAGTATCCGACCCATGACCCCTCCTTGGTCCAAGACTACCGAACTGTACCACGCCCGGTTGTACCGAGCGTAACGGGGTTGTACGGATCCCAAGCTGTTCCACCGCGCCCACCCACCCTTCCCCGCCCCCCTGGCTCTGCGGGTTGGGGCGCCCCCCTGAGCCGTTTTTCCTTACCTTGAATCCGACCCGGCGCCGACGGTGCGGCGCCCTTTAGTGTGAAATGTCTGGATTCTGCTGAATGTCAGACCTGACCCCGGGATTTGGGTCAGCCGGCCTCTTCCTCCAACTGCCGGACGATCTCGAGGTTGTAGGCCCGCAGAAGGTCCGTGTGTCGGAGAATCCCCACCAGGCGGTCGTCTCCGGCCTGAGCCACGGGCACTTCCCCGTATCCGGATTTGAGGATCGTCAGCAGCGCGTCGTGGAGGTGGGCGTCGGGGAGAACGCTGACCGGCGGCCCCATGAGGTCCCCCGCCAGAAGCAGGTCGTCGAGGTCCTTCTCGAACAGGACCGCGCGCACCTGGTCGGAGGAGATGATGCCCACGAGCCGGTGGTCGATCCTGCTGACGACCGGGAAGCAGATGGCCTGGGAGCCGACGGCCAGTTTCCGGACCTCCGGCACGGTCGCCTCGACCGGCACGGTGACGATATCCTCGGCCGGGTGCATGACCTCCGAGACCCGAAGGGACCGCAGGACGTCGACGTTCAGGTCGCCCTGGTGGGCCGGGGAGTGGAACTTGTTCGCAACCTGGTTCCGGAAGATCGACCACCGCGAGGTGAACAACACGGCGATCACGGAGACGAGCATCAGCGGGGCGATGAGGCCGTAGCTCCGGGAAAGCTCGAGCGTCATGAGCAGCGCGCCGAGAGGCGCGTTCGCCACGCCGGCGAAGAAGGCGCACATGCCGACGATGACGACGGCGGCGGGGTCCGGAGCGAGATCCGGGAAGAGCAGCGCGGCACCGTACCCGAACACTCCCCCGAGCATGGCTCCGATGAACAAAGTCGGGCCGAACACCCCGCCCGAGCCTCCCGACCCGAGAGTCAACCCCATCGCCACGATCTTGCCGAGGAGCAGCATGAGCATCGTCCCGATGAGCATGTCCCCCGCGATGGCCTGCTGGATCGTGCCCCAGCCCGATCCGTACACCCCCGGAGCGACGAGTCCCACCACGCCCAGCAGCAGGCCGCCGACAGCCGGCAGCGCCCACACCGGCACCATCTTCATGCGCTCGAAGAGCGCGTGGATCCCCCAGAACGCCTTCACCGTCAGCGCGCCCACGGGCATGCAGAGGATCCCGAGGACGAGGTAGAAGAGCAGTTCATGAGGACGGGTGAAGGTGAGGTCGTGGGGCAGGGCGAAGATCGGCTGGAAGCCGAAGATCCCGGCGAAGATCGCGTAGGCGGTCACGGAGGAGATGACGCAGGGGACCAGGGCGTCGGTCTCCAGGTCCTCGCGATAGAGAACCTCGACCGCGGTGACGGCCCCGCCGAGAGGCGCCCGAAAGATCGCCCCGAAGCCCCCCGCCGCTCCCGCGAGCAGGAGGATGCGGCGATCCCGGGCCTTCATCTTGAAGAGGTCGGCGAGGATCGACCCGAAGCCCCCGCCGATCTGCGCGATCGGCCCCTCCCGGCCGGATGCGCCACCAAAGCCAAGAGTGAAGAGGGTGCCGATCGCCTTGACGAGAGGCACGACCGGACGAATCCGGCCGCGGTGCTTGTGGAACGAGTCGATCAGCGCTTCCGTCCCCACTCCCGCGGCCTCGGGGGCGAACCGCTGCACGACAATGCCCGAAAGAAGCCCGCCGATCGCCGGCAGAAGGAAGATCAGCCACGGCACGGGCACGAAAGGCCCCTCGGCGTGGAACAAACCCTCCCCGGCGGGATGAAGCCGCGGCGCGCCCGCGGCCACGTCGAAAACCAGGAAGCCGGTGAGCTCCAGAAGATAGGCGAACGCGGCAGCGCCCAGCCCCGACGCGGTCCCGACCAGCACGCCCAGCAACACCCAGCGCCCCAGGCTCCGGAAGCCGAGGGAGGGTCGAAAGGCCCGGTGGATGCTTTTCAGGACACCGATCATCAGAGGTCACTTACCGCCAGGGTACGGGGCGGGCCGGTGCCGCCACCCGCCGCATTCTGCCCCCATGCCCCGCGGACGCGAAACAGTACTTGCTCCGACCCCGGAAGTTCCAACCCCCATCCATCTCTCCCTGCCGCGCCACCCCTGGAAATGCGCGTTCTGCCGCCCTCCCAGCTGTTTCCCTTCCCCTTGAATCCTCACCCCACCCCCCTCCGCATCAACTCCCTCAACACCCTTTCATCATCATCTCCGGCAACCCGATTCGTGTTCGTCTTCCCGCACCGTTCGCATCGATGCACCAGGGCCCACTCTCCGTTCTTCTTCACCCACACCGCGATCGCCTCCATCGGGGCGCGACAACCGGACCTCCGGTCGCCGACCGTGATGTCGACGTGCAGGGAGGTGAGACAGAACGGACAATGATTGCGGTTCTCGGTGCCGGGCGCCGTGCCGGGCACGATTCGCCCGCAGTGTTCACAAGAGAAGGCCGGGACCGGCCCGGCCGTGATTCGACGTTTCTGATAGCTGCGTGTCATTGGAACTCAACTGCCCAGGGTGTGTTCTCCATCTCTCGCGGGACCTTTGTCCCGTCCGATTCCGCTCAACTCCGAACACCCGGGTCGTCCGACTCTTGAACATGAAACCTCCTCTTCACCGCCCCTTCGGGTTGTGCTTTTGTGACTTGCGGTACCAGATGGCGATGCTCCGCCACTTGCCCTCTTCTTCCTTCTGCGCGCGCTGGTCGCGGCGGCGCGCCTGCCAGGCGAGCTCCTTGCGCTGCTCGAGGAAACTCTCGTAGCGCGCCGGGTCGAACGTCCCCTCCTGAAGCGCCCGTTGAACCGCACACCCGGGCTCGCCCTCGTGGCGGCAATCCCGATAGCGACACTCGCGCGCCAGTTCCGCGATGTCCGAGAAGCTGCCTTCGAGGTCCTCACCCGAAAGCTGGAGCTCCCGCAGGCCCGGAGTGTCGATGACGATGCCGCCGTCCTCGGGCAGGAGGAAAAGCTCGCGGCGGGTCGTGGTGTGCCGCCCCCGGCTGTCGTCCTCCCGCACCTCGCGGGTCGGGAGCCCCTCCTCGCCGAGAAGCCGGTTCACCAACGTCGACTTGCCTACGCCCGAGGAGCCGAGAAACGCCCCCGTCCGCCCGGGCCCGAGATGCGTGGTGAGACGCTCGAGTCCCGCCCCGGTCCTCCCGCTGACAACCAGGATCGGCTCGGTCATGGCGACTCCCTCCACCTGCCGGACGCGGAGGTCGAGGTCGTCCTCGAGGTCGCACTTGTTCAGAACGATGACCGGCTCGGCGCCGGTCTGGTGGGCCAGGGTCAGGTAGCGCTCGAGGCGCCGGAGATTGAAGTCCCCGTCGAGGCCGGTCACCAGGAAGACGACGTCGAGGTTGGCGGCGAGCACCTGGGTCTCGGACGTCCGGCCGGCGGCGGTGCGCGCAAACTCGGTCTTCCGCGGCAGGATGCCGTGGATCGTCGCCCGCCCTTTGGTGCCGGAAAGGCCGACGGCGACCCAGTCCCCCACGGCCGGACGGTCCGCGGAAGTGTGACGGAATCTCCCGGACACCTGACCGAGAGCGTCGCCGAACTCGCCGAGTACGAGATAGCGTCCGCGATCTTCACGCGCTACGCGCGCGGGTTCGAGCGGGGGATTGAACTCATGATTGAAGTGATCGGCGTGGGTGCTTTGCCAGCCGAGTCGTGAAAGCCGCATCTCTGGATTCTCCAATACGTGACGTGATGAGGGGTGGTGTCACAATCCGGAGAATCAGTCAGGCGGCGAGGGGAAGCCTACGTCAGCCGGCGATCCGTCCGGAGCGTGATCCGGGGATGAGATGAAAGACAGTGGCCGACATGAAACCTCCTGTTGAAACCGACAAGGCGGTCATGATTCCAGATCGTCGCCCGGATCGCAAGCGTGGAGCGGGGCGCGGCTACGACCGGGGCGATTCGAGCGCGTCCGAAACGAGGATCTCCAGGCGCTTCACATCCCGCTGCACGGCGTTCCGGTTCGCCAGCATCCAGTACCAGAGCTTGATGACCATGATCGAGTTCACGGCGATGACCAGGAACGCGGCGTAGAGCACCATCTCGCCGGTTCTCTCGACGAGTTGCACTTTCGCTCCGCAGAAAACCGCCGCGGCCGCGAAGAGGAGCATGGTGCACCAGGCCACGACGGAGGCCGAACGCATCCGTCCACTGAAACTGGAGAAGAGGACCTCTTTGAGCATCCCCTCCTTCGCTTCGTCGTACTCACCCTCGGAAGAACGGAGTCCCTTCCGGATCTTCTCGTCGAAATCATCCATGGGAGTTCCTTTCCAGCATCTCACGGAGCCTTTGGCGGGCGGTGTGGAGGCGAGACTTCACGGTCCCTTCCGGGATCAGGAGTGCGGCCGCGATGGCGCGCACGGGAAGTTCGTCGAGGTAGTGCAGCGTGAGGACGGCCCGCAGCTCTCCCGGCAGCCGGGCCAGGGCGGCCTGCACCTGGCCCCCCTCCGGCACCCGCTCCTCGGCGCGCAGGCCGCCCGGATCCGCCTCGCTCGACCGCGCCCGGTCACGCTGCGCCTTCCTGACGAAGGTGGCGGATCGATTGCGGACGATGCGGTAGGCCCAGGGGCGAAAGAGCGCCGGGTCGTCCAGCCGGCCGATGCCCTTCACGATGCCGAGCCAGGCCTCCTGCACGACCTCCCAGGCCGCATCCGACCGGCCGGTCAGGCAGAGGGCGTATCGCCAGAGCGGGCGCTGCCACCGCCGAACCAGTTTCTCGAACGCCGCCCGGCTCCCGTCCTGGCATTGCAGCACCAGGAGTTCGTCGACGGCGTTGTCTCGGGTTCGGCTCATGGCATCTACTCAGTCCTCGTAGATGCCTCCTGGGTTCAGATATTCCCCGGGAAATCGGGGAAAGGGCCGCCGGCGAGACCTCAGAGCGGCGGCAGGAAGAACAGCACGGCCACGATGCCGACCACGCAGGCCATCAGCATGACGGTGTCCATGCCCTTTTGCAGGGCGAAGACCCGGGGGTGCTCGTGCTGGTAGATCGGGCTCAGCTTCACCCAGATCTTGCCGTAACGGGAGGCGTTGATGAGTTCGAGGATCCCGAGCACCCCCAGGGCGGAGAACAGAAGAGCGAAGGCCTGGTTCCGGTGGGTGTGAAACCAGGAGTCCGGGCCGGCGCCGAACAATGCCCAGGCCGTAACCGCCATGACCAGGCCGAACAACAAGAGGAACGCGATGTCGATGGGGTTCGTGAACTTCTCCGTGCTTTGCCGGACCATGGTTTCTTCTCGGCCGGAGGGAGGGGGGGACTTGAGAGGTGAAGCGATGCTGACGGTTTCGGGCGCATGGGTCCCGCCTCCGGTTTAGGATCTCCGGTATGCGACGCCTCCTCTTCCTCCCGGCCCTGCTCCTCCTCGCCCTCCCCATCGCCCTCTGGGCCGCGCCGTCCGCCAAGGTGGACGGAGAGCGCGCGCTCTCCTTCGTGAAGATCCTGGCCGACGACTCCTTCGCCGGGCGAAAGAGCGGGCTTCAAAGCGGGCGGAAGGCGGAGGAGTGGGTGGCCGAGAGGCTTCGCGAATTCGGCCTGGCGCCTGGAAACGGGAAGAGTTTCTTTCACGAACTCAAGGCCACCGTCACCGAGGAGCTGCCGACGCCGCACCTTTCGGCGACGAAAACGGGGGGCGAGCCGCGTGTCGGCGCGTACGTCACGGACTACGTCACCCTGACCTACAGCGGCGCGGGGGAGGTCGAGGCCGGGGTCGTCTTCTGCGGGTACGGCATCCATGCGCCCGAGCGAGGGCGGGACGACTACGCCGGGCTCGACGTGACCGGCAAAATCGTCATGGCGCTCCGGGGGAAGCCTGCGGGGAGCGCATTCGAGGTGGAACGCCAGATCGGCTACAAGTCCTCCACCGCCTTCGATCGGGGCGCGGTGGGCTTCCTGTTGGTGGAGGGAGCCCAGGCGAGTTCCGGGACGATCCAGGAGAAGTTCTTCCGCGAGAAGCTCCCCGCGGTCTGGCTCTCGGGGGGCATGGCCGACGCGCTCTTCGGCATGGCCGGCCGGCCGCCGCTCGCCGAGCAGGTCAAGGTGCTCGATGCCGGGAAACCGGCGTCCTTCGCCCTCGAAGACGTCCGCGTCAACCTGAAGATCAACTCGAAGGTCCACCGGGACGCGGTGATGCGGAACGTCGTCGGTCTTATGCCCGGAGAGACGGACGAGGTGGTGGTGCTCGGCGCCCACCTCGACCACCTCGGCGTGGACGGCGTCGGCAACGTGATGAACGGGGCCGACGACAACGCCTCGGGCTCCGGGATGCTCCTCGAGGTGGCTCGGAGCGTGGCGGCGAGCGGCCGCAAGTTCAAGCGGGGGATCCTCTTCGTGTGGTTCGCCGGGGAAGAGCAGGGGCTGCTCGGGTCGAACGCCTTCGTGGCCCGCCCGCCGGTCCCCCTCGAGAAGATCGCGGTCATGCTCAACACCGACATGTGCGGCCAGGGCAAGCCGGTCGTGGCCGTGGGCGGCACGGGGACGTTTCCCCGGACGACCGGCTTCCTCGGAAACTTCGACGTCCCCGGCATCGAGGTGCGCCGCGGATGGGGCAGTGGCGGCGGATCGGACCATGCGCCGTTCGTTTCTCGCGGGGTCCCGGCGTTCTTCGTCCACACGACGGGGCCGCACCCGAACTACCACTCCTCGAAGGATGACTGGCAGGCCATCAAGCCGGAACTCCTCCAGGCCACCGGCCGCTTCATTCGAACCGTGGCCGAACGCGCCGCCGCGAGCGACGAGCCGTTCTGCCGGCCGAACCGGCGGGCGGAGTACATCTGGCGCACGTCCACGGTCGTCGATCTGTTCTCCGGCGCCCGGGCGCCTGAGGAGATGGGCATCGACGTCTCCGTGCGGTGGGCGGACCGCGGCCTGAACGAGGTCGATGCGTTCCTGACCGACTTCGAGCGAAAGGACGCCGACACGACGCTCCTCATCCCCGGCAACGGTTCGGGACAGGTGATCGGCGGCCGCCGCCCCGCCGCGCTGCTCGGCCTGCGCGGTGAGGTCGCCACCTATCTCTGCCGCCCCGCTCACCGGCTGGGCGTGAGGATCTTCGCTCCGTTCCTGGGAGAGAACCCGGCCACCGAGGCGGAGGACCTCTTCGCCTTCGCCGCGACGAAGCCGGCGATCATCCTGCTCGAAGGCGCCCCCGCCGACTTCGACCCCGCGCCGATCCCGGCGCCGATCCTCCTCCCGGTGGATCTGGCGCTCAGAAACCTTGAGAAGCTCCGCGAGCGGAAGCTGCCATGGCACGCCGTCTACCGCCTGGCCCCGCTCACCGAGAACAAGCAGTTCGTCCACGCGGAGGTCGCAGCGTCGCTCGTCGGGCTGATGAAGTCCCTTGGCGAGAACCACCTCCTCCTCACCCCCGGCAACCCGGCCGACCCGACGTACGCCGCACAGGCGCCGACGCTGCATCCGGGCATCGTGAACGCGCTGCTCGAGGCGGGAGTGACCGAGGAGCGGGTCCGGGCTATCCTGAGTATGGAGGAGCTCCGGTGAAGAAGAACGAGTTCGATGGATTGAGCAAGAGTGTTCGCCAGGCCGGCAAGGTGAAGCGAGGGGAACTGTCTCCATCCCGATCGTTTTGCTTCGAGCCGGATGATGTTTTGCGCATCCGGAAAGACCTTGGCCTGGATGAGAATCTGCGTGCCGGGGATCAGGATCTGGGCGATGGACCGCACGAACTCGAGATCGTCGAGTGAAACTCACAATCGGGGCACACGATGCGGAGGAGAGGAACGCCATGCCGAAGTCAGCAGCAGTTCTTCTGGTGTTGATCCTCGCCACCGCCTGCGCTGGCCCGGTCCGTCCGGGCACCACCCCGGCCGGAACGATCGACGCCGTCTCGCAGTCTGTCCGAGACCGGGACTTCTACGCGTTCTATGACCTCCATACCGAGGAGGCCTTCGCCGAGGAGCGCGCCCAGTGGGAGCGCGATCGGGAGGGATGGCTCGGCGACCCTGGAAAGGTCGACGAGATGGCCCGGGTCCTCGGCGTAAGCAGCGAGGGAATCCGCCGCATGACCTTCCGCGATGGCTTCGAGCTCATGATGAGGAAGCAAGTCGAAGCCGACCCGTCCTGGGTTTCACACGTGGAAGACCTGACGCTGGTCGACGAGCAGGTGGACGGCGAGCAGGCGACGATCCGCGTCCGGTACGGCAAGCCCAAGGACGACGAGGAGCACGACCTGGTGCTCGTCTCCCGAGAAGGGGCGTGGCTCATTCAGAGTTGGGACTGATCCAGGCTACCGACGCAGGCCTGCTTCTCCCGTTGCTGGAGGATTTGCTCCGGGACGAATCAACAGAGTCTGGAAAAAGGAACCTGCCTCCGTATTATTCGATCTGGCCGACCGTGTGATCGAGCCTCCACCAGGCCACCAGGCCCTGCTGCTTTCCTGTGAGGTTCCCGGTCAGGTGGCTGCGGATTTCGGCCGCGGACCTCGCATCGTTCCAGATGCGGACTTCACGGATGGAACCCTTGAGGTTCTGCGAGGTGCCGTGATCGACGGCGCCGATCATGTTCCACATCTCGGAGGTGTCGTAGGTGATCTCGCCGACGAACTCCGTGGCCGCCTCGAGGACGCCGTCCCGGTAGAGATAGAGCATGCCCACGGTGCGGTCGCAGACGCCGGCCCACCAGTGCCACTTGCCATCCACCGGTTTACGCGACCGCACCGTGCACAGGCGGATGCGCCCACGGAAAACGGTGTCCACCCGGAACTCCATGTGCCCCTCGTGGACATGAAGCTCGTAGGGATCGTGTTCCGCCCGGGTGTCTCCGCGCCAGATGATCTGCCCGTCCTCGTCCCCGTCGACCTTGACGCGGGCTTCGAGGGTCAGGCTGCCCTTCAGGTCGAGCGACGGGCTGTTCTGGATGGTCACGCAGTCGTCCACACCGTCGAAGACCAGGGCCCGCTCGGGTTCGGGCGGCATCTCCCGCGGCTCGTTGCGGACGATGACCCGCACGTTGTCCAGGCCCCAGCTCTCGTCGGCGAGGTCCTGAAGGCCCAGGCCCTTGAAGTTCAGCCGCAGATCGCGATCCGCATGCTCGAAGGTGAACGCCAGCTTGTAGACCGAATCCCGGGCTTTCCCGCCGTGCCGGTAGCCGAGGGTGTTCCTCTCGTGGGCCCCGGTTCGCGCGGGGTGACTTCCCCCCGGCGACACACCCGGATAGGCCTGCCGATGCCCGAACTCGTGCATGTTGCTGAAGGTCGTCCGGAAGAGCGTTCGCCCATCGACCAGGCCGAGTTGCCACGTGTCCCCGCAGTCTCCATCCCAGGTGCGGAGGATGTAGAGGTCGAAGGTGACCAGGACCGACTGGTGGGCGGGGAGCCCCGTAAGTGTCAGGACCACGGAGTCGTTGCCGAACTGCCCGAGGAACCGCTGCCGCCCGTTCGGGGTGGTGTCGGTGAACGCCGGGGACCACTCCCGGCCGCTGGTGGTCTCGAAGTCGTTCGAGTAGACGACCCGGTCCGGGGATGTGGAGCCGGCATCGACTTCCGGAGGAGGAGGAGGGTCATGGGGGCCGTTCCCCCACGGAAGGGGCGGATCCTCGGCCGTGGCCGGCGTCGGCGAGACGAGGAAGATCACGGCGATGAGGAGGGCGATCCGCGGAAAGCTCGTGGCTGGCATGGTCAACTCCGGGTGGCGTCAGATGATGCGATTGTACCAGCGGCGGGCGATCCGGAGCTTGGGCGGCCGGCTCGGGGTCGCGCGCCGCATTCGACGCAGGGGGTAGGCCACGCGCGAGTCAGGTTGATCTCTCCCGGGAACCCTCGGAGGGCGCTGCTTCGTCAGCGCCTGGCTGGATGCCGGGGAACAGGCAACAGCTCAGGGGGGCGTCCGTACCCGGAATCCCAAGGGGAACGCTGCGAGGCAGTCGAACGAGGCCGACACGGCGGTCGGCCCTCCAAAAAGGACTCCCGGTGTTGTTTTTCCGCTTTCGTGGGGGGGGCGATCGGGGAAACCCGGCCCTGCTAGGTCTGAATTCGCACTCCCGCCCCGTCATCTATAGAATCCCCCTCGGCTGCGGGCGGGCAGTCCAGGCAGTTTCGTGTGCCGAACCGGATCGCGGGCTCGAACCGGATCGGCGTGACCCCGAGGTGCAAAGGAAGCTCTGGAATGGACCTCTCAAAATTCATCATCCTGGTGCCCGCAGTGGCCATCGTGGCACTCGCGTACGCCTACATGAGGGCGGCTTGGGTAAAGCGCCAGGACCCCGGCAACGACCGCATGAAGCAGATCGGCAAGTGGATCGCCGACGGCGCCATGGCGTTCCTGGGTCGCGAGTACAAGTTCCTGGCGATCTTCGTCGTCGCCGTGGCGGTGCTGCTCGGCGTCTCCAACCACTTCGTCTCGGAAGACACCACCGCCATGATCGCCCTCTCGTTCATCCTGGGAGCGATCTGCTCGGCCCTGGCGGGTTACTTCGGGATGAAGGTCGCGACCCAGTCCAACATCCGCACCGCCAGCGCGGCGCGGGATGGGCTGAACAGCGCCCTGAAGGTGGCGTTCACCGGCGGCTCGGTGATGGGGCTGGCGGTGGTCGGCCTGGCGCTGGGCGGCCTGGGCGGCCTCTTCCTGCTCTTCACCAAGCTCAACCCGGACGCGCTGACGGCCGAGAAGGCCATGATGCTCGTCCTGAACAACGTGAGCGGGTTCTCCCTCGGAGCGTCCTCGATCGCCCTGTTCGCCCGCGTCGGCGGCGGGATCTACACGAAGGCCGCGGATGTGGGCGCCGACCTGGTCGGCAAGGTGGAAGCCGGGATCCCGGAGGACCACCCCTTGAACCCGGCGACGATCGCGGACAACGTCGGCGACAACGTCGGTGACGTGGCCGGCATGGGCGCGGACCTGTTCGAGAGCTACATCGGCGCGATGGTTTCCGCCATGATCCTCGGCACCGCCTGGTTCGTCGGGCTCGAGGCGACCGAAGCCGGCACGGGCATGAACGCCGTCTACCTGCCGTTGCTGATCTCGGTTGTCGGCGTGATCGCTTCCATCATCGGGTTCTTCTTCGTCCGAGTGAAGGAAGGCGGAAACCCGCAGGCCGGACTCAACAAGGGCACTTTCGTTTCCGGCTTCCTGATGGTCGTCGGCACGGTCGCGGCCATCCAGTGGCTGATCCCGGGCGAAGGGGTCAAGGTCAAGGACATCATCAGCGGCGAGTTCATCACCTGCACCCCGTGGGGCATCACGATCGCCGTCGTCATGGGTCTCGGAGCCGGCGTCATCGTCGGCCTGATCACCGAGTACTACACGGCCACCGGGAAGAAGCCCGTCCAGTCGATCGTGGACGCGTCCAAGACCGGCCCGGCGACGACCATCATCCAGGGCATCGCGGTGGGCATGAACTCCACCACCTTCCCGGTCATCATCATCGGCATCGCCATTCTCGTGGCGTACTCGTTCGCAGGCCTCTACGGCATCGCGATCGCCGGCGTGGGCATGCTCTCCACCCTCGCCATCCAGCTGGCCACGGACGCCTACGGCCCCATCGCCGACAACGCCGGCGGCATCGCCGAAATGGCCGGCCTGGGCCGCGACATCCGGGCCCGCACCGACAAGCTCGACGCCGTGGGCAACACCACCGCCGCCATCGGCAAGGGTTTCGCCATCGGCTCGGCGGCCCTGACCGCGCTGGCGCTCACCGCCACCTACCTGACCAAGATGGGCGGCAACGTGAACATCGACGCCGCGAACCCCTACGTCCTGGTCGGTCTCCTGATCGGCTGCATGCTGCCCTTCAGGTTCTCGGCCATGGCCATGGTCGCGGTGGGCAAGGCGGCACAGGACATGATCCAGGAGGTTCGCCGGCAGTTCAGGGACATCAAGGAGCTGCGACCGGCACTCGAAGCCGCACAGGCGGCCGAGAGTGAGGAACGTGAGCCGACGGCGGAGGAGCAGAAGGTCATCGACGCCGCCGACGGCAAGGCCGAGTACACGCAGTGCGTCGAGATCGCTACCGCCGCCGCCATCAAGAAGATGGTCGCGCCGGGCCTCATGGCCATTCTCGCGCCGGTCATCGTCGGCATCTACTCGCCCAACATGCTGGGCGGTCTCCTGATCGGCGTCACCATCTCCGGCGTCTGCCTCGCCATCTTCCAGTCGAACTCCGGTGGCGCCTGGGACAACGCCAAGAAGCAGGTCAAGGACGAAGGTCACACCGTCTACGGCGACGACTTCGACGAGATGCACAAGGCCACGGTCACCGGCGACACGGTCGGCGACCCGTTCAAGGACACCTCCGGGCCGTCTTTGAACATCCTCGTGAAGCTGATCAGCGTGGTGGCGATGATCATCGCGCCGCTGCTGTACGCCTTGCACTTCGCGGGGTAGAGAACAGAGGGGGGAGCCGGATCGGGGTCGCGAACTCCGATCCGCTCCCCCAACTCAAACCCGCCAGGTCCGGGCGAGTGGAACCAGCCGCGGTACGGCTAACTCCCCTCCCCCTCGTCCCTCCCCCTGGCGTCCGGGGCCCAATCGTAGCTCGCCAATTCGCTCCAGGGGAGCACGGTCCCCACACTCCTGCTCTGCCGCTCCCGCCCTCCATAGATCAGCACCTGATCGAGAAGTCGGGCCTCATCAGCTCGGGCGGCTGCCAACGCGGCGAAGGAATGCAGGGAGCGAAAGGCATCGGATGGAACGGTGCTTCCCGCCTTCATCTCCGCCGCGATCATCTCGGTGCCCAGGTCGAGCACCGTATCGACTTCTTCACCCTTGTGATCGCGGTAGAAGAACAGGCGCTCCCTCAGGCCGCGGTGGACGCGGGCCTTGACGATCTCGCTCACCGCCCAGCATTCGAAGATCGGACCGCGCAGCGGGTGCATCTGAAGCTGCTCAGGAGTCCGGATCCCGAGCAGGTAGCAGACCAGGCCCGTATCATGGAAGTAGAGCTTGGGGCGCCGGGTCAGTCTCTTCTTCAGGTTTCGATGGAGTGGCGGCAGGCGGAAGGTGATGTAGCCCGCCTCGAGAACGGTGAGCCAGGCCTTCGCCGTGGTCTGCGAAATGCCGCAAGCCGATCCGAGGCTGGACAGATTCAGCACCTGGCCGACACTGCCCGCGGCCATGCCGAGGAAGGTCTGGAATGCGGTCAGGTCGCCGACATTCTTAACCTGCCGAACATCCCGCTCGAGGTAGGTCATCACGTAGCCGGGCATCCAGTCGTCGCGTTCCAGGACCTGGTCAAACAGGCGGGGGTAGCCGCCGACGAGCAGGGTGGATAGCAGATCCAGCGGCGGCTCAGGGAAGCGAGTCACCTCCTCCCGACCGCAGGGAAGCAGGTGAAGGACGGCGGTTCGGCCCGCCAGCGACTGGGAGATGCTCTGAAGCAGCCCGAAGTTCTGGGAGCCCGTCAGGACAAACTCACCTGGTCGCCCGGATTCATCCACCCGAGCCTGGATCCAGGAGAGGAGTTCGGGGAGACGCTGGATCTCGTCGATGACTGCGCCGGAGGGGAATCCGTCCAGAAACCCCCTCGGATCCGTGGCAGCAAACTCGCGGACGTCGGGCAGTTCGAGGTTGGCATACGGGAGATCCGGAAATGCAGCCCGACACAGGGTGGTCTTGCCCGATTGCCGGGGACCGGTGATCGTGACCACCGGCAACTTCCCGGCGACCCGGAGTACCTCTCCCTGCAGGGTCCTCTCAATCATGGCTCAAGGTTACCCCACTGGGTACAGTTCGTCAATCGCAGTGACAAACCGTACCCACGCAGAGGCAGACACCTTTCTCCCGTGACGGTTGATTCGTCCCGGAGCAATTTCTCCAGTGATTGGAGAAAGGTGTCTGCCTCCGTACTCTTGTAGCTGTGAGTTTCAGGAAGATCGTTCGCAAGAGCCGCCGGAGACTGGCGCAGGAGGCCCTGCTGCTCGTGCCTCCGCTGCGCCGGGCCCTTCGCCCGCGCCGGTTTCAGGCCTATTGCGTGGGGACCGGAAAATCCGGGACGCACTCCATCCACGGGATGCTCCGTGAGCGCTATCGGTCGGCGCACGAGCCGGAGAACACGCGGGTGGCGAAGATGCTCCTGGCCGCGGCCGAGGGCGGCGTCTCCCCGGAGAAGGTGGCGAAGTTCGTCCTCCGGCGGGACCGGCGGCTGTGGCTCGAGGTCGAGTCGTCCTTCATGATCGTCTTCTACCTCGACGTCCTCCTCCGCGAGTTCCCGGACGCGAAGGTCATCCTGACCATCCGCGACTGCTACTCCTGGCTCGACTCCAAGCTGAACGAAGGCCTCTGGCGACCGACCACGGACCTGTGGCGCGCCTTCGACGCCCTCCGCTACGGCCGCCGCCACGAAGCCTGGGCCCCGGAGGAGGAAGCCCTGAAGGCCAACGGATTCTACTCCGTGGCCGCGTATCTCGCCCAGTGGGCCTGGCACAACCGGACCGTACTGGAAACCGTCCCCCCCGAACGCCTGCTGGTCGTCCGCACCCACGAGATCACGCCGAGCATCCCGAACATCGCGGACTTCCTCGGCATCCCGGCCGACCACCTCGACCCGGGAAGATCCCACCGGTTCAAGACGAAGCAGAAGAGCGGGCTCGTGGCCGGCATCGATCGGTCGTTCCTCGAGGACCAGGCGGACCGACACTGCCGCGACCTGATGGATCGCTTCTTTCCCGGTACGGAGGCAGGCACGTTTCTCCGATAAGTGGAGAAACTGCTCCGGGACGAATCCACAGACATTGGAGAAAGGTGTCTGCCACCGTACTCGGAATGTCAGACTGCCACCCTCGGCGCCGCACGCTGGGAGAGGTTGATGATCGAGCTTCGGCAGATCTTCGTACGCGTTCGCGACGATGCGCGGGGAGCCTCTCTCTATGCGCGCTCGCATTGGGAGGCGTTCTCGCTTACGCGGAAGAAGAAGCGGGACGGCAAGGCTCTCCTGGCCGCCTACCGGGAGATCGGTGACCGCGCCTCGGAGACCGAGGAGGCCAAGAAACGCCGCTCCTTCGGCTCGGTGAAGGAGAACGAGGCGAAACTCGCCGAGTCTGAGACCGCCCTGGCCTCGCGCCGGGAGGCGGAGGAGCTCGCCCGCCGGACCCTGGCTGAGCGCACCGCCGTCCGCAAGGGGGAGCTCGACGAATTCGGGGCGGAGGCCTCCCGCTGGTCCGGCCTGCACGGCGATGCCCGCCGGGCCCGGCGCGACCTCGAGAAGGAGATCTCCCGGCTCGAGGCCCGAATCGCGAAACCGGAGGAGGGCGACTCCCCGGACGATCTCGGGCGGGAACTCGGCGAGCTCAAGGCGGCGCTGCCGGATCTCGAAGCCACCGAGCGGTCGGACGGCGAGAAGAGCGAGGAGGCCGACGCCGTACTCAGCCGGGAGAAGAAGGCCTGGAAGGCGGAGGAGGACGACCTCGAGGACAAGGTCCGGGCGGCGGTGAAGGAGGTGCGGCGGGCGGAGGCTCTCTGTGCCGAAGCCGAGGCCGCGGTGGAGGGGTCCCACGAGGCGCTCGGCAAGTCGGTGGTGCTGGCCGGGCTCACCGACGCGGGGATGAAGGAGCCGATGGACCGCGCGAAAGCCCTCCTGGCCTCCATGAAGGAGTCCACCGACGGAATCCGGGACCGTCGCGTCACGGCGGCCACGGTCCGCACGGAGGCCACCCGCTTCGTCATGATCTGGGGCGGCACGCTGCTCTTGCTGATCGTGGTGCTCGGACTCGCCTTCTCCGGGGACAACGGCGCGCCTGAAAGCTCTCCGGACCGGCCGGCCACGACCCCGAAGCCCGCCGGCGCGCCGGCCTCCGCACCCACGCCGGGCGTTGGAACGCCCACCTCCCCCGACCGTCCCCCCGAGCCCGCCGCGGACGAGGAGACAGCCGTGCCCCTCGAGCGGTTCCGGGACGCCCTCCTGGCCCACCCCACCTTCAAGACCGACCGGCCCGACGGGAAGATCGAGATTCTCTCCCGCGCACCGGCGACGGATGGCGCCGAACGGATTGATCTCAAGGTCGATGCCAGGCGGGGCGAGGAATCCGTGAAGGTGATCGTGCGAGTCGTGGTGGACGGGGACGGCAAGCTCCTCTCCGTCGACCGGCGGGCCACGGAAACCAGCGAAGACGATGAACTGAGGCGGCTGCTCGAGGAAATCGAATGATGAACCCGGATCGACTGCGGCGGATCGGCCTTCTCGGTGTCTTCGGCCTGCTCTGCTTCTTCCTCGCCCTCGGCCCCTTCGCCATGGCCCAGGAGGACGAAGAGCCGAAGGACGAGAAGGTCGGCGAGATCACGATCACGCTGACCCCGAAGGTGGTGGACCCGGATTCCGGAGAGGTCATCGAGCCGCCGCGGGTCCGGGCGGCGAAGCTGCCGGTCCGGACGCACACGGTCGGGGCCGAATCCCGCAACGTGGACTGGCAGGCCGAGTACCGCCGGGAGCTGAAGCTCGATCCCGCGAAGAAACTCGACGGCAAGTCGCTCTCGAAATCCGCGCAGGAGACGCTCGATGTCGCCCGCGACGCGAAGTATTCGCGCACGGACTGCATCAACGACCTCCAGAACACGGCCGCGGATCCCGAGGGCCGGGTCAACCGGAGTCTCGACGTCGGCCGCCACGAGGTCATCAAGGCCATGTACGCCCGGGCGCTCTTCCTCACGAAGCAGGAGCTCAAGGCGAAAGGCAAGTCCCCCCTCGAGAAGATCGTCACCGTCAACTCCGGCGGCACCGGGGACTACACGCGCGACCAGGACGTGACCTGCTTCGCCGGAGATCCGAGCCAGGAGGAGATCTTCTTCAAGAACCTGGGCCTCGCCGCGGGTGAACTCGGCCTCGAGGTGACGGCCAAGGGCTCCGGCGTGGACTTTCCGCAGATCGAGGTGACCGTCTTCCGCGGCGGCAACGACCTGCCCGACGCCCGCTTCGCCACCGACGTCCGGGACTTCCAGCTGAAGTACGCCAGGGGCATCCAGCGGCAGATTCTGGATCCCGAGTCGTACATCGGCGGCGGGGCCGATGTGGAGGTGAAGGGCAAGCGGCGACTCGGGCAGATCCACGCCCAGGAACTGCGCATCGGGGACGACGGAGGCATCTCCTACCGCAGCGAGATCCCGGGGAACCAGCGCGAGAAGAACGCGATCTTCACCGGGACCGCGCCCGAGCGCTACCACCGCTGGCAGCTCTCCGCGCACATCTTCAACAACTTCCTGCAGGGCTTCCGGCACAGCAAGCACCCCGGCGAGTTCACCAAGGGTTCGCTCAAGTACACCGGGCGGGCGATCGAGCGGCTGTGCGAGCTTCACGGCAAGCTCCCCTGGGCCGACCTGCCCCACGAGGAGAAGCTGGAGTTGCTCTCCCGGGTGTATCCGCAGTTCGATCCGAAAACACCCCACGGCGAGAAGGCCCTCACCGGCATGGCCAAGGTCATCGACGTGGCCGACACGGTGAAGAACTCGAAGGAACTGCCGACGGGCCTGAAGAACCCGGAGACCATGGCGCGGGCCGCACAGATCTTCCTGCGCCGGTCCGTGGAGACGACCTCGCAGGAGTTGGCGCGGCAGATGCTCGACCCGCCGCACTTTCAGGCGGAGTGGATCACCGGGCCCGAGCGGGACCGCTTCGACGCCATGAACCCCGAGCAGCGCTGGGAGTACCTGGAGAAGCGCAAGGCGACCTACCGGGAATGCGTCTCCGTCGAGGCCATGGAGAACCTCGTGGTGACCATGGCCATGCTCCGTCAGATCGACATGGAGGAAGGTGCGGGCGACCGGAGGCACGGGGACACCGCGATCCGCCAGATCATCGACAACGCCGAACCGTCGCTCAAGCCGATCCTCTCGGACGTTTCGGACTACTCCCGGCTCTACCTGGAACTGCACCTCACCCCTGATCCCAAAAAGCGCGAGCAGGCCCGCGGCGAACTGGCGGACGCCCGGCAGCGGATCGGCAAGACGCTCGGCGAGGAATCGCCGGGGCTGAAGATCCTCACGGAGATGGAGCGCCTGGGGCCGCAGGAGTACTTGAAGCGGGAGATGGCCACCGGCCGCTGCCCCAGTTCGGGCATGGCCGAGGTCAAGGCCCGGTTCGCGCAGCACATCAAGGACGCGTTCCCGTCCATGCGCGAGGAGTACAAGGCGTTCAGGACGGAGTACGACACGCGCGGCCCGAAGGGCTACGTGGCCAAGAAGCTGCGCGACGAGGTCTGCCAGCTCGACACCATCGCCGACGGCCTGCAGATCGTCGAGATGTACCAGAACGGTGCCGGCTGGAAGGACTACACCTACTTCGCGGCGGTGAACGTGCTCTCCCGCTTCCACTGGTCGTTCAGCCACTTCGTCGCCGCCGGGCAGATGTTCTGGATGTCGGATGCCCAGAAGTGGGAGGCCGCGGAGAGCCTCGCCAAGAACCTGATTTTCGCCACCTTCGCCCGGGTGATCCCCTGGGCCGCCACCGCCAAGGTGGTATTCGACATCGCGAAGGGCGTCGTCACCATCACCGTGGGCTACTCCATCAACGTGGTGAACGCCGACCTGGTGGACGCCGTCTACACCGGCGAGGCCGGACGGCTTTCCGACGCCGCGGCGGGTACCGCGGGCGGGAGGATCCGGGACTCCGGCTTCTGCGTGCTGCCGGGGAGCCTCGTGGTGAAGGCCGAGAACGAGAAGACCGGCGAGCCGTTCATCTGGATCGACCGCACCGGGGTCTACCGCCACTTCTTCCGGCAGTGGACGGGACTTGAGGCGCACGAACTGCCGAGCTTCGGGGTCCGGGAGACGGGCTCCAACCCGGTGCTCGCAAAGGCCAACGACACCATGGCCAGGCTCTTCTACCGCCAGGCCGAGAAGTACGACCGGGTCTGGGTCAGCACCGAGAGGAAGAAGCGGATCACGCTGACGGTCTCTCAGGACGACGCGAAGGAGGCCATCCTCGCCCTGAACAAGGAGATCGAGAAGCAGGCCCGGGCGACGGTCAGGAAGGTCCTCGCGGAGGGCGCGTTCCGCTCCTACCGCAGCATCCTTCAGAAGGAAGGCACCGACGTCATCGAGGACGGCCTGACCGCGCGGCTCACCGCCGACGTCCTCACCGGGATGATGGAGTTCTGGGAGAGCTACATCACGGCTCAGATCCTCGCCATGCGCGACATCGAACGCACCGCCATGCAGGCCGACATGAGCGCTCTCGGCGGCGCCCTCGGGAAGGCCATCGAGAAGCGGATCAAGGAGCGGCCGAAGACGGAGCCGAAGCTCGACTGCCAGGTGAAGTGGAAGCTCTTCGGGGAGAAGGACCCCATCACCGGCGAGTACGACGCCCGCGTGCCGATCCGGGTCAGCGCCTACCTGAAGGGCGTCGGCGAAGCGGGCGAGCACCAGCCGGTGCTGAAGTTCGAGGTCGTGCCGGTCTCCACCGAGGTCCTCGAGAAGGGGGATGAGAAGAAGGGGCCGCTGCTCGCGGAGGTCATCAAGGTGCGGGTTCTCCCCAACAAGGGCGCCGGCCCGGTGCTGGCGGAGTCGGAGGAGATCAAGTTCAAGGTCCGCAAGGAACCCGAGGTAGACGCCTCGAACGTGAAGAAGGTCCCGCTGATGAAGCGGGTGGAGCGTCGCCGGGACGGTTCCCTGTGGCAGATCTACACCTACTTGAAGACCTTCCTCGGCATGCCCGAGAAGTGGGCCTCCGAGTACGGGCAGGTCTACCACGGCAAGTTCGAGGAGTACCAGCGCGGCGAAGTGCTCTCCGAGGAGAAGAACTACGAATTCGGGGTGCTGAACGGACCGGTCCGGACCTATGACCGCGAAGGGCGATGGGTGCACGAGATACCCTACGTGAACGGGGTGATCGACGGCCTGGAGGTGCGCCGGGATCCGGACACCTCGGCAAAGCTCGAAGCCGACAACGTCAACGGCGTGGAGGTGGCCCGGCGGTCGTGGGGGGACAACGGCACCAAGGCCCTCGATGTGACTTATGAATGGTCGGAGGATCCCGAGTCGAGCGGCCGGCTGTGCTCCGGCCGTTTGCAGGTGTGGTGGTCGAACGGAAGCCCGAGGCTGATGGGGAGCTTCGAACGCGGCAGGATCAGCATCTCCTACGAGCGCATGTACTCCGCCGACGCCTACGGTGGCAAGGAGGGCACCTGGGAGTGGTTCTACAAGGACGGGTCTCTCCGAGTCCGGCAGGACTACCGGCATGGAATCCGCCACGGCCTTTTCGAGGAGAAGGACGAGAAGGGGAACTTCATCGTGCGGGGGCGGTTCGTCGAGGACATCCCCGAGGGGGAGTGGGAGTACTACTACGAGAACGGGAAGCTGAAGGAGCATGGCGCGAAGGCCGGGGGGGAGAAGAACGGCCTCTGGGAGAAGTACTACGAGGACGGGACGCTCAACCGCAGGATCACCTTCGACGGGGGGCGGGAGACCGGTCCCACGGAGTCGTACTTCCCCGACGGGAGACTCTGCATGAAGGGAGATCTCCTGGACGGCGTCAAGGTCGGTGAGTGGCAGGAGGACTCCATCTACAGCACCCCGGAGTGCGGGGCCTACGACAAGGGCCTGCGTCACGGGGAGTGGGTCACCCTGTGGGGCAACGGCAAGCCGCGGTGGTCACGTTCCTACGAGAAGGACCGCCTGAACGGCGATTCCACGACCTACTACGAGAACGGCAAGGTCAAGGAGACGGGTCCCTATCTGGACGACAAGAGGACCGGAGACTGGAGGTTCTATGGTTCCGAAGGGAAGCTGGCCTCCGAAGGCTCGTTCCTCGTGGGCGAGAAGACCGGCAAGTGGGTTTCCTACTTCACGAACGGAAGGGTGCACGAGACCGGCAGCTACAGAAACAACCACAAGGTCGGACGCTGGGAGGAGCTGGACGCGGACGGCAGCCGGTTCCATTGGGATTCCTACGACGACGGAGGAAAGATGGTGGACAGCGGGTTCTATCACGACGATTGAGGGGGGATGGACGGGCTGAACTCGTCATGGAGGGCGCCGCGGCGTCGGCGCCTGGCGAGATGAATCGCTCTCCCTGGCGTGAGCCCGTTACATTCCCCCCATGAACATCCTCGGCATAGACATCGGCGGCTCGGGCATCAAGGGCGCCCCGGTCGATCTCGAGACGGGCAGCCTGGCCGGAGAGCGCTTCCGCCTCCCCACTCCCGGGTCGGCCACGCCGAAAGCCTGCGCGGCGGTCATCCATGAGATCGTCACCCACTTCGATTACCAGGGCCCGGTGGGCGCCGGGTTCCCCGGAGTCATCCTGAACGGGGTGGTCAGGACGGCCGTCAATCTGACGGACGAATGGCTCGACCTCGATGCCGCCACGCTCCTCGAGAAGGCCACCGGTTGCCCGTTCTCGATCCTGAACGACGCCGACGCGGCCGGCGTCGCCGAGATGCGCTTTGGCGCGGGGAAGGGTCGCCGCGGTCTCGTCATCATGATCACGATCGGCACCGGTCTCGGGACCGCGCTCTTCATCGACGGCCGCCTGGTCCCCAACTCCGAACTCGGCCACATGGAACTGAACGGCCGCGAGGCGGAGCAGTGGGCGTCGGATGCCACGCGGAAAGCCAAGGACCTGAGCTGGAAGAAGTGGGCGCGGCGGCTGAACACCTACCTCCTCCGACTTCACGCCCACTTCTGGCCGGAGTTGTTCATCCTCGGCGGCGGCGCTTCGAAGAAGCCCGGGAAGTTCCTGCACCACCTCGATGTCCCGTGCGAAGTGGTGACGGCGAAGCTCAGAAACGAGGCCGGCATCGTGGGCGCCGCGGCGGCGGCGGAGGGACGATAGGGAGGCCGACACGCCTCTCCAAGATCACCGCGGCAGGGTATCCGGATCCTCCACCTTCGCCTTCCACTCCGCGGTATCGGAGGTGCCGTCGACCTTGAGGAAGGTGCCTCGAAGCAGGAACCCCCGACCGAAGGGCTCGTCCTCGATGTCGTACTCGAAGTAGATCGGCTCGTTTCCCGGAATGAGCCGGGTGCGGGCGACCGGAAACGAGCCGGCCGGGCCAAGGCGGAAGAGCTCCATCCGGATGCCGGTGACCGATGGATCCCCGGTGCGCGCGGAGCATCCGAGAATCCGCGAGGTCTCGATACCGAGGAAGAAGTGCTCCACCTGGGCCAGACCCACGAGGTGCTCCCCCGACGCCGGCACCGCATGGGGTTCATCATCGGGAAAAGGTCTCACCTTCACCTCGATGGAGCGCTCGCCGCGGGTCGCGATGATCCAGCCGCCGACCGTGACGAGCAGGATGAGGAGAACCAGCGCGACGCGTTTCATGTGTGTTTTGTACCGGGCCAGAACGCCGGCCGCCACGGAGTAGAATGGTCGGGATGAAGCGAACCGTCGCCCTGATCTTCGTCGTCCTGCTCGTGGTGTTCCTCGTCTGGAAGGGTTCTGAACCGAACCCTTCGCAACCTCCGGAGCCGGAAAGTCCCTCGGGGTCGATGGAAGCCGCCCTGCCTCCGGCATCGCCTGACGCCTCTGAGAGTGAGCCCCCGGAGGCGGCCTCCCCCGCCGTTTCGGAACCGTCGCCCCCCGCAACCGACGACGGGTTTTTCGTCGAGGGTCGCGTGGTCTATGTCGGCAGCGACGATCCGCCCCGGGAGTTCACCATCACCTTCAAGGAGACGGTCGGCGAGCAGGGACGGATCAAGGCGAGGGGCCGGGAGGGGCGGTTTCGCGCGCGGTTTTTGGCGGAAGGGCGCTACGAGGTGGATGGCATCTTCGCCGACGGGACAAACCACAGCCTGGCATGGCGTGGGATCACGGTGGAGCGGGGTCAAGAGCTCACCATCCGGCTCACCCGGCCCGGAGAGATCGCCCTCCTCGTCCTCGACGCGTTAACGAAGGCGCCCGTGCCGGAGGCCCTGGTGGGGGCGGGGTACGTCGATGAGACCATCGAGATCGAGAGCCTTCGCGAGTGGCGCGGCAGCGTCCATCATGGGATCCCGGGCTTCTCGGGAGGCCTTGGGAAGACCGATCCGGGCGGTCGAGTCACGCTCGCCACGAACTTCGGATCGTTCTCGAAGCTGTCCGTTGTGGCGCCGGGGTACGCGTTCTCCATCATCGACGTGCCCCGCGAGGCCGGTGGCGAGATCACCGTGGAGCTCCTGCCGGGAGGAGATGTCCGGGTCTCCGTCCCGGGCTGGTCGCGGCTGGCGGACCCGACTCTCAAACTCGCGATCGAAGGGCAGGGCGAGGTCAGCCTGCTCGACGATCTGGAGGGAGGCCGGGCCATGACGGTCCAGGGCGTGCTCGCCGGGACGCACCGCCTGGTAGTCCGGGAGCGGGGCCGGGGCGGACAGGTCGCCGGCCGGGCGGAGGTGGTCGTGGTCCCCGGCGGGCTGACCGAGGTCGTCATCGAGGTGGCGGCCCCCGAGGTGGAACTCGTCGAGGTCTTCGGGCGGGTCACGGTGCCGAAGGAGTGGAAGGAGACCCCCTGCGACATCAGCTTCACTCACTACCGCGGGCCTTACGAGTTCGGCCAGACGAAGGACTGCCGACTGTCGAAAGCCCCTGACGAAGCGGGCACCTGGACCTACCGCATCGAAGACCTCGAGCCCGGCATCTGGTTCGTAGCCGTCGAGCCTCTTCAGTACCGAAAGCGGATCGAGATCGTGGCGGACGGCTCGTTCGACTTCGCCCTGCCGAAACCGACCGAGGTCGTGATCCGGGTCGTTGACCACAGCACGGGGAAGGTCATCCCGAGCGCCGAGGTCGAGTGGGTCGCGATGCTCCCCGATCTCACGAGCTACGGCGCAGCGTACGCAACGAAGATCGAGGACGGTCGGTTCTCCTTCCAGGCCGCCCCCGGCGAGGTGGAGGTCTCTGCGTACGCGGACGGGTATCTGGATTCGGAGATCGCCATCGAGGTCAAGGGAGCCCGGGTGGAGCGGGAGATCCGCATGTCATCCGGCGCGACCCTGCTCGTCCGCTTCCAGGTGGACGGAGTGGACTTCTCCGGCGAACACACCTGGGTCAACCTGAAGGGAAACGGTGAGCAGGGCCGCCTGGGCGACCCGGAGGGCGTCCGCTTCCCGAACCTCAGGCCCGGGAAGTACGAGGTCAGCGTCCGCGCAATCCCGGGCTTCAAGCCGATCCCGAACCGGATGGTGGATGTCGACCCGGGCGACAACGAGGTGATCGTTCCGCTGGAGCGGTAATACGGAAATACGGAGGCAGACACCTTTTTCCCGACTCTGGATATTTTGCTCCGGGTCGAATCAACAGAGTCGGTTGAAAAGTGTCTGCCTCCGTACTCCATTCGCGATGCCTACCGCATGAAGCAGCACGCCCTCGAACGAAAGGGGGGACGTGTCGCGGATCTCCTCACCGGGCTCACCGAACAGACCGCCCTCACCCGCAGCCGGCAGAAGGAGGTGCGGGAGGCCCTGGCCGCGGGACAGGACGCCGCAAAGGCCCTCCTCGTAACCCGGGACCTGCTCCGAACCGCCCTCGACTGGTCGAAGGCCGATGTGCTTTTCGGCAGTTCGATCGTCACCGCCTTGAAGCAGGGCAAGCTGGAAAAGGTCAATCGGTCGGTCCACACCGCGCAGCAGCGTCTGTCCCGGTTCCACCGGGAGCTCGACGACGTGAAGCGGCAGCCTGAAGAGGGCCTCGAGGTCAATCTCGGGAGCTTCCTGACCGTCGCCGACTACCTCTTCGACGGGCTGATCATCGACTGTGTGGTCCATTCGAGAATCGAGGAGAGCGGGAACCGACTGGAGGAGGTCACCAAGCGGGTCCGCGAGATCCTCGCCCGCCTGGAGAAGGAGCTGACGACGACGGAGGCGGACCTGGCGGAGGCGGAAACGGCGCGCCGGGAGCTGATCCAGCGGGGTTGAGGATGCTCACCGCTCCCGGTTCAGCACGACCTCGATCGTCCGGTCCTCCCCGTCCTTCAGAACGACCCGGTGGAGTTGGGTCCGGCAGCCGGGCATCGACACGGTGAGTTCGTGCGGACCGGGAAGCAGGGCCTGGCTCAGCACAACGTGCGTCGGGTGGACCTCCCAGTCGAACCACATCCAATCTCGACCGTCGATGAGGACCCGCGCGTCCTTCGGCACCTCGCCGTCCGCAACACGGATCTCGAGTCCCACCCGCGACCAGGGCCACCGCACCGTCCAGGGCCCCGGACCCTCGAGGCGGTGCTTGAGTTCCGGCAGATCCCCGCTCTGGTCACCGAGGACAATCACGTCACCCTCTTCAAGGACCCCCTCGGGAACGCCCACGACGCCGTCCGGACCCGCGGTCCACCAGTGGTCCAGGCGGTCCTTCCAGCAGTAGACGTCGTACCAGCCTTCGGGGTTCTCGGGGACGAGGAGCTTGAGGATCGGGCCCCTGGGGGCGGGTTTGAGGCGGATTTCGCCGAGGTCGATCCTCTCGGGGGAGTCATCCCGAATGCGGATGAACCGACGCCGCGAGGCCAGGGCCGGGTCTTCGGAAACGATGAAGACCTCGACCGTCCCCAGGTCCCGGATGGCCTCTTCGGGCTCGGCCGTCGGGGGATATCGCTGCTCCAGTTCCTCCCTCGATGGACACCCACTGCCCGGAAAACGGCTCAGACTGATCCACCCCGCAGCCGGCGTTCCATCCGCGGTGGCGATCCGGGCCGTGACCGTCCTCGCCTCGGCCCATTTCAGGTCGAGACCGCGCTCGAAGGCCTCCGTACCGGACGGGGGAATGGAAATCACTTCCACGAGCATTCCACCCAGGCCCCACCCCGCCACGCGGATGGAAGCAGGTCGTTCAAGCGGTACCGGGAGGAAACCGTCGGCAAGGTCCTTCAAGCTGAACCGCCGCCAGCACGTCTGCGTGGTCAGCATGAAACTGAGGTCCTCGTCGGGCAGCCGGCTGGTGCCGACGCGAAGGCGCGGCAGATCGGGCACCGTGACCCTGAAGCCGCGTGGACCATCCGGGGTGATCGCCGCCGGAAACACCGCGGACCCAAAGGGGCCCGCCCGGCCATCCACCCGAATCTCGAACTTTCCCAGGGGCACCTTCAGATCGAAACTCCCGTCCGCACCCCCATAGGTGTCCGCCGCCGTCCACCCGTCGGTCGCCCGGACGGCCACGACCGTGGTTTTCCGCACCGGGGCGCCCCGCTTTGTCTCGACGATGACCCTCAAAGCGACCAGGGCCTCGGGCTCGCCCTCCGGGAGAACGAAGGTCCGCCGAACGCCGGACGGAGGAGCGGTGAAGCCGACCTTCTCCCGCCACTCTCCCGTGCCGGGATCCACTCCGATGAAGGCGTAGGGAGCAACGCCGACCAGCCGAAATTCTCCGTCGGCATTCGTCCGGACCCACGGCCGATGACAGATGCGGGTCCCGACGAGCGCGCCCGCCACGCCCTCCCCGTCCCTTCCCAGAACCCGCCCCTCGACAACGACCCCGGAGGAACAATGCACGACCACCGGCGGATCACCGGGGTACCACGGGCCAAAGAGCCTGGTCGTTCCGCGGTGAAGCCCATCCTTCTCAACCCAGATGTCCGCCTCGTCGTCCACCGGATCGATGTTCCGAAGTACCGCCCGCCCCCTCGCGTCCGTGACCGCCGTCCGATGGTCGGGGATGTGGCCGCATCCGTGGTTGTAGCCGACCCGGGCGCCGGGAACCGGCCTGCCGACATGATCCAGGAGGAGAATGGGGACGTCTTCGCCGGGCCACAGCTCCACGATCGAATCCCCCACGCGCGGGCTCGTCGAAGGCGCGTATCCCGGGGCGTCTGCAACGCAGTACTCGTAGGGCTCCTCGATCACATCGGGGAGCACGAATGCCCCGTCCGCGTCCGTGACGGCCGAGTAGAGCGCGCGCAGCAGGTCGGGTGTCGGGTGGAACTCGTGCGCCATGATCGAGACCGTCGCGCCCGCGATCGGCTCCCGGGTCGAAGCGTTCACCACCGTCCCCAACCATCCAACGCGTGGACCGGCGGGCGCTTGATCGAGTTCCTTCACCCACTCCCCGGCCGGGTCCGGATGGCCCCCGACGCACGACGAGAGTAAGAGCAGCAGGGCGAGGCAGCAGCGGGCGGTCATGGTCTTCACTCTGTTCATTCTGACGGCCTGGCCGAAAAAGGGTAGTACCGGTGGCGAAGTGAGTACCTGGGTGCGATTCATCCACCCAACGAGTTTCGCCGCGACTTCACCGCCGCTCAAGCGTCTATACTCTTGATGGTGACGACGAGAGAAGCCAAGTTCACGCGCGGCGACTACATGCTCCTTCCGGAGGGGCTCCGGGCGGAGCTGCTGGACGGGGTGCTGGTGAAGGAACCGGGGCCGACCGGGTGGCACCAGTATCTGGTGGGCAAGATTCATCACCAGCTTGCGGGCCTGGTCGGACTCGACCGGACGGTAGTGTCCCCCATCGACGTCTTCGTGGACGACCACAACGTCCTTCAGCCCGACATTCTCGTGCTGGCCGAGTCTGATGCGATCCGCCGGGGTGACCGGGCGGTGGCCGTGCCGATCCTCGTGATCGAGGTTCTATCGCCCGCCACCGCGAACAGGGATCGGGATCCAAAGGTGGGGATCTACCTTCGCGCCGGGGTCCGGGAAGTGTGGCTCGTGGACCCGGAGACGGCGGGCGTCGAGGTCTGGGGAAGCGAGGGGGTCGAGAGCTTCGCTGTAGGCGACACGCCCGCCTCGAGGGCGGTCCCGGGGTTCAGCCTCGATCTTCGGCACCTGCTCGACGTTTGAGAGTGGCGGCCGGGACGGAGCCTGGGGTGAATCCAGGGGGAAGGGAAACGGCTCGGGGGGGCGTTCGAGCCCGCAATCCCAAGGGGGGCGGGGAAGGGCCGTTGGAAGGGGAAGGAACGGCTTGGGCCCGGGACGAATCGACAGAGTCTGGAAAAAGGTGTCTGCCTCCGTACTACCACTCCCTCTCACGGTTTGCCAGCCACCACTTCCGGATCCGCTCGGCGGCGGCCTTGCGGCTTTCGAGGCTGCTGTTCCAATTCAGGCCCACCGTCCCGAAGTCCAGGCGGCGGTAGGGGAAGAGCGCCTGCAGGACCGCCCTCAGGCCGGACTCGGCGTACATCCTCGTGGTGGTGTAGTCGTCGAGGAGCGCGGCGAGGAGAGGCTCGACCACCTCGGCCCGGCGGAAGCCGCCGAGGGACTTCGCGGCGTCGGCGCGCTGCTGGTTCGCTCCGGTCGAAAGGATCTCGATCAGCACCGGCAGACCGGTGTCGTCGTCCATGCGGCGGAGGGCGTCGGCGGCCATCAGGCGGCGGTCGATGTCCTCGGAGTCGAGGAGAGGGCGGAGGGTGTCCTCGTCGAGGGCGCCGCCCAGGCCGGCCAGGGCCTCGAAGGCGGCTTTCGCAACCAGGCGGTTCTCGTGGTCGAGCAGCTTCTTCAGGAGCGGGATGGCCTTCCGGTGCCGGAACTTCGCCAGCAGGCCGATGGCCTGGGTCAAGATGTTCGTGTTCTCTTCCGTCTCGAGCATCACGACCACCGCGTCGAGGATCTCGGCGGAGACGCGGGGCATGACGTAGAGCAGCATGCGCACGCGCTGGAACTCGGA
>SWCD01008658.1_pt1 | contig 38847 bp, 24 predicted proteins | sample 4693011 | NCBI WGS metagenome assembly SWCD01 (sample SAMN10267278, study PRJNA491770) | bioreactor metagenome | isolation source: DHS bioreactor inoculated with marine | place: Japan: Omine Ridge, Nankai Trough
CCCCGAGCCGACCAGCAACAGCAGGATCACGCTCACGACGAGCACGGGAAATCGGCGGCCCCGGCTCTTCACGACAATCCGCGGATCTCCCCGTCGACGAGGTCCACGTCCTCCGCCAGCGGGCGCCGCGGCAGCCCCGGCATGCGGATGATCTCGCCGGTCAGCACCACCAGGAAGCCCGCGCCGGAGTTGATCTGGATCTCCTCCACGGTGATCTCGAAGTCCTTCGGGCGGCCCGTCAGCTTCGGGTCGTCGGAGAGCGAGGAGGGTGTCTTCGCCATGCACACCGGCAGCCCCTCGTATCCGAGCCGGCAGATGTCCTTCAGGTCGGCTTCGGCGGACTTCGTGAAGTACACGTCCTTCGCGCCGTACATCTTCCGGGCCACGGTTTCGATCTTCTCCGGGACCGGCATGTCGAGGGGGTAGAGGGGGCAGAACGGTTTGCTCGACTTCTCCGCGTGGGCCATGACCGTCTCCGCCAGGGCCATCGCGCCTTCGCCCCCGCGCGCGAAATGATCGGACATCGCATAGGGGACGCCGGCCCACTCGCAGTGCCGCCGGACCACGTCGATCTCCTCCTCCGCGTCCGTGTCGAAGCGGTTCAACGCGACCACCGGCGGCTCGCAGAAGTGGCGGATGTTCTCGATGTGCTTCTCGAGGTTGGGGAGCCCCGCGGCCACCGCCCCCGGGTTCGGCGCGGCGAGTTCCTTCTTCTTCACCCCGCCGTGCAGTTTCAGCGCCCGGCAGGTGGCCACCAGCACCACCGCGGCGGTGTCGAGGCCGGCGCCGCGGAGCTTGATGTCGAAGAACTTCTCCGCGCCGAGGTCGAAGCCGAAGCCGGCCTCGGTGATGGCCCAGTCCGAGAGGTGCATGGCCATGCGCGTGGCGGTCACCGAGTTGCAGCCGTGGGCGATGTTGGCGAACGGGCCGCCGTGCACGAAGGCCGGCACGCCCTCCACGGTCTGCACCAGGTTCGGCTTCAGGGCGTCCTTCAGGAGCGCCAGCACGGCCCCCGTGGCCCCGAGGTCCTTCGCCGTGACCGGCTCGCCGTCGTAGGTGAAGGCCACCAGCGTCCGGTCGATGCGGGTTCGCAGGTCTTCCGCGTCGTCGGCCAGGCAGAGCATGGCCATGACCTCGGAGGCGGCGGTGATGTCGAAGCCTCCCTCGCGGGGCACGCCCTGCCGGCGGCCGCCGAGGCCCACCACGGCGTTGCGGAGCGCGCGGTCGTTCATGTCGAGCACGCGACGCCAGAGGATCCGGCGGGGATCGATCGAGAGCCGGTTCTCGAAGTAGATGCTGTTGTCGAGCATCGCCGTGAGCAGGTTGTGGGCGGCGGTGATCGCGTGCAGGTCGCCGGTGAAGTGGAGGTTGATCTTCTCCGACGGCGTGAGCTGGCTCGCCCCGCCGCCGGTGCCGCCGCCCTTGACCCCGAAGCAGGGGCCGAGGGAGGGCTCGCGCAGCGCCAGACAGGCGGATTTTCCGAGGCGGGCGAAGCCCTGGGCCAGGCCGATGCTGGTGGTGGTCTTGCCCTCCCCGGCGGAGGTGGGGGTGATGGCGGAGACCAGGATGAGCCGCGACGGCTCGTCGGTCGCCCTCGGCCGGGCGAGCACGGACGGCTCGACCTTCGCCATCTCGTCGCCGTAGGTGTAGAGGTCCTGGGGACCGAGGCCGAGCCGGGCGGCGACCTCGCGGATGGGGAGCGAGCCGTTGGTGGTCATCCCGAAATCGTACCGCCGCGGGGCGCGTCAGGCTACAGGGTGCGCCTTCCGGAACTCCTCGAGGCGATGGCGGAGTTCGGGGACGCGGTCTCTCGTGGTGAGCGAGACGCAGGCCCGGATGCCCTCGGTGCGCTTGCTGCCGGTGGTGCCGAGGGCGATGGCGCTGACCCCGAAGTAGATCAGCTCCTCGAGGAGTTCGGGCCCGTCGAGGCCGGGGTAGCTGACGGTGAAGTAGAACCCGTCCGCGAGCGGCTGGCCGAGGTCGTTGTCGTAGACCAGTTCGAAACCGTTCTCGAGGAACGCGGCTTTCATCAGCGTGGCCCGAACCGCGTACTCCTTCACCGGCTCGGCAAACCGGAATTCGCCCTTCGTGGCCGCGCGAAAGAGGGCCGCGAGCCCGTACTGCACGCTCACACCGACGCCCGCGGTGGTGGGGTACATGCCGCCGTGAACGAAGGCGTGGCCCAGGTTGCTCGTGCCGAAGCGGTCGGCCAGGGCGTCGGACTTCTCCTTGAAGAGCTGCGGGGAGATCACCGAGATCGCCACGCGCTGCCCGGCGTAGGAGAAGATCTTCGACGAGGAGATCAGGAGGATGTACTCGTCGGTGTAGTGCGCGATGGTCGGCTGGTAGGGGGGCTTGAAGGGCTCGTCGTAGACTTCCCGGAAGTCCATCCCGAAGTATGCGAGGTCCTCGATGGCGATCACGTTGTACTTTGTGCAGAGCTTGCCGAGACCCTCGAGTTCGGGTTCCTTCAGGCAGACCCAGGATGGGTTGTTCGGCGTGTTGTAGAGCATCCCGCCGACGCGCCCGGTGGCGAATTCGGCCTCCACCGCGTCGATCAACTTCTGCCCGCGGTGGTCGAAGACGTCCACGGAGTGGTTCTGAAGGCCCCAGACCTGGCACTGCAGCTTGTTTACCGGGAAGCCGGGGTCGAGGAACAGGATCGTGTCCCGGTCCGCGTGGCGATAGCCGGCGATGCCCATGCTGATGAAGCCGCCGTGCATGGAGCCCACGGTGGGGACGCAACAGTGGGGCGGGGCCAGGACGTTCATGAAGGCTTTGACGAATTCGCTGGCCGCGCTCTTGAGTTCGGGGATGCCGTCAAACGGCGAGTAGGTGTTCGCGATGAGGGGATCGGTGAGGATCTCCCGCTCGCGATCGAGGGCGATCCGATTGGCCGGCAGGCCGGGAATGCCGAACTCCATGCGGATGAACTTCACGCCCATCCGCTCCTCGATCATGTTGATCACGCGGTTCACTTCGCGGATGGAGGCATTGCCGACGGCGATGCCGTACTCCGCGATGACCTCGTCGACGATTGCTTTGTCGAGCGGGACCGGGCAAAAGGTCATGGGCTGTGTCTCCGGGCTCAGATCAAGGGACTGGAAGATAGCAGAACCCCCGAGTCCGTCCAATTCGTCCGAGCCGGAATGACTCCCGCTCAAGTCTGTTTGCGGGTCCGACCGAAGATTGAAGTGGTGCGGGATTCAGCAGGCACGGGGGTCGTCATGCAGATCAGGTTGAAGTTCGTGGGAGCGCTGTCGGTCGCTCTTCTCGTCGTCGTTGCGGGGTGCGGAGTCGATTTCGGGCTGACGCCGTCGGATCCCCTCGGCACGCTGTCGGACATGGACAAGCTCCTGGCGGGGGACAAGGGGCTCGAGAAATCGCAGCGCAAGTTCACGGATCCGGAGTGTTTCGGACACGTTCGCTACGAGAAGCTCGGCAAGCTCAAGGTCTACCAGTACCAGGATCACAACGTCAACTCGACGCAGAAGCACTGGGTGCTGCTCGGCGTGGACGAGGCCGGCAAGATCAAGGCGGTGGCGGGCTGCTTCGCCTCCGGCCGAAAGAGCTTCTCCGACTCCGGCACCAAGGTCGAGGGCCTTCTGGGCACGCTCTGGGCCGAGATCAACGGCGGGCCGGCAGAGTTCGAGAAGAAGAACGAGCCCGGCATCGACGTCAACGAGTTCCTGCTCGCGACGATCGAGAAGGGCAACGTCCACGGCATCTGGAAGAAGATCCCGAACTCCGGCCTGGTGAGCCACCACAAGACGATCTGGGACATGATCCTGATCTGGGTGGAGTAGAACCGGCCTCCACGCCTTGGCCCTCTCCGGGCTCCTCGGGTATCCTCCCGGGATGCGACTCGGGATCGACCTCGGCGGTACCAAGATCGAGATCGTCGCCTTCGGACGCGGTGACGAGCCGCTCTTCAGGCGGCGCGTGCCGACTCCCCGGCACGACTACCGGGGGACGATCGACGCCATCGTCGATCTCATCCGCGCCGCCGAGGAGGCCACGGGCGAGACGGGGACCGTCGGCATGGGCATCCCGGGCGCGGTGTCGCCCGCCACCGGGCTCCTGAAGAACGCCAACTCCACCTGGCTGAACGGCCGCTGCTTCGCCGAGGATCTGTCCACTGCGGCCGGACGCGAGGTCAGGCTCGCCAACGATGCCAACTGCTTCGCGCTGTCCGAGGCGGTGGACGGGGCGGGGCGGGGTCACCGCGTGGTGTTCGGTGTGATCATCGGGACCGGCACCGGCGGCGGCGTGGTCGTGGACGGGAGCCTTCTGACCGGGCCGAACGCGGTGGCCGGGGAGTGGGGGCACAACTCGCTGCCCTGGCCCGGGCCGGAGGAACTCCCCGGACACCTCTGCTACTGCGGTCACCACGGCTGCATCGAGACCTTCCTCTCCGGTCCCGGCTTCGCCCGCGACTACGCGGCGATGGGCGGGGAGAGTCTCGAGCCTTCCGAGATCGCCGCGCGCGCGGCCCGGGGCGAGGCGGCCGCGAGCGCGACCCTCGACCGCTATATCCACCGCATGGCCCGCGCCCTCTCGAGCGTGATCAACCTGCTCGACCCCGACGTGATCGTCCTCGGCGGAGGGATGTCGCACGTCGATGCGCTTTACGAACGAGTGCCCGCGATCTGGGAGGAATGGGTCTTCTCGGATCGCGTGGACACGCTGCTGGTCCCGCCCAGGCACGGCGACTCCGGGGGAGTCCGGGGCGCCGCGTGGTTGTGGCCCGAGGTATAATCCGGAAATGAACATTCCGAGATGGTTCACCGCGCTTCTGGTCCTCAGTGTGGTCTTCGTCCTGGCCCCGCTTCCGGCCTTCTCTCCGGCCGAGGCGGAGGAAGAGGAGCTCCCCGGTCTCCTCGTGGTCTACGAAGCGAATCATCTGAGGGGTCAGCACCTCGTGAAGATCCTCGAGAAACCGGCGGCCGAGGCCGGATTCAACATCACCCTGGTGACGAAGGTCTACGGCCGGGCCGGGGCGTTCACGGAGTGGAAAGAGGGTGAGATGGCGCGGAAGAAGTTCGACGAGGACCGCATCGTCCTGCTCGGCTTCTCCTCCGCGGGACGCGGCGCCTTGGCCTTGACCGTGAAGTACAGCGAGCAGTTGGCGGGCACCATCGTCGCCGCCGCCGCGGATTTCGCGATCACCCGCAACGACACCAAGGGCATCGTCCAGGACTACCCCTTCTTCCTCCTCTACAGCCGCGCCGACTCCACCGCCAGCTTCAAGATCGGCCGCGACGCGAAGACCGTGCTCGCAAAGTCGAAGCTCAACGCCACCTACAAGGCCGTCGACGACCTGAACCACTTCGACGTGATCCAGAAGGGCCACACCGAATTCCTCCCCTGGGCCGCCGAGAACTCCTACGCCTGGAAACACCTGAAGCTGGCCAAGCTCGCCCTGCGCGACGACAAGCGCGACCTGGCGATGGAGCACTGGGCGACCTTCAAGAAGCGCTACCGGCGTTCGGAGTTGAACGAGAAGTTCAATGAACTCCTGGGTGGGGACTGAGGCTTCTCAAGCCCCGTCCACCAACCCTTCCCGCCCCCCTTGGGATTGCGCGTTGGCCACCCCCCTCAGCTGTTTTTCCTTCCCCTGAATCCGAAAAACGGCGCCGACGGCGCGGCGCCCTCCACACCTCCACACTGAATCATCCAACCGCGGCTTCGAGAGCCGACCGCCGTGTCGGCCGTCACCCGATCCTGAGCCGCACCTCGATTCGGCACGGAGCGCCCGCCTGCTCCCAGGTGAGCACCAGCTTCGCGTTCTTCAGCGTGTCCTTCGGCAGGATCACCGCCCGGATGGCGGGGTGGTTGGTGTTCAGCTCACGGCGCTCGGCGTCGTTCTTGAAGCAGCGGATCGGGGTGGTGCCGTAGAAGACGTTCGCGGTGACCTGCCTGACGCCGCTCGAGCCGTACCAGGCGATGGTGATGGGGAGGCCGCAGCCGCTGCGGTAGCCCTCGGGTCGGGGGTCGGGATTGTCTCCGCTGTAGGCGCCGGTCATCCAGCGGCCCTCGGGGCCGGGGAAGATCACCGGGCCCTGGCCCTCCCATTTCCGTTTCTCGCCGCACTCGGTGTGGATCCAGATCCTCTCACCCTGTGAGGCGATGCCCACGGCGGTGGTTCTGGGGTCGATCAGGTCCATGCGGTGGAGGAGGCTCGAGAGGTGGCCGTCGACGGCACTCGTGACGGATCCGCCGCCGTGCCAGCCGATGGCGTTCAGGCCGGCCATGGCGCCCTCGCGGGTGTAGCCCGGGAAGTCGCTGCGCTCCAGGTGGCCGTTGCCGCCGTTGCGCTCGAGGTAGCCGATGTGGAGGAGGGCGGCGCGGGAGGCCTCGCGGTCGAGGGCCACCGGGGGGAGATTCATCTTTCCGCGGAGGGTGTTGAGATGCCGGAGGCCGTCCGCCACGTCCTTGAAGCGGGGGAAGATCTCCCGGTCGGCGAACTCATCGTCGGGCTTCACGAAGGCCGCGCGGTTCGCCTCCTTTGCCCGAAAAGTGAACACATTGCGGCCCAGGATCAACGTCGGAGCGACGGGGGCGAGCGCCTCGCCCTTCTTGTTCACGAAATAGTCCCGCCCCGGCGTGAACCAGGTGCCGTCGGCGTCGAGGTCCAGCAGGCGGACGCGCTCCCGTCCGATGCCGGCGACGAGGGAGCCGAGGGACACGACGTGGTACGCGGGCTCCCCGGCCAGAGGGTCTCCGGCGAGGACGACGAGGTCGAGCTCGCCCTCGTCGAGCGCCACGGTCAGCGGCTTCCCGGGCTCAGCCTCGGCCTCGCAACCCGGCTCGGCGTCGGCGTCCACCCGAAGCGCCCCCTCGACGAGTTCGAAGGTCACGGGAGCGGCCCGGCCGGCGAGTTCGAGGGGGTGCTCCGGGCCCACCGGGACGCGGTAGCGGGGTAGCGCCAGGCGGTCTCGGACCGACAGCCGCTCGTATCTGAACTCGACCCGGTGCTCCCCGGCCTGCGCCACGGCACAGGCGAGGAGAGCTGCGAGGCACACGAGAGATCGAACCATGGGGCCGATCTTACCTCAGGATTTGTCCTCGTCAGGAGCCGGACCCGGTTCCTCTTCTTCGGCCGGACCTCCGTGGACCATGGCGTCCCGCGTCAGGAAGGCCTCGATCACGCGCGGGTCCTGCACGCTGCGGAGGTGCAGATCGTGTTGCGGGAAGGGGATCTCGATGTCTTGTGCCGCGAACCGGCGGGTGATTTCGGAGTTGATCTCGTGGACCACGGTCCAGCGGGTGTCGATGAGGGTGTAGGCCCGCACCACGAAGTTCAGGCTGGAGTCTCCGAACTCGAGCATCAGGATGTCCGGCTTCGGGTTCTTCCGGACCCCGGGGTGGGCTTCGACGATTTCCCGGAGGACCCGGCGCACCTTCTCAACGTCTGAGCCGTACTTCACACCTACGTTGATGGTGTTGCGGATGTAGGGGTCGTTGTGCGACCAGTTGACGACCTGCTCGGTGATGAACATCCGGTTCGGGATGATGATGACCTGCCGGTCGAGGCTCAGCACCTCGGTGGCCCGGATGCTGATCTTCTCCACCGTTCCGAGGGTGTCTCCGACGCTGACGAAGTCGCCGACGCGCACCGGGCGTTCGAAGAAGAGGATCAGGCCGCTGACGAAGTTCGACACGATCTCCTGCAGGCCGAAACCGAGGCCGACGGACAGGGCGGCGAAGACGTACCCGAGACTCGCGAAGCTGATGTTCAGGGTGAGGACGGCCGCGCTGTAGGCGATGACCGTGATGATGTACTTCGTCACGGTCATGATCACGAAGCGCGTCCCCGCATCCGTCTTCTCTATCCGGGAGAAGACGAGCACCTCGTAGAGGGCCGGGAGGTTGCTGACCACCAGATGTCCGGTCGCCACCATGAGCACCGCGGCGATGGCGTCCCACAGGGATACGAAGCGACCGGCATCCGCATCGATGGTGTAGAGGTGCACCGAATCGAAGAGACTCCGCACCGTGTCGCTGATGCCCCAGAATCCGGCGAGGAAGACGACCGTCGCGGTGACGGCCACCAGGCCGGCGAACCGGGTGACCTTGTTGAAGACCTCTTCGCTGAGTTTCCTGGCCTCCGCCGCGTCGGTGCCCTCGTCTCGCCGGTACCTGAGGCGTTGTGAGGCCCGCGTGGCCACGTTGATCAGAACGCGGTAGAAGACGGCAATGACCAGCGCCGCGCCGAAGGTCTGCAGCACGATCAGGGCGAGGCGCTTCGAGCCGTACCGGTAGCCGAGGATGTCCATCAGGACGATGGCGCCGAGCACCAGCGCGAGCAGCGGACCGAGGAAGAACCAGGCCCGGCTCCAGAACCCCCGAGGACCGGAGAGCGCGATGATCAGCGGGCTCTTCCCCCTCACCAGACCGTAGAGCACGAGGGAGAAGTACGCGAGCATCAGGGTGAAGAGGAGCCGCGGCAACATGGTGAGGGAGAGCGGATCCGAACCCAGGATCCACCACGGCAGTGCGAGCAGGAGGAGGCCGCGGACGATCCATCGACCCGATTTTCCGATCTGTCGGATGGAGTCCGTGGGCAGCTTCAGGCTCGACTCCAGCACTCCTCCTTCCTGCGTGAAGGCCCAGCAGATCCGCCGGAGGAAGAGGATCACCGCCAGGCCGACGAGGAGCTGAAGGGAGGGGCGGATCCAGATGGCCGGAAGAGAGAGGGTCTGGAGCAGGCGCGCCGCGGCGAGCAGGCTCAGGGGGGCCAGTGCGGAGAGCAGGATGATGGCCAGAATCCGCTGGAGCAGGACCGCGAAGACCCCGCCCCTGAATTTCCACCGTCCGGAGCGTCTCCGGAGCAGGCCCGGAATGCCGAGACCCAGCAGGAAGAGAAGCGCGCTGCCGCCAACCACCGCGTAGAAGTGTCCGTCCCCGGACCGGGCGACGGCCCATGCCTCCTCCCGGGTGGGCTGCCCGAAGAGGAGCGATCCGACCCGGCCGAGTTCCTTCCCCAGGGTCTTGAAGGACTCGATTCCGAGGGGCTCGTCGCTGTGCGCCCAGTAGATGCGTCGGAGGATGTAGGTGTAGGTCTCGTCCAGTTGCGTTTCCCGGGCCGAGTAGATGCCGTCAATCTGCCGGAGGACGGGCAGCACCTGGCCGATCTGCTCCCTCCTGTCCTTCAGCGCCTTTCGGAGGGACTCCTTCTCTTCGTCCCGCCGGATTTCGCGGAGCTCGTCATCCACCACCGCCTCGTCCGTGAGGTACTTCTCGAGCTTCTCCGCCAGGTCCGGGGCCAGCTCCCGCTCCAGGGTGCGGCGGCTTTCGCTGACCCGGTCCAGGGCCTTGACGAGCAGGCTGGACGTCCGGTTGGAGACGCTGCCGGAAGCCCCGAACCGGCTCTCGATCCAGGTGCGGGTCTCGTTCAGGTCGTCGTTCAGCGCCTGCTCGTTGCGAAGCAGGGTCTTGGCCTGCTGGAGATACTCCAGGGTCCTCTCGGTCTCCGCCTTCTGCTTCAGGATCTCGATGTCCGCGAGGAGACGGGCCCGCTCCTCGGCATCCGTACTCGGGTCTTCAGCCCGCCTGGTCGCCTTCTCGACATCCCTGTCGAGCTTCCGGGCCTTCATGCGGTGGCTGTCCTGAAGGCGCTTCGCCACGCGGTTGACGAAGCTCTCCTCGCGCTCGAGCTGTCCCTTGAGGACCTGGTTCTCGATTTCCAGGACGGCGAGGAGCTCCGAGCTACTCTCGGTCAGGAACCGGGCGTAGCCGATCCACGCTTCGTGGTACTGAAAGGACCGGAGCTGCGTTTCCCACCTGAACTTCCCCTTGAGATCCGCGGCATCCGGCTCCGGTTGAGCCAGCCCGGTCTTCAGGGACGCGATCCGGGACTCGAAGGCCGGGAGGTCCCGGCGAACGCCCTCCACCTCCGTGGTGCGGGCCGCCAGCCGCTCCGCCGCCACCTGGCGTCTCGAGGTGAGTTCCCGGAGCCCCGCCTCGTAGCCGCTCAGCTTCTCCTGGGTCAGGTCCGGTGGCAGCGGACGCTCGGTGTTGATCGTGATCTGGCGTTCCAGAGATGCGAGCGAGCGCTCCGCCTCGCGTTGTCGATCCGAGATCTCGCGCGTTGCGGGGATCGCGACGGAGAGTGTTCGAACCCGGCTCAGTCCCTCGAGGGCGGTGCGCCGCTCGGCGATTGCGGTCAGCCAGTCCTGGCGCTCCTCCGCGGAGAGGGTGGGGACGCCGAGGAGCGTGGCCGCCGCGTCGAGATCCTCCGCCTTCAGGGCGTCTTCGGCCTTCTTGAGGGAGCCGAGTTCGGCGGCGATCTGTTCGGAGGCGGGGGCTTCCTGGGCGAGGATCGAACTCGCGATGAGCAGAAGCAGGGCGGACGCAAGAGCGGTTATCCGGGTGCGCATCGGGGTCTCCAGGGGCTGAGCCACAGATTATGCCTCGATCGCCTCCTTCTCAAAGCTCGGGGTTGAGAATGTGCCCGGCAGGCCTACAATCGACGGGAGAAAAGGCTGGATGCGAAACCCCGGTCCTCGACAGGCGTATAACGGGCAGTGGATCCACCCACACCGGAGGTGTCCGATGAAGTACTTCGTCTCGGTCGTTCTGACCGCCGCCGTCCTCGTCGTGCTCACGAGCTCGGCTCTGGCCCAGATGGGCCCCTACCACGAGGATGACCACTACGGCTACAAGGTTCGGCAGCCCCGGGACTGGGAGACCATGCCTCTGAAGACCTCCGAGCGATGGATCATTTCGAAGTTCCTCTCCGACAAGGAGCACTACGACAAGGAGGCGGGCTGGGGGTTCAAGCCGGATATGCGCGTCATCCTCTTCCCTTTCGCGGTGACCGAGGACCGGGGTGTCGAGCGGCGGGATCAGACCGACGAATCCGGTGAGGTGGATGTCACCACCATCGAGATCAAGAATCCCTACAAGGACTACCAGGACTACCTGAAGCGGAACTACTCCGGGGGAGGCTGGTTCATCAGTCTGGAGGAGGAGAAGGAGGACGGTGATCTCAAGTGGACGCTGATGGAGATCAAGGTCGAGAAGCTGGCCTACGGGGGCAAGAAGCGACTCGTGGCCGGCGTGTTCCATCAGGCGGATGCGGACTTCGTGGTCCAGTTCGAGATCCTGGAGCAGGACTACAAGAAGCTGAAGGCCACGCTGTACGGCTGTCTCGGCTCCTTCAAGTTCATCACGCGAACCGGGGCGCTTGCCCCGGCGGTCACCGAAGGTCGTATCGACCTCACCGATGAGAGCGAGTTGACCCCGAAGGAGCGGGAGAAGCGCCGCGAGGAGAAGCAGGCCAAGGCCTTTAAGAAGGCCGTGGACGGGCTGCCGGACGGATGGGACAGCTTTGAATACAAGGGCGTCTGCGTCCTTTCCCACACCGACCGCAAGTTCGCCATGAAGGTGGCGAAGCAGGTCGTGGCCGTCAGGGAGTGGCTCGACAAGACCTTCCCGTGCATGGGGGACGAGTACGTCCGCAAGCCGATCGTCCGCATCTGCGCGAACCGGGACGAGGAGAGCTCCTACTACGACGGCTCCGGTGACGCCTGGTCGAATGCCGGCCGCGAGATCGTCACCCACAAGGACCAGTCCTCCGGTTCCGCGAGCTGGGAGTTCGAGTGGCTGAACCGGAACGTGGTCTCCGGCTGGTTCGCGGACAAGGATCCCGACCTCGGCTGGCGGATGCCCGACTGGCTGGAGGGCGCGCTCGGGCAGTACGTCGGCACGGGCACGCTGAAGGGCTCGAGGATGCAGTTCAAGCCGGACCAGTGGGAGAAGGAGAAGCTTCGCACGGCCATCAAGTCGGGGGAGTGGAAGGGCATCCAGGTGATGATCCTGATGTCCCCGGACGAGTTCCAGTTCCAGCACCAGAGCCAGTCCGCCGCATTCCTGCGCTTCCTCCTGGACGGCCCGGGTCGTGGGCTGAAGGGCGCCAAGACCTTTCTCGAGGACTACCTGAACGCCCTGCGCTTCCTGGTTCAGGAGCGGATCAAGGCCGAGGAGGCCGAGGAGCCGGAAGTGAGGGAAGGGGCGCAGACCGAGGAAGAGGAGGACGAGGAATTCCGCCAGCGGGGGGAGCGGCGCAAGAAGTGGAAGGAAGAGGAGAAGGCGTTTCTTCAGCAGGTCTTCGAACGCGCCTTCGAGGGCTGGGATGAGAGGCGCTGGAAGTCGCTCGAGGCGGCGTTCCTGCAGTGGGCCGACTAGTGCCCCGGGACACCAGTGCGGGCCAGGTCCTGAATTCTGGAGATCATCGAATGCGCAGTGCGCTCAGGTCGGTTGTGTTCAGTCTCCTCGTGCTCGGTCTCCTGTCGGGTGTTGCCCGGGCGGACGTTCTGCTGCTCAAGGACGGGCGGATCGTGGACGGGCCGAAGATGGAGTGGGGAGAGACGGGCGTCACCATCCACTTCGTGAACGGCGACGTGGTCGTCCCCGAGGACGATATCGAGGAGGCCATCATTCCCGGCGGGCAGCGTCCCTTCGTGCCGCAGACTCCCGAGGAGAAGGAGAAGGTGGAGAAGGGTCTCGTCCGCTACGAGGGGAAGTGGATCACGCCGGAGCGCCGCGAGGCTCTGCTCGCCAGACGGCTCGAGGAGAAGGCCCAGGAGATCGAGGAGGTCAAGCAACGAAGCCTCTGGCGGAACAAGTGGCAGGAGGAAACGAAGCACTTCAAGTTCCAGAGCACGCTGCCGCCGCACATCACCGAGTACTTCTGTTCCATGATGGAGGCCTACTACACCGAGTTCGGAAAGGTCTGGAAGGTGAAGCAGCCCCGTGATCTCGGGAAGCTCTCGGTCTGTTTCCACGTGAACCGGGAGAAGTTCCACCAGGTCAGCGGAGCTCCGGGCGGGGCGCTCGGCTACTTCAAGTTCGTGCCGCCCCTCGACCTCAACTTCTTCTACGACCGCATCGACCCCCGCTACACCGAGGAGGTGATGTTCCACGAGGCGAACCACTACCTCCAGCTCCTCATCGACCCCACCTTCTCCATGCCTCACTTCCCGGGCGAGGCCATCGCCGAGTACTACGGCGCCAGCACCTATGATCCGGTGAAGAAGAAGCTCACCGTGGGGCTCATGCAGGAGGGGCGCCTGGCGGGCATGAAGAACGAGATCGACGCCGGCGAGATGCTGCCCCTGAAGAAGATGCTCGAGACCTCCCGAATGTACGAGCACTACAGCTGGGGCTGGTCGCTCGTGCACTTCCTGATGGGGGACAGGCGCTACCGCAAGAAGTTCGAGAAGTGGGTGCTGGCCCTGCCCCGCGCCGGCGACATCAAGCGCGTGCCGTCGGGGAATCCGGGGATCAGCACGGTGGAAGGAGCGGAGGTGCTCAAGTCGTTCATGCGCTACCTCGGAATCAAGAGCGAGGCGAAGCTGGCGGAGTTGGAGAAGGAGTGGCACACCTACGTCAGAGATCAGCTCGACTTCGTCTCCGGTCGCGGGATCGAGATGGCCGCCAAGGCCGCCCGCCGCGCCGGGCGCCCCATCCGCGCCACCCGGCTCTTCAAAGAGGCCATCGCCACCGGCGAGGCGGGCGCCAACGCCTACAACGCCCTCGCTGAACTCCTCGAGTACAAGGAGAGGCCGGAGGCCATCAAGCTCTGGAAGAAGGCCATCGAGCTCGACCCCCTGGAGGGCGCCTACTACGCCTCCCTGGCCCGCGTGACCTACGACGACGGCCAGGAGGAAGAGGGCCGCCGCATGGCGAAGCTGGCGATGGAACTCTCCCCCGAGGACATGTGGCTGGCGGATCGGGTCCGGGAGATTGTTCGGGATTGAGGCGCGCCGCCCGGAGGGCGGCACTTTCAGGGGGAACGTTTGATCGCAGATCTGGAGGGCGCTGCGCTGTCAGCGCCTGGGTGGATTCAGGGAAAAGGGAACGGATCGAGGGGGGGGCGCCAACCCGCAATCCCAAGGGGGGCGTTGAAGGGTTGGTGGGCGGGTCTCAACTGCTGGGGGGAATCCCCTTGAGACTACCCCTCAACTCGGGACAATCGGGTCTGCTGCTTTTCACTGTGGGCGTTTGTAGATCCGGAGATCCCGATGACCGAATGGAAGAATCCCCTCCCGTTGCGCATGATCGTCATGTCCGATTTCGGTGTGCCTTGTGATGGGGAGCCGGAGTTGATCACTCCCTCCGGGTTCAACGACGCGCTCGCTCGCATGAAACCGAAGGTCTCGGTGTCGGTCTCGGACCGGCTCGGGGATGGGGGGGCGCATGAACTCGAGTTGGATCTTTCGAGTCCATCCGGGTTCCACCCGGATCACGTCGTCGAGAGCTTCCCCGCTCTCGCCGCCGCCGTCGCCGGACGGGCGAAGATCGAGGCCGCCGGCGACCCGGCCGCGGCGAAGGCCGCGGCGGAGAAGCTGACGGGTAAGGGGCTCACCGCGGCCCTGGCCCCGCTGACAACCGCCGAGGCTCCGGACGAGGAGGCGGTGACGAAGGGGCTCGCGGGTCTGGACGCCCTGCTCGGTTCACAGCTCGACCTCGTCCTGCACCACAAGGACTTCCAGGCCGTGGAGTCCGCCTGGCGCGGTCTGCGCTTCCTGCTCGACGGCGCGGACGACGAGGGTCAGGTTGTGGTGGAACTGGTCCCCGTGCAGCGCGCAAATCTGGTCGAGCGCTTCCGGGAGAAGGTCTTCGAGCCGGACTACGCGGGCGCGGAGGTGCCCCTCACCGCGGTGCTGATCGACCTCGACTTCGACCATCGCGGGCACTTGATGGGGCCGCTGGAGGAGATCGCCGACCTCGCGCGGGTGCTGCAGGTCATGGTCATCGCCTCGTCCGGGCCGGAGCTCTTCGGATTGAAGTCGCTTCTCCACCTCACCGCCCTGAAGGACCTCTCTACGCGTCTCAGTTCGCCGGTCTACAAGCGCATCCAGGACTTCCAGAAGAACGAGAACTCCCGCTGGGTGTCCCTGGCGCTGAACCGGATGCTGCTCCGGAATCTCTACGAGCCGGGCGTCGGAGGGGTGGACTCCTTCTCCTACGCCGAGAAGTCGGAGGTGGCCCGGCCGGAGACGTTCCTCTGGGGCCACGCGATCTGGATGGCCGGTCGGAACTTCGCCCAGAGCTTCCTGGCTCACGGTCACTGCGCCGAGATCTCGGGCAGCAAGGGCGCGCCGTTCCACCAGGGCCTTCCGGTCAGGGAGATCCCGGTGACTTCGACGGACACCGCCTGGTCCTCCGTCGAGGTCGAGATCGACGACATCAACGCCAACTCGCTGGCCCGCATGGGGCTGACGACCCTCGTGGGGCGCGCCAACGGGAACTTCGCGTACATCCCGCTGCAGGTGAACCTGTATCGCAGCATCCCGGGGCACCTGTCGCTGAACGGCGCGGTCTCGCACCAGCTCTTCGCCGGGCACCTCTCCCACTACACCTTGAAGCTTCTCGAGTCCGTGCCGAAGGGCGCTTCCGACGCCGATGTGGCGACGCACTTCAGCGAGGGCTTCACCTCCTTCCTCGGCCCGCACGGGGGGGAGGAGTCGGTGACCGTGGACGTGGCGGAGCGGGAGGGGAACGGCCGGACGGCCAGGATCAAGGTGAAGCCGACCCTCATGATCCAGGAGAAGGAACTCGACCTGGCGTTCGAGTTGCCGCTCTGAGGAGTTTCGCAGTCTGAGCAGTTCCTTTTTGAAGCAGCAGGGGGGAGCATCATGGCAACGGAGAGAGACCTGAAGTTCGGGATGCCCTGGGATGGGGCCGGTGAGGGGCAGGGGACCTATCCCTTCCGGATCCTCGTGCTCTCGGAGTTGATGGCGCGGGAGCCCACCTCCGGTGAGTCTCCCCTCGCGACCCGCCGCGTGCGGGTGGACCGGGACAACTTCGACGAGGTCATGGCCGGGTTCGAACTCGAGCCCCGGCTCCCCGTGCCGGACCCGGAGTCCGGTCCGGGGCACCAGAAGCTCCTGACCGTCCCGCTGCCCTCTCTCGCGGCCTTCGCCCCGGGCGCGCTCGCCCGGGTGTTGCCGGAGGCCGCCGACCTGATGACGGTGCGGGACCTCGTCACCGATCTCCGTGAGGGCAAGCTCGACGCGGAGGCCTTCGCCGCCGCGCTTTCCCGGGCCACCGTGGACCCGGAGCTTCGGGACCGCATCCGCGAGGCTCTGGCCGGCCGGGCGACCTCTTCGAGCAAGGAGATTTCCGCTCCCTCGGCCCCCCCTCCGTCGAAGGCCAGGGAGAGTGAGGACGCGCTCGGCGACCTCATGGACATGGTCGACGTGGAGGCTTCAGCCGAAGCCGCGGCGATGGCGATCACGCCGCTCACCCCGTCGGCGAGCACCGGCCGGAGCGCCCTCGACGAGGTGGTCTCGCTGATCGCCCGCTCCGTGGGGCAGGGCAAACCCGTGGACCGGGCGGCGGTGGGGACCGTCCTTACGGAACTGGATCGAGGCGTCGCGGACCACGTCACCCAGGCGCTTCACCACCCCGAGTTGCAGCGGCTCGAGGCGGCGTGGCGCGGACTCAAGTTGATCGTCGACCGGACCGACTTCCGTTCCGGTGTCAGCCTGGAGATCCTCTCCGTGCCGCGAGGGCGTGCGGCCGAGGCCCTGACGCATGTCGTCAAGGGCGAGCTCTCCGGCGCGGTGGACGTCCCGGTGGGGTTGATCGTCCTCGACCGCGCCTTCGGAAACGCGGCTCCGGAAATCGAACTCCTGACCGGAATGGCGGAGGCCGCGGAGGGGCTCCAGGCCCCGATGGTCGTTTCGATCGCTCCCGGGTTCTTCGGCAAGAAGAGTGCGGTGGAGCTCTCCGGCATGGACCTGCTCGAGTACCTGGACGGGCCCGCGGTCATCAAGTGGAACTCGCTGCGGAAGAAGGAGGCCGCCCGCTGGGTGGGCGCCGGTTTCAGCGGGCCGCTCCTGCGTATGCCCTACCGCCCCGGCGGCGCCCGCGTGAAGGGTATCGACTACGAGGAGCCGGAAGGCCACCTGCTCTACGGCAGCCCGGCCATGGCCCTGGCGGCCCTCATCTCCCGCTGCGTGAGCAAGAACCGCTTCGCCGGCACGCTGGCCCAGCCGCGAGGCGATGGCGCGCTCGAAGATCTGCCGGTGTGGCCGGCCTCGGGGGGATCCTCGGTGGAGGTGATCCTCGACGACGGCCGTCGGCACGACCTGAATCGCGCCGGGATCATCTGCTTCGCCGGCCAGGAAGGGATCGACGCCGCGGTGCTCTCCGCCGCGCCCTCGGTGCGGATGGCGGGGAAGCTCTCCGACCCGGACGAGACCGAACTCGAGAAGGTCCGCACCAATCTGCCCTACCAGCTCTTCGTCTCCCGCGTGGCCGCGGTGCTGAACGACACCCGCGATCGCGTGGCGCCGGACGCCGGCGGGGACGAGGTGGCGATGACCTATCGGGCGGCGTTGGAGGGGCTCTTCGGGAAGGATGCCGAGGTCTCGATTCGCGGGCGCGAGATCACGGTCAACCCGTCGAGGAAGGTGGCCGGAGGGAAGGCGCCGCTCAGCTTCGGCGTGTAGATTCCGGAGAGCCCCCGCTCTCCCGGGCGCATGCCGCATCCGGCGGTTCGATGATGAAGGCTCCCGAGGAGTCTCGCGGGGGCAGCTTCGTGATTCCGGGATGCTCCCGCTCAAGCGCACTCAGTGTCAGTTTCTGCTCCCTGACCTGCTTGAGTAGACGCTCATTTTCATCGAGGATGTCGTGGTGCTGGATCGCGCTGAGAACGACCCCCTGAAGCTCGTATTCGTCCCAGGGCTTCTTGAGGAACTTGTAGACCTCACCCTCATTGATGGCCCGGATGACCAGCTCCATGTCCGCGAATCCCGTGAACAGAATTCTCACGACATTGGGGAGGGTAAGCCTCATCTTCCGCAGGAGCTCGAGCCCAGTCGTTCCCGGCATCTGCTGGTCCGCGATCACTGCCGCCACAGGAGTTGGATGGTTCTGAATCGCGAGGAGGGCGGCACCCGGGTCTGTGAACGCCTCAACCATCAGGTTCTGAATGTTCCTCAGGTCGCGCTGCACGGCCCTTGTCACATTGCGTTCGTCATCTACTACGAAAATCGTTCGGGACGTGTCTGTCATCAGTCTCCTCCGCGACCACCGCCGCTTCCGACTCTTGCTCGATGTTGAGTCGAAGGCGCACTATGGTCCCCATTCCAACGGTTGTCTCGATATCAACAAAACCACCGTGGCGCTCGGCAATCTGGAACACAGCATACATCCCGAGCCCGGTTCCCTTGCCTACGTCCTTGGTGGTGAAGAATGGCTCGAAGATGTGCTGCAAGACATCGTCCGGGATTCCCGAGCCGGTATCCTCGGTCTCGACGATCACCGACCCGTCATTCGCGTACGTGCGAAGGGTGAGGGTGCCCTCTCCGTCCATTGCGTCAATCGCGTTCGTGACGAGGTTCAGAAAGAGCTGACCCAACAGAACCGGGAAGCCCTGCACTCTCGGTATGTCACCGAACTGACGGACGACCTCGACCCCGTTTCGCAGCTTCTGGCTGAGGATTCTGAGTGCTCCTTCGATTTGCGCGTGCAGGTCCACGGGTTGCACCGAAGAACTCGGGAGATGGGCGAAGTTCCGCATTCCTTCTGAGATCTGGATGACCCGGACTGCACCTTCCAGCGATTCCTGCACGAGGCTATAGAGATCATTCCGAACCTCCATGAGCGACGGATCCCCGACAATCAACCGCAGCATGGAGAGCACCTTCTCCGTTCCGTCCTCACGCTGAATTGCAGACTGGATCCGATCGAAGGCAGACAGGATCTCCTCGGCGTAGGATCCAAGGGTCCGGAGGTTCCCTTTGACAAACGCCATCGGGTTGTTGATCTCGTGAGCGACTCCCGCCGCCATGCGTGCAATCGAGGACATCTTCTCGGCCTGCAGAAGGTACTCCTGTGTGCGCTCAATGGTGGTGTTCGCCGCCTGGAGCTCCGTCGTCTTCCGCTGGACGCTCTCGCTCAAACACGCATTCAGCCGGTGGTTGGTCTGAAGGGCTCTGCTCAGACGCGCAGTTCGCTCCCGAACACGCGTCTCAAGCTCGTTGTTCAGCTGGAGGATCTCCGCCTCTCTGAGGAGTTTGTCGAGCGCCAGCGCCGCATGGTCAGCGACCGCAGTGAGGAAGCGTGTGTCCTGCAGCTCGAATGGTCGCTCACCCGTTCCGCGATAGACGAGGACTGCTCCCTCGACGCCGCCGCGCACCACGACCGGGACAGTGAGAAGATCAGTAATGGCGGAATTGGGTCCTCGGAGTGCTTGAATCAGTTGAGGGCTGTTCTCTTGATTGAGATGAGTAACTTCACCAAGGTCGGTGAGCAGTTCAAGGGTTCGACTCCCCAGATGGGCGAGTAGAGGGTCCTGGTCGTGGCCGTCTGTCATCTGGGCGGTGAGTGAGTTCTCCCGCTGGTCTCGACGAACAAGCGTGGATTGCCGTGAAGGGGCCTCTTGCCGACAGACGGCGTACAGCTCTTCGAAGAGAGTATCCGACGACCGGACAACCAGGAGTTTTCTGGTCAGTCGGTTCAGAGCGCGTTCGCGAACGATCGCGACCTCAAGTCGGGACTGAAGGACATTGAGATCCGCGTACAGACGCGAGAGTTGCACGCCGCCGGCGATTGCCGTCTCAAGAAGATTCGACTCTGGTAGGGGCCCGTCGAGGCGCAACACCGATGAGATCACCGGGGCCGGTTCCTGTTGCGAGGCCAGTCCCGCTGTGCGGAGCGCATCCAGCCGGGAGTTCACTGCCGCCCCCGCTTGGGTCACTTCTGGTCCCTTCAATCTGGCATCGACGACCACCTGATCCACCATCAAGCTGACGACCTTCTGAAACGCCTCGAACACTTGCTCCCCGCGGATCGCCGATGTATTGAATTCGGGAACCGGTCGGAAGAGGACCGTCTCGCGGAGCCGCTTGATGGGAATCGCGTTGCTGAGGTCTCTCTTGTTGAATTGCACCACAAAGGGTATGTGTTGGGGATCCAACCCGCTCGATCGAAGATTCTCGCGAAGCTCCTCGATGGACTTCCTATTGTCCTCCGCGCACGCGGGATCGGAATTCGCCACGAAAACCACCGCATCGGCGCCAGAGAGCACGAGTCTTCGTGTGCGGTTGTACTGGACCTGCCCTGGTACCGTGAAGCACTCCAGCCCCAGTGTCAGCCCTGCCAGCTTCCCCAGGTCAATTGGCAGAAAGTCGAAGAAGAGAGTCGCGTCTCCTGAGGTGGCCAGGCTGAGCAGCTTTCCTTTCTGGTCTGGATCGAGAGCCGTGTGAACGTACTGTAGACTCGTGGTCTTTCCGCCTTGGGCCGGCCCGCAGTAGACGACCTTCAGCGTAATCCGACGCTCCCTCAGATCAATGACGCTCATCGGCCGCTCCGAATTTTCCGAGGACGAGGTGTGCGGGGAAGAAAATCCGAGGGCACACCGCGCCGGTCTCGCGTTTCTTGAACCGGAGTCGGCGAGAGCTCACGGTTGTCCCGGCCGGTTGACTAAGGTCGGATCTCCTGAGTTCCAGCATGACCCATCCCTGCGAATCTAGTATCGGCATTTCCTCGGGCGTTCAATAGCTTTCCAACGCGCATCGCTCGTGAAAGCCGCAAGGCGACGAAGTCCGGGGTCCGGATCAGTCGAACGGGATGACCTTCAGTGTCCCGGGGTCGGAGAACGGGATCTTGTTCGCCTTGCGGTGACCCGATCGCTGCGGAACTACCGATCTCGTCTTGTGCGAGCAGACCGTCGGGATAACGCGTTCTCTGCAGGCGAATCCGTTCGCCCGACGGTCTGCCAGGCAGGAGGTGCTGGTGGTTCGAATCAGGTCACGGTCGTTGTCCGGCTCCTTGCAGTGGTTGTCCGCCTTGCGCCGGTGATCGTAGAATTCCCAGAGCATGTCTGCACGATCCGGGAGGTTGGTCAGCACGAAGTGGGAGAGGCGGGTTGCAGTCGAGGGGCGGGATCGGCGACCGCCCTTCTCCCGTGGGCCTGCCTACGGACCTGATCTGTGCCGATCCGTTCCGCGTCGCTGCAGTCGGCGCTGCCGGCGGTGAGAGAGAGTATCCGCTGACGGAAGGGGTCCAAGTGAGAGTACACGACCTTGACGGCCTGTCGGCCGTCCTCCAGATGCCGGGTCAACTGCTCCGTCGAGCCAGGAGCACGGTACAATGGGGAGAGGAGTGGAAGCCGTCCATCCGAGCAAAGGGGAGGCTCATCGAAGAACACTTGTGCCGGCCGGCTGAGGAGACCTTCGAAGAGAGCACCCGGTCGGATAGGATTCGTCGTCGGGCGCGGCCCTTTCATCGTCGTATTGGCTTGAGCACCAAGAAGATAGCGACGATCGGTTTTGTGCCCTTCTCAATTCAGGGCGTGGCTTCATGGATGAACCGGGTCGGATCTCGAAGAGCCCGTCATCGCGGTGAACAGGACACGGCTGAGGCCCGAAGAGGCGGATCGGCTTCAGCGGCTGTGAGCGGCGGGAGTCTGGGGTGGGGTGGCCACGGTATGGTGCGGAGAGCGTGATGCAGGGAAAGTCGTTGGGGCCCTACTACATCGACTGTCAGCTCGGCTCGGGAGGCATGGGAACGGTTTACCGGGCCGTCGTCCAGGAGGCCACCGAATCCCTTCGTCCCGGTGAGACCGTTGCCCTGAAGGTCATCCACCCACACCTCCTCAAGCGACGGGGAGTCATTGATCGCTTCCTTCGGGAGGCCGAGCTGGGCCGGAAGGTGCGACACCCGAACGTGGTTCGCGTCCTCGGAGCCGACACGATTAGCTTCGACTCCGAACTCTGCCACTTCCTCGTAATGGAGTACGTCGTCGGGAGAGAACTGCGGCAGTTTCTCAAGGAGATGGGGACGGTCCCGGACGCACTGTTGAGGGAGATCGCGCTGAAGGTCTCTTCAGGTCTGGCCGCGATCCATGCTGGAGGGATCGTCCACCGGGACATCAAGGCAGAGAACGTCCTCATCTCCAGCGATCAGCGGGTCAAGATCATGGATCTTGGAATGGCGAAAGTTGTGGATGAGTCCGTGGCCCTCACTGAGGTGGGGCAGTTCGTCGGCTCTCTCTACTACGCCGCGCCCGAGCAGTTCCTGGAGCGCGAACTGGGCCCCCGTTCAGACCTGTACTCTCTGGGTGTGCTGCTTCTTGAACTTGCCACCGGAATGAATCCGTTCGCTCTCGATAGTGGGGGGGCGGTCATGATGGCCCAGTTGGAGATGGTGCCTCCACCTGCTCGAGCGAGCTCCACCGAGGTCTCGCCCTTCATGTCGGAGGTCATTGCCTGCCTGCTCGAGAAGGATCCATCTGACCGTTTTGAGTCTGCGGAATTCCTCACGCAAGTGCTGGGAGGGGCAGAGCAGGCAACCTGGTGGGAAGAACAGAGTCAAGCGCACGTCGGCATGGAGGAGTTCACCCTTGAACCACCGGTTCGGCAAGATACGGAGCTGTACGGTCGTGAGGGAGAACTCCAGGTCCTCCGAGACGCACTCCGTCGAGCCTCTTCGGGGCAGGGGACCACGCTGTATCTCGAGGGCGAAGCGGGCATCGGAAAGTCGCGCCTCGTGGACCACGTCATCCGGGAACTGGCTTCGGGGGAATGCCACATTCTCTACGGCTCCTATCCGTCACCCGTGGGAGTCGGGGCGCTCCGAGACGGGATCCTGGGGAAGTTCGGGAAGGTCGGGCTTGAGCGGGCATTGCGGATGTACCTGACTGCCGCGCCCTCTCTCGTCCGGCCATTCGCCGCCCTCTTGAGGCAGGAGGTTCCGGAGAAGGGAACGGAGCCGATCCAGGGGGACGCGCTCCACACGGCGATGTGCCTCCTGATGCACGGGCTTTCAGCAGAGAAGCCTCTGCTTTGGGTCGTCGAGGATCTTCAGTTTGCGGAGCAGGACGAACTCCGGATCGTGTTTTCCATGGCAAGGGCCCTGGCGAATCACCGAGTACTCCTCCTTGTCACCGCTCGCCCGGGGCTCTCCGAGGACGAGCTCTCGCACCTCAGTCGGTTGCAGAATCTCGAGCGGCTCTCCTTGGGCCGTCTCTCTGGCGAGCACGTGACCGAGATCCTGAAGGAGGCACTCCGCAGTGAATCGCTGGCGTCACAATTGGGCCCGAAAATCGCCGAGAAGTCCGACGGGGTCCCGCTCTTCATCCTTGAGTTCGTCAAGGGACTTCGGGACTCCGGCTTCCTGGAGAAGGTCCCCTTACGCGAGGTCGCGGAGAGCCTCAATATCGAGGAGACCGAGGTGCCTGGCAATCTCCGCATCCTCGTCGAGGCACGACTTCGCGGTCTGACGAGGGAAGAGCGCGCGATCCTGGATGTCGCTGCCGTTCTGGGATTCAAGTTCGATCCGGATCTCGTGGGTCGGGTCCTCGGGAGGCCGAGGTTCGGTGTTCTGCAGGATCTCGCAGACCTGGAGCGCCGGACGGGGGTGGTGCAGGGGGAACCGGGTCTGTGCCGCTTCGACCACCACCTGATTCAGACCGTGCTCTACGACGCCCTCACGGTGGACCTCCGCGCGGAGTGCCACACTCACATCGCGATGGCCCTGGCCGAGAGGGCGGAGACGGCCCGGCCAGGGAAGGGGGTGCCGGGCGAAGTCGAGCTCCTCATTGCCACACATCATTTGAGAGGCAGTCGGCCGGAGATGGCCTTGCCATTCCTCGAACCGGCGCTGGAGCACCTCTGGGCCACGCATCGAAACGATACTGGGCTCCAGTTGGCGGGCGACGCACTCCGACGTCGAGGGCTGTTGAGCGGGATGGATCGGATCGGTGTTCTTCTTCGGAAGGCCGCGCTTCTCAACAGGCTTGCCCGGCGACACGACGAGAAGGATGTTCTGGAGGAGGCTCTCGCCCTTGCTGTCGAGACGAAGGACCCGGTTGGGGAGGGGCGGGTCCGGGCGGACCTGGGCTGGCATTATTGCAGTGCTTCCCGGTACGAGATGGCGCGGGAGTGGCTGGAAGAGGCGGTTCACTTTTCGGAGAAGGCCGGCGATCAGGAAACCGAACAGATCGCCAGGAACCGGCTGGGAGTGGCTCTGGCGAACCTGGGCCGGAGCGAGGCCGCTTTGGAGCAGTACATGCTGGCCCTCTCCTTTGCCAAGGCCTGCGGGAACCGGCATGGAGAGGCGGCCATAAACGGCAGCCTGGGGGCGCTCTTCCAGAGCTTCGGCAAGTTCGAGGGCGCGTGCGGGTACTACGAGCGGTCCCTGTCCATCGCCTGTGAAATCGGGCACCGAGCCGAGGAAGGGGTGGCCAATGCCTGTCTGGGCCGGGTCTCGGAGGCCCTCGGTCTGTACGAGGATGCGCAACGCTACCACAGCCGGCACCTGGTCATCAGCCGTGAGGTCGGGGATCGGCGTAGCGAAGTGGCCGCCCTCGTCGGCCTGGGGCGGGTATGGAGTACTCTGGGGGACCAGGCCCGTGCGGCGCAGACGCTGGAGCAAGGCAGCGAACTGGCGGAAGTGATCGGTGATCGCCGTCTCAAGGGCCATGCGAGTCTCGAGCTTGGCGTGCTGGAGGAGCGCAGGGGGAGACTCGATGTGGCGGAGCGACACTACACACAGACTCTCACCCTCCATGCCATTCTCCCCTATCCCGAAAGTGTGGCTTTCGCCCTCCTGTCTCTCGGCCGACTTCTGTTCACCTGCTGCAGGATGGCTGAGGCCAGGATTCGCTTCAGGGATGCCCGGGACCTGAGTCGAGAACTCAAGGCCCGCGGTGCCCTGATGCGAAGTAGCGCGTATCTGGCCTGCCTGTCCGAAGGTGACCTGCCCTCTGCCCTGGAAGTCATCAAGGAGTACGGGCCACGGGTGGACCTCCTGTCGAGGATGGAGTCCCACTACATCCTCTGGAGCGCTACCGCGGACGCGGTCCAACTCGAGCAGGCTCGCAGCATGCTGCTCCACATCCGGAACCACGCCCCCCAGGGCTTGAGAAGGTCGCTGCTGGTGAACGTCCCTCTCCACAGCGCCATCCTGGGGGCCCGGAGCGTGGATCCTCGCTGACGGGAACGTTCCGAGGGATGGCGATCAGCGCGCCGTCGGCGCCCGGGCGTGTGAGAGGGGAGCCGCCGCGCAGCGCGCCCGGCGCTACCCCAGCTTCTTCGTCGTGAACGGGATGCCCTCGTCGATGTATCTGAGGTGGAATCCCGGGTGGTCGCTCAATCGGCCGGCGGCGAAGAGCATCGGGGCGTGGTCGACCGTCAGGGGTACGGCGGGCGTGTTCAGGTAGGGCTGGGCTTCGATCAGGAGGATGGGCTTCGTCTTGCCGAGGTCCGGGGGGGCGTAGTAGATGGCATCGTCGGGGTCGACCATCAGGTAGGCGGCCTGGTTCAGGCCGTTCAGCTCGGCCTGGTATACGGTGAGTTCGCCCATGCCGTCCGCCAGGAACTCCTCCTTCGACTCGAGGGCGCCGGTGGCCAGGTTGATCCGCAACGAGAGGAACATGTCGAGGACCTGGTTGTGGCAGAGGACGACGCACTTGGGGGTGTAGGTCTCGCGCATCTCGTCGTAGTGGAGATACGGCAGGAGGTTGGCCACCGGGTGGGGGGCGGTGAACAGGCGGCGGCCGGTCAGGGGGTTGGCGGGCTTCGCGATCGGGGTGATGGCCCCGTGGATCTCCTTCCGGTCGTCCCCGGTCCAGAGCAGGACGAGTTGCTCGTCGCGCGTCCAGTGGACGGCGGTGGCGCCCGACATGGGGGGAGAGGGGTTGATCGGCGTGGCGCTCGGCGCGGCGCCGGCGGGTTGTTTCACCAGGGTGCCGCGGAAGCCCTCGGCGTCGGCGAAGACCGCGAAGAGGTCGCCGTTCACGTCCGAGAAGGGGCGGCCGAGGAGCCGGAGTCCGGGGGCGGGGAGAGGGATGTCGATGGACGGCTCCGGGGCCTTCTCCGCCGGTAGACGAACGACTCGGAGGAGAGTCCCGCCCTCGAACCACACGAGGTGCATCGCCGCCGGGGGGTTGCTGTTCGCGGATGAAGGATAGACCGGAGCCTCGGCCGCCAGGGTCGCGATCGGACGGTTGGACAGGGCCACGGAGGGGACGTTCGCGCTCGTGGTGAGGAGGAAAACGGACCAGCCGGAAGCCTGGCGGTTCAGCCAGGTGGAGACCCGGGGGGCGGTGGAGAAGGTCGTCGACGGCAGCGACGGGACGGCGAGGGTGGGGCTGGCCGGAGCGACGGTGATCGTTACCGCCGCACTTTCCGCCCTGGCCTCCCGGTCGTGCTCGTAGGCGCCCTGGATGGTGTACGTCCCGGGGAGAAGTTCGCCGAGCCAGACGAGGACATCCCCCGTCTCCTGGGCCTTCTGACCCGGAGCCAGGACGATCGTGGGAGCGGTGGTCACGTGGGGCGCGGGGAGACCCTCCGCCGCGTTCTGGTTCATGGCCTTCCCTCCCCGCGCCACACCGGCCGCGTCCGTCAGAATGACGGAGAGGGAGTTGGCCAACCGGTCCAGGGACAGGAGGGTCTCCGGCTGGCTGCCGCGATTCGTCAGGGTGGCCACGAACCGAATGGATTCGGTGTGGACGAAATCGCTCTTCTCGAGAAAGAGATCCAGGCTCAGATTTGCCATCGGTGTCCCCTCAGGCGGTCAGGTCAGGTTGACGGTGATCGTCTGGCTCTTGATCCCGTTGAACTCGAAATGGACCTTTACACTGCCCGTCCCGGCGTTCTTGCCCTTCAGGCGGCCCTTGAAGTTCGCGGTGCTGTAGGTCACGAAGTCCGCGAGATTCCGCTTGTCGCAGACCCACTTCCCGCCCTTCGCGGTGCTCAGGTCCTTCTTGAAGGGGCCGCCCATGTTGTTCATCGAGGACTCACCCTCGGCCAGGGCGGCGAAGTCCAGGTGGGCGTTCTTCGCCATGGAGAGTGAGCCACCGATCGCCGCGTAGTTCGACCGCGTGATCTTGATGGGCTTCAGGCCCTCGAGCAGCCGCCCCTTGATGACGGAGTTCTTCTGCATCTTCACGGTGTCCCAGTAGCGGAGCTTCAGGAGACACATGGAGCAGAAGTGCCACTCCACCGCGCCGGACGTTCGCTTCGTCTTGCCGTCGGACCCGTAGTAGTCGTTCTCGTAGGCCATCAGGCAGATCAGGGAGTCCTTCTGGTCGTGGTCCAGCCAGTTGGAGTTGGCCTTGTCGATGCAGACCTTGGCGCCGCTGTCGAACTTCACCATCGCGTGCCGCAGGAAGACGGCGTGACCGAGTTCGTGGGCGAAGGTGCAGGTGGCGTCGCCACGTTCCACCATGAAGAATTCCCGGTGCCCCATGTACATGCCGAGGGCGCCGGAGCCTGGATAGAGGTGCTTCCCGAAGAACATGAACAGACCGGGCGCCTCGTCCTGGACCGCGTCCTCGGTCCGCGGATTCTTCTTCCCCTTGTCCGTGTAGGCCTTCGCCAGGAACTTCCGCGCCAGCGCCGCGCCGTGGGTCCAGAACCAGTTCTGCTTCGGGGTCCCGTCCGTGGCGCGATCCCCTGCGGGAAGCGTGCTGCCCGGGTACTTGGGGAGCAGGTGGTTGTTGTAGTCGTAGTAGGTGTTGTTGTCGATCGTGGTGGCGTTCGGGCTGCCGACGTCGTTTCTGAAGTAGTCCTTCACGACCTGCTTCCACGTCGCCTCGTCGTACTTGACCACGTGGTCGCTGCCCTCGGGCTTCTTGATCCGGATGAAGGCGGCGTGATAGGCGTTCGTGACGTCGTCCCAGTTGACATACGACTCATCCACCGAATTGAAGGTGACGAGCAGATCGATCGTGACCTGCCTCCACATGGTGAAGGGGATGGTCTCGTACTTCTCGACGATCTTGTCGGCGGTGTTCTTGAACCGCTTCGGATTGCCCTTCTTCGGCAGGAGCGTCAGCTCGAACTTGTAGTTGTTCCCGCCGATGGCGGGCGGGAAGAAGAACACCTCGGATACGCCGAGGGTGTTGTCGTCGTCGTCCGGCACGACCTTGCTCTTGACCTCGTCCTTCTGCCCCGGAAGAGGTTTCGGCGAGCCCGCGTCGAACGGCGATTCGAAGAGGAGCTTACCGGCCACGAGCTTCCCGTCGCGCCCGCGGAAACCGTTGAACTGGTCCGAGCAGTTGTCGTCTTCCTTCGACGTGTCGCTGTTCGTCTCGCGCTTGTACGTCTTGAAGAAGTCCTTCATCCACTGCTTGGGTCGGGCCGGGTTTCTCGGCTTGTCGTGGACCGCGTGCTCCTCCTCGGGGTCGAGGACCTTCCATCCGATCAGGAGTTCATCCAGCTTGATCTCGACGTTCTCGTCGCCTTCCTTCTTCCGCACCTCGACCTTGAAGGGCACGCCCGGGCGGATGTCCCGCTCCCAGTCGCGGCGCACGTAGTTGGCCGGCTTCGACTCGGTGTCGCCACCCGGCCCCAGGAGCGTGTTGCTGTCATCGGCGTGAAGGGCGTGATTGTCGTGGACGACGATCTGCCACTTCTTGTCCTTCTCCTTGTCGGGGACCTCTTCATCCGCGTCGACCTCGCGATCCCCGTCCATCTCGATCATGTCGAACCTGGTGCGGTACCGCTCGTTGAACTCCGGGTCGTCGGGGTCGGTCTTCAAGACCTCGTTCCCGAGATAGATGATCTTCAGCTCGTAGTCGAAACGGCTGGCGATCGCATTCTCGAGGTTGGGTGCGATTCTCAGTCCCATTGCGCCTCCTGATCAGCAGCCGTAGACATCTTTGAGCTTGCCTCGGGTCTGGGGTCCCACGATGCCGTCCACCGTGAGCTGGAAGTCGCTCTGGAAAGCCTTCACGGCGTCCTTGTACTCGTCCGACGTGTCGTCGGCGTCCACCGCGCTGATCTTGTATCCGAGGTTCATCAGCCGCGCTTTCACGCCTTCGACGTACTCGATCGGGTCGAGCGAGCCGATCTCCAACTCGATGTTCCGGCCCGCGAAATCGAGGGTTCCGGAGGTCGCGCCGACCGGGACATCGTGCATGATCCAGCCGTCGTCGCTGGTCTGCCCGCTCCAAGTGTCGTCCCCGACCGTCAGCGAGTAGTCGGCCTCGGGGATCGGCTCCTTGTCGCCGTCGAGCATCTGCAGCCGGAGCTTGTTCTTCGGGACCTTCATCTTGTAGCGGTGGGTCAGTCCCGTGTCGGCCGGCACTTCCTTCTGCTCCTTTTCGGGGACGAAGAGTTCGTCTCCGGGATAGAGGAGATTCGGATCTCTCTGGCCCGCGATATCCCTGTTGCTGGGGTGCCTCCAGATCACCGTGGAGTCCGCGAGTTGCGCGTCCGAGGCGATCTTCGAGGCCGTCTCCCCCTGGCTCACCGTGTGTTGCGGCATCTCACAAGGCCTCCCAGGTACGCTTGTCCAGGTCCGGGAAGATGACCCGGCACTGCCCCGGATCGATGTTGTTCACCTTCGCCTTCCCCTCGGTGTCCGTCGTGCCCTCGGCCACCGTTTCGTGGTCGGCCAGGATCACGCGGTACTTCTCGCCGCTGACGGGCTCCTCCGCACCGTCCACCAGTTCGATCTCGATCCAGGTCTTGTTCTCGCTGTCCTCGTGATCCTCTTCCTCCCGGTGCCAGGGTGCGTTGACGGCCGCCAGCTCGAGAGGATCGGTGATCGGCTCGCCGCCGCTGAAGGACGGGTCCTCGCCCGGGCTGTCATCGCCGGCTTCCGGAACGGCGGCGGGATCGGTCGGGGCCGTGGGAGAGACCGGTGAGCCGGCGGAGCCGCTGCCGGCGGAGCCACCGCTGTTGATCTTGACCATGGTGCCGACGATCGTTACGCCGCCCATGCCGATGTCGACGAAGTTGCCGCCGACCTTGAGCGAGAGCTGGGTCCCCGCTTCGATGACGATGCTCTTGCCCTTGATGTAGATGTCGCCCGTGACCTGGGTGCTCTGGGCGCCCCCGTACTTCTCGATCACGTCGCCACCCACATCATGCGAGTAGCTGGTGGAGATCTTGATCGCCTGCTTCCCGCCGATCTTCGTGTGTTGGTCGCGGCCCAGGTCGACCAGGTTGTCCCGATCCGCCTTCACCGACAGGTCGCGGCCGACGTTCTGGTTCCGGTCTCGGCCGACCGTGAGCCCGTCGTCGTTTTCGATCCCGGCGTTTCGGTTCGCCTTCACGATCAGGGCGCGGTCGTTGCCGACCCACTCCCGGCGATCGTTCTCGATCCGGATGTCCTCGTCGAACTGGGCGTGGATGAAGATCTGCTCTTCCCCGGCCTTGTCCTCGAAGCGGATCTCGTTGTAGCCGCCGCCACCCGTGGACGAATTCGTCTTGATGGTGGACTTCGTCTTCTCGTCGGGCAGCGTGTAGGGGACCTTCGTCTCGTTGTTGTAGACCCGACCGGTGATGATCGGGCGGTCGGGGTCGCCCTCCTCGAACTCGACGATGACCTCGTGGCCGATGCGTGGGGTGAAGATCGAACCGTACTGGCCTCCGGCCCAGAGCTGACTGACCCGGATCCAGCAGGAACTGCGTTCGTCGAAGACTCCGACCCGGTCCCAGTGGAAGTGGACCTTCACGCGACCGAACTCGTCGGTGTAGATCTCCTCCCCGGAGGGGCCGGTGACCACCGCGGTCTGCACGCCGTGGATCGCGGGACGAGGGGTGACGCGCACCGGTCTGAAGACCACGTCGGAGGGAATGACCTCGAACGTGTTCATGTAGTCATCGTTGCCGGAGCCGCCCTCATCCTCCCCCGCGTTGGCGGAGCTGCCGCGGTGGACCACCCGGGTGATCAGGTACTCGCGGTTCAACTCCTCCCGCGAGTGCCCGGTGAAGCTCACCCGGAAGCCCGGGGTCAGGCGCTTCACGTTGCCGTCGCCGAGTCCGCGCTTGGCAAACGTGCGCTGCTCCTCCAGGCGGATCCGGGCCCGCGTGTCGCCGACCGATTTCTCCATGTAGTCCCCGGGAAAGTCGTAGATCTCGAGGTTGGAGTGGATCGCGTTGCTGTCCGGGTGATTGCTCTGGAGATTGAGCTTCGGCTGCTTGAAGTTGAAGTCCCGATAGGTGAAGGATGCCGGCCGAACCGACTGTCCGTAACGGAAGGAGGTGACGACCTCCTCGTCCTGCTGGTGCCCCCAGGCATCGCGGAAGCGAAGTTCGCTGGGATCGGAGATGGCTGTCGGAACCACCTCCGAGTCGCCCATGATGAGGACTTCGCCGTCCTCGGTGTGATCGAAGAAGTAGAAGACTCCCTCTTCCTCCAGGAGGCGGGAGATGAAGTCCCAGTCGGACTCCCGGTACTGCACGCAGTACTCCCGCGTCGGGTGGTCGAGGTTCAGCACGAAGTTGAAGCGGTCGCTCGGGATACCGGCGGCGTCGAGAACCTCGGTGACGATGGTCTCGAGGTCCTTCTCCTGGAAGATCCGGCAGTTCTGGCGGAGGGTCAAGTACCAGACACTCGGCACCATCTCGAAGACGAACCGTGCCTGGTTCACCCCCACGCCCGCGTGCTCGGCCCGGGAGACCTGCCCCATGACCCGGCGCACGTCTCCCAGGCCGCGAATGAGCAGCGCGCCCGGCCGGCCTACCAGTGTGGCCAGATCCAGGTTCGGATCGTCCGTCTGGACCTCGACCACGAAGCGGAAAAGCTCGGAGATGCCTTCCGTTCCCTCGAATCGGACGACCTGGAGGTCCTCCGTTCCGTATTCCTCATTGTGGAACGTGACATCGGCCTCGTGGGCTCTGCGGATGATCTCCGGCATCTACACCGCCCTTCTTACGTACTCTATCAAGCCTGTACCGACGAGAACTCGTAGGTGAAGTTCCCCTCCGCGTCGATACCGACGCAAAGGCGATCCGGCAGGTCCTCTTCCGCCATGCGGGAAAGGATCTCCTTCGAGATCTCCGGCAGCAGGGTTCCATGCATGATGTGGTCGATGTTCCGGGCTCCGGTCTCGACCTCCGTACAGCGCTCGGCGATGCTCTCGACGACCGCATCCGTGTACTCGAACTTCATGCGGTGGCTGTCGAAAAGCCGCTTGCCGAGCTTGTTGAGCTTCAGCCCCACGATCATCTTCATGGCGTCCATGTCGATGGGGAAGAAGGGGACGATTGTCATGCGTCCGAGGAGGGCCGGCTTGAAGTGTGCCGACAACTCCGGGCGAATCGCGCTGACGACGTCGTCCACATCCGGCTTGATCGGGCTCTGGCCCATCTCGGTGATCGTGTCCGTGGCCAGGTTGCTGGTCAGGAGAACCACCGTGTTTTTGAAGTCGATGACCCGACCTTCGCCGTCGGAGAGCATTCCCTTGTCGAAGACCTGGTAGAAGAGGTTCAGGACCTCGGGGTCGGCCTTCTCGCACTCGTCGAGCAGCACCACCGAGTAGGGGCGCTGACGGACGGCCTCGGTCAGGACGCCGCCCTCGCCGTACCCGACGTAGCCGGGGGGCGAGCCGATGAGCCGGGAGACGGTGTGCTTCTCCTGGAACTCGGACATGTTGATCGTGCAGATGAAGCGCTCGCCGCCGAAGAGCTGGTCCGCGAGCCCCAGGCCGGTCTCGGTCTTGCCGACACCGCTCGGGCCCACCAGCAGGAACACGCCGATCGGCGTGTCCGGGTTGCCGACGCCGGCCTTGCTGGCGCTGATGCCCTGGGCGATGGCCTCGAGGGCGTGGTCCTGCCCCTTGATGCGCCCGGCCAGGGTTTCACGCAGGTTCAGGACGGCTCCGGCTTCGTCGCTGACCATCTTGCCGAGCGGGATGCCGGTCCAGTCGCTGACGACCTGCCCGATGACCTCGGGAGTCACGTCCACCGAGATGAGGGGGTCGCTGCCCTGCAACTTCGCGAGCGCCGCGTTCGCCGCGTCGAGTTCGACCTTGATCGCCGCCTCGTCGATGGGCTCCGCGGGCGCCTCCTCTTCGGCTTCTTCGCCCTCCACCTTCTCGGGCTTCTTGCCGTAGAGCTTCCGGCGGCACTCCAGGATGAGGTTCACGGCGTCGCTCTCCGCCCTCCAGCGGCCTTCGATGCCCATCATGACGTCCTTCGCCGCGGCGATTTCCGCCTCGAGCTCGGGGATCCGCTCCTCCTCGATCTCGAGGCCTTCCGAACGGTCCTTCACGATCGAGTTGATCTCGCGCTCCAGCGTCTGGATCAGGCGCTCGGCGTCCTGCAGCGCGGGAGGCCGGCTGGAGAGGCCGATCTTCACGCGCGCCGCCGCCGTGTCGATCAGGTCGACGGCCTTGTCCGGGAGGTAGCGGCCGGTGATGTAGCGGTTGCTGAACGAGGCCGCGGCCTTCACCGCTTCTTCGGAGATGCGGACGTTGTGCGCCTCCTCGTAACGCGTCCGGAGACCGCGCAGCATCACCGCGGTGTCCTCTTCGGACGGTTCGTCGAGCTTCACGAGCTGGAAGCGCCGGGCGAGGGCCGGGTCCTTCTCGAAGTACTTCTTGTACTCCGACCACGTCGTGGCCGCGACGGTTCGGAGCTCGCCACGGGCCAGCGCCGGCTTCAGCAGGTTCGCGGCGTCTCCGCCACCGGCCGATCCGCCCGCGCCGATCAGGGTGTGCGCCTCGTCGATGAACATGATGATCGGTTTGGCGGAAGCCTTCACTTCCTCGATCACGTTCTTCAGGCGGTTCTCGAACTCGCCCTTCATGCTCGCCCCGGCCTGCAGGAGCCCGAGGTCCAGGCACCACAGGTCGATGTTCTTCATGATGTCGGGCACGTCGCCCTTGACGATGGCGAGCGCCAGGCCCTCGACGACGGCGGTCTTGCCCACGCCGGCCTCGCCGACCACGATGGGGTTGTTCTTCCGCCGGCGGGCGAGGATGTCCACCATCTGCCGGATCTCGCGGTCGCGACCGAAGATCGGGTCGATCGCGCCCTCGCGGGCCCGGTCCGTGAAGTTCGTGCAGTACTGCTGGAGCGCGCCCCCGGCCACGGCGGCCTTGGCGGTGCCCGTGGCGCCCTTGTCCTCGATGCTGCCGGCGACGATGTCGAGCATGTCCGACTTCACCGCGGCGACATCCACGTGGTCGAAGACCTCTGACACCTTCGCCGAGGTGTAGCGGAGCGGGTTCTCGAGGAGCGCCACGATGAGCGCCCCGGAACGGACCTCCATCGACTCGTACTCGGCCGCGGAGAGCATCCACCCCTCCTCGAACCACTTCAGGAGAGTGGGGGAGAACACCGGCTTTCCCGTATTGCCCCGACGCATTTCCTCCAACTCGGCCTGCAGGACCCTGAGCACCGCGGCGGGATCCACTTCGGTGTAGCGCAGGATCGCCTGCATGTCGGCGTTGGGGTTCTCGACCAGGCGGACGAGCAGGTGCTCCACCGTCACCTCGTAGTGGGTGCGGTTCACGCAGTACTTCGCGCCGTCCGTCAGACTGTTCTTCAGAAACTGGTTCAAGCGGCCCAGAAGGACCTTCATGTCCACGGCCATCAGGATGCCTTTCTTTCCCTACCACCCGCCTCCGGAACCCGGAACACCACGGACTGGTCTTCCATGTTCTCGGCGGGGACCCATGTGGTCCAACCCACTCGGTACGGCCTGGCGCCGCCCAACCGAAGACGCGGCACTTCTCTGCCCAGAAGTTTCACTTCCACGTCGAACTGCAGCGGATCCGTCACGAAGAGACGTGTCAGGGCCACCAGGACCTGGAACTCGTCTCCGTCCGGCAGGAACCGCTGGAACCTCTCCCAACCGACCGGTCCAACCGTCACGCGGAATTTTCCGGCCCGGTCCAGCACCCTCGCCCCCACCACCAGGTCCACCCCGACGGTGGTGCTTTGGGTGCCGATGTGATTGCGCCGCGAAAGCGGCAGGCGCACCCACCTCGAAACGTACTGCCTGACCTTAATCCTCGGCCCCCCGAACCAGGTCGAGAGGATCGCGCGGAGCGCTTCCGCCCCGTGCGGATGCTGCGTGATCAGTCCGGCATACCGGATGACCTTGATGGGGGAGACCGGACACTCGGCCTTCAGGCTGCGCGTGGCGAGGCCGACCAGCGCGAGCAGGTACCCCGAAATCTCGTCCGTGCCGTCCGCCATGAAACGAACGAAGTAGCGGTACTTCGTCCAGGTGCGGAAGAGCAGCGAGAGCAGTCGGTGATGGAAGAGATCGAGGAAGTCCCGCGTACAGTTCTCCGAGTCGTCCTCCCAGAGCAGTTCCTGGGAGAAGTACGTCGGCAACGGCGATGTCGATCCGTAGAGACCGAGGAACGTCGTCGTGATCTGGTAGCGGCCGTCCCGCTCGTTGAACTCGCAGGATTCGAGGTCCGAGCGAGGGAAGCTCAGGCTCTTCGTGGGACGGAGACGAATCGACTCCCGCTCCGCCGGGCCTTGTCGGCCGATGCGTACCGAGTCCGCTCGAATCCGCTCCGTCAGGCGGACCGCCTGAAAGAACGAGAACCGTCGCCCCTCCGCGAGGAGGGCTCGAATCACAGGAGAATCTGGTGTCCCGCTCTCGGGGGCCACTCGTACACCTCTCCGTGTGTCATCCCCTTCACCCGAAGCCGGCTGAAGGAGTTCATGGTCGCGTAAAGTCCCAGGAACACTTCGAGGACCGAGGCCAGGAGGAACATCTCGCCCTCACAGGCGAAGTTTTCCTCCCGCATCTCGATGGTGGTGCGCCGTCCTCGAACCAGGGCGCCCCGATAGAACCACTCTTCCGGCTCCCAGCCGACGCTCTCGATCCCCCGTAGAAGCAACTCACCCTGGCGCGCCGCCTGTCGGTCGTACAGCGCTCGGAAGTTGTAGAGTTCCAGGAGACCCCGGAAGCTCTCCACCGAGTCGAGAGACAGGTGGTTCAACGCCAGGTGGGAGATCAGCCGCCAGTGGAGCCCTTCCCCGAGGGGAGGGCGCGCGGACGGCGAGATCGGGCGGATGTTCCGGAACGTGGCGAATTCCGGAGAGGTGTTGGTGGGGACGTTGATTTCGCCCAACTGCAGCCTCTCCGGGAGTCGCCGGTTCGTACAGGTCAGATCCACGGAGATGATCTCCGCGGGTGGTGTCGTGCCTTCCTCCAGACCGGTCACGAAGGAGATGAAGGAGTCCGTCCCATCCCCCACGACCGATCGCCGGAGTTGCGCCTCGTAGTAGACCGTCTCTCTTTCGCCAGGACCGAGCCCGTGATCGAAGGAGTAGAAGGGCTTGAACATTCTTCGATTGGCGTTGCCCTGTACCAGGCCTTCCACCCGCTCCACCGAGTAGATCTCGTAGTGGTCGGGGTCGGAGCCGGCCGGGCGCAGGCGGTACTCCGCCCTCTCGTGCTCCACCCGGATCGGATCGCAATCGTGCGCGAAGAGGTTCACCACGGGCGTCGCGCCGAGGCGGATGTTGTCCGCGGTGACCCGGATCTGCGACTCCGGCGGATCATCGAATTCGAAGACCACCTCGAACGAGCCGGTGACATTGAGCTTTGCCGCTCGATCGACCCCCGCGAGATCGAAGAACAGGAACTTCTCCGGAAGCGCGAAGTACTCCTGCAGGAGGCGGTAGCCGCGAAACGACTCCACCGGGTAGGGGAGGAGGGAGTGCTTTTCCTCGAACCCCACCGGGGACAGACACCCTGCCGGCAGGGGATACGATTCCGGCTGTCCGGTCGGTCGCACCGAGGTGCGGTGGAGATACTTCGCCAGATAGAGGTAAAGCGTCCTCGTGATCGCCACATCCCCGTGCAGGTGGAAGCGGAGGCGCTTCGGAGCCGCGTCCACGAACTTGGCCTTCGGATCCAGCTTGAAGGTGATCATCAGCCGGGGGCGTTCCCCGGGCGGGGAGAGGAGCGCGGCATCGGCGACCGAGAAGGGGTAGACGTCGGTGTCGTAGGCGGTCGCGAAACGCACCGCCGTCCCCTCGACCGGAATGGAGTCGATCTCGGCGCCGGCGGGGATTGTCTGGGCCCCCTGGATCGCGCCTGGAATGGGTTCGAACTGGACGATGGTCATCGCCGGCACGGACCGGAGATAGTGGGGCCACAGAAGCCCGAGGAACGTGCTCGTCAGTTCCGGCAGTTCATCGTCGAGCTTTTCGCGAATTCGCCCGGTGAGGAAGGCGAAGCCCTCGAGCAGTCTTTCCACGTCCGGGTCGGTCCCGGCCTCCGAGAGAAAGTGGGCTGCCGCCGGGTGAGCGAGCGAAAACTCGCGCCCCAGTTCCCGAAGGAAGCTCAGTTCCTCTTGGTAGTACTTGTTAAACATCTTGCCTCACCGGACCGGTCATCGGATGTCCACCCGGCCGTCCGAGTCGATTCGCGTCTCCAGACGCACGGCGGCCTGCTCGTCGGAGGTCACCAGGTCGCCGGAAATGTCGAAGTGGACGTTCATGGGGTCCTCGTCGATCTGACTGATCGCCACCCGGACCCGCTTCAGCCGGGGTTCGTACTTCTCGATGGACTGGCGGATGGCTCGCTGGAGGATCGCGTTCGACTCCGGAAATGAGTGCGTCAGTTCGCTCAAGGTAGGGATTCCGTAGTCCTCCATGGTCGGCGTCTGGCCGTGCCAGGAGTTGAGCATGCGACGAAGGTGCTTCAGCACGGAGTCGGCGAGAAGATCCGTATTCTGCGCCACCGTGCGAGGGGCACCCGGTCGCGGATCCGCCAGGCGTTCCAGTAGTGTCCGCTCTCGCACTGATCGAGGTCCCCGAGACGCGGCCGCGCCGAAGCGCGGCCGCGATTATCGGGAGATCCTTTACTTGGGGACGAGCCAGGAGTCTTCCGACTCGATGCCGTCGATTTCCCAGGTCCAGAGGATCTTCTTGTAGGTGTACATGACCTCTTCCATGTGCATGTACTGCTCGGTTGCTGGGTCGAGGCAGTTCGGCATGTACGGCTTCATCGAAACGATGATGGCGTCTTCGAGCTTGTGAGTGAAGTAGTGCTCTTCCTGGCCGGTCGGGTCGATCCGGTACCACTTGATCACGACTTCCTTCATGTGCTCGCCGGTGCAGAGAGCCTGGTACATCTTCGGCGAGGCCTTGTCGAAGATCTTCACGACCGAGAGAGCGCCGTGAACGCGCTTTCCCGTGGACAGACCGGACTGCGGGTCGCGGGGGATGTAGATCTCGTGGTTGAACGCCTGTACGAGGATCGTCCCCTCACGTCCCTGCATTTCGCAAGAGCCCTCGATTGTTCCCTGGTTTTCACCATCCAGGGTCATGTGGGCAGGCATCGGCATGACGTGTTCCTCCTGCTACGAACCGTGTTTCTTGGCCAACTCCACTACTGGTCGAGCTTCCCGACCAGAGACAGTGTGAAGAAAGCGCCCATGTACTTGAAGTGCGGCCGAACTTTCATGTCGACCTTGTACCAGCCTGGATCTCCCTCTACGTCTTCCACCGTGATCTGAGCCTGGCGGAGTGGACGCCTGCCGCGTACTCCAGGAGCTGGGTTATCCATGTCGGAAACGTACTGGCGGATCCAGTTGTTCAGGTTTCGCTCGAGGTCCACCCGTTCCATGTCGCTACCGAGAGCCTCGCGCTGCAACACCTTGATGTAGTGCGCGAGACGGGAGATGACGAACATGTAGGGCAACTGCGTGCCGAGCTTGTAGTTCGTCTCTGCAGCTTTGCCCTCCTTGCTTTGGCCGAAGTACTTCGGCTTCTGGCAGGAGTTGGCGGAGAAGAAGCAGGCGTTGTCGCTGCCCTTGCGCATGGTGAGTCCGATGAAGCCCTCTTCGGCCAGCTCGAACTCGCGGCGCTCCGAGATGAGAACCTCGGTCGGGATCTTGGTCTGAATCTCGCCCATCGCCTCGAACTGGTGGAGCGGAAGGTCTTCCACCGCACCGCCGGAGCTCGGACCGATGATGTTGGGGCACCAGCGGAACTTCGCGAACGAGTCAGTGATCTTCGTCGCGAACGCAAACGCCGTGTTGCCCCACAGGTAGTCCTCGTGGGCTCCGCTCACGTCCTCCTGGTAGTTGAACGCCTTGACCGGATTGGCTTCCGGGTCATAGGGCAACCGGAGGAGGAAGCGCGGGCAGGTGAGCGCCACGTTCCG
>SWCD01011473.1_pt1 | contig 38809 bp, 27 predicted proteins | sample 4693011 | NCBI WGS metagenome assembly SWCD01 (sample SAMN10267278, study PRJNA491770) | bioreactor metagenome | isolation source: DHS bioreactor inoculated with marine | place: Japan: Omine Ridge, Nankai Trough
TCTCCCCCCTCAACACGGAAGCGACTCGAGCCTGATTTCGTCATCCTCGATGGCACGGGAAGCCATGAACTCGAGGATGAACGCGGTCGAGGCAAACGTTGTACGATGGCTGTCCACGCAGGACCGGGAGCATGCCCGGGATCGAGTCCCGGTGAACAGCGCCTCGGAAGCCGCGGGCGTTGCACGGTAGCGGAAAGCACGTGGGAGACACGCAACTTTGAGAAACCCGCTCATCGTCCTGTCGTCGGGGATCCTGCTCTCGATTCTGTCGCTATGGCTCGCCCCGGTCCCGTTCCTCTTTCTGGCGCTGGCGTGGAGTGCCTGTTTCGGGATTCTCTTCTTTCGCATCAAGGGCCGACTTCGCCCGATCTGGTTCTATCTCGGCGTACTCTGCCTGCTCTTCTCGATCGCCGAGGCCGCCTGCTGGGTCCTGCATGCCCGCCGAAACGAACACTTCAACCGCCCCCTGTCCTCCGGCTACACCCTGCCCGACGACGTCCTCGGCTATGCGCCGGCAAGGAACTGCCGGCGGCGCGTCATCAAGTACACCTATGGTGAGGCGCTCTACGACGTGACCTACACGATCGGTCCCGAGGGGATCCGAACCGTTCCTGGTGATCCCCCGGCGGATGATCCCGGAAGCGTTCTCTTCTTCGGTGGTTCATACACCTACGGTGAGGGTGTGGAGGACGACGAGACGCTCCCGGCCGTGGTCCAGGAGCTGTCCGGGAGCGCGACCCGCAACTTCGGATTCCACGGCTACGGACCTCACCAGATGCTGGCCGCGATCGAGAGTGGGAAGGTGGAATCCGCGGTCACCGGAAAGCCCCGCGCTGCGATCTACTCGGCCCTTGTCTCGCACGTTGCACGAGGGAAGGGCCTGAACCCCTGGGACCGGCACGGTCCCAGGTACGTTCTCGGCCCCTCTGGGGAACCGATGCGCAAGGGCCAATTCGACGAGCTGCACCCCCAACGTGAGGCGCTGGTGAGGCTGCTCGCGAAGTCCTACTTCTACCGCCGTTTCGTGCAGCGCCGGATCAGGGTCCGCAAGGAGGATGTCGGGCATTTCGTCGCCCTGGTCGGCGCCTCCCGGGATGCGCTCGCGGCACGATACCCGGGCATCCGATTCGAGGTGATCCTCTGGGACTCCGAGGGCACCTACGACATCCTCGACGAGGTCCTCCGGGGCCTGGATGACCGGGGCATCCCCTGCCACCTTGTCACGTCGATCATTCCCGACCTCGCGGAAAGAGACGCGGAGTACCGGCTCCACCGCTATGACCGCCATCCGTCGCCGGCCGCCTACCGGCGTGTCGCCGAGTACGTCGTGGAGCACATTCTGCGGTAGCAGGAATCCGGACCATGCGCTGCGAGGTGGGATTCTCCCTCACCGCCGACCGGGTCGAGCTCTTGCGCGGGCCTGGAAACCTCGTCGGCACTCACTCCGCCGGCAACTCGAGCCGGACCTCCGAGGCCCCCGCCTTGAACAGCCCGATCCGGATCGGCTTCGCGCCCTCCTGCATCGGCAGCACCCACAGCGTGGACTTGCCGTCGGGGAGACCGGGCAGTTCGAACGCGCCGTCGCTGTCCACCTCGGTCCAGGCGAGAGGGAGGCCGTGTTCATCGAGCGTCGCAACCACGGCCTCGTCCACCACAACGCCGCCCGCGTCCCAGACGCCGCCGCTGATCGTCTTCCCCTTCGAGACCACGAAACGGAGATCCTCCCGTCCCGTCGCCACGGCGTGCTCCCCCGCCGAGGACCACCCCTCCTCCGCCCCGCCGACGACGACCGTGAACTTCTCGCCGGGCTGAAGCCCGCCGATCGAGAAGTTCCCCCGGTGGTCGGTCCAGGTGTCGAAAGACTGGCCCCAACTCCACCACGACCGGCCCTTTCCCGCGGAGACGATGCCCACCCCCTCGACCGGCTTCCCTGCCTGGTCCACCACGATCCCCGAAATCAGGGCGGCCGGGCGGATCTCGACGCACAGGTCGGTGGTCCCGGCCGGAACCGCCTCCACGGTCCGACGAAGCCACCCCTCGAGGGGCCACGGAATGAAGTGAAGCGTGAACTTCCCCTCCGGCAGGCCGCGGAACACGAAGGTGCCGTCCTTCTCGACGTTGCCGAAGATGTAGAAGTCGCTCGCCACGCTCTCAGAGAGGTCCATGCGGGACCAGAGGCCCGTCACGGTGGCCCCGATTGAGTCAACAAGGCGGCCGGCGATCGTGAGCCCTCGCGGAAGAATGATCGTCAGCCCGATCGTCCCCGGCCCCGCGCCATCGACGGTCGCCGGGACGTGTGTGCGCCCCGGGCGGCCCGCGGTGACGGAGTAGGTGCCGTCCGGGAGGACCGGAACAGCGAACGAACCGTCGGGCCCCGAGAGCACGCGCCGGCCCTGCCGCCGGGTCTCCTCGTTTCGGGCCACGACCGATTCACCCGGCAGGCCCATCCCGTCCTCGTCGACGACCCGACCCTCGATCCGGGCGGCGCGCGAAACGATGATCACGATCTCCGGTCCGCCGGTCTCGACGGAGGCCACCCTGGTGCCCACGAAGTCGAGTCCCCCGTCCTCGTCGGGACGCACGGAGATTGCATAGGTCCCGGCGGGGATTGAACGGATGACGAACCGGCCGTCGGCCCCGCTCCAGGCCTTGCCGTCCCGGCCGTCGGCACCTGTCGCGCGAATCTCGAGATTCGGCGCCGGGCCGCCGTCCTCCGTGATGACGCGACCCCGGATCTCGGCCGAACGATGGAGTTCGATGCAAAGATCGCGAGTGCCGGCAGCCACGTCGTAACGGTGGACATGGACGTAACCCTCGGCCCACACGTGGAGGGCGAAGTTTTCCCCGGGGCGAACCCGGGTAGAGAAGCGGCCGTCCGCGCCGGTCAAGGGGCGCTGCACCTCGTCGTGGAGGGTCGAGGTGACACTCACCACCGCTCCGGGCAGAGTCTCCCCGGTCTCGGCGTCCACCACGAGGCCGTCGATCTCGACGGGATCGGGAAGAACCACGTGGACCTCGAAGACCCGTTTTCCGGGGATAATCTCGACGGTTTCCGTCTCCCGCCCGGGCATTCCCTCGGCCCGGGCCTGCACGGCGAACCACCCCGCCGACTCCGTGATCGGGATCTCGAAGGTGCCATCCGGATGAACCGGGTGGTCGCGAGCGGACGGCCAGTAGAGCATCCCCGGTTCATCCTCCTCGAGGAGCCCCAGGCAGACCATCGCGCCCTTCAGCGCCACGCCGCTCTCTGACCGGACGGTGCCTCGCACCACGACGCCCGCGGGAAGCCGAACCGTGATTCCCCTCACCGTTTCGCCGGGCCCGAGATCCACGGGATCCGCTTGCCCCGGGATCCCGGAAACCGGGGCGGCCTCCACCACGATTCCCGCACCGGAGCGGACCTCGTCGAGCACGAACGCTCCGTCCGGGCCGCTCACGACGCGGGGCACACCGTCCTGCGACACCCCGACGAGGACCCCCGCGGCGGCCCCGCCGCTGGCGTCGAGAACCGTCCCCTCGATCCGGCCGGTGGGCACGAGATTGATGGTGACGTTGGTCTCTCCCGAGGTGGGAATGGTGATCGGCCGAAGCGGTGAGGGGAGCCGGCGTCTCGGCCCGAGATCCCACGGTTTCTCGGGGAATCCCGGCTGGTGGAGCCCCGGCGCCTGGGCCCGTACGGTGGCGTAGCCGGTGGGCAGGGCCTCGAACCGAAAGGCGCCCTCCCCGTCCGTCAACGTCTCCCGCGAGAAGGTCTGCCCCCAGGCGGAGTTTCCGAACAGCGTGACGGAGGCGGCCTCAACCGGCTCTCCGTCGGGGCCGCGAACGATGCCGGAGACCGCGGCTCCCTGGCGCAGTCGAAAGTCCACCACCCTCTCGGCGCCCCGGTCGATGTACAGCCAGTGGTAGTCGTGCTCCTCGTGCGCCGGGACGCGGCCGGGCGCGAGCGCGGTGATCCGCGTGTTCTGCCGATGCGGGATCCCCATAACCCGATAGCAGCCGTCCGCGTCCGTCGTCGCCGGCAGCACCGAGGTGCCGACGGGAATGCAGATGCCCACGAGGACCGTGGCGCCCTCGATCGGCGCCCCATCCGAGAGCCGCGTCACCCGGCCCGAGATGACGCCGGTGGGCCGGAGGGTGAAGTCATGCGTCCTTTCCGCGGGGATCACGATCTCGGCCGTGCCGCCGAAGGCACCGGGGGAGGGCGCGGCGGATCCCTGGTACGAACCGGGTGGCAGCAGCTCGATGCAATAGGACCCGTCCGCCCCGGAGGCGACGACCCGGCGGAGGGCGTGCTCGCCCTGCGGCCGGATCGCGACTCTTGCGCCCGCCGCGGGAGAACCATCCGCCTGGCGAACGGTGCCGGAGAGGGTGTGCGCCTCTCCGAGCAGGAGGATCACCGTAACCGGCGGCCCGGCCCGAAGTTGAACCACGGAGTACGGGCGGGAAACGCGTCCCTCCGTGAAGGCGCGAAAGGTCCACTTCCCGGGGGAGAGCGGGGATAGCAGCACCCTTCCGCCGGCGTCCGTTTCTCCGACCGCTTCCGCTCCCGGGCCCGCTACGGCGCGCTCGAACCAGGGCTTCTCGTAATTTCGATCCGGGATCGCTTCGACGGTCGCGCCGGCGACGGGGCGGCGAAAAAGATCGATGACGCGGACCGTGGCGCCGGTGGTAACCGGGGCCGTCGCCAAAGCGGCGGAGGGCAGGGAAGCCGGCCGGTCCCGGCCCGGGGAAGGACGCTCAGCGGGAAGGGGGAGAGTCGGCGGAGCGACGTCGCCCAGGCCGATCCACAGCAAGACGCCCAGAGCCGCTGCCAGTGCCACGAAGAGGAGAACCCGCCGAGTGCCGGTCATGAAGCTATCGATTGTAGCGCGATCGGAGCTTCGGATCAGTCCCGGTCGTTGCTCTCAAGGCTGTAGCCGAACTCGTCCAGATCCAACCGGTACCGCTCGGTCGCAAGCTCGATCGTCTCCCCCGACCGGTAGTACTCCCGCCAGTCCGTGTGCCGGGTCGGGTTGCTGAGAGTGAGTTCGGGGAGACCGAGCCGGTCGGCCAGCATCGTCCAGTCCGCCTCGAGGCGCTCGAAACGGCCCACGAAGTCAGGCCGCCTCGCTCCCCCGGCATGGAGCATCGAAGCCTGCGACTTGAAGTGGCCCTCCGCCATGCGATCCGGGATCCGGGCGACGAGGGAGACGAACTCGTGAAAGCTCATGTCCGGATGAAACTCTGCCCCACGCCACTTTCGGAGCAGCAGGCGGTTGTACGGGCCCGCGAAGAAGTAGCGGCCGTCGTGCTGCAGGGGCCTTCTGACCTTGTCTTCATAGCAGGAGACCAGGCGGTCGAAGGGGTTCCGGACAAAGGCGATGAGGGTGTAGTCAGCGTGGCGACGGCCGAGGGAGTGCACCCGGCCGGCCTCCAGCCGCTCGTGCACGCCCATCACGCCTTCCTCGGTGGAGCACAGCGTCTCGAGGCTCCCGTCGAGAGCGAGCTTGATCGAGGTGCAGGCGACCTTCGGCACCGAGAGATAGACCACCCGACGATCGGGAAAAACGAAGTACTCGGTCGGCCAGTACGTTCCCCGAAAGAGCAGGTTGACCGCCCGCTGAAGGACGGTGCCCGCCGACGGCAGGCGCTTTGGTGGCTTTGGCGTTCTCATACCGGGACGCGGACATTCTTTCACTATTCCCGCGCCGGAGCCTCCCACAACCTCAGGTGGCCGGTTGAATGGTGAAAGAAGACCTCCGGATCGGTACCCTCGCCGCGTGGAAACCCCGCTGAAAGTCCTGATCCCGATCTCCACCGGGATGGCCTATCGCAACCTCCTCTCCACCGACCTGCACGGCGAGATCCTTGCGGCCGGATTGCGACCCGTCTACCTCGTGCCGAAGCCGTTCCTCGACCGGATGCGGGCCGAAGTCCCCGAGGACGAAGCGGATGTGGACGTGTTCCCCGAGCGCCGCCCGCTGGTGCTGGACGCGGTGCTCCGGGACCTCGCCTTCGCCGTCGTCCAGAAGCGCCACCAGATCGCCACGATGGACATCCGCCGCCGGCTGGCGCGGCGAGCGCAGCCCGGAATCCCCCTGAAACAGAGGCTCGAGCCGCTCGTGGGGAGTTCGCGGGGGATTTTTCACGCCCTGAACCGCCTCCGCCGGACGATCTCCCGCGCTCCGGAAATGCAACCGCCGTTCGATCGCTGGTCCCCGGCCCTGGTCTTCTCGAACAACGTGTTCGCCCTCGAGGAGTCCTCCGTCCTCCGCCGGGCCGGGGCGCTCGGCGTGCCCACCGCGGGCATGGTGCACTCCTGGGACAACCCGACGAACAAGGGCGTGCCCCCTTCCGACGTGGATCTCCTGCTGGTCTGGAGCGAAGTCACCAAAAACGAGATGACAACGCTCTTCGAGGTGCCGGAGGACACGATCCGGATCGTGGGCAGCCCGCAGTTCGACATCTACCGCCGGCCGGCCGCCACCACCCGGGAAGAGCTGCTCGCGCACTACGGGTTCACCCCGAACACGAAGCTGATCCTCTACGCCACGGGCGCGCCGCGTCACTGCCCGGGAGAAGCGGAGTACTCGCGGATCCTCTCCCGGTTGGCCACCGAGGACCCGTCATGCCCGGTGGGCTTGCTGATCCGCCTCCACCCGCGCGACAGGATGGAGCGCTACGCGGACCTGGTAGGCCGGCCTGGGGTGGTGGTGGCGAGGGCCGGACGATCCGGCGAAGGCGTCCAGGACGGCTGGGCACCCACGCGCGGGGATCACGAGCACTTCGCGGCCCTGATGCGACACGTGGACGTAGTGGTGAACCTCGCGAGCACCATGGCGCTCGACGCGGCGGCGAACGACCGTGCGATCGTCCACGCGCGCTTCGACCCCGAACCCGGCCTCGCCTATCTCGATTCCATCGACCGCCTCTTCGACTACACCCACACCGCGCGGCTGATGAGCCACGAGGCGAGCCTGGTGGCGCGCTCCCCGGAGGAGCTGCTCGCCGCGGTTCGCCGGGCCCTCGAGCATCCGGAGGAATTGAGGGATCGCCGAGAGGTCCTCGCCCGAAGCGAGGGCGTGCTCGGCGACGGGAGAAGTGCGGCCCGGATCGCCGGGCTCCTGCGGGGTGCGGCGCGGCAATGACCGGTCAGGCGGTTGCGTCCCGATAGAGCCCCAGGTAAAGATCCGTGGTGCGCTCTCTCGAGTGAAGCCGCGCCCGCTCACGACCTTTGTCGATCATCCCCTCCCGCAGGTCGTCGTCGGCAAGCACCCGCCGGAGCGCGGCCGTGAGAGCGGGAACGTCCTCCGGCGGCACGAGGAGCGCGGCGCCCTCCTCGCCGGTCACCTCCGGAATCCCGTCGACGCGATGGGCCACGACCGGGACGCCGCAGGCAAAGCCTTCCAGGAGGACCAGGCCGAACGGCTCGCGACGGGAGGGGACGCACTGCACGCAGGCCGATCGGAGGAAGTCCGGAAGCGCAGCCCGATCGACGACTCCCACGAGCGCCACGCGATCCGCGAGGTCGAGTTCGGTGATCAACGCCTCGAGTCGAGGGCGCTCTTCGCCTTCTCCGGCAATGCGCAGGGTGACCCGGTCGAGGTTTCCGACGGCTCGCACCAGAAGGTCGAAGCCCTTCTTCGGGGTGAGTTCACCAACCGCGACGATTCCTTTTCCGGGCGGCGCGGACGGCACGTCGAGGAGCTTCTCCATGTCCACCGGCAGGTTGTTGGGTACGACCTCGTAGCGAGCCCGGAGCGGTTTCGGAGCCAGCATCCGAGCCGTCTCGAGCGTCGCCTCAGACGGTGCGGTCACCACGGCGGCGCCGTCGAGGACTCGCCGGACGGCCCGGCGCCCCAGCCGATCGTCGTCGACCATACTGCCGGTGACGTCGCGACCGTGCGCGGTGGCCACGATAGGGATGCCCATCGCGATGCACAGGGAAGGCAGGATCCAGGACAGGGGCGACTGGAGAAAATGCAGGTGGACGACCTCGGGCCGGAACTCCTCGAGCAAAGCCCGTACGCGGGACCGCGCGGCCCCGCGTCGTCGCGCAAAACCGAGAAGGGCACGAAGCCGAAAGGCCGGGCGACCGAGACGGAGCCGCTCGACTCGCACACCGGAAAGGACCTCCGTCTCCTCGAGCCCGGGGGAACGTGGGGTGAGGACGACAACCTCGTGCCCGCCGGACGAGAGAGTGTCCGCCAGGTCCCGAACCACACGCTGGACCCCGCCGAGGGCAGGATCGAAGGAATCCGTTGCGAGAAGGATGCGCATGATGTCGCCGTGCCGGCGGCCGGGATTGTAGCAGCGAAGGGACGGCCCGCGCCTCCCCATCGCCGCCGGCCTTCGGATCACTCCTCGGGAATCACCGCCCACAGGACCGCGTAGATCACCGCGCCGGGGAAGATTCCGGTGAAGAAGACGGCCAGCGCCACGAGGACGCGGACGAGGTTGGCGTCCATGTTGAGCTGGGGGGCCAATCCGCCGCACAGGCCGGCCACCATCCTGTCGGTGCGACTCCGCGTAAAGGAACCGGAGGATCCGCCGAAGGGCCCGCCTGAACCGCTCGGAGGCGGAGGGGAAGGCGTGGGTTCGGCCGCGCCCTTCTCGACGCAGGCCTTGCAGTAGATCTTCCCCTTCATGGACACCCGGCAGGTGTCGCACACGAAGTTCCCACAGGCCACGCACGCGCCCACGGCGTTCTGGTCGGGATGAACGTAGCACTCCATCAGTGAGCCTCCAGCCAGTTCTGCCCTTCTCCCATATCAACCACGATCGGCACCCTGAGGTCCAGTGCGCCTTCCATCTCCTCGGTCACCAGCGCACGCACCGCTTCCCGTTCGGCCCCCGGAACCTCGAGGACCAGTTCGTCGTGGACCTGGATGATCATCCTCGACGCGAGCCCTTCGTCGATGAGCCGCCGGTGGATCCGGATCATGGCCACCTTGATCAGGTCGGCCGCGCTGCCCTGGATCGGGGTATTGATGGCCACGTTCTCGGCGTTGACCACCACCTGCCGGTTGTTCGAAAGGATCTCGTCCTGGATGTGACGCTTGCGACCCAGCAGCGTCTGGACGTAGCCCTCTTCCCGGCCCATGCGCTTCATCTCCTCCTGGAACTCCTGTACCCGCGGGTAGGTCGCGAAGTACGCGGCGATGAACTCCTTCGCTTCCGCGAGGGAGATCCCGGTCTGCCTCGAGAGGCGCTGCGGCCCCATCCCGTAGACGATCCCGAAATTGATCGCCTTGGCCCGGCTCCGCAGTTCGGGGGAGACCATCCCCTCGTTGATTGCGAAGACCCGCGCCGCGGTTTCAGTGTGGATGTCCTTGCCGCTCTCGAAGGCCCGGATCAGCACCTCGTCCCCCGAGAGATGCGCCAGCACGCGAAGCTCGATCTGGCTGTAGTCGGCGCTCAGCAGCACCGATCCCGGCGGGGCGACGAAGGCGGTGCGGATCTCGCGGCCGGCCTCGGTGCGGATGGGAATGTTCTGGAGGTTGGGGTCGGAGGCCGAGAGCCTCCCGGTGATCGCCACGGCCTGGTGATAGGAGGCGTGGATGCGGCCCGTCTCCGGGTTCACCAGCGCCGGGAGGGCATCCACGTAGGTGCCCTTCAGCTTCACGAATTCCCGGTAGGCGAAGATCCGCTGGATGATCGAGTGGTCCGCGTACCGGGTGAGCGTCTCCACGTCGGTGGCGTACTGCCCCGTCTTGGTCTGCTTCGGCTTGCCCTTCAGGTGGCCGTGGAGGCCGAGCTTCTCGAAGAGCACCTCGCCGAGTTGCTGCGGGGAGTTCACGTTGAACTGTGCGCCCGCGATCTCCTGGATCTCCCGCTCCAGCCGCTCGATCTCGACGCCCATCTTCTCGGACATGGCCGTGAGGATGGGGATCTCGACCAGGACCCCGGCGCGCTCCATGTCCGCGAGCACGCCGATGAGGGGAACCTCCACGTCCCGGTTCAGATCGACGAGCCCCTGCTCCTCGAGTTGCGGTTCGAACCGCTCGAAGAGGCGGCACGTCACATCCGCGTCCTCGCAGGCATACTCCGAGACGGTCTCGACCGCCACCTGGTCCATCGTGATCTCGTCCTTGCCCTTCCCGATGATCTGGGAGGTGGGGATCTTCCGCAGGTTCAGGTGGACGAGGGCGAGCGCGTCGAGGTTGTGCTGACGGCTCCCGGGATCGAGCAGGAAGGAGGCGATCATCGTGTCGAAGACGACGCCGCGGACCGTGACCCCGGCGCGCGCCAGGACCTTCAGGTCGTACTTGATGTTCTGTCCGGCCTTCCCGATTTCGGGGTTCTCGAGGACCGGCCGCAGATGGGAAAGGACGACCTCCGGCGTGAGTTCAAGGTTCACCGGCACGTAGAACGCCTCGTGCGGCTCGACCGCGAAGGAGAGGCCGACCAGGTCGGCCCGCATGGCATCGAGCCCCGTCGTCTCGGTATCGACCACGAACCGCCCGGCCTTCGTCAGCATGGCGACGAGAGTCCGGAGCTCCTCCTCCGTCCGGACGAGGTGATAGTCCCGACGATCCTCCGCCGGCGCCTCCTCCGGGCTCAGTTTCATCATGAAGGTGTTGAAGCCGTAGCCCCGGAACAGCTCCACCAGTTTGCGCTCCTGCCACTCGCCGACCCGAAGCGCGTCGAGGTCGAAGGTAAGCGGAACGTCGGTGCGGATCCGGGCCAGCTCGCGCGAGAGCAGCGCCTGGTCGCGGAAGGTGACGAGATTCTCCCGCGCCTTCTTCGCCTTCACTTCCTCGGCACGATCGAGCATCGCCTGCATGGAGCCGAACTCCGCCAGCAGCTTCGCGGCGGTCTTCGGGCCGATCCCGGGGACGCCGGGGATGTTGTCCGAGGTGTCCCCCACCAGACCGAGGTAGTCGACGACCCCCTCCGGCGGCACGCCGAATTTCTCCATCACCTCGGCCGGACCGTAGATCTCGAGATCCACCCCGGCCTTCAGGATGTTGTAGATTTTCACGTCCTCGGTCACGAGCTGCATCAGGTCCTTGTCGCCCGTGACGAGCCAGGTCTCGACGCCCCGCTCGGCGGCCAGCCGCGCCAGGGTCCCGAGGACATCGTCCGCCTCGAAGCCCGGCACTTCGAACACCGGAATGCGAAAGGCGTCCACGACCTCGCGGATTCCGGGCAGGGAGAACACCATCTCCTCGGGCATCTTCTCGCGCGTGGCCTTGTACTCGGCGTACTCCCGGTGTCGAAACGTCGGACCGGGCGGGTCGAAGGCCACGCCCAGGTGGTCCGGTTTCTCCGTCTCGAGCAACCGGAAGAGCGTGGCCGTGAAGCCGTAGACCGCCGAGACATTGCGGCCTTTCGCGTCGAAGAGGGGATTGCGGATGAAGGCGAAGAAGGAGCGGTAGGCGAGGGCGGTGCCGTCCAGGAGAAAAAGGCGCTCGGGCTGGGCCATGGTCATTGCTCCCCGGTCAGCTGGACGAGCCGCTGAAGGACGAGATCGGGCTTGATCTTTGCGGCGTTCTCCGCGGGATCGTCGAAGTAGTAGGCCCCGCCGAGATGCTCGAGAGTGTGCGCCGTTCGCATCCCCACCGCGGCGGCGCCGGCAATGTCGGCGCGGAGGTTGTCACCCACGAAGAGCGCCTCGGCCGGCTCGACGCCGACCTGCCGGGCGGCCTGAAGGAACAGCTCCGGATGGGGCTTCACCAGCCCGTGGTCCGCCGAAACCACCACGGCATCGAAGAAGGACGTCAGGCCGATGCGGTCGAGGGACAACCGGATGGCGGGGGCCAGCGAGTAATTGGACAAGAGCCCCAGCCTGAAGCCCCGTTCCCTGAGTTTCCCGAGGACCGCCTCGGCGCCGTCCGCGACTTCGACCGCGGCCACGAACGCGTCGAGGACGACCTCGATGCCGGCATCGACGTGACGGGTCTCGTCGGCCTTCGATCCGAGCGCCGTGAATGTTCGGCGGACCACATCCCGGGGATCGGACTCCGTATCCGTTTCCACACGCTCGTGGTGCAGGTCGGCGAGCGTGGCCTTCAGGGCGGTGGCGACTTCCGCCGGCTCCGCCCCCTCGATCTCGGCGAGGAAGAACCGGATAAGGGCCTCTCCGATCCGGTCCATTTCCCGCTGACCGAAGGGGATGAGGGTGTTCCCGTAGTCGAAGATCACGGCCCGCGGCGGCGGGTCGAGGTGGTCGATGAGCCCGGTGTTCTCTGGCATGGGCGCGAATGTACCAGAGTGGGCGGGTGGTCGCTTCGATTGAGGTCTGAAGGGGGCCGGGACGGGCGGAGGCCGACACGGCGGTCGGCCCTCCAGACCGCGGATGAACACGCAATGGAGGGCGCCGCGCCGTCGGCGCCGTTTTTCGGAATCAAGGAGAAGGAAAACAGCTCAGGGGGGCGCACAAAACCGCAAGCCCAAGGGGAGCGGGGAAGGGTTGGTGGGCGCGATTCAACTGCTTTTTTAGTCGTCCTCTTCCATCGCCCTCGTGACGCGCTCGGCGATGGAGTCGATGGTTCGGATGTCGGCGTCGCTGGGGTGCTTCTGGCCGGCCTTCTCCAGGGTCTTCAGGGCCTGGGTGTACTTGCCCTCACCCTCGTAGGCGAGGGCCCGGTTGATGTAGAGGGTGACGACGTCGGGGGCGAACCTCAGGCAGCGGTCGAAGATGCGTCCCGCCTCCTCGTACTCCTTCATGCCGTGGTAGACCAAACCGGCCAGATTGTAGCCTCGCCAGTCGGAGGGTAGGGCCCGCATGGCCTCCTTCGCCTTCTCGAGCGCCTCGTCCTGCCGGTTCAAGTAGTAGTAGCAGAGGGCCTGGCTGGGGAGAACGTCCTTGTCCTCGGGGTCCAGGCGGGTGACGGTCTCGAGATCCTCCAGGGCGATCTCGAAGTCCCGATCGTTGACGGAGAGTTCGCCGAGCTTGATCCACGTTTCCGCCCGGTTGTAGTAGATCTCGGCGTTCAGCGGACCGATGGCGACGGCTCGGTTGAAATACTGCAGGGCGTCATCGAACTCGCGGATCTCGTAGGCGCCGCGACCCAGGCCGTTCAACTCGCGGGACTCGACGTTGTCCTCATAGAGCCGCTCCAGGCTCTTGACCTGGCGGCGAGCGTCCGTGGATCGGCGGCCCGACGGCTCCGCCACGAGGTACTCCTTCAAGGCGAGGTAGCCCAGGAGGATCCTGTTGCTCTCGACGTAGGCCCGGCCGAGGAAGTAGAGGCTCTCCTCCTCCTTCGGCGCAAGCTCGTGGATCTGCAGGTAGAGCCGGACGGCCTCGTCCCAGTCTTCCTCTCGAAAGGCAACGCGAGCTTCGGTGTTCAAGTCCTTGACGATGTCCTTGATGACCCGCTCTTCGATCTCCGTGATGCGGGCCTCGGTCACCTCCCGGAGAGGATCGGACTCCGGAGCAACCTGCAGGAACTCGCGGTAGGCGGCCAGCGCCTCCGTGGCGCGACGGAGAGCGATCAGGGCCTCGGCCCGGTGGAAGAGGAGGGCCGGCTCCTTCGAGCCGAGGGCCACCGCCAGATCCAACTGGTCCAGGGCGTCCTCGTTCCGCTTCGCCGTGACGAGAGCCGCCCCGAGGAGGAGGCGCGCCCGGGCGTCGAAGGGCGCCATGTCCACGGCCTTCAGAAGGTGGTCGAGTCTCTCCACCGGGCGCTCCTGCAGCCGGTACACTTCGGCCTTGCGGATCAAAGCCTCGGCCCGGTCGAGAAGGTAGCGCTCGATGAGATCCCGCCGGGCGAGAAGTGGTTCCGGGTCCGCCCCCAGCATCTTCGCGGCTTCGATCTCCTTCAGCGCCGAGAGGACGTGCCCCTGCACGATCAGGTACAGGGCGGCGCCGGCGTGGTCCTCGGCCTGCTCCACGGCGAGGGCCAGAAACGCAATCCGGATCAGGTCCGGCGCCGACATGTCGCGGTACCGGATCAGTTCCTCCCCGTTCCCGCGAGCCAGCCGGATGCCGGTGCTGTTGGCGCCGAGCACCTTGCCGCCGGCCTCCTTTCGCCCGAAGGTCCGGAGCGTCAGGCGCACCACTTCACCGGTCAACGACTGGGCGCCGATCTCGAGGGCCTCGGCGAAACGCAGCGATGCCCGGAGGTCGCGCCAGGCGGTCTCGAGATCACCCCGGAAGTAGGTGAGCTTGGGCCGCTCCATGGCCTTGATGAGGTCTTCCTCGGCCTCGGCGTACTCGCCCACCGCCGCCCGCAGATAGGTCGCGCCGACCACGGAGCGGAAGATCTCGAGGCCCTGCTCGCGAGCCTTCGCCTCGGCCTCCTCGTTCTCCCGGATCTCCTGGGCCTTGGCTTCCACCTTGGCCGCGTATTCGACCACGCCCAGACCCGATACGGCCGAGAGGGTCTCCCGCGCTTCCGCAAACCGCCCGAGTTTCATCTGCGTGTCGGCCTCAGCGAGCAGCGCATCCGCGCGCGCCTGCACGGCGGCGAGGATCCTCTGACGGTCTCGCTCGAGCCGCTCCGGGTACTCCGTATCCGCGTACTTCTCGGGGTACTGAGACAACCTCTCGAGGGCATCGCCGTAGCGGCTTGCGCCGATGAGGGTTTCGGCCTCGGCGACCAGATCCTCGTAGGCCTGGCGGGCGTCCCGGAGGAAGCGCTCCTTCCCGGCCTGCTCCTCCGCGTCGATGCGACGCAGGCGGTCCTTGGCCATCAGCGACCAGCGTGACAGCGGGAACCTCTTCACGACCAGGTCGTAGCGGTCCCGGATGGAGTCCAGTGCGGCGTCGCGGTTCTCCTCCTCGAAGGCCACGGCCTCCCGGTAGAGCTCCTCCGCCTCCTCCTCCGGCTTCGGCCCGGGGTTCACGCCGGGGGTGGCGCCCGTACCCTGACCCGTATCCGTGGGGCCCGGCGTCTTCGCCTCCCAGGGCTTCAGGATGAACGCCACCCCTCCGGCCACCAGCACGAGTACGCCGATCACCACCAGCGGTATCGGGGACCGCTTCTTCTCGGTGATCCGAACGCGCCGGGAAACGCCTTCGTCCACCTCGACGCGGACCTTCCCGGTCGGCCGCTTCCCCCCCATCTGGATCGTGTGTCGGGGAGGGCGCCCGTCGAGAACCGCCCGAAGATCCTCGTCGAGGTCCTTGAGCGAGGCGTAGCGGTCCTCCGGCTTCTTGGCCAGCATCTTCAGGATGACCGCGGCGATGGAGGAGGAGAGGTTCAGATTGCGCTCCCGGGGATCCATCGGCGTCTCGCGGATGTGCTTGCGAACGATGATGTCCGTGGTTTCCCCGAGGAACGGGGGCCGGCCGGTGACCATCTCGTAGAGGGTCACGCCCAGGCTGTAGACGTCGGATCTGAAATCGGCGTCGTCCTTGCCCCGGATCTGCTCGGGAGACATGTAGACCGGGGTGCCGATCGTCGTGCCGTCCTTCGCCGCATCGGTCGAGTCGAGCACCGAAGGCTTGGCCAGGCCCAGGTCGCAGACCTTCGCCACGCCGTCCTTCGTAATCAGGATGTTCTCGGGCTTGATGTCCCGGTGGACGAGGTCGAACTCCGCGGCGTGGCGCAGGGCGGCCACGGCCTGCAGCGTCAGCTCGATGGCCCGCTTCTCGTCGAGGTTGCCCTCGCGCTTCAGGAGGTCCGCAAGGGAGTCGCCCTCCACGTACTCCATCACGAAGTAGTGGTAGCCGTCGGCCTCCCCGTGGTCCAGCCCGCGAACGATGTTCAGGTGATTGAGCGTGACCGCAACGCGCGCCTCGCGGGAAAATCGCTCGAGGTACTCGGGAGAGCCGACGCGGTGCTTCGACAGCACCTTGATGGCCACGGTCCGGTCGAGAGGCTCCTGCGTGGCGCGGTAGACGATCCCCGCCCCACCTTCCCCAAGCTTCTCGAGGATCCGGTACTTGCCGACCCGCATCCCGGACAGCTCCCGCCGGAGCGCCCGGACCTGATCCGCCGACATGAAGCCCTTCTTGGCGAGGATCTCGTCAATCGGCTGCTCGATGCCGACGTCGCGGACGGTCTGGTAGATTCGCACCGCCTCCTCCGCCTGCTCCGCGGTCAGGAGCTTGCGTTCGACGGCCTTGTCCAGAAACTGCTTCGGGTTGTCGTCCATGGTATCGACGGGCGGCGAGAGCCTCCGCCCGGAGGATCATCATAAACAGTGGGCGGGTCTGTTTCCTACAGGGCAGGAGAGACGAGCTTCTTGAGATCGGTCTGGAAGGCGGCGAAGCTCGTCGGGCGGTTCGCCGGATCCTTGTGCATCGACCGCTCGACGACGCGGGCCAGAGCGGGCGAAACCTTCAGGTTCACGCGGGACAGGGACGGGGGAACCCCCCGCAGGATCTTCGGCAGGAGTTCCTCTTCCGTCTTGCCTTCGTGCGGGGCGATGCCCGCGAGCATGTGATAGGTGATCGCCCCCATGCTGTAGATGGCGCTCTTCGTCGCGGCCTCTCCGGAAGCGGCGTCGGGGCGGCATTGCCCGGAGTGGAGGCGGCCTCCGGAAACGACTTCCGGGGCGATGTAGCAGAGGGAGCTCACGGGCATTCTCCGCGCCACCGGCGGACGGAAGTAGTCGAGCTTGGCCGACTGATCCGCGTTCACGAAGATCTCATCGGGGAACAACCGGTCCACGAGGAGCCCCTGCCCTTCCGCACAGGCCAGTCCATCGACGATGTGGCTCGCGATCGTCATGGCCGCGGGGACCTTGACGAACTTCTTCGTGGTGAGGATCTCCCGAAGCGATGGCCCGGGGAGTTGCTCGGTGACGACCAGGGTGGCGTCCTTCTCCTCGACCAGATCGTGGATCTGGAGAATTCGGGGGTGCAGGAGCTTCGACACCGCCCGGACCTCTTCGAGCAGGCGGTCCTGGAAGCCGTCCTTCGCCCGCGTCTCTTCGTCGAAGGCGAAGAGGAGCACATGGCGGCTGAGCGACGGCTGGTGCGCCCGAAGCTGGTGCACGTGAGCCGTGCCGCCGACGCGCTCGATGATGCGCACGCCGCCGATCTCGACGCCGAGGAGTTTGGAGACGTCCAGGCAGCCGGGGTGGAAGAGCTGGCCCTCGGCCCCGGGAACACCCTTCACGCCGGCCTTGAAGGGCTCCCCACAGAAGGAACAACTCTCGACATCGACGGGCTCCGGCGGTTGCTCTTTCCGCCCGACCGGAGCCGGTTTCGCCGCCTCCACCACTTGGAAACGGATCGCCACCCGCTTGCCGAGGAGGAAGATGGTGCCGTGCTCGATCGCCTTGGACCGGATCTTCTGGCCGCCGATCCAGGTCCCGTTTTTCGAATCCAGATCCGTCAGGAGCCAGCGCTTCCCGTCGAACTGGAGCTGACAGTGCAGCCGGGAGACCGGGCCCGAGAGGATCTGGAGACTCGCGCCCTTCGACCGCCCGATCGTGGCCGGTTTTCCCGCGGAGATTCCGATGGTCTGCCTTGCGGCACCTTTGACGATTTCCAGTCTGGCCCTGGCGCTCATGCTCACCCCACCCGGGGAACCGCCCCCGCCTGTGTACCCATCATCATACATGGTACGTTCGGGGCACTCTAGCGTGGGGGTGCCCCTCGTTGCCGCATCCCTTTTTCCCTTTGTGCCATACTGCCCGCCGCTACAATCGCCCGCTTACCCAAAATCGCAGGAAAACCAATGAATCCCACGTCGGATCATCTTCCTTGGACGGCCCCCTCCGGGGGCTGCGGCAGCGACGAGAAGGGCCACGAGGAAAGCCTCCTCGACCGGCTCATGAAGACCCGTACGGTCATTCTCTCCGAAGGCATCTCCTCCGAGCTGTCGAAGAAGATCCTGCCTCGTCTCCTCCTCCTCGAGGCCGAGGACCCCAAAGCTCCGGTCACGATGCTGATCAATTCGCCCGGAGGCGCGGTGGATGACGGATTCGCCATCTACGACATGATGCGCTACATCAAGTGCCCGGTCACCACGATCTGCGTCGGCCTGGCCGCCAGCGCCGCCACGATCGTCCTGCTCGGCGCCGACAAGGGTCGCCGCCTGACCCTGCCGAACACCCGCATCCTGCTCCACCAGCCCTCCCAGGGCGTGCGCGGCGCCGCCTCGGACATCGAAATCTCCGCCAACGAGATCGTCCGCATCCGGGCCCGCATCAACGCCATCCTGGCCGCAGAGACCGGGAAGACCGCCGAAGAGGTCGAGAAGGACCTCAACCGGGACTACTGGCTCTCCGCCGAAGAGGCCGTGGAGTACGGGCTTCTGGACAGGATTGTCACGAGTGCCGACGAAGCCTGACCTGAGCTGTTGAGAGGCGTCCATCAACCTTGACGCGCCCCCCGTGGGCTTGCGGGTCCGAACGCCCCCCTGAGCTGTTTTCCTTTACCCCCAATCCAACCACGTACCGACGCCGCTGCGCCCTCCACCATGAATTCGACCGCACCCTGACAGGTTTGCATCAAGCCCCCCACCCCCCCTGTCCGATGAGAGTCCGGTGTCTTGTCGACAGATGAGGTGGTGAGCATGGGCGGATCCCCGCTCCTGATACATGGGCATGTCGGCCCCGTCTCCGGACGAGTCGTGCACAGAGGCGATGTCTGGATCGAGGGCAGCGTGCTGTCCGGCGGTGCGATCCATGCGGATGGGGACGTCCACATCGTCGGTCACGTCACCGACGCCCAGGTGCTCTCCGGCGGGAACCTGACGGTCGAGGGCATCGTCTCCGGTCCCCAGTCCGTCCTCGACGCCGTGGGGCGCGTTTCGGTCCGACAGGCCCTCGACGCGAAGATCCTCGCGGGGAAGGACATGGTGGTCCTCTGCTCCCTGGAGCGCTGCGACGTCAGTGCCGGCGGGGATGTTCTGGTCGAGGGCACGCTGGGCCTGGTGCGGGGCGGCGTGACCCGGGTCGGCCGCAGTTTTCAGGCTGCCCGGATCCTGGCCGCGCAGGGCTCACCGGCCCGTCTCACCATCGGAGGAACCGTCTTCGATGAGGACCCGGAGGAGCTCCAGGAGCGGCTCACGTTCATGCGCACCCGGACCATACGGGCGAAAACCACCCCCGCGGACACCGTGGAGAGCTACCGGCGCGGCCTGGCGGAACACGCCGGCTACCGGAACCTGGCCCGCAGCCTGGCCCGGCGGCTGAAGCAGCTCAGAGTCTCGGACCGAATCGAGAAAGTTCCCACCCTCAGCATCACGGGCCACGGTCCGATCGAAGCCACCGTTCGCATGGGGCCGGAGGAGACTCCGGTCGACCTGCCCGAACAGGGCCCCATCCAACACATACTCGCGCCGGACGGCCCTGCTTGCCGTCCACCCGAGGAGGTCGTCCGTGAGTGGTGAGATCTACGAATCGATCGCCGACTATCTTCCGGTCGGGGTCCTGGTCATCGGCGGACGGGGCGGTCTCGTCGAGGCCAACCAGCCGGCTCTCGATCTGCTCGGTCTGGACGACCGGGCGTTCGGTCGCCCGGATTTCCGCGAGCTTCTCGAAAGCGAACCGCTTCGGGACGCCCTGGTCAGCACCGACGACGAGATCGTCCGGCTCAGGGTCTCGGAGGGGGGGAAGGACCTGGCCGCCGAGGTCCGGAAGCTCCCGGAGCGTGACGACGGGGCCACCCTGCTCCTCCTGCAGGACATCTCCCTCGTCTCCGCCGCGTCGCTCATGAAGCGGAACTTCATCTTCGACCTGCTCCACAAGCTCAGGACCCCGCTGACCACCATCGTGAGCGTCCTCTCGATGGCCACGAACAACCGTCTCGACACCAGCCGGGTGGACGCCTCCGAGCTTCTCCGGATGGGGGCCAAGCAAGCCGATCGCCTGAACCTCCTCCTGGCCCGGTTGCGGGATCTCTTCCTCGTGGAGACGCAGACCCTCGACGCCGAATTGCGCGTCGAGCAGGCCACGGTGGCCGCGATCCTCGGCCAGCAGGTGGAGGACTTCCGGAGCCGGATCGCCGGAAAGGGTCAGACCCTGGTGGAGGACTTCGGCGACGAAGAGGCTCTCGCCCTGGCGGACCGGGCGGTCCTCGGCCGGGCCTTCGAGTTGGTCCTCCTGAATGCCCACCAGTACACGCCGGAAGGGGGCTCCATCCGCCTGGGGGCGACGCGGCAGAACGGATCCATCGTCGTCCGCATCGAGGACAACGGACCGGGCATCCCGGAGGAGGAACTGCCGCGGGTTTTCGATCGCTTCTACCGGGGCACGGCGGCCACGACGGCGGAGGTCGAGGGGGAGGGCCTGGGGCTCTATCTCGCTCGGCACCTGCTCCTGGCGCAGGGCGCCACGATCCACCTGGATTCCAGCCCCGGGCAGGGCACCGAGGTCGAGATCCTGATCCCCTCGGTGGAGGGCCGGGCGTGAGCAAGAAAATCAACATCATCTGCATCGGCGGCGGGAGCGACCTGCACGGTCAGGCTCGCCTCGCCCTCCGCGAGTTGGGCCCGATCCGTGAGCTGCCGGGGGGACGCGACCACTCCCGACGGGAGATCGGGGACGCGGACCTCGTGGTCGTCACCGCCCCGACCGAGCGGGCGGATCGGGAGCTCGGGTCGTGGCTTCGCGAGCGCACCGATGCGGCGCTGCTGCTCCTGACCCCGGCCGGCGAAGCCTCCGGGTTCCGCGATACGGGTTTCGACGACTCGGCACCGGAAGACTGCACGGAGGAGGTCCGCGCGAGGGCCGCCCTGCTCCTGGATTTCCGGGCGGCCTGGCGTCGAAGCCACGAACTCGCCCTCGACCCCGCCGTGGTTCGCGAGGACCTGACGCGATTCGTCACCGACCCCGGTCTTCTCGACGAACGTGGCATCCTTCCCCCGGGCCGCGTCGCTCTGCAGAGTCTCGTGAACGTGAAGGGCGCGATCCGGCAGCAGATGGCGGTCTGCCGGCTGATGGGGACCTCCTACGGCACCTTCCTGTACACCGAGGAGCCCCGCGGTCTGCCCGGCACCGAAGGTCACGAGACGGAGCCGATGGGGGCGCTCTCTCCCTACTGCGCCTACCTGGCGGGCAAGGGCGAGCACTGCCTGCGCTCCGAGCACCAGACCGCCCGGGAGGCGCTGGCCTCGGGACAGCCGATCGAGCGCGAGTGCGCCGGCGGGCTGATGCTCTTCGCCGTCCCGGTGGTCCTCCGATTCGCCGGGCTCGAGTGGCCGCTGTTCGCCGCCACCGTCGCGGTCAAGGGCACGGCCACGCCCGAAGCCATTCAGCGGGCGGCCGAGCAAAGCGGCGCGAACCCCGACATCCTCTCCCCACTGATGGAGGAGTCGAGGTTCTGGGTGCTGAACGAGGACAAGGTGGACGGCATCCGGTCCACTCTGAAGAACCTCGCGGAGACCGTCTCCCGCGAGGTGAGCCACAAGTACGGCACCGCCTACCAGCTCTTCCACCGCGCGATGGACGTCAAGGAGATCCGCCACTCGCGCGAGCTTCTCGCGGAGAGCCACAAGGCCCTGGAGACCACCAACCGGAGCCTTCGGCTGAAGAACGAGGAAATCTTCGAGGTGACGCAGGCGATCACCCACGACCTCCGCAAGCCCCTCGCCAGTCTGAAGGCGATGATCTCGCTCCTGGCCAAGGGCAGCCTGGGCGACCTGAACGACTCCCAACGCGAGGCCGTGGACACCGCCTCGGAAGCCAACGACTACATGATGAACCTGGTCGGCGACCTCCTCGAGGCCGCCCGCCTGGAGACCGGCCGGAAGCTGATGGAACTCGAGCAGGTCCTTCTGCCTCCGCTCGTGGAGCGGGTCCGGCGCCGGTTCAAGTACCAGATCGAAGCGGCGGGCATCCGCTTCTCCGTGGAGAACCTCCCGGAGAGCATCTGGTGCGATGAGGCGGCCCTGGAGAAGGTTTTCATGAACCTGATCGGAAACTCCATATCCTACATCGGCGACGGAACGAAAAAGATCACGGTGCGAGGCAGGATGGACCACGAGACGCTGGTCATCGAGGTGGCCGACACGGGCCTGGGCATCCCCGAAACCAGTCTCTCGCGGGTCTTCGAGAAATTTCATCGCGGCCAGAACGTGCTGGACACGCGCGGCACCGGCCTGGGCCTCGGGATCGTCAAGGCGATCGTCGTGGCGCACGGCGGGGAGATGGAAATCGAGAGTCGGGAAGCGGAGGGAACACGGGTTTCCTTCTCCCTTCCCCACAAGGCGCATGTGGATACCGGTACGTATAGCGCTAATCCCGCCCTACCCGGCAGGTCGATAGGTGGATGAGATGTCTGTGAGCATGTCTACATCCCGAGTGGCGACCAAAGAGCGCCTGCTGATCGTCGACGACGACCAGGGCGTGCTCGATTTCCTCAGTGGAATGCTGGGCGAGGCCGGATATCAGGTCCTGACCGCGGCCAGCGGCGAGCAGGCCCTGATGCACCTCGAGAGCGACGTGGAAATCGACCTGGCTCTGGTCGACCTGAAGCTCCCCCAGATGAGCGGAGAGGAGCTGATTCACCAGATCTACCGGCGCTACCCGGATGTGGGCATCGCCGTGGTCACGGCCAATCCGTCCTACGAATCGGCGAGGTTCGCGGTCGACGCCCGGGCCTGCGGGTACTTCGAGAAGCCGATCGAGAACCTGGACGCGTTCCGCAAGCGCATGGAGGAGATCCTCCGCGCGCGGCGCCGGGTGATGGAATCCGACCGGCGCGCGAGGGAACTGGAGCAGCGCAACAAGGAGTTGCTGGAGCAGAGCGCGATCCTGGATCGCAAGATCCGGGTCACGCAGCGCAACCTGAAGGAACAGATCCACTCGCAGCAGAAGTCGCGCGAAATCTTCTACACCGACCTCTCCCGGGTCATGGCCATCATCGACAACATGGTGGACGGCATCGTGTTCACCGACACCGTCGGCAAGGTCATCCTGATGAACCCGGCGGCGGGAAAGGTCCTCGAGGCTCCCACGTTCGTGGCCCTGGGAAAGCCACTGACCGCGATCCCCGGGAACGCCGAGCTGCTCGGACTGCTGCTGGCGCAGCGGGCGCTGGAACTCGACGAGGAGGGTGTGCAGGTCGAGATCGAGACCTCGCACGCGGAGGTTGGAGAAGCGTACTACGACGTCCTGACGAACACGGTCCACGACTTCCAGGGGAAGCTGTGCGGGGTGCTCTCGGTGATCCGCGACGTCTCACCGCGGAAGAAGACGGAGCGCCTGAAGAACCAGTTCCTGTCCATCGTGGCCCACGAACTCAGGACGCCGGTCACGGCGATCAAGGCCTTCGCCACGATCCTCTACCGGGGGCTCCGCGGAGCGCCGCCGCCGGAGCACCTGCCGATTCTCGCGGACATGCTGTCCCAATCCGACCGACTGGGTCACGAGATCGACAAGGTCATCTGCCTGGGCCGTCTGGACGTGGCCGACTTCGCCCCGGATCTGCAGGTGGTGCCGGCGGCGAAGCTCATCAAGGCCGTGGTTCCGCCGTTCGAGGCCGAAGCCAAGGAGAAGAACCTCAGTCTCAAGGTCGCGGAGGAAGCTGGAGACGCGGCCGTCAATGCGGATGTCCTGGACATCCGGAGGGCCCTGAGGGCCCTGATCGAGAATGCTGTGAAGTTCACACCGGAGGGGGGAGAGGTGACGGTTCGCCTCCGTGTGGAGAACGGTTCGGTGGTCTTCGAGGTCTCGGACACGGGAATCGGCATCCCGGAGAAGGACCAGAGTTCGATCTTCGAGAAATTCATCCAACTGGAAAACCCCCTGACTCGGCAATTCGGCGGCTCCGGTCTGGGACTCAGCTTCGCCGTCGCGATCATCGAGGCCCACGGGTCCAGGATCGAGGTAGAGAGTGCACCCGGGGAAGGGTCCACCTTCCGTTTCCGCCTCCCGCGCTCGGAGAGTGCAACATGAGCAAGAAAACACTTATCGTAGACGACGAGAAGCTGATCCTCATCTCCACGAGGATCGTCCTCGAGTCCGTTGGATACCAGGTCGTGACCGCCGCCAGTGGTGAGGAGGCACTCGTCAAGGCCCGGGAGACCTATCCGGGGCTCATCCTGCTCGACATCATGATGCCGGGGATCGACGGTTGGGAGACTCTCTCCCGACTCAAGGAGGACCCCGATCTGAAGGACATCCCGGTGATCATCTTCACCGCACGGGAACACTCCCGAGGTCGGCAGCTGGCGAGAGAGATGGGGGCGGTGGATTACTTCCAGAAGCCCTTTGAGCCGGACGAACTGATCTCCATCGTGGAAGAGTACCTGGTCACGGAGAATGTCTCTGCGAGCTGACCAACTTCAGGATTCCGGCGGTCCCGCCGCGACTGCGGGCATGGAACCGGTCCAGACTTCGGACCGGCTGCAGCCCCTCGGGCGCAAGCTCGTGTCGCACTTCTACAAGGTGGCGAAGACCGTCGGCATGTTCGGGTTCTCCAATGTGATCACCAAGGAGGCGGTGGTCACGTTCATGGAGACCGCGAACAACCTCTTTGCGCGGTGCGACCAGGTGCTGCTGCAAACCGCCTCCGACTGCCTGTTCGTAAACGAGACACGGCTCAAGATCGACATCGAGGGCTTCTCATCCTTCAAGTTCGTCATCGAGGAGTTGAAGAACCGGGATATCGGGGGGATCTACATCCGGAGAGGGATGACGGAGGCGCACCTCTGCGAATTCCTCCAGCTCTTCGTGCAGTTCGACCCGCAGGTGGAGGAGCCGTACCTGCAGATCGAGGAAGGCCTGGCAGCGCGGAACATCCAGACGATCGGGCTGGAGGAGGCTCGTGAACTCGCGGAACACTCGGCCTCGACGGACGTCTCGGAGAACCACCGCGAGGTCTCGATCAACACCTACTTCAAGTCGATCTTCGTGGCGAAGCAGTTCATGGAGAGCTTCCGCGGCGTACGCCCGACCCACCTGCGCAAGGCCCGGCGGGTGGTCCACTCCATCGTGGACCTCGTGGCGGAGGACGAGCGAACCCTGCTGGCGCTCACCCAGATCAAGAACTTCGATGACTGCCTGTTCAGCCACTCGGCCAACGTCTGCGTCCTCTCGGTCGCACTGGGACAGAACATCGGCCTCGACAAGAAACTCCTCGGCGACCTCGGCCTCGCCGCCATTCTTCACGATGTGGGCCTGGTGGAGCAGTCCGAGTCGGCGGACGCCCCGGAGGACAGGGACGACCGGTACAGCGACCATCCCGCCCTCGGCGCGCGTCGGATCCTGACGGGACAAGGGGTCTCGGAGGCATCCATCCGGTGCGCGCTGGCGGCGCTCGAGCACCACCAGCGGGAGGACGCGAGCGGTTTCCCGGAACTCGTGCCCGCCCACCGGATCACGCTGCTCGGACGGATGATTGCGATCACCGACTTCTACGACACGATCACGACCCCCGACAATGGCGGAACCCCGACCTTCACCCCGGAGGAAGCGCTGCGGCTCATGGCCCACGAAGGCCGCGAGGTTTTCCCCCGCTCTCTCGTGAAGGCGTTCGTGAACACCATCGGCACCTACCCCCTCGGCACGGTGGTGAAGCTCTCCACCGGCGAGGTGGCCATCGTGCACAGTCGCAGCTCGACCTTGACCGACCTGAGCCGGCCCAAGGTGAAGATCATCCAGGACGCCGAGGGGCAGCCGGTCTCCCACCACGTCGTGGATCTGACCGAGGTGGACCGCGCCACCGGAAAGCACCTCCGCAGCATCCTCGCCGCCATGCCGGCCTACGCCTTCTTCGAGGACTTCCAGAGCTTCACCGATCTCATCTGAGACGGATCTAACCCGCCCTCCCGCATCCGGTACAATCCTCGGGATGACCTCGACGACGACATCGAAGAGCCCGGCGACCGGTTCGTCCGGGTATCAATGGCATCCCTGGAAGATCGGCGCGGTGATCTTCGCCGGAGTCCTCATCCTGGCGGGCGGCGCCTTCGCCCTCTTCGCCGACGAGCCGGAGAAGGCAGAGATCTCCACCCGCTCGGGGGCGGCGAGCGAACTCCCGGGCACGAGGAGCTTCGCACCGGGGAGCAGCGGCGGGACGACCTCCACCGATGTCCCCGCGGACGCCGTCTCGGACGGGGAGGGCGACGACATCTGGTCGCCCGCGCTCCTCAGAGGGGGGATCAGCTTCTTCGCGGCCTTCGTCCTGGCCTTTGCCCTGCGCTCCTTCCTCCGGCTCGCGATGATCTTCGCCGGCGTGTGGGTGGCCTCCCTCTTCCTGCTCGCCTCCCTCGGCTGGATAGAAGTCCATTGGACGGTGATCGACGATCAGTTCGTGGGGTGGACCCAGACCCTCGGTGCGCAGTTCCAGAGCCTGGCCGGCTTCGTCACCGGGAGCCTCCCCAAGGCGGGCATGGCCGGCCTCGGGCTCGTGGCGGGGTTCAAGAAGGGGTAGCGAGTTAGCGCAGCGCGCGGAACGGAACCAGCAGCGTGTCCAGGAAGGGCGCTTCGCCATTCGGGCCGGCTCCCGTGAAGCTCGCGTGGAAACGCAGGTACCGATACCCCTTCAGGAGGGTGATGTCCGTCACCCACTCGCTCACCGCGGCCGGGTCGCCGGCGGGAGGGCGGCCATCCGCGTCGAGCCGCGTGGCGCCCTGGAAGCTGAGATCGAACCGCACGCCCTCGGGCATGGCCGCGGGGTCCAGCACGGGCCGGAAGTACTCCGGGGCGGTGGTGCCGGTGTCGTAGAAGCGGGACCGGGCCACGGGGAAGAGGCTGTAGGACTTGAGCCCGATTGCCGGGCGGAGCAGCTCGCGCTCTCCCGCCCAACGCGCCTCCGACCGGCCGGATTCGTCGTACCGGGCCCGAAGGATGTTGGTGTGCATGCCGGGGCCGATCCTGATCTCCACGAGCAGGTCCATCTCCGCGTCGGTGGCGAATACGTGCTCGAAGGGCACCGAGACGCTCGCTCCCGCATCCGGACCAACGACGTACGGCGCTTCCCGAACCGCGGTGACGGTGGGGCCCAGGTCCAGCCCCGCCCTATCGAGGCGCTCCTGCGCCACCGGCGTGATCCTGACCTCGAGACTCTCGTACTCCGCGGGCACCGCCGCACCGATCGCCGGAGTCCAGACGAAGCCGGTGATGCGCCGCGCGGGGCCCAATTCATCCCGGGAGACGAGCATCCGGATGAGCACCTCTCCGCCACCGAGAGCGATACCCGGCCCTCCTGCATCGCCGCCGCCGGAGAGATCGAGGATGCTGGTCCGCGGCCGCCCGAGGAGTGCGCCGGGAGCGCTGGGGTGGTTCCACAACGCGGTGGTTCCCACCGCGTCCATCATCAGCGTGCCGGTGAAGTCCTCGACGATCTCGCCGGTGGAGGGCTCCGTGGTCGGCTCCGGCAGGGCCAGGATCGACACCGCGTACTCGCCCGGATCCAGCCGGTTGCCGGCGAGGTCGAGGATGTTTCGATCCAGAAGGACGCGGATGGCCCGCGCCTCGAGAGTCCGTTCCGGCAGGAAGCGGAAGACCCGGGCATTGCGGTCGTGAATGAACCGACCCGAGACGACCTCGTTGTCCGGGAGGGCGACGACGGTGACGCTCGCCTCAGCCTTGACGCTGTCCGGACTGACGGCCTCGGAGAAAGTGAGTGTCAGGTTCCAATAGCCGCCCGGCTCCTCGCCGAGAGAGATCCCCGAAACGGTCGGCGACTCGAGGTCGGGACCGCAGTAGCGAGAGGTCCCGAAGACCGCACGGAAGTCCCCCATCAGGGGCTGGCCGGTCCGGTTGCGAATGGCCCGGAGCGAAGGGAAGCCGTCGATCTGCACGGTGTAGCGGGCGTCGGCGTCGAACCCGAAGGGGGCGGGCGGCTTCAGCAGGAGGGTGTCGCCATCGACCTCCATGCTCACCGGGAAGTCGGCGGCCCCCGCGCGCCGGACCACCCGCACGGATCCGGCTCGGAGAGTGTTCAGATCGACTTCAGCGGAGAACCGGAGGATGAGGGATTCGTCCCGACGGACATCCCACGCCCCGTCCTGATTGAAGGAAACCACGACGAACTCCGGCTCGGACGACGGAACGCCCGGAGCGGAGGAGCCGGTTGCGGCATCTCCACAGCCGATCAGCAGACCGGGGATGAGGAGAGCGAGCAACAGGAGCGCCCGCCTGCCCGTGGTCCCCACTCTCATTCGCGTTCCCCTTGTGTCTCGTCCAACCGGGGCCCGAGGACGGCTTCGAGTGCCGCGTGGGCCCGATTCAACCTGCTCTTCACCGTGCCCAGGGGCACTTTCAGGATCTCGGCGATCTCTTCGTAGCCGAGGCCCTCCAGATAGCGTAGCACTACTACGATGGAGAGGCGTGGGTTCAGACCGGAAATCGCGTGGTTGACGATCTGGGCGAGTTCGGACTGGGAGGCCTTCTCGGGAGGGCCGAGGTTTCCGGCCTGACGGGGATCTCCGCCCTCCGCGAGCCTCTGCACATCCGGATCGGTCATCGAGAGCACCGGCCGCCGGGTCCGCTGCCGGCGGAGGTCGATGCACCGATTCACGGTGACCCGATAGAGCCAGGAGGAGAAGGCGGAGCGAAAGTCGAACTTGCCGGCCTTGCGAAGCACGGTGATGAAGGCGACTTGCGTCGCGTCGGCTGCGAGGGCGTGGTCGTTGAGGATGCGGATCGCAGTGCTGTAGATGCGTCCTGCGTATTTCTCGTAGAGCCGGGAGAAGGCAGCATCGACCACCTCCCGATCCCGGGAGGCCAACTGGTGGACCAGTTCAAAGTCCTCCTCTCTGTCCAAACAGTCGGTTCCTCGATCTCCATGCCCGCTCGGTCCACCGGAGCGGGACTTGCCGCGCTCATCATAGCCTCCGGAGACGGGATTTGGTCGTCAGAGTTGGCGACGATTACCCCGATGGGGAGTCTCGGGCTGATATAAATCCGGCATGCCATCCATTGATACGGGCCGGCTCGGGATCCTGCTTGCGCGAGAACCGCACTCGAAGAACGCGAGGTGGGCTTTGGCGCTCGCCGGCGCGGCCGCGAAGCGGAGGGGAACCGTGGACCTGTTCCTCACGGGCGAAGGCGCCGACCTCCTGAACTCCCCCCGGGCTGCGGAGCTTGCCGTCCTCGGCGTGCGCGTTTCGGTCTGCACCCAGAGTGCGATCGAGCGCGGGCTCCCGCTGGACCTCGATCATGTGAACTACGCCAGCCAGGTCCAGTTGGGTCGCCTCGTGGCCGAGGCCGCCCGATTCGTTTCCTTCGCCTGAGGAGTCATGAGCCGAGCGATCGTCATCATCGAGGCGGATCCGCGCAGATCGGCTCGAGCGACCGAAGGCCTGCGGTGCGCCGTGGGCCTGGCCCTCGCCGAAAACGCAGTCGAGGTGTTCCTGTCGGGGTCGGCCCGGGCGCTCCTCGACACAGGGCCAACGGTCTTTCCGGGGAGTCGGAGCGCGGCCTTGAGCATCGAGGCCCTCGGAGACCTGGGGGTCGTGGTTCACGCCGGCGCGCCCCGACTCACCGACTATGCGCAGACGGAGGCGGTGATCCGCTGGGGAGCATGAGCGGGCAGAGGAGGGCCCTGCACCTGGTGCGCACCCGGAAACTGCCGGCGGATCTCGCCGGCGTGGCCGCCCCGGATGCCCTCGTGTTCCTCGACGGCGTCCCGGAGGGCGCCCTGCCGGCCGCCGGGCTCCATGTGCTGGGTGCCGCGGTCGGTGGAGCCTCCCCGCTCGACTTCGACGATCTCGCGGCGCTCGTCTTCAGCTTTGATGTGGTGGTGACGTGGTGAGCGAGCGAGAAGAAAGAGCTTCCGCCCGGATGCGGCTCCTGATGCTCTTCGCGGCGGGATTCTACGGATTGCTGGCCGCGGGAGGCCTGATCTGGAACTACCTGCGCACCGGCCGGGGGCTCCCCACATCGCTCATGGGCGGGGAGGTCTGGCAGAGCCTGGGCCTCGGAGTCGCCCTGGCCATCGTGGTGCTGCTGGTCACCGGGCCGCTCATGAGTCGGCAGTCGGCCATGCGCTGGCTGGCCTTCGAGATCCGGGCGCTGATCGGTCCGGTGAATGCCGGCACCGCCCTGATCCTGGCCCTGATGAGCGGCGGGGCGGAGGAACTTTTCTTCCGGGGGGCGATGCAGCCCGTCCTGGGATTGACCCTGACCAGCGTCGCATTCGGCCTGCTGCACATCGGCCCGGACCGCCGCTTCCTCGCCTGGACGGCCTTTGCGATCATTCTCGGGTTTCTGTTCGGCGGGATCGTCGTCATCACGGGGAACCTGCTCGGGCCGATGGTGGGCCACATCCTCGTGAACGCGGTCAACCTCCGCCGCATCGGTCGGCTCACCCTCCGGCCCCCCGAAGCACCCGACGCCATTGGCACAGCGAATGCGTTCGAGCCTCCCGAACCCTGAGCCGGCCGCCCCTCCAGGTGGCCGGACGCATCTGGAGGCTCGTGATGAAGAAGCTGACCGTCTTGTTCCTCGCCTTTGGACTCGCCCTGGCCGCAGGTTGCACAACCGCCGGAAGGAACACCGGCCCAGGGGTCCTGCTCGGCTCCGCCCTCGGGGCCGGAGCGGGCGCAATCATCGGCCATCAAACGGGTAACGCCGAATCCGGAGCATTGATCGGCGCCGGGGTGGGCGGGCTGACCGGTGGCCTGATCGGCAATGCCATGGATCGCACCGAACAGGATGCCGCCGCCCAGGACGCCGCGATCGCGGCGAGCGTCGAGGACCTGCGGATGGGCCCGGAGCGACTGTCCATCCTGGATGTCATCCGACTGTCCCAATCCGGGGTCAGTGACCAGGTCATCATCGCCAAGATCGATCAGAGCGGAGCAACCTACCGGCTGTCCACCTCCGAAATTCTCGACCTCAGGCGATCCCACGTCTCCGACCCGGTCATCGCCCACATGCTCCGGACGGAGGAGTTCGCGAGCGCGAGAACCACGCCCGTGTATCGGCCCGTCGAGGCGGTCACCTACCGACCGATCTACCGATACCGATACCGGCCCGTGCCGTACCGCTATCGCTGAGCCGGACACCGCGGGAAGCCGGCCCGACCCCGCCGGGCGCTCGGCTTCCCGCATCCCTCGCACCCCGAATCACCCCCCACCACCCTCTTCCGCACACCAGAACCTCCCCTTTTTCCGCTTGACAGTACCTAACGTCTTCCTAGACTGAGCCTTGGATGAATACGGACGTTCCGGGTCCGAGTATGTCCCGGGGCGCGAGAGGCTCCGCGATCGGGAGAGAGAATAGCAAACCCTCCTTGTCGCTGCAGATGACGCTGCCCGCCTCCCCGGGTATGTCCCGGGAGGGAGAGGAAAAGAGTAGGCGAGGCGCTCGCCGCGGACTTCGGGCCGCAGATGACCGAGGCTCGCGGCGCGGCGTCTCCAGAGGTGGAGGAAGAGGAAATGCGTACGCGAAATATGTTGCTCGTGCTCGGCCTGTGCGCAGTAGCCGTCGTTGGCTTCTTCGTAGGCCAGCGCGCCTTGGCCGAAGAGCAGATTCAGGTCCACCTGGGCCTGGAGATCATGTCCCCGACGCTGGTCATGGGCGAGACCGCCGTTCTGATGGTCGAAGTCAGCCCCGAGGCCCTTGGGGGCTACGGACACCTGACCGCAACCATCGATGACCAGCCGGTTCTCGTTCAGACCTTCGACATCAACGAGCCTCTCTTCGAGTTGGAGGTCTCCCTCCCCTCGGCCCCCGAGTTCGTGGACAAGGAACTCGCGTTCCAGTATGAAGCTTGGGATGTGGGGGATGAGAGTTTGGGGCTGTCGAAGAAGCCGGGTGGATACCTAGAGCCTGAATTCGACTGATCTAGGATTCACAATTACCATCAGACAGGGGCGGCACCCGGCCGGGACAATATCCCGTGGGGGTGCCGCCCCTGATCGTGCATGCGCCTCCCACAGGGCTATTGCCGAACCACTTCCCGGAGCGCGTGAATCCCGACGGGTTTCTCCACAAATCGGATGCTGCCCCTGACATCGGAACCGCCCAAACCCCTTGCTGGCAGAGTCCCGCTCAACAGAACCATTCGTGCACGATTCCCCGCCTCTCGCAGCGACACAAGAAACTCATAGCCGCTCACGCCCCCTAGGCGCTCGTCACAAAGAAGGACATCGAAGCTTCCACTTTGAAGCTCCCGCTCAGCAGACTGTATCGAGCCGACACCGGTCACAGTGCACCCAAACCGGGTCAGGGCTCGATCAAGACCATCTCTCACAAGCTCATCGTCGTCAATCACAAGAACGCGCCACGCGCCAACCGCAATATGCGAGTCAAGCTGAGCAACACTCGGTTCACCTAGCACAACGGGAAGCTCGACACAGAACGTAGCACCTTGGCCGAGGCTACTGTCCAAACGGATGCGTCCTCCGTGTCTCTCAATAATGCCAGAGGCAACACTCAGACCCAGTCCATTGCCCTTATCCCCCTTCGTACTAAAGAACGGATCGAAGATCCTATCAACAATGTCCGCAGGAACCCCAGGACCCTCGTCACACACCCTAGCATGAACCAAACCACCAACGCGCTCAATGGAAACACGAACATCTCCATCTGGACCAGATGCATCCAGAGCATTGAGGATAAGGTTCGTGAAAACTTCACGCAACTCAGCCGCGTTCCCCCTCACGCACAGACCGTCAACACCTTCGACATCACACACAACACGACCACGCCTATCCGAGCTCCCGACGTCCCATCGGCCACGCGTAAACTCAATCGCATCGCCAACAACGGCAGAAAGCTCAACCCTCAAAAATTCGCTCTCGCGTTCAACCCGCGTGTAGTCCTGAATCCTCCGAATGACATTTGCACCATCAAGGGCGGCCTTCTCGATCAACTCAAGCTCTCCAGACACCTCATGATCTTGGCATCCCTGCTTAAGCATCTGCGCCCTGACAAGAATAGCAGTGAGCAGGTTATTAAAATCATGCGCAACGCCGCTCGCCAACTCACCGAGCACTTTCATCTTCTCCGAGCGCACGATCTTCTGGTGTGCATCCGCAACCTCACGATAAGACTTCTTCAAATCAGAAATTAGTCTTGAGTTTCGAATCGCGATGGCTGCTTGGTTTGAGAAGACCTCCAGTAGACGAAGGTCTTCTGAGCCAAACGAACCAGATACACTTCTATTGTCTACATAGATAACTCCAAGAATCTCATCGCCATCAACAAGTGGCGCACACATGGCTGATCGCAATGAGAGATTCTTCACAGATCGGCTATCGGCAAGCTCTGCATCGTCTAAGGCATTGTGAACCAAGGCCGCTCTTCTCTGCGCAGCCACGCGCCTGACCAATGTAGTGCTAACGTCGCCAATGTCCTGATGACCCCTCTCAGAGCCCCCTCCTTCGGCGACCTCCATACTCGCCTTGCCATCACCATCCAGAAGAACAAGGTACCCGTTCTCAGCATCACACACTTCTATCACGCTCCGAACAATCTGCCCCAGCAACTCACTCAGTCCTGACTCAGCATTGATCCTTTGAAATACAGACAACACCTTCTCAAGCCCACGCCCCCACTTCCCACCAAGACTCTTCGAACGACTCTCAAAGGCCCTAGAGACCTTGTTGACTCTTGATTCAAGACTTCCGATCGCTAGGCCACACATCCTACGCTCCCTATTCTCGACCATATCGGCCCCAGCGGCGTTTTCCGCGCGCGTGACAACCTCGCGGATAAGCCCGAGTGCCCTTTCTGGCAAGTCGACTCCTTCGCTCTCAACAAATCGGCCATATGCACGCCGCAAATGGATTAGGCATGACTTCGCACAGTACAGGGCCTTTGCGAAGTCCAAGTCCTCCGCTGCTCTAACGCTCACAGCAAGGAAGACCCTCCACATGGCCCCTACGCAATCGCTGTGTTCCGCAACCACCAGCAGGTCGTCGAGGACGCTTACACTTACCGGATACCCACTAGTCACAGCACAAACGGCCAATTCACAGACAACATTCAGCCGTAGAAGCCTCTCGAATCCTCCCGCAACGGACCGGAGTTCGATAACCTCCTCCGAAATTCGCCGTCCCCAAAGCTCTCTTCCGCCTGAAAGAACAGTCGCAATTAGGTGCAAAACTGAATCATCGTCTTCTCGAATACCTGCGGAATACAAAGCAGCAAGACCCTCATCCTCAACTTGATACCTTCCCCAGAGAGCATCTCTTAGGCGGGACTCCAGTGCAAAGCCACAGACGTTCGAGAAGCCCTGGTCTAAATCCACCTCAGGACTCATCCTAGATCTGTCACTTGCACCTCGAAGTTCCCAGTCAAGTCTGTCTTTCGTATCTTGCAGCGCATCAACCCGCTCTTGGAGCCGTGCATCCATGAGAAGCTGATCGAGAAGACTTGAGCAAAACTCAGAAAGGCCCGCGATGTCACCATTCACGGCCAGAAAGTTGCCCATGTTGAGCGCAGCGGTGATCACGCCCTGGCACTTCGGATCGACATGATGCTTCCTCAGCACGCACGCAAACGACTCAACTCCTCCAGCGTAGTCTCCCCTTTCGATCCGCGCACATCCAACCCTGACAGTTCCCAGTCTCATACCAGAGCTGTCACCGGCCATTTCGTGCAGGGTGATTTGCCTCTCCCAGCTACGGATTGCCTGGTCAACCTCTCCGGAGCGGTATCTAATGATACCAATGTTGCCATAGGCCTTGGCTGCCCCGCGGAAATGCCCGCACTCCTCGTATATCCGTGCACTTCGCGTCAGAAGCGCTTCTCCACGCCTATCATCGCCTTTATGCAAGCAACAACTTCCCTCGTTTCCGAGGAAGCGTGCCCACCACGCTCTCATCCTCCATCTTCTCGCTGCGAGCCTTCCGACTCGAAACACGCCTTTGGCATACGCTCTTTCTCCTCTCAGCCATTCCGACTTTCCCATGATCTTGAGAATCGTCAGTACCGCGTGTCTCATACTCCAGTGCTTCAATTGATACGCGTCAATGGCGCGCACAACAGCGCCCCGCGTTGCCTCACTTCCTGTGAGTTCCTGATACCCAGGCACGCCCATGACCATCTTGAGCGCTCCGTCTCTTGAATATATCTCAGACGGGCTCCACACAAGCTCTATACAAGCAGATCGAGGGTCACTAGAATCTTTTTTGCGGTTCGTACTCGCACATGGCTTTTTAAGCAGCTTTTGAAGGTACTGTACTTCTTCGCAACCGCACTCGTTGCCTTCACAACTTCTTGCCCACCGGACAGCATCTGCTTGGTCGCCGGACTCATGCGCAAGCCAGGCTCTTACATCGTTCAGATCTGCAAGGAAACTGGTGCTCCAGCACCTTTCCGCAATGATCAATGATAAGCGTGCTGTATCAAGTTCACCCAACGCAATCATGGAAAGCAGCTTAAGCCTCACAGCATTGACAACCTCCGGCTTCAGATCCCGGGCGATGGAATGCCCATCTCTTGTTTCCGAGGAATTCATCGACGTCGGCGCGACTCGGGGTCTTTGGTGCCTTGTCAGTTGCTCATGAACTAGAATGGCACCTCTAACACTTGGATCGCCGACACCTAGCTTGAGTTTCTTCCAGTGTTTCCACCATTCCGTATGAAGATCTGTAGAATCAGAGTTTCCCCATTCAAGGAGGCTTTTGATCATGTATTTAGACACTGAGCGCGTCATTACACTCACTTCTTCTTCGCCAATTGAATCTAAGGCTGCCTTGACTTCGAGATGGTCAATCCCAAGGGCAGCAAGCTGCACTCCCCACTTCGTTATCCGCCATGCCCCTTGTGAGCGCTCGATTCCACCTGCTTCGACACCCTCGACAATCCATGACTCAAAAATCGTCGGAAGTGTCTCCGCCTGCGCACCCAGTTTCTTCGACGCCATTGCGGCCGAGCCACTTTCGAAGTTCATTTTCACTAGCTTCTTGTACGCATTCTTGCCGGTGCTTTCCGGGCCGTCTATTCGCAACGTTCCTGTATTGCAGAGGTACTCACTCCTCATTGTGAGCAACAGCCTTCGCGTCCCTGCCTCGGTGTGAGTCTCAATTGATGTTCTCTCGTCAGGGTAGCGGAGCGCTTCTTCAGTCCTGCATATTGTAAGGTCGTAGTCTTCGACGTTCGCTAGTCGGTTCAGAACACTGCAGACTAGGTTGTTCTCATCTTCTTGGTTCTCGCAGCGCAAGTACTCTCGGCGTGACGGAGTCGTTTCTTCGCTGGGCCCGAACATGAGATCAAGTTCATGGCCGCGTGGGCCCCCTGGACTGTTTTTTCCAGACGCAGCCACAGAACTCAGTACCTGTACGATGCACTCTTGCGCTTCCTGGTTTCCATCCTCAGCGATCATCTTAAGGCACTCCAGAGCATCTTTGCTTCGCTCCAAACGGTCGCCTTTCACCATTCGCGCAACTGCGGCCGCGATACCCTTCCCATTTTTTTCATTCAGCCGACTGAGTGCTTCGTCTATGAAGAGGTGTTGTCCGGAGCTTGTGTCTCTGATGGTGTCTCCAGTGACAATCCGCGAGTTTTGCATCGCCTCAAGAAGAACAATTCCTGCTGAGAACAAGTCGGTTTCAGTTCCTGCACGTTCGCCTCGGAGCAATTCAGGCGCCATGTACGTCGGAGTTCCTCCAAGCATGGTTGCAGCCGAGGATGCATGTCCGAAGTCAATTAGCTGCACACCCTTCCAACCCTGCGAACGTTCATAGACAATGTTTGTGGACGAGATATCGTTGTGCCTCCAGCCGAGTTCATGCAGGATTGCTGTGCAGCCCAGAATGCCGACGGCAAGCGATTTAGCATCTACTTGATTCAGGTTGGGGATGGCCTGGGCAAGGACTTCTCCTTCAGCGAAGCTCGTTTTCGTGTAATTCCACTCCCCTTTCCTGCCCAGCCCAAGAAGTACTGGCAAGCCGGGAAACTTGACGCTACCGAGCAGCATCGCTTCCCCATTCTTGCTGCTTGCTGCGGCCAGGTTTCCCCTCCTGCGGTACAGCCTCACCACGAGCCTCGAGCCGGAGCGTGTGTCACGGCAAAGATAAACCTCTCCATCGTCCGTTTCTGATAGGACGGATTCCATCTCCAGGTCGGGAAGCTGTGTGAGTAGATGTTTGGGATTCACATTTGCCTCGCTGTCGCCCTTCCTTCATCGTCAACGGCCTCACTTTGGCTTAACCCAATTGGCTGGCCAAGATTGGTTCGCTAGCTTCGTACATGCGTTCGTGCTTCATCGCGTCTGTAGACAGGGATCAGCTTGAAGCCTACGGTGGGATGCCAAACAAGGACGAAATCGTCCTATCGCCTTTCCTGACCGGCGCTTACGAGCCTATCGTCTGATCTAACATATCGCGTGCCCCTGCCTTCCCCAAGCCTGAGGAGCAGCCCCAGATTGAGGAATTCCTGTAGGTCCCTAAGTGCTGTGCGAGCCGATATTCCCGCCTCTGCCGCATACTCACGCCGCGATACCCTTCCTTTCATGTCAAGGATACGGTTGATTATTGCTTGGCGCTGAGCCGATTTCTCTGTGTGCGAACGAAGCTGTACCGGCATGCCCGATTGCTGAGATCCTGCGCCCTTGCCCATGACACCCGACACCTGCATCATTCCAATCGGGCCGCTTCCAGCAAGCGCAGCGCACGCCCTGCACACATTGAGGAGTTCACGGACATTTCCAGGCCACTGATACTCCAGCAAGAAGTCGGCCACACTACTCTCATACTCCTTCGGTGAAGTGTCGAATCTCGCCAAGAACCACTCCCACAGGAGAATGACGTCCTCCCTTCTCGCTCGCAGTGGTGGAACCCGAACAGCAACTCCAAGACGATGGTAGAGATCGCGTCTGAACTGCCCACTATCCATCGCCGATACCAAGTCCGCGTTTGTCGCTGAAACCAAGAGGAAGTCGACCCTTTTCAGAGCGGTAGCGCCAATCGGCCTGACTTCACCATGGTCCAGCGCCCGCAATAGCTTGGCTTGAGTCCTGTGATCAGTGTCGCCGATTTCGTCCAAGAACAGCGTCCCGCCGTCCGCCTCTGCCAACAACCCCGATCGATCTTGAGTTGCGCCTGTAAACGCACCCGTTACGTGGCCAAACAACTCACTCTCGACAACACCACTGCTTAGTGTTGGACAGTCAATCGGCACAAGCGCTCCAACGCGGTTCGGAGATACGCTGTGTGCGAAACGGGCCAGCAGTTCCTTCCCAACACCGCTCTCACCCGTTAGCAGGATTGGGAAACCACGGAGTGCGAGCTTCCGGACGGTCGAGCAAACCTCTAGAAAACTGCTCGACACAGAAACGATACCTTGCGCCGAAAGAAGCCGGGAGAGCCCATCATCAGCGTGCGATCGCATTTCCTTCGTATCTGCTACTCGCCTTCGAACATTGGGCTTCCGCCGCTCACCCCAGTGCGCCCGCATGAGCGTGCGCGGCAGCGCGTGGCTAACACAGTCCAATGCTCCAGATCGATTGGTCGTTTGTGAGCCCCAAACAACAACTTCATTACATGAATATCTGGGACACAAATGCACCCAGGTAACGCCGTCTGGTCCTTCCCAGGATGAGAATCCGCTTGGAGGTGCCGAAAACGGATGAAGTTCCGACACTCTAACTGTTGAGGCCCGGCACTCGAATCCGGGGCCCAGCCACAGCAACTGTGCACTCCCGCCTTCCGATCGGCGGATCACAAGGACAGAGAGCGAATCATCAAACACCCCGATTAAATTCCCAATGGCACCTATTGCGCTCTCATTTAAGTAATCTCTCAAGTCCGCGAGATTTGTTCCCCTGTCAAGAACTTTGCTCTTAAGACCTTTGATTCCCTCAATTCGTCCACGGCGAACATCGAATCTCCTAATTGCCCTCCTCAACCGATTAAGACAATCTGCAACCACACTCATCGGTCCGCCACCGCAGTAGTTACGCAACTCCGCAAGGAGCGGATGCGAGCGACTCTGCAGGAGCCTGATTACTCGGCTGCAGCGATCGAAAGACCCCTCTGCTGCTGCACGGAGTCCCGCTACAGCACAGAGCATGGCCCCAAGGGCCGCTTCCCCATCGGCCATCTGTTTTAGACCAGAGGAGATTGCGTCATCGATC